>Ga0070731_10000632_pt1 | contig 43981 bp, 36 predicted proteins | sample Coa_R1_2_FD_66448 | JGI IMG/M metagenome (GOLD analysis project Ga0070731, IMG submission 66448) | Surface soil microbial communities from Centralia Pennsylvania, which are recovering from an underground coalmine fire - Coalmine... | ecosystem: Environmental > Terrestrial > Soil > Unclassified ...
GGCTTCTCTTCTTTTTCAAAGTGGAATAGAACGCCGCGACCTCGATACCCTGCGATTTCTGCACGAACACTCGCAATTTTCAGCTATCAGAAAATCGGCTGCGAAATTGTTGCCGGATGACGAACTGTCCGAACAAGAGCGGCTCGAAAATCTGCTTGAACAAACCCAGAACCAACGACAGCGTTCGAGCCTCTGGAACCCAAACCGCGAGGTTTAGGACAAACGTACCCCAATCTTTTCCCCCCGCAGAAAAACCCCTCTCATGAAAAAATTCTTAATTCCGCTTACCCTTTTCCCGTGCCTGCTCGCGGCTCAGATCGCGAGCACGAATCCTGTGCGACCAGCACAGGTGAGTGCCTTCTCGCCAACCACAACAGATTTTTCCATTTGCGCCCTTTACCCGATTTCTTCCGGAACATTTACGGTAACTCTGCCCGCAACTGCCCCTCCAAGCGGTCAATGTTTGCGTCTTCGCAACGAAGGCTCGGGCGTCATCACGATAAATCCGAATGGGTTGCTAATAACAGGCAAGCTGACGATTCAACCGGGGGCGACTTCTGCACCAAATGACTGTTGGATAACCAGTACCGGTAGCGGCTACGAAGTCGCTTCAATGAGCATTGGTCCGGCTTTGGTTTCAAGCGTTGGGTATACGATTCCATTATCGACAGGAACCAGCTATGCGCCCTTGACTGGCGTTTGGAATTCCATCACAACAATCGACGCGAATGTTCAGGCCCCACTAGGCGCGATAGCGGGCACAATCGCCAATCTTCAGGTCGTTGTTGGAAATGCGCTCAGCAGTGGTCAAACTTTAGTTGTAACTCTTCTCGACAACGGAGTCCAAACGGGGGTCACTTGCACAGTACCCGCCTTAGGATCAACCTGCTCGGACACAACCCATTCCTACACAATACCAGCGGGGGACCTCACAAGCTGGCAAATCGCAATAACGAATGGGAACGGCTCTAGCACCATCGCGATTGCCGCGCAAGTTCGGTTTTAAACCAAATCGAATCTCAGTGCAGAAAATGGACGGAGGAATTAATGGGAGACTCTTCAAAGCTCGTTGTTGCATTTTTCGGCGGAACAGGGCGAAACCAAATGCTACCGCTGAGCCTTGCCGCGACCACAGAAACGGAATTCAAAATTGGCAACGATGGCGGCGCAACGAACCTCATCGCGGTTGTGTCTGTGCCGCAACAATCCACTGTGTATGGCTCGCAGGTACTAGATCAGCGCGTGAACCCAGCTTCATTAGGCGCGGGACTCCAGTGTTGGTCTTGGCCGGGTGTGCCCGCGAATCCGTGGAGCAGCCAAACATTTGATATTGCTCGTCCATTTCTCGTGAGAATTGCAGGAACTCTAACACCAGCTTCAAACGCGGGAAACAGCATCACAATTCGTTTGTACTTAGGAACCTCAAAGGCGGGAACCCTGCTCGCAACTACTGGTGCAGTCGCTCAAGCTTCAACTACTTCAACCTACGAGTTCCTGCTCGAAGCCCAACTAAAGTGGTCATCGGGTTCCGGTACTATTCGCGGACACTATTGGTACGACGTAAACGGTATGACACCCGCCTACCAAACCTGGATGGCTCTAACGAATTCTGGTTCCGCTGCTGCGGTTGCCAATCTTAACTTCTGCACGAGTGCGCAGTGGGGAAACGGTGTTGGCGGGCTGGTTGCAACCTCGGAGTTTTCGATTTCGCAACTCTGATGATTCACCCTAGTATTCGTCAGAGGTACACGGTTGTGCAGAAAATGAACAGAATTCCCACAAGCAGAAGTAAATAAGCCAAGCTGGCTGAAAATCCCCATGCTGCATAGTAAGTCTGTTGTCTGTACAAAAAGGCAGGCACGGCCCACCAATGTAAATAGCATCCCGATATCGGGAAGCACTACATTAGCGGAGAGGGAATATTGGCCGAGAGGCAAGGCTTTATACAGCGGGTCACAATTTGGTTGCGCTATGCCAGAAATCATCCTTGGCAGGCGCTAGTGCTTTTATCCCTCGCTCTGCTGTCGGCCATTGCTGCACGGATTTTTAATACCCAAATAGATCGTTGGACGGACAGCCTCGTTACTAGATACGGAAGTCGCACGGCGGTATATATCCTTGACTACGTAGCAAACAACCCATTCAAGAGCTTTATATATTTTGCTGTTATCGTCATCTTGAGTCTCTTAGTTCATGCGTATGTCGCAACCTTGCCCCAGATTGCCAGCGAAAAAGCGGAGGAACCCGCGAAAGAGTCTCCTCCCGCTCCCGTTGCTGAACCAAAAATAAAATGTGTAGATGTAAAGAGTACATCGGTATTTTCGTTACCTTTTTGCGTTAATGAAAATAGTCTTGGGGAATTTTCGTTATATGCTTTATTCCGAAATGATCCGACAGAGCCGTTGGTTGAAGCGGCTTACGCGGTCAAAGCACACGTAGTTTTCCTTGACGGGTTGAAAGAGGTACACAGCGGTTTCGGAACGTGGATTGACAGACCGGAAAATTCTGTTGACTTTAATCTTGGTGATGAGCGGAGGCTATTACTCGTACTTCTGCCTTTCCAAGCCCAAGCGGCCTATACCCTCAACAATATTCGTTCTGCCCCGATGCCTAGGCGGAATGCGCGTGAGTATGTAAATGCCGCTACGACACAAACCATAAAACGCTATTGCTTAATTCCCAACGAATTGACGATATCTGTGACGCTGATTGACAGCGAAGGCCCTTGTGGAAATTTTAAGTTTGAGTATCGCTGGAACAACGGTGCGCCTTCGATTACCAAGATAGATTAGGTGTATCTCGGGCGCGAATTAGACGTTTGTGTACAGAAAATGAACTAGAGGGCAGCATGGACGCCCGAGCGCCTGAGAATCTGTCCGACAGTGTATCTGTGCCACTGACCCGCTTTTCTCGGTTGTAGCCCGTCAGCATTCAGGATTTCTGCTATACGGGAATCATTGTTGCCTTGTTCGCGTAGCTCTCGCATACGGGCAATGATGGCTTGTTCCTCTGGCGTAGAACCGTACGGCTTGCGACCTTCGCAGCGCCCGCGCTCAACTCTTGCCCGCTCTCTCGCTGATCGCAAACGCTCAACAAGCTGCCCGCGAACATATTCGGCTAGACTTGCATTGATTCCGAATACTAGGCGGTCCTGGATGCCCGTAGACGTGAGATTCTGACCCTTGGCGGTCAACAGAGTGAAGCCAGCCCGTCTAAAGTCACCTACAGCAACGTGGATGACTTCTGCTTCGCGTCCTAGCCTATCTGTATCTTCGACAATGACCGTCTTGACGCCATCGGCGTACAACGCTGCCAGTATCTTCCTAAACGCGGGTCTGGCATTGTGCGGCACTGTTCCTGATACGCCTTCGTCAGAGAAGACCTGGACGAGCGTAAAGCCGTGTGCAGTGGCCCACGCTTCGATTGTCCGTAATTGGCGCTTCAGACCGTCCTTATCTTCGCCCTTTTGACCGTCGCTCGAAACTCGGAGATAGCCGAATGCTGGAATTAGCTTTTTCATGCATCGCCTCGCGCCAGGAAACAATTTCCGCGATGATCTTCTCAGAAATTGGAGAGTTTGTCAATAATTCTGAAGAATTATTGACATAATGCTACAAAAACGCTATAAGTTACCTATTTTCAACGTATTAATGGCAGGTAGGATTTTGGGGCATTCCACAAGCAGGAAACCAAAGCAACCGAGAAACTCACCGATCCAACGACTTGGGCCGCAACGAATCGGGCAACGGAATTAGACTCCCGAGCGGACGCAACGCCGGACGAATGGGCGAGAGCATACCTCGTATGTTGCTGTTAGCTAAGCGGGTTAGCTGATCTTTCCCGCTGAAGTTCCGTGAATAGGGGACCCTATTTTGTGCCGTAGACCTCTGGCGTCAACCCCCTTTGAGTCCCAAAATCTTTCGCAACGCCTCGCGCAAATACACTCTTTTCTTAGAGTTATATTAATTTCAAGCGTTAAATCTGGCAGCAAACTAGGGTGAAAAGTTGGGTACTTCTTGGGTGCTGGCAAGGGTAAAAGTTAGGGAATTCTTAGCAACATGAAACGGAAATCAAAATTCAGTACAGAAGCGGTCCTTCGGCGGATTTTGGTCAACAAACGCGCCGCTGTCTCTGTGCGAGTTGCGGCTCTATACGAATTGTCAAACCCGAGCTTGTACCTGCTTCGAAAACTCATGGATCGCAAAGCGAAGTCGCCCGCCCGTTTGCTGCTGGAGTTGGTGAGACGTTACAAGGAACGACAGCTAATCAATAGTGCCAGTTTGCCCGAAGGCACAAAACGGCCCGTTCGTAGTTCGGGCATTGACTGGCCAACCTAATGCACCTAGACATCGAAAAACTACTGGACTTGGCCGCCTGCTCCAACGATGCGAAGGCGCGGGCGGATGCTCGCAGTTGCCTTCTCGCAATCGCCAGAAATACGCGGGACGGACGAAGGACCGACGCCCAACTCGCCCTATGCGACCTTCAGGAAATAGAAGCTGCGGGCAAGATCGCTGACGCGCCTTCCGTGTCGCCTCGTAATGACCCGCGCTTATATGCTCCAGGCACTTTTGATCCCGAGCCGACCGACACGCCGACGAACAAGACCAGCATTGCGGCCAGTTCGGAAAATGGACAAACGCCAGAAAAGGAACGTTCAGCAAAGACGGACCCCGCCCCGCTACAACCCCGGCAACCCAGTGTAGAAAATGGACAGGCAAACCCTGAGCCGTCGAACGATGAGAGAGCTTTTGCGATTCTCGATCTTGGCCGTCAAATCACGAAGAATCCGAATCCGATCTTCTGGGATACAAATTTTCCAGACATGCCGAGATATGACTTACGTGCCCCACTTGAAGCAGGGTACATGCTGCACATGACTGAATTTGTGGAAGCGATGAAGACTCCCGGCTGCGTTAGTGAGGAACGGTTGAAATCGGTTTATAGAACAGAGTTCACGGATTGGCTGTACAAGCTTCTTGTCTGGTCCCGGAAATACAACGCCCCAATCAATATTCAGAGCCTCGTATCACGCTTGCAAGGCGAGCAGGAAGCATTTCGAACGCGAATCACCCCGCACGAGGCATACAGTCTCGCGATCCAAAAGCAGAATTCCGATGCTTCAGCAACCTACGCGAACGGCTTATTCGATGGCGTACCGGCGTTGATGCCCTAGCTCCGTCGCGGGATATGTATTTGACTCTCTGTGAGAAAATTTCCGAAACAAGGACCACTACACCTCCCCTTAAACAAGATGAGCACAGGGACTACCAAATGGCGACCCAAATTTGAATGGTACTTCGCATGGGGATTGCTGGCTCTCTCAGTTCTTGCGGCTATAACAGGGAAATTCACAGCGAGCGCCATCCTGCTCGTAGGCTTCGCTGCCATTTTTGTATATCTCCGGGCAGAGACCTCCAGGATAAGGGCAGCAGACGAAGCTTACGTAAACAGTGTGATAGGGGATGAACCTTTCGAAGTAATTTTTCAGCTCGGAGTTTCCGGCGCGGCGAAGATAGGTATTTCTCACACAAATAAAGCCGTGCTCTCGCCCCAACAGGTAAATGACAACCGGCCTCTTATAACAGAATTCTTGCAAGCAGCAACTGCGGATGACCGCGTCACCATGACTCGCATCTTTACGACACTCTACCGACTCTAAGGAACGCAATCTGGGAACGAACCATTCACCCGCCCTTTTGCCGTAAGCTTCCCTGCTTATGCATGAATGCAGCACCTGAGCAGCCCTAATAAATCTGACACAAAAGGAAAACAAATGAACTACGACTTTGACCGCGAACCGATCAGTCGAGATCAGCTTGAGAAATTAAGCGACCAGGAAATACGCGACCTCTACCACCAGATTATCGCCATGTGGAACGATCCGAAGACGCACGACTTCGTTGTTCAAGGCATAAAGAAAGCACGCGAGCATAATCGCTAGGAGAAAAACGATGAGCTTTGATACTGATCCAGATCATTTACAAGTTGGGGGCTTCACCTCCGAATGGTTTCGCAACGCTGAACTAGCACAAGAGGAGGAAACGTTTCTGGGAAGTGATGGGTATATGCACACAAAGAAACGTTCTGATATTGTTCGCGAACTCGCGAACGCCACAGATGAGCTACTTGACTCCATAGCGGAGCGCGAATCCGCGAAATTTGTACAGGCGAACCCAGAATATTACCAAGTCCAACACAATCGCGATTGGTTGATTGACGAAATGTCGGCACGTTACTTGAATGTGCCGGCAGTTGATCCAGATTCGCAAGACGATGCACTTCGCGAAATGGCTCGGCGCGGCGAGTGGAACGTAGAAAACCTTACGGCTGTTTTTAACGATCTCAGCGCACAAGGTATTTTGCGTCCAAAGCCGGGAGCGTGGAAACCGCTTGATACAGACCAATTGGCGGAAATTGCAACTTATGCCGGGCTGGTGAAAAGCCAAAGTCAAGCGGATAAGGTTTTGCAAAAGTATGTAGATTTCGCACTCGGAAAGTGGACTAAGCCTTGGAAGAACATTGTCGGTGATCCGCGATATGCATCTTTGGTCCGTGAGGCCGCAATTTCTATCTGGCAAGGAAGCAAGCCGGAATGGTTTTCATCTGAGTTTCGTGAGGCGCGTTTACGCGAATACGTCGGCAACAGGTTTCCGACATTTCAACTCCTGGATGCTGCTCTCAGCCGAATCGAACTGGAAGAAGAATCGCTGCCCCTCACCCCTGAAGAGGAAGCTATTGTCCGCTTTACTCGACCCGTTTCTTAGTTTGCTCGCTGTTTCGAACCTGCCACAGCGAACACAGTTCCGGCGAGAGGCTGAGAGAAGTCGGGTCTCGCCAACCTTCTGACAGCCCGACTCTTTTTCTGACGTGATTTCCATGGAAAAAATAGAATTCGAATTCTTTCTTACCGTGTCCGGTTTTAGATCTTGTGTCCTTCATCTGTACGAACGAGAGCCGAAACCAGAAATTCTTGACGTTGCACAAGAGTTCGCACGAAAGGGCGTGACCGTCAAACAATTGTTTCGTAGTTACGAAAAGGCATTTCCGAGCGAACGCACGAACGAAGAGGCCGCTATGTTCCGCCGTGCAATCGAAGCAGTTACATATTTGTGGCCGTCTGATGTACCGCTCGCAGAGATAGAAGCTCGCCAGCGCCTTTACGTTGACGGCTCGGTTCCCTCACTCGAATGTTTTTCAGACCCGCACTGGATCGCCTTCGTCACACACTTTTTGAAGGTGATAACTCACCCCTCTGCCAGTAATTAAGTTCGTTTTCTGCACAAGGACCAAAAATGACCATCATTCCAACAGGCGGGCCAACGCCCGCTAATCCCAACGCCGCGCCCGCCGCGCCCGATACTTCAACGTTGCCCGTAATTAGCAATACGCCTCCAGAGGCTCCAGCCGCGAATCCCGCACCCCCGGCGAACACCCCGCAAAGCCTACTCTCGAAAGCTGTCTCGAATCCTGTAGTGCATGACGTTCTGCGCGGCGTAAAGCACATGGGCCATGCGATTGAGGGGAAAGAAGCGGTTTACACCCCGAACGAAGACGGCACTTATAGCGAAACTCTGGTTCCACGTAAACCCGGAGGATTCTTTCGCGATCTATTAAAAGGGACGATGTATAGTTTGGCTGCGGAAGCAAATACGCCGAAAGCAGCCAGTCCAGCAGCCGCACTTCTGCAAGGATTCGGAGTCGGCGGAACAGCCGCGATTGCCGGACAAAGAGCCGACGATGCCCGCGCCAGAACGATTGCTCAGAACCGGGCGGCGCAGATGAAAGTTCAGAGCGACACGAATAAAGCCCGTAGCGATGCCGACCAAGCCGAAGTAGCCGCCGCCGTTTCACACATGGTTTCGCTCAACCTCGCTCATTTCGCGCACGATCTGGCCCCAAACCAAATGCAGTCACTTAACAATGCAAATGATGTTCTCTACAAAGTCCTAGAGAAGGATGGACAGGGAACCCGGCCCCAGATCATGGGACCGAATAACGAGGATCTGAATGGCGGTAATCCGACCGAGTTAATGAAAAAATACAACTCTGATCCTGATGCAGTTATGTCGGCTGGAGACGACTATGTGCGCTTGCCTTTTTATCATTACGGGGCAGGTGCCAATCACGTGCCCGGTCAAGGCCATGTGAACGAAGACGGTTCTCAAGCAAATCTGAATGATGGCAGCTATGTGCAGTTCCTTGATATTCCGAAGGCGCAATGGACCAAGACTATTAAAGTGCCTGCAAAGGTGATTCAGGCGATTAGGCCCGGTTTGTTAGGCCCCCCCAAAGACGCCGCGAATCCAGACAAGACTTTCAACGTGCGCCTCGGTGATTTGTTCACATTGAATACGCTAACGATGAAAGATCGTGCCGATGCTAGAGCGGAGCTTTACCGCGCCCCGCAAAATGAAAACGAGGCCGCCGCGATTCAATCAGAACGTGACGAGGTGAACGCGCAGCTCGCCAGAGGCGAACAGGTGCCCGCTGATATCCAGCATAGATATGCGATTAAAGGGCCGATGGCCGATAAGTTTATGGCCAATCTTCAAGCGCAGAAGAATGCCGCGAGTAAACCGCTGGTGATTGATTCGGCGGACAAAGCAAACGCGGTTTTGGCCGATCCCAATGAATCGAAGCAACGCAAACAGCAGGCCAACGCTTTTCTTTCGGGCAAGGGCAGTTATGAAACTCGCCTTGCGCAAGCTAAGAAACAGGCTGAGGCAGCTACCGATCAGGCGATTAAACAAGGCGATCCTAATACGGCTGGAAAGTTGCTGTATGACGGCACCCTAACACTGTCCGAACTGAAGGCTCGGAGCAGTACCCCGAAGTTCATCACAGACGCAACGAATGCGGCCAAAACCATGGCGGCTGCAAATGGCGAAAACGATTGGACTCCTCAGCGAGCCGAAGCGCAATTCAATGCCGCGAAGTCACCGCAGAATGTGCAGTTCTTTGGGTCTGCAAATTCGCTGTTGGATCAGGGTGGAACGCTGGATCAGTTGTCAAATCAACATGCGCAGCTAGGTAACACGAAAATTCCCCTGTTCAACAAGTGGAAAGATTATCTGAACTATCAGGCGGGCGATTCCGCGTTGGCTGGTTTCATGCAGACTGCGATTGGTGTTGCCGATGACTATGCCAAGGTCATGGGAGGCGGACAAGGCTCTGATACTTCACGCCTCCAGGTGCTTCAGAGTTTTGCAAATGCTCACAACCCAGCTCAGATGCAGAACGCAATCGGCGCTGCCCGTGATGCGGTTAGGTCGCAGGTCAAGGCTCGTATTGGAAACAACAAAGTCATGCGCCAAATGTACGGCTATAACTTGAGTTCACAAAACGTACAAACCCCGAATCAGAATGCTTTCCAAGCCTTTAGCTCCGATGGGAAATGGGGTTGGAACGGAAAGCAGTGGGTTTCAACGGGAAAGTAAAATCATGGCTAACGGACAAATTCCACCTCCGCCCTCGGGAAGCATCGTTTATTCCGACCCGATGCAGGCGCAAGGATCACAGACGCAATCGCAACCTTCCATTCCAGCCCCGCCTTCGGGCAGCATAGTGTTTTCCGATCCGTCGCAGCAAGCAAACAGCGGTCAATCTCCAATCGCAACGATTAGTGCAGCGCCCGAGCCGACAACGCTTCTAGGCAAGTTTGGGAAATGGGCTGACAACGTATCGAACGACCTCAAATACGGTACTGATGAGACGGGAATCGGAACGGTGCTCAAGAAAATGGGCGCTCATGGCGTGTACGCGGGCAACCCTGAAGCTGTCGGCGATTTCATGACTAGCTTGCCCCTTGGATTGTTGAAAGCTGCGAAAGGCGCAACTGAGGCCGCTCCGCAGATCATCGGCGGGCCTAAAGGGAAAACTTGGGAAGGAGTCAAGGACATTGCCAGCGGAGCGATCCAGGCATCGGAAATGCCCGCTGCGTTCATGGCTCCTGAAGAGGCGGAACTAGCCGCGAACAAAGCGGGGCGGGCGTCTGAGGCTGTAAAAGCTGTTCCGAAATCCGCGCTTGATGCTTTCCGCGAATCTGCCGCTCAACCTGCATTAAAAGCTGGAGTGAAGCAAGCTGTTTCTACTGCCGCGAAGGACTCAGGAGCCGCAGAGCCTCTGAGCCAATCGTTTTACAAAATGGTGGAGGAAGGAGCGAACAATATCCTTGCTCAGTCTAAGAATGATTACAAAGTGCTAGATCAGGCAACGGGCGGGCGTGTCCAACGTTTCCAAGATCGCCTTGAAAATATCCGCGAGGCCATGCGGGAATTGACCGGCACAGAAGAGGACGTGACCAAAGAGGCGTCGCTTCTGAAAGCTCAAAAGGAAACCGAGGATGCGATGCAAGATGCATTCAACGATGCCCGTAAACAAGGGGTTGACCCTGACCTGATTGATCGCGCTTCAGCCAATTTCAAAAAGTCGCACGCGTTGCTTGACGTGGATAACGCCGTACAGAAATCTTTGTCCGGCAAACCTGTCGAGCTTGGCGGAAAGAAGGGACTGCCCGAAACAATTGATCCTAAGAAGTTCGCTCCTCGAATCAACCAACTTTGGAAAAGCGGAAGATTAGAACAAGCTCTCGGGAAAGATGCCGCCGACAGACTAGCGAACTACGCAAATGACGCCGCGATGCTGCAACGTCGGGCTGTCGCGTTGCGAAAAGTGGGGCTCTGGGTTGCCGGTTCGCTCGGCTTAGCAACGGGAGGAATACGCTTGTTGGACAGCAGCAACAATTGAAGCAGCGACGCCTAACGACGATAGTCAGTGGCTTCTATATACGCCCTAACCAAGAAAAACGCAGAGATGGCAAACAGAACGATTGCGCCGAGGATCATGAAGCCCTCCCAGAACTTAGTCTAGTCGAGTATACCCCGCCGATTCACGCCCAAGATCAACACTAATGTGCTATAGGGGCGAATTAACAGATTTGCTGGACCAGTGGGAATCACCTGCTTGGCGGCAAATGCTGGAGATTTTTGATTCTGGAGGCGTTGTTGCGCCCCGCTCGGCAGTTCTCCGCGACCAACTAGAAAAAGAAATTTTTTCTGCGTGGATCAATTTCAACAAAACAGCCGAATCCATGCCCGAAGAGGAGCGAGCGCGGATTAGCAAGCGATACGCGGAATGGAACAACGGCCTGCATTTGTTCAGAAAACGCACAAAACGACATTGACCGACGATCCGAGAGACCGGGCCATAACCCTATTTTCTCTCGGGGCGAAGGGCAAAGAGCAACGCACGAGCGCGTAACGCTGCCCGCTGTGTTCGGTCCATCTTGCTAATGGATACTTGCGGCGAAGGCAAAAGCAGAAGATCGCTTGGCGAGTGAAACCTGCACACTTTTCCTGTGACCGCAGGACTACCGGAACGATCACAGGAATTTCTTACGAATCAGAAAATGGGGGAACATGGAAGCCACTGAAGAGAAACGAGCAAAGCAGCCTAACGCGGATAAATATGCCACTGCCAACGAAATAAGAATTTGCAAAAAGCACTTTTCAGAACCGCCAGATTCGTTCGTTTTATTATTAGGTTCCGAAAGATCAATGAACGAGTGTCCCATCTGCCGAGGTGACACGCTTGAGAAAGTGGATTCTCCACAGCGCACGATTCCGCCTAATGTCGCCATGTTCCTCGACAGCCAAGGGAAGATTTTGTGTCGGCGAGTGGTTTGGGTCTAGTGCGGGCAGTTAGGTAAATAACAGTCAGGATCGTCGAACTGCTTTATTTTGTCAGGTTCGTATTCGCTAGAGTCACCGCACGCCGGGCACATGATTGGCTTATTCAACTCTGGGACGGGGAGGACATGCATTTCATTTGAGCGCCCGAACGCAACGAGACCAATTGCAATCTTGTCTTTGTTTGGGCATATAACGCCATAGTAAAGTGGCATCGTGCGAATTATAAGCTATTGCCGTTCACTCTGAAATTCCTTCTCGCACTTCGGGCACTTCATAGAATCCATTGAAATCCGCATCTGCTCGTTCGGCGGAATCGAATATCCGAATAATGGACAAGGGACGCTCAGCGAAGATGAGTGTGCTCTTTTGACCAGCATTCCCAACCTTGCGCAATATATCGTCGGATGATGAAGAAACCCATTAACATCGGTTACACGGGGGATGAGATTTTAACAAGCGGCATCTATCGTACTCTCCATAGGCATTTCTTGCGCACTGAGAGTGTCCTTCTTAGAGGCGGTCGTTTCCCAACTTGTTCGGAATGCACGGTTCCGGTGCGGTTTGAGTTAGTAAGCGCCGTACCAGTTGAATCTGCCCGAGAGCGATTTCGCTTGCTGATGGGACAAACTGCGTAGGGGACAGGCGAAGACCGCGAATACAGTGTCCCCCCTATTGCGCAGGATTCTCACGCCGCACTAGAGTGAGGTTGGAGAGATTTGCTGTGATCGAATCAGCCTCAGATTCAAACGCCGATAGTGAATGTGCCACGTGCGGACATCCAAAGTCCAATCATTCGCAGGGCAGTTGCAATGGGCAGGCTGCGGAGCCTCAAACTCGGTTCAAAGTGTGCGACTGCCAGAAATTCATACCTAAAATCGCCCACGCGCAAGAGCCCTCGTCGAAATGATTTCACCTCTTTTAGTTCCTCGTAGCTAGCCAATAGAACATACTCATCAGTTCGTCTTGCCGAATCCTGCGACATTCCGCGCCGATCTCGTCTAGCGTGTCTGCTGACTGGAAATTTCATTCCAGTCTTGAATTGTCTTCAACTCGGCACGAATTTGGTTTTGGAGCTTAGGCATTCTGCGACTGGCAATCTTATTGCCCGGTTGTTGATGACTGCAAGAAAAAAAGGCCGCCGGGAATTAGTCGGCAGCCTAAAGTGGAGGGGAAAGGGCCGTTATATTTATGCGCCTGTTTCTGCTCTCCGGTACATTGTCGCCACAAACTTTTCGTAATACTCGCAACGACGACGGACTTCTTTCCCTATCTCGTTATCCCACTCTATGCAGCGATCACGGGCAAACGTGGCGTCAGTTTGACTGTATTCCCTGCATTGCCTGTCCAACAGCGCAGCGTCTTGGATGAGTTTGTGTCCGCGTTGCCAGTCACCCCCTTCCTTCTGCGCTAACGCTGTTACAGATTTTCGATCACGCCAACACGAAACCGTGTAGTTGCGATCCTTGAGTTCATCTTCTACGGCATTTATCGTGTGCATAGCTAACGCGAGCCAATCAGCGGCATCCTGCACGGTGTGAACAATGGTGCACGGACAGTATTCATCGAAAACTGCCGTTGAATATCCATTGGCTTCAGCCAAGGCCCGTTCATGCGGAATCGACTCTTGCCACATAAGAGCACGCACCAGATGTTCGGCAAGCCCGCGAAAGTGCTTAAGCAACTTCCGTAAGCCGTTGTCCGAAGCGATTGGAATAAAATCCTCGCTGTGAAACTGGTACCAGAATTCTATAGACGGAAAAGGCATTGCTTGTTCTAAGTCACCAATCAACAACCCCAAACGTTCCTGTTGCTCGGTCATGAATTACCTCCCCTTTGACTGTTATCAGTCCCCCAATTTTCGCGAAAGTTAAGAAGCCGATGCAGCAGACTTTGCGATTCCAACATCTCGTATGAGACCGATTTGCACCAAATTTGCACCAAAGACACCAAAAGTAGCCTAAATTCACCTGCTCAAACCTAAGGTAAATCGTTGACAAATATGAAATCCATTGGACTTTCGAACGATTAGAAATCCGATGCTCTATCCGTTTGAGCTACGCGCCCTCAATTACTCGGGCCGTCAGTTGAAGTATTGGCCGCTCTGGTGCTGGTCAACCTAAGATGGGCGACCTTTAGTATCGCATAGCGTTCGCGCCACCGTTGCGAAGAAGATCGCGCAGCCATCGGCATAAAGATGTCCGCTGGGTTATGGGAGCGGGATGGATACTCACTCAGCTCCCAATCTTACTGGCTATCCCAGAGAACACGTTGTTGGAGTTAGCGGCGATCATTTGAACAGTCCCCACTACAAGGACAAGCACAACTCCCAACATGATCGCGTACTCTGCAACATCCTGCCCCTCGTCGGCGAAATACATCCTGTTAAGAAGTTGGCGCATAAAAATGATCCTCCGCGCTTCGGCCTGCGCGGGAAGTTATATTATGCCTATTGCCTTCGACCTGGAAAATGGCACCAATGTGGTAGGAATGGTGACGCCGGGCAGGCTCGCAAGTTTAACCAATCACACTTACTTCCCAGATAAAGAAAAGGGACGGTTCGAGAACCATCCCTTTCTCCCCATTTCCGATCAACTTGCACATTTCCAGCGCCAACACTTAATCCGCAGCATCCGCAGCCATCTTCCAAATCCTGCGCAGTTCAGCGATTTGTTCGTCGAGATAGTCGCGCATAACTTGTGCGTCGTTCACTCGCCTCCCGTTCGTCGTCGTAGCTTGGGGAATGTCATCGCGAACACTCTCGAGCGTAAGGATCACCAGTTCTTGTTCACTAATTTTGGCTGCATCGCTGACCCAAAAGGCAAGAAGGCGGGCAAGACCGGTATTCTTGTTTGCAGTGCGCTTCTCGTTGATCCTTTTGGGCACGAGTCACTGTTTTTGCCTCCAGGGGGTGCAATTCGGGAGACCTCCAGAACTGTAAATTTGCGTTGCAACGCAATCAACCGTAAACTTGCGACATAAGGTGGGGTATATGGCCGCTACCAACGTGTTGCAATCGTGGAAACAGATCGCCAAATATGTCGGTCGAACGGAGCGAACGGTCCAACGATGGGAGCAAGGGTTCGGGTTCCCTGTGCACCGGCCATCTGGAAAATCTCGCAGCTCGGTTATGGCTCTAACACAAGAAATTGAGGAGTGGACGCGAGCTAAGCCTTCGCTTCCCCAGTTGCAAGAAATGGCGACAGTAAATCGCCTAGAGCTGGTTTCTACCTCGGACGACAACCCGTGTTTTCATAGAAATAGTTTGTCTGAGCAAGTTCGGGTCCATAGGCTGCTCACTGAGGAGCAAAAGACGCTGCGGAAAGATATACGAAATCTCGTTCAAGAACACCGGACGCTGCGCCAAACTTTGACGCAAAATCTAGTAAAGACTTTGAACTGCAGGTAACCCGAAACGCCGCTGAGCCGATTTCCTACGCTGGCTCGATTTCAATCTTCTTTGCCGCTGTATCGAGTTTCGTAATACGAAAGCTGCGCACTTGCCCCGCCTGAATTACCTCAACCGCCGAAGATGCCCTTCCGGCGCCACCTTTCCACCGCGCTTGCAGCATGGAACTGAGCGTTGCCAAGTCGCTGCTCCGAACCGGTGCGGCGGCTTCTCGCTTCGCATGTTCCGCAGAAACCCGGCATGCTGCACGAATTCCCTCTCCCAACTCAACCTGCGCTGTACTACCTGACGCTTCAATCACACGCCCGTTAACAATATCGCCCTGCTTATGCTCCGCAAGATACTCATCAATGCTGGTCGGCGCCATCTGCTTGATACCAAGTTTTAGTCTGCGCTTCCCGGTATCCAGTTCGAGCACCTGCGCTCTGACGATCTGTCCAACCTTGAAAACATCCTGCGGATGATTGATTCGCTTTTCCGCGCTGATATCGCTTACGTGAATAAGTCCTTCCACGCCTTCCGCGACCTGCACAAATGCCCCGAATTTGGTAATGCTGACGATCGGGCCTTCAGCAACCGAGTCCACCGGAAACTTTTGCGAGGCATCAGCCCAGGGATCGCCGAGCGCCTGCTTCAGCCCCAAAGACATTCGCCGTTCCTCGGGATTGATCCCAAGAATCACAGCTTCGACCGTGTCCCCGGTCTTCAGCAGGTCGCTGGGCTTTTTTACTTTCCTCACCCACGACATTTCCGAAACGTGAATCAATCCCTCAATCCCCGGCTCAACTTCGACGAATGCGCCGAAGTCGGTCAGCCGAGTGACGGTGCCGCGCACCCGTTCGGCAATTTTGAATTTATTCGGAACCGCGTCCCACGGATGCGGCAGCAATTGCTTCATGCCGACAGCTATGCGCCGCTTCTCCGAATCTAGGTTCAGGAGCTTCACCTCAACCTGCTGATCGACCGAAAGCACATCTGCCGGCGAGCCGATGCGGCTCCAGGACATGTCGCCGATGTGCAACAATGCATCGACGCCGCCAATATCCACAAACGCGCCGTATTCGGTCAGGCTTCGCACGGTTCCGGTGAGCACGTCGCCCTCTTTCAATTCGGAGTAACGTTTCTGCTTGCCCGCCTGTGCTTCTTCTTCCAGGACCGCGCGGCGGTCCACCACGACATCTTCATCCGCAGCGTCCAGCTTGATGATCCGACAGCGAATCTCCTGCTCGATCAGTTTTTCCATCTCCGCAGCATCGCGCGTGCCGCTGCGTGAAGCCGGCATGAAAGCACGCACCCCGACGTCCACACTCAAGCCGCCTTTTACCGCGCCAGTGACCGTGCCGATGATGGTGGATTTCTCAGCGAACGCGCGCTCCAATGCCGCCCAATCCCTGGGACGCCCAACCTTGCTGCGCGTCAGCTGGTAGTAGCCCTCGGGATCACGCCCCTTAATCGTCACCTGCAGTTTGTCACCAGGCTTTACAGACTTGTTATCGTTCGGAAATTCGGAGATCGGTAGAACGCCTTCCGTTTTAAAACCAATATCGAGGACCACCGAATCTGCCAAGACCGAAATCACCGTACCTTCGCGGCCGCCTTCTATGCGCTGTGCTGCATGTGCGTTCTCGAACTCGGAAAGAATATCGCTGAAACTCTCAGCGCTGTCACTTGCGTCCGCAGACTTTGGAACGGTGGGATTGGGCATACGGTAAGGCCTTACTAGGGACTTCTTTCTCAAGAATACCATCAGCTTAAGTTCGGGTTGTAGAACGAGTGTAGAAATCCGCGCATTTACTGATGTTCGCTCTTGTGATCAGCCCCGTGTTGCGATAAGCTTTGCGCCCTTGTTTGCGCGCCTGGGGGCGCTCAGCTGGAATGACCGCTCGGGTTCTGCTGGTGTTACTTCTCGTTACAGCCGCCACTGCGGCGGAATTGCCCGACCCTCCGTCCCGGGTTGCCGACCGGGAATTTTTCGTGGTGCTTGCTGTTGAAGCGGCGGCAAAATCGGCAGACTTCGCCGAGACCGCGGCACATCTGGGAAAGCAAACCTGGGTGCCCTGTGTTCCCTCTTACGTCTGTATGAGTCACGGATACGTATATACGGTAGTGGAAAACGATCCCTGGTTCGGCACACGGCCCAGTACCGGGCGAATGATCGGAGAGAACTTCGCCGTATTTGGAGCCGAAAGTCTCCTCGCATATGAAATCAAAAAGCCTCATCAGCGGCTTCCCGGCGATCGACTAATCCGTAAACTCTGGTGGATTCCGCTCGCCTACCAAATTCAAGCGCACGCGCGATTGGCTTATCATAATTCGCGCTTCTGATCCCTACCCACAAGCGTTTCCCTTCTTCCCAATCTCGCGAACTGACCCATGCCGCCCGTCAGTAGACACTCTTTGTCCCTTTTTTCCGGAATTCGTCGCGCTTACTGATGAAGGCCGGGATTGGATCCGGCGAAAACGGAAGGAGACGTTATGACCAGCAAAAGCATGAAACTGACCGCCGGGTTCACGACATTCGTACTGCTTGCAATTCTGGCGCTTCCCCACTTGGTAGATGTTGACCGTTTCCGGCCTCAACTGGAATCACGTCTGGCATCCTATCTCGGCCGTGAAGTGCATCTGGGCCATATGGAACTCTCGCTGCTTGCCGGTGGCGCCCGTGTCGAGCAAATCTCCATTGCCGATGATCCGGACTTCAACAACCGCAACTTTCTCGAAGCCAAGTCCTTAGGGGTGGGAGTCAGTTTATTCTCGCTGGTCTTCTCCCGATCGCTGCACGTCACCTCGCTCACGCTGGATGAACCAAAAGTGATGGCAATCCAATCTGCAGATGGCAAATGGAACTTTTCCAGCCTGGGTAACGAGAGCAGCGATGACGACGCGGATGCATTGTGGAGCGATGCCGTGGCATCGTCGGTCAACTCAATTGTTCTCGATCATCTGAAGATTTCCAATGCGACGATTCAGGTGGGAACGACTCAAACACAGCGGACGACCGTCAAGAACATCAACGTAGACCTCAAGAATGTGTCGTTTGACAAAGCCATGTCGTTCATCGTTTCGGCACATACCGGTTCTGGGAAAGTGCAGATCCAAGGCCAAGCCGGTCCATTCAATCGCGAGGATATGGAGCAGACTCCCTTCAATGCGAATATCAAAGCCAACAAAGCCGACTTGGCCGAAATTCTTTCCCTTGCTTCTTCCGGAATGGCCGGAACTCTCAATCTCAATGGTACGGTCAGTTCGGACGGCCACACATTGCACAGTGAAGGCACGGCTACAGCCTCCAAGTTACGGCTCGCGGAAGGTACCCAGCCCGCAAACCAAACCGTTGCCTTGCACTATCAGACGGACTACACCATCGCGAAAAAGTCCGGGGTAATCCGAAATAGCGAGATACTCTTCGGCAAGAGTTCGGCAGCTTTTTTCGGAACCTACAGCACGCGCGAACCAAACGTCGTCGTTCACATGAAAGTTACTGGAGATCAAATTCCCCTCGATGCGCTCGAGGGTGTTCTCCCTGTATTGGGAATCACTTTACCTGGCACTTCAAAGCTGCGCGGAGGCATGGCAAGTGCAAAAATCTCACTTGACGGCCCGGTGAATCGTCTGGTCACTTCGGGTTCCGCGCAAATTGCTGACTCTCACCTGGCCGGATTTGATCTCGGTTCGAAATTGTCGGCCCTCCCAGGAATGAGTGCGGCAGGTATCGGCTCTGATCTCGCCATCATTAACCTCAGCACGCACTTCCGTGTTGCTCCGCAGGGCACTCACATCGACGGATTCAACGGTGAGTTCGGCGGAATCGGCAACGTAACCGGTGATGGCGAGATCAGCGCTAGCAATCGTCTTCAGTTCAAGATGGTGGCGCATTTAGAGAAAGATGGCGCAGGCCGGATAGTATTAGACCGCGTCGGGCTGAAAAAAGCGCCGAATGATATTCCGTTCCGCATCGTTGGCACGACTTCCATGCCTCTGATCCTTCCAGACAAGAGCGAACTTGTTAAGGAAACGACCAAGACCGTCGGAACAGAAGTTGCCCAGCATGCCGTAGAAAAAGTGCTGAAGCCAGAGCTGAAGAAAGAAGTGGTCAAGGCAGTATCTAACGAAAACCATGAATCTGTTCAGGGCAACAGCCAAAAGAAGAGCGGCTTTCTTCACAAATTCTTCCACCGAAAAGATAAAGGAAACGGTCAGAATAAAGACGGCGTACAGGTGGCATCCCGTTGATGATGTTGAAGAAGCAGGAAGAGCAGCCGCCATTTCAAAGATGGCGGCTATTTTACTTTGGGTGATTCCCCCGACGCGGCCTTGCCAGCAATCAACTGGAAACCTCGCTCCTGCGCCTGGGCCGCAATATCGGATAGAAGCTTTTGACCAGCAGCGACTTTTCCGGCGGCAATCTGTGCCCGTGCCAAGGCAAGCCGGCCTTCCAGTTGCAGTCCGAGATATCCAGACGTATTCGCATCAGCAATGGTGTCTTGAAGGGCATGAACTGCCTTCGTATACTCCCCGCCGGTTGCTTCCACCTGAGCTTGTATGATCGATGCTCTCAAGCGCACCGAGAAGTCCTGGCTCTTCGCGAGAAGATCAGGAACGGCCGCCACTTCCTTCTGCGCATTTGCGATTTTTCCCTGAGCCAGAAATGCACGGGCTGATGTGATATCGGTGAGAATTTCGTCGTCTGCAAGACCGTCTTTGTGAACTTCTTCCTTCACGCCTCGTATCGATTCCATCACCTGGTCTGCATGCCCTTCGTCAATAAGGAGTGATGCCAGGGCCAGCTGAGTTTCTGCTGCCGTGCTCTTCTCTCCGATTTTTGTGCGCAGGTCCATCGCTTCGTTGTACTTGTCGCGAGCAGCAGTGAATTTGCCTTCTGCGGCGGAAACATCCCCGATGCCAGCCAACGCGTAGGCCACTCCGCTCTGGTCTCCAATTTGGCGTGACAAGCTCTCGGAATCCTCATACATTTTTCGGGCGCCTTGGAGATCCCCCTGCCAACGCAGGACCTCCCCGAGGTTGTAAAGAGCCGTGCTGGTCCGCTCCTGATCTCCAATCTCCCGCGACGCAGCTAGCCCTTCCTCCAGCATCTTTTTGCCTGAGCTGAGGTCGCCTTGTTGCACGGTGCGAGCCGCGATACTGCCAAGAACGGCTGCCGCGCTATGCTTGTCTCCAACCTCTCGAAACATGGTGAGCGATTCATTCAGCATTTTGACGGACGCGGAAAGATCTCCCAGCTCACCCAGAGCATTCGCAAGATCGTTTAGGGTCGTCGCGGTTGCGCGCCGATCCCCGATCTCCCGCTCGATCCCCAACGCGCGCTGGTAGGCGTTTGCCGCTTCCGAGAAATTTCCTTGGTCAAAACGAACGATGCCTATGATCGTAAGCGCCTTGGCGACTTCGGCCCGCTCCCCGGCGGATTCCGAAATTCGGCCGGCTTCTTGAGCATTGCTGATTGCCTCGTCAAGTCTGCCCTGCTTCTCCAAACATCGCGCTTTTTGGCTGAGAGCCCGCGCTAGCAGCAGCCTGGCGCCGAGCTCGCGTGCCCGATTTGCCGCTGCATCCGCCGCTTTCTCCTCGTCCTTATAGGCTCCCTTCACGTCGAAAACGTCGGCCTGTTGGAGATCGATTCGAGGATCGTCGCGATCCGGCGCCGGAAGGCGGCGCAAAGCCGCTAACGTCGCGAGCGCTTCATCTGCGGTTCGTGCCTGCTTTTGTGCGCGTGCCAGGCGTAACCCATACTCGATGTTGTCCGGGAAAAAGTCGAATAGCGTCCTGTAAATCTCTACCGCCTTATCCCATTGGCGATTGAGTTCCCAGTCTCTGCCCTCGATCCACAAACGCTCCTCACGTGAAAGCCCGGAAGACTGGTCACGCGCTTTCTTCGACTCCTGGCGCGCCTTCTCGTCATATCCCATCGCTTGCCAGGCATCCGCCAGCGCAGAGTGGGCAAGCGCGTAGTTCGGATCCGATGCCACCGCGCGCTCCAGCAGATCGCGGGCCTGCACCGCATCGACTACACGCAGCCTGGCTAAACCTTCGGAGTATAGTTTTGTCCCTTGCGGGTTCGATGGCAGGGACGCGCGCACGACCGCGGCTTCGTCCGACGTAACCTCCCCAACTCCCAGCTTACGACGAAGATCCATTCCGGCACGGGTGGCAAGCTCATCCAGTTCACTCTCCTGGCCTTTTTCCGAGATTGTGCTGGCAAGCTCGCCGGTTTTTGCATTTTGCAACCAGAGATCGATGCGTACCTGGGAATCCGATGTCGTGCCTTGATCGAGATAGGAGCCTAGCACCACATAGTCGCTTCCTAAATAATCGCGAAGACGTCGTAGCGTGTCGCTGGCCAGTGTCTGCTTGCCGGTCAATCCCAGGTCAGTGCTGGCACGTGCGATATTTTCTCCCGGGAACGTGCGCAGCCTCCCTCCCGCAGCCAACTCGGTCGTCAGCATCTCCGGCAAAGCCGTTGAGATCCATTCAGTACTGGGCTTGCCCGACAGGTTATGGAAAGGCAGCACAGCAATGGACGGGCGAATCGCTATTGCCGGTTGTATCCTCGCTGACGTTTCCACATTCCCGGCGTTGCGACGATGAACTTTCGATAAGAGGACTATTCCGGCTCCGATCAAAAGCACAAGCATTAACAGGCCAACAAAGCTGCGCCGAGAGTCCAGCTTCCATATTGTTCCGATCTTTCGGTCACCTTGTAGCGCCTCCGCGACTTCTTCTCCATTTTGAAAACGATGCTTGGGATTGCGCTCAAGGCACTTCAGGACCATCGCCTCCCACCGACCATCGAGGTCAGGCACAATCGTTCTCGGTGCTGTGGGATCTTCCTTAATGCGTCGCACCGCCATGGAAAGTGGCGTAGTGTCCTCGAATGCACGGATGCCCGTGAGCATCTGGTAGAGAACCAACCCGAGTGAGTACACGTCAGAAGCAGGCGTCAACTCCTTGCCTTCGACCTGCTCCGGAGACATGTAAGCGGGTGTCCCAATCACCTCGCCAGTGCCGGTGACGGAGGCGCCAAGCGTCAGGTCTTGGTTGGAATGCAGAGCCAAGCCGAAGTCGGTGATTACAGCCCTGACGCCCCTCGCTCCGGGGACCAGCAAAACGTTGCCCGGTTTGAAATCGCGATGTAGAACACCAGCGGCGTGTGCCGCACCAAGACCTAAGGCCATCTGCAACGCGATTGGTCGTGCTTGCTGCAGGGTTAGTCGTGGCTGGCGGCGGAGAAGCTCTGCCAACGTTTCGCCTTCCAGCAGTTCCATCGCAACGAAAGCAAGGGAAACCGAATTGGAACCTGTGGAAGACTTCTGAGTGTGCCGGAAGAAATCAAAGATTCGGCAAACGCTCGGATGTGTCACCTTGCGAGCAAGCTGAACTTCTCTCTTGAATCGTTCCAACGCTCTTGGATCATCCAGCAGTTCGCTGCGAACAAACTTCAGAGCAACGCGCTCATGTAGTTCGAGATCTTCTGCCTCATAAACCTCCCCCATCCCGCCACGGGCCAGGAAACGAATAATCCGAAAGCGATCGGCGATGAAATCTCCGCTGGAGAGCGGAGTTTGCGGTTGGGGCACAAGAGCGGCAGCGGCCGCAACTGCGGGCCGAGAAAGAAATCCGCCAGATTCGACATGGTGGGCCAGCAAGCGTTCGACTTCGCCGCGCACGGCAGGATCCTGCGTAGCACCCTCAAGAAAGGAACCCCGCTCCGTGGGATTTTTCTCGAGCGCGCTTTCAAACAGCGCTTTGACGTTCTCCCATTGCTGCGGCGTCAATTCCATGGCGCTCTTTCAAATCGGCATAGAGCCAGGCCTTCGCCACGCTCCAGTCGCGCTTGACGGTCTTGGGGGAAACTCCAAGCACTTCGGCAGCTTCTTCGACGTTCAATCCACCGAAGAAACGCAATTCAACCACACGCGCCTGCCGCGGATCAACTTTCGCCAAGCGATCGAGAGAATCATCCACCGCAAGCAGTTCATCGGCCTGCTGTTCAGAGAATACAAACACATCATCCAGCGAAACTTTCTTCTGTTCCCCGCCCCGCTTCTGCCTGCCGTGTCCTCGGGCATGATCGATTAAGATCCGGCGCATCAAGTGCGCCGCCACCCCAAAAAAATGAGACCGGCTTTGCCAGTTGGCAGAACGCTGTTCAATCAGCTTCAGATAGGCCTCGTGCACGAGTGCCGTGGCTTGCAGCGTATGATCGACGCGCTCCCGTCGCATGTAGCTGGCCGCTAACCTGCGCAGTTCACCGTAAACGATAGGGATCAGTTTTGAAGCCGCGCCTTCTTCCCCACGGGTCAGCGCCGACAACAACAGCGTCACATCCTCATTCTCAGTCATACGACGAGCACCAATTTTACGCTGGACAACCGTCTCCGGGGCAAGGAAACTGGCTTTCCTCCACCGTTTTCAACCCGTCATTTCATTTGACCGGATGCGCCAGTTTAATTCAGGAGATGTCGTCGGACAGGAGTGCGTCAGTTTGAGGAACGTAGCTTGTCACCCTGAGCGAAGTAACCGGTTCGCGCCAGCGAAGCAGCTACGCAGTCGAAGGATCCCTATACTCTAACCGGCCTGTAGGGAATCAGAAAGGCATTCTCTTAACAAACCGGTAAGAATTCCCGAAGACACCGTCGCTGGGTTCTAGAAGGAGAGTAATCGTTCGACTCCACGTTTCCGCAAACGTTGTCACCTTGAGCGGAGCGTTTCGATTCGCCTTGCGAATCTCTTGTTTTTCGGCGGAATCAAGTGCAAAATTCCAGCACTTGCTTGGGGTAATCCCTCGAAGTCCGCGCGCGGACAAGGTAGACATTGGAAAGACATTCTGAATCTCGGATGGAGAGCGCTCTTCCTTTCTGGCTGCTGCTGTTGACCATTTCCATCCTGATCAACTACATCGATCGGGGAAACCTGGCGGTTGCGGCGCCCCTGCTCAAAGATGAACTCCATCTCACAAACACCCAGGTAGGGGTATTGATTACGGCGTTCTTCTGGACCTACACGGCGGTACTCGCGCTCAGCGGATGGATCGTGGATCGCCTGAACGTAAATTGGGTGCTGGCCGCCGGATTTGCTATCTGGTCGCTGGCGACCGCGGCAACCGGCCTGGTCCACGGCTTTGCAGTCCTGCTTGCATTTCGCATGGTCTTGGGACTGGGAGAATCTGTTGCTTTTCCTTCGTACAGCAAGATGATCGCATTGAATGTACCGCAACAGCACCGCGGGATCGCCAACGCCATGATCATCAGTGGCATGAGCCTGGGACCCGCTGTGGGGACCTATGCGTGCGGCATTTCCATGGCGCGCTATGGTTGGAGGCCGGTTTTTGTCGTTATCGGCTTGGCCAGCCTCGTTTGGCTTCTTCCGTGGATGATCTTCATGCCAAGCAACACTCCTGCTCGCATCGCCTCGACAAACCAGGTGTCCACGATGAGAGTGCTACGCGAGCGAAACTTCTGGGCGACCGCAGTCGGGCAGTTCTGCTGTAACTATCCGTTCTACTTCTTGATTGTGTGGCTCCCGCTGTACCTGGTTCGCGAGCGCCACTTCACCATGCAGCAAATGGCGAAGGAAGCTGCGCTCTACTACATTCTCTATGCCATAGTTTCCCCGATCGTCGGTTGGACGGCCGATCATTTTGTTCGTCGGGGTGCCGAAACCACCATCGTGCGCAAGGCGACTATGGGTACCGGACACGCACTCGTAGCGGCTGGCGTTCTGGCGTGTGGCGCTGCCGATCCACGAATTTCCTTAGCCGGTCTCGTAGTGATGGGCATTGGCTCGGGCTTCGTCGGGCCGAATATTTACGTCTTTGCCCAAACCCTTGCCGGACCCGCCATGGCCGGCAAGTGGACCGGACTGCAGACCTGCGTGGCCAATTTAGCGGGCGTTGTCGTAGGTCCCCTCACCGGTTGGATTGTTGACCGCACTGGGCACTTCGGATCAGCTTTTTCAGTGTGTGCGGCAATCGAGGTGCTTGGCGGAATCTGTTGGGTGCTGCTGGTTGGGCGTTTGCAACAAACAGCCTGGCAAAATGAACCGGAACTCGATGCGATCTCCGTTGCCACCGAGGCGACTTGACCTAGAAAACTGGAGATTTCCATGAGACGAAGAGTGATCATCTTTCTTGTCACAGCGATCCCCGCATTTGCGGGAAACGTAACTTTTCCCCGCAATGTTTCCACCTTTTCTATTGTTGCTTGTGACCCGAATACGGGGCAGATGGGGGTCGCGGTGGCCTCCCGCTATTTTTCCGTTGGCTCTGTGGTTCCGTGGGCCCGCGCCGGGGTAGGCGCAATCGCTACCCAAGCCGACGTGAACGTGGGATTCGGCCCGAAGGGCATCGATTTGCTGCAGCAGGGATTGTCTGCACAGGAAGTGAGTGACCGTTTGTTAGCCGAAGATACCTTCCCGGACAAAGATGGTCGGCAGTTTGCGATCGCCGATTCGAATTGCAACGTCGTCACCCATACCGGACCCAACGCACCAAAGTGGGCGGGTGGACAAACAGGCAAGAACTGGGCAGCCCAGGGCAACATACTTGTCGGTCCTCAGGTACCCGAGCAGATGGGTAAAGCCTTCGAATCCACCTCGGGGGAATTGGCAGAACGCATGTACGCAGCTTTAGCAGCCGGAGATTCGGCAGGTGGCGACAAGCGCGGCCGACAATCTGCCGCGATGCTGATTGTATGCGGCAAGCAGGACATGGCTTGCGGCCGCAACTATAACAACCCGCGCTGGCTGTACATAAACGTCGACGATAATCCCAACCCCTTTCCGGAACTTCGCCGCCTGCTCGATCAGGCGCTTGCGAACGACTACGGAGATGTTTCTTATAAGCTGCTGGAGCAACACAAAGTCCCCGAAGCAAAAGCCGACGCCGAAAAAGCCATGCACTATGCGCCCAATGATGCTGATAGTCACATAACGCTCGCTTTATTGACATACCTCCTCGGTGACAAAAACGCGGCACTGGACGAATTCAAGAAAGCCAAAGCCATGGACCCGAACTTCGGAAAAGATCTCTCAGGTGCGGTCGAGTACGAGAAAGAATTCATCCCGATTGGCCATGACACGGCATTTCTTCAAAGATTATTCCCGGAAGGCATCCCCGCAGCCCTGAACTCGCACTAACTTTCGTCGGCCTAGAACGCCGGCCTCTTCACCATTCCCAACTCATCATTGTCATCCTGAGCGCAGCAGAGTGGTTCGCTTGCGAATCACCCTGCGAAGTCGAAGGATCCCTATTGTCTCGCGCCGATGTAGGGAATCAGAAAGGCGTTCGGTTAAAGCCGCAAGAATCCCCAAACAGTTCAGGAAAGCGATCTTTCGACTGCACGTTTCGATTCGCAAGGTGAATCGAAACGTTCCGCTCAAGATGACACAGCTTCGTGAGCCTCTTCGTCCTTTTTATTACAATGTGTATGCTTGGCGAAATGAGCCTCGTGCCCGACAATCTGTTGGCGCTCCTGGTTGCCACCAGCTTCGCGGCGGGTTTGAACGTATATGCCACCGTCGCGACTCTCGGCCTGCTCGCACAAGCTGGGTGGCTCGCGCTCCCACCGCCGCTTCACATCCTGAGTAGCTGGTACGTGATTGCCGCCAGCGCTCTGTTGTTCGTGGTCGAATTCTTCGCCGATAAGATTCCCGCTTTCGACCTGATCTGGAATGCCCTCCACACCTTCATCCGCATACCCATCGCCGCGCTGCTCGCTTACCGCGCTACCGCCCAGCTTTCTCCCTCGGAACAAATCATCTGCGCTGTCGCCGGTGGTGTTATCGCTCTGGCTGCCCATGGCGGCAAAACCGCAGTGCGAGCGGCTGTCACTCCTTCTCCAGAGCCGTTCTCCAACATTGGTTTGAGTTTAGGCGAAGATGTTATGGCTGTGGGATTAACCTGGCTCGCGAGCAAACACCCTTACATCGCTGCGGCAATCGTCGCATGGCTTTTGATTGTGCTCATCTTCCTTACCCGCTGGATTTGGCGCGCTCTGAAGGCGCTGTTCAGGGGCGCGGAAAAAGACCTCGCCGGAACAGAGAATCTTAAAAACACTGCATAAGGACTTCTGACCAGGCAATTTCAACGCGTGAGTCCCCATGCTGACCTGTGACTGTCGCATTGGACTATAATCCCAACGACCTATGGCTCTCAATACCGGCACCAAGCTTGGCCCTTATGAGGTTCAGTCGCTCATCGGCGCAGGCGGGATGGGCGAAGTGTACCGCGCTCACGACTCACGTCTCGACCGCACCGTCGCAATCAAAGTACTGCCGAATTCCTACTCGGCGGATCGTGATCGACTCCAGCGCTTCGCCCAGGAAGCCCGCGCGGCTGCGGCGCTCAACCATCCCAACATCCTATCGATCTTCGATATCGGCGATCACCAAGGCTCGCCCTATGTCGTCTCCGAACTGCTGGAAGGAGAGACACTCCGCGACTGCTTGAAGCGCGGCCACCTTTCGATCCGAAAGGCCATCGATTACGCATTGCAGGTCGCACACGGGCTGGCAGCCGCACACGATAAAGGCATAGTCCATCGCGATCTGAAACCGGAAAACCTTTTCATCACGAACGACGGTCGAGTAAAAATCCTCGACTTTGGCCTCGCAAAATTAACGCGTCCCGAATTATCGAGCGAAAGTGGCGATGCAGCGACAATCCAGGCCGTCACCGAACCCGGTGTGGTCATGGGAACAGTCGGATATATGTCGCCGGAGCAAGTTCGCGGCAAAGACGCGGATTCTCGCTCTGACATCTTTTCTTTCGGTGTCATCCTCTACGAGATGATCTCGGGCAAACGCGCGTTTCATGGCGAAACTGCGGCCGATACCATGAGCGCGATCCTGAAAGAAGACCCGCCAGAACTGGCTGAAACTTCTGGCAATGTTCCTCCTGCGCTGGAGCGCATCGTGCGGCACTGCATGGAAAAAAATCCCGCGCAGCGCTTTCACTCCATCAGCGATGTTGCGTTTGGTCTGGACGTTCTGACCGGTGTCTCGCCTACGACTGCATCCGGCAAGCAGCCGATAGCCCCAGTCCGCGAACGGCGACGATGGCCCCTGCCGATTGCTGCTGCAATCCTTCTCTGCGCAGCTTTGGCGATGGTTTACATTGCCGGCCAGCGCTCTGCCCGCGCAGCCATCCCCCATTTTCATCGCCTGACGTTTCGCCGCGGCACTATTTTGTCCGCGCGATTCTCGCCCGACGGTCAGACCATCATCTATGGCGCCGCTCTCGAAGGCAGGCCCACGGAATTGTTCACCACTCGCTTCGATAGCACCGACTCCCGCTCGCTCGGCTTGGAGAAAACCCAATTGCTCAGCGTCTCGCCCAACGGCGAACTCGCCGTGAGCATGAATCATCGCCAAGTCTCCCCCTTTACTGCCACCGGGACGCTTGGGCGAGTGCCCCTCGCGGGTGGCGCGCCGCGCGAAGTCGCGGATGATGTCACCTGGGCTGATTGGACGCCGGATGGTTCCGACATCGCCGTTACCAGGGTCGCCGGACGCGGTGACAACCTACAGTTCCCCATCGGAAAAGTGATTTATCAGCCGCGTGGCTGGGTCAGCCATGTGCGCTTTTCACCGCACGGGGACTTGATCGCCATTGCCGACCACGTGCCGAACGGAGATGATGGGCGAGTGGTCATTCTCGACCGCAACGGTAACATCAAAATTACTTCGAGCTACTTCATAACGGTCCAGGGACTCGCCTGGTCGCCGGACCAAAAGGAAGTCTGGTTCACAGCCTCAAAAGAAGGCTCATCGCGGGCACTCTATGCCATGACTCTCTCCGGTAAAGAGCGTCTTGTGCTCCGAGTTCCCGGTGTGCTGACCATACATGACATCACACGCAGTGGTCGCGCACTCATGACGGTTGAGAGTGATCACTTCGGCATTCTTGGTTTCCACGATGGCGACAAGAATGAACGGGACCTCTCCTGGTTTGACTGGAGTCTACTCAGCGACATCTCGCCCGACGGCAAAAATCTGATTTTTTTCGAAAGTGGCGAGGGCGTGGGAAGCAACTATTCCGTATTCATGCGCGGCATGGATGGAAGCCCGGCAGTGCGTCTGGGCAGCGGTGATTTTCCCGCCCTTTCTCCCGACGGCAAATGGGTAGCCGCCCTCAACCTTGCTTCTCCGACACAAATCGAATTGCTGCCGACCGGCGCAGGACAGGCGCGAGTAGTCACCAACGATTCTCTCGAGCATACCCGGGTCCGTTGGGCTCCATCGGGAAGCGCAATTCTTTTCACCGCTTACGACACCAATCACGCGCCGCGCACGTATTGGATGGACGTGAACAGCAGCAAAATACGAGCCGTTACGCCAGAGGGCACGACCGGCTTGCTGCCAACGCCGGATGGTAAATTTCTCCTGGCTCGCGACTCGGAGGGAAAGCGCTGGTTGTACCCGATCGAGGGCGGCGATCCGCAGCCGTTTGATCTCGCGCTTGAGCCAGATGATTCCATTATTGATTGGGAAAAAGACGGCAAGAGTCTCCTCGTGATGAAACCGGGAAATCCAGTGAAAGTCGTGCGGGTTTATCTCGGATCCTCAAAAGTGGAGGAGGTAAAGACATTTGCCGCTTCCGATCCGGCGGGTGTGGTCACGATAGGGGGCGTTCGCTTCAGCGCCGATCGCAAATCCTATGCCTACGATTATTTTCGAATTCTCTCGGATCTATACGTTGTAGACGGTCTGAAGTGATCAGCGGATCACGCTTGCGACGCAAAAGCTCCGCCTCGAATCATCTCGAGCAGTTTCGTGGCGGCCTCACCGGGCTCTTTCGCCTCGAATCCCGGCTCCAGCACGATAAGCGAGGCAGTCGGATCAATTTCGGAAAATGCTTTGGTGGTGGATGTGCCATGCACTGACTGCAAGTTAGCGCCAATAATAATGAGTTTCGCTTTGGTTGCTTTCAGAAGAATTTTCGCATCACTCACATTGCCCGTGCTCACAGCCCGGTACCCTGCGCGACACAGTACCTCTCCCAAAAGCGCGCGCACGTCCGCGGAATCGTAAACCAGCAGAATACTGAGCTGTTTGCCGCTGGAGTCTGCAGACGAATGCGATCCCAGGTAAGCGGCAACGATCGCCTCCGCTTCGGAATCGTAGGTGCTGAACAGTGAAAGCAGGTTGGTCATTTCGAGCGTTTTTCGCACCTGCTGTTGCAAACCGCACAACCTCAGATTGCAACCGTTGGAGCGTGCCGTGGAATTCAGACGTACCATGGCGCCCAGTCCACTGCTGTCCATGAACTCCAGATTTTCCAACTGAAGAACTGCCTCGCGGTGCCGGGACCAGATTTTTTCCAGCGAAAATTGCAGCGATTGCGCTTCCGCACCAGCAACCAGCCGGCCGCTACATTGCACCACCATAACATCGCCCACCGGACGGCTCTCAAGACGTAGTCGCAAGCTTCCTCTCAGGAATATAGACGAAGGTGTACTTCGCCTGAATACGTAAGGTCACACAATATAGCCGCATTCCGGGTTGCAGGCAACCTTCGAGATTCGGGCTGGTATAGACTCGTTCTATTATGCCGTCCGACGCTATTTTGACTGTAAAACAGCCGTTTGTCCTCTCAACCATCGCGAACGGAATCGCTACCTTGACTCTCAATCGCCCTGAGCGATTCAACCCGCTCTCGAGCGAGATGATCGCCGCGATTCATGCGGAGTTGGATGCAATTGCCGGCAATCCTTCCGTTCGAGTGGTAATTCTCGCCGCAGAAGGAAAGGGCTTCTCCGCAGGTCATGACCTCAAAGAAATGCGTGCCCACACTGGCGACAAGGATTGGCAGCGGCAACTTTTCGATGCCTGCGGGCGGATGATGATCGCGCTCACCCAAATTCCTCAGCCTGTGATTGCCCGCGTCCAAGGCATCGCCACAGCCGCGGGCTGCCAACTCGTTTCGATGTGCGATCTGGCTGTAGCCGCCGATACGGCGAAGTTCGCACTGCCCGGAGTCAACATCGGCGTGTTCTGCTCCACGCCGGCGGTTGGCGTCGTCCGGAATGTCGGCCGAAAGCACGCTATGGAGATGCTGCTGACGGGTGAGCCGATCGATGCCGCAACCGCACTCTCTTGGGGACTCGTCAACCGCGTCGTCCCTATCTCCCAACTGGACGCCGAAATCCGGCGATTCACTCACATTATGCTTGCGCGTAGTTCTGCCGCAATCCGCTTCGGCAAACAATCCTTCTACTGCCAGATTGATCGCCCTCTCAGTGCAGCTTACGATGTCGCCAGCGAAGCGATGGCGTGCAATTTGCTTTTGGAGGATGCGGCAGAAGGCATGGACGCGTTTCTTCAGAAGCGACCGGCCAACTGGCGTGGCAAATGACGGCAAGGTGCTGCAGTTCTGCTGGAAACTAGCTCAATAGATAGAGTGGCCGCTCTGCGTAGATTCAATGCTTCCTGCATCCACCGAAAGCACGTACTGAAATCCCCCCTCGCCGGTCCAGCCACGAACGTCAAATTGCGCACCGGAGGGCGCTTTGTAAACCGGGATGCCATGAAACGTGAGCGGAACATCTTTCTTGCAAATCATTGGAGATTCTGTAGGACGCAGGAAGTATGCCCCTTTCCCGGGACCGACCACTCTCGCCTTCCCATCCGGTTCAAGTAAAACCGCCGATTGCTCGTCGATGGCTATTTCTTTCGGAGTCTTCGTCCATCCGTCTTGCATGAGTCGGGCCAGGAAAACCAGGCTGCGGCCCATTCGATCGCGCTTGGCGAAGTGGCTATCTGTGATTATGTCGCGGAGAATCGGAATTACCAGAAAATCTCTCACCAGGGTAATTCGATTCGCAAAAGGATTCTGTAGCGCCTCCGCGGACGTTAAGGAACTATCATCGGGCGGGTCGTTCAAAGCGCCGTAAGAAAATTCACCCAGAATCGCCAATCCCGCACTGGTTCCACCAATCGGTTTGCCACTGGCGATATCAGCGTTGATTGCCTGCTCAACCGGCGTGCCACGCCAGAAATTCACGTATCGCGCCTGGTCTCCGCCCGCAATAAAGATAGCTGCAGCATGGCGAACAATATCGGCGACCGCGGGATCCAGAGCCGCATTGCGATCGGGAATCACCAGTGTCGCCACTGAATTCACTTTGCACAATCCATTGACGTAAGGATTGTAGGCATCGCTGCCGCGGGCGCGCAGAATCAGAAAGTCACCGCCATTTGCCTTCTGGCAAAGCCAACCGAACGCTTCATCAATATCGGAACCGCCTCCCATCAGCGCGATTCCTGCGATTGGTTTTGTATCGACATTCTCGTGGTGTCCGAGCCGAATGTATTGGTAGGAACTACTCGCGGGCTTGGCCGACGACAGGGATACAAGCAGAAACAAAACAAGAAGGCTTCGCACAGGTCAATATATAACAGCTGCAGGAGAGCAAAAACCGCTCTAGCCTGGGTCAACCGGGGCGGGTTGCTCGCGCAGCAAAGCTCGTTGACCCAGTGATTCCACTCGTGTGCTATTTCGCTGGCACGATCAGGCTATTTCTGTTGCGGCAATACGGTCGTAGCTTGTTGACGCTGACGGGCGCTGGTTTGAGCGAAGGCAGTCGTGTCGTTCTCCGACCAGTTTCGCTGGGAGACCGTACCCGTCAGCATTTGCAAATCCGAGTAGATTCTCCGCCCAGATAGCAATTCTGCTGCGTTCCCCGCAACTTTGTTACGAATACAGAACAGCACCATCATGACTAACTCAAGCTGTCTTTTAAATAGGATGGACCAGCATGGTTAACAAGCGGCAATGCGTACGGCTGGCGCACGGAACAGGAAGATTGAAGCACAAGACCGTATCAAAACGGTTCTTCTGCCGTCTCTGATATCTTTTTTACAAGAACACTAGTAACGAATGTTTACCACACAATCTTGGCGCCGATCTGAATGTGCCGCGAACCGCCCGATCCGACCACAGGATTCGACGCGGCAATGTCCGGTGTGAACAACGCTTGTCCGACGGTGCCACTGAACCCGTCGGAAAAATCCGTATCCACCCCGGCGAAATTGGGGTGGTTCAGGATGTTGAAGAATTCTCCCCGTAATTCCAGTTTCACCCGCTCGCCGAAGGTAAACATCTTGCTCAGCGAGAAATCCAGGTCCAGATAGCCGGGACCGTAGACGATGTTGCGGCCCATGTTGCCGAACTGTCCAGTATTCGGCGGAGTAATTGTCCAGCCAGGACCGGCAAAGCAACCAAAGGAACTCAACTGGCCGGGATCGGCCAGCGCATCGCAACTCGAATTCGTGCTTCCTGCACTTCCGTCGTAAGCAAAAAACGGTAACGCGTGAGTGGCCGACCAGTGAACTCTCGAGGGGTCGCCGGAAAAATTCCAGCGATCATTTAGTTCGTTAGTAAAGCTTATATCGTCGGAAGTGTCCCAGAACAGCAAAGGTTCGCCGGTTTGCGCCGTGAAGATGGTGTTGAAACGCCATCCCTGCAGCAGTTGCTTGTAACCTTGCTTCGAGGGCGCTTCGTAGGTCATCGCCAGAGTCAATCGGTGCCGGATGTCAGTATCTGAATTGCTACGTTCTGCGGCCGGATCGTAACTGTTTTGAATCACAAACTCGCGATTGCCACTGGAATCATCGATCGAGTGCGCGAAAGTATAGCCAGCCACGAAGTACAGGCCTCGGCTCGTGCGCTGCCGAAGCGTGACCTGCAGTCCGTTGTAAATAGAGTTGTCTCCGTTGCCGAGCATGTCGATGTAGCTGAGATATGGAAACCGGTTGACGTACGGACGTCCGGATTGTTCATCTTGCAAGGTATCGTTCGCATAGATGTTCTGGTTGATATCGCGAATGCTGTACAGCTTGTCTCCTTTGTTTCCTACATACGCCATCGTCAAAGCAGAATCTTTCCAAAGCGCTTGTTCGACATTGAAGTTCCAGTTCATGACATACGGCGTCGCGATATTTCGATTGACGCCGAAGACCGGACATGGATTATCGATCCCCTGCGCCGGAACGTACGCACAACTAACGCTGCCGGGTGCAAGGTTTCCGAAAATCGGACCGCCTGATTTCCAGTTGGCCGAAGTCTGTGTATCCGTTAAAGTCGCCGTGGTGGCATCGATATTGCCGGGGCTGGGGACCGTACCATTTGGTCCGATCAACTGCAGACCAGTCGGAATCAGCGCCAATCCCTGCGCTTCGGTACTGTTTTGCCCAATGTAGACGGTGATGTGCGGGATCTCGTAGATGATTCCTCCTCCCGCGCGCAATACCGTTTTTCCGGTTCCGAAAACATCGTACGCAAAGCCCAGCCGGGGTGCGACGTTGTTGTAATCGGTGTTATACGGAGAACTGATCTGTTTGCCTACCTGTACCATCCCGCGTACCGGATCAAAGTTAGCCAGCAGATCGTGCTGGTCAGTTATGGGCAAGCTTAGGTCATAACGCAGACCCGCGGTGATCGTGAGCTTCGGAATCGCCCGCCAGTCATCCTGGATAAAGGCGCCGAACGATTTCTGGCTTACTACCCGATGACTGTTGCCAACCGCCACATAAGCGTACGCAGCGTCGCCAGTGGTGAAGTTCTCTAGCGGCGATGCCGGACCGTCACCGGAGAAACGTACGTACCCGGGTCCGTAGGTGTCGCGCAGGTTATCAGTGCTACCCACGCGGAATTCGCCGCCAAATCGCAAGTTGTGCTTGCCTCTCAAATAGTTCACTGTGTCCGTGAACTGCAAAGTTTGATTCGGGACCGTGTATAGAGGCCATGAACCGTTTCCACCCACGAAATGACTGTTGAATCCCGAAACCCTGATTTCCGGCAGACCGAAATCAGTTGGATTCGTGACTCCGGTGTTGATGCCTACCGAGGCAGGATTCACATTGTGATCGGCCACTACGACTTGCTGCGAGAAACGGTTGTATCCGATGTGAAATTGATTGGTGAGACGTGCATTGGGGGCCCAGATCCAGCCGCCACCGATCACTTGCGCCCGGGTGTAGGCCTGGGAAAGAAACATCGGATTGAGTACGGTCACATCCTCCTCGGTCTGAACGCTGTCTCCTACGAAATAAGAGCCGACCAGGGTATGTTTTTCCGAGAGGTGGTAATCCAGCTTAAGGATTCCATTGTCTTCCCGGTTCACGTTGTTGTAGTCCAGGTTGAGCGTCGAAGTTGGCCCCGGATTGAAAGGAAGATAGGTGGCCAGCTTTTCACTGACTGGGCTGCAGGTCCCAGCCGCTTTGCATTCCGCAAACGCATCCGCAATACTGAGCGTTGGATCGCCGATCGGCACCGAAACCGGTGTGTCCACCACCAGAGGGTTTCCCACCTTGTCGCGCACGCCTTCGTAGTTTCCGAAGATAAACAGCTTATCTTTGACAATCGGCCCGCCCGCGGAAGCGCCAAATTGGTGGAGGATGAGCGCAGCCTCGGGATTCGGTAGCCCCGTCGTGGGATCGGTTACAGGATTGAAGTAATTACGCGCATCCAGAGCGCTATTACGCGTGAAATAGTACGTCGATCCGTGGAAGGTATTCGTTCCCGATTTAATGCCAATATTAATGATGGCCCCGGGTTTCCATCCGTAGTCGGCCTCGGGACTGGACTGAACATTGAATTCCTGGATGGCGTCAATCGGAAGATGGGTAGCCGGAGTGCCCTGAACTCCTTCGGCATTGATGACGGTTACACCATAATAAGCATCGTTGTCATCAATCCCGTCCACAATGAAATTGTTGTCCTGCGGGCGGTTCCCGTTGGCGGTAATGGATTCGAATCCGCCGCCCGGCGTGCGTTGAACCCCGGGTTGCAAAATCGCCAGATTTTGGAAATCGCGGCCTTGCAGCGGCAATTCGTTGATCGCCTGATTCGTGAACGTTCCACCCAGTACATCTCCCGTAGTATCAACCACTGGCGCCTCACCCGTAACCATCACCGTTTCCGTCACGGCGCCGGGGATCAGCTTGAAATCGACCCGAATGTCCTTGGCTACTTCCAGACGTACCGGTGTGTGCTGCGCCCTTTGAAAACTTTCCGCTTCGACTCGCACCACATAAGAACCAGGCTCGAGATCGGGCCCCGCGTATTCGCCTCCTACACTAGTGATCAGGGTACGAACGATTCCCGTACCTGTATTCGTGATCGTAACTTTGGCACCTGCAATGACAGCGCCGGATTGATCAGTCACCAAGCCGAGAATTCTTCCTTGATAGGTTTGGGCCGCGCAAAAGATGCCCCATACGGCGATCATAATCAGTGCTGTAAGACGGAATGCTTTCATACGGCCTCCTCGCCGAGATGACACTACCGACCATCCACTTGCTGTCAACCGAGCTATCAAGAATTAGGGACTTATATGCGTTCTGAAGCAGTGACGCGGATCACGCGAGGAAGTGAATCATAGGCCGGATTGCAATTTTCCGGAGTTCACCAAACAGACGATCTGTTCCAGACTGTTCCCAGTAAGACGTAGAAGAAAAGAAGTGGTCATCAGGGCCCGAACACTTTGTGTCGGCCAGTTTGTCAAAGAAAGTAACTGGAAGTCAACCGGAGTTTTCGACTAGTACAGAACACCCGATTTGTGTTATGAAATCCCCTCTCATCTATCGAGCGTGAGCCATTCAATTGAGACGGCATCAGGAGCGGGCGGGGAGGCGGCGACGCAAGGCGAGGTAACGGATGCAGTTATTCAAACCGCATCCGCTATCGTGGGTTCGTTGAAAAGTTCCTCTCTACCGAGCTCGTGCCAGTTCGAAACGGTCGGCGTTCATGACCTTGTTCCACGCCGCGACGAAGTCTTTCACAAACTTCTCCTTCGAGTCGTCTTGTGCATAGACTTCCGCAATTGCCCGAAGCTGGGAGTGAGAGCCGAAGAGAAGGTCGACACGGGTCGCAGTCCACTTCACTTTGCCGCTCTTGCGGTCCCGTCCCTCGTACACAGGTCCGGAGCCGTTGGAACTGGCGGACGGCTGCCACTGCGTATTCATGTCGAGCAAATTGACGAAGAAATCATTCGTCAGCGTTTCCGGTCTCTTGGTGAATATGCCGTGCTTGGATTGCCCGAAATTCGTATTCAGGACACGCATGCCACCGATGAGAGCCGTCATCTCCGGAGCTGTCAGTGTGAGTAGCTGCGCTCGATCAAGCAACAACTCTTCTGCCAGCCGGTGTTCTCCCTTGCGACGGTAATTGCGGAAAGCATCTGCGGCAGGTTCCAGCACCGCGAACGAATGCACGTCGGTCATCTCCTGCGATGCATCCGTGCGTCCCGGTGTAAACGGAACCTTCACATTAACCCCGGCTTTCTTCGCAGCTTCCGCAACCGCCGCGCAACCGCCAAGAACAATCAGGTCGGCCAGCGAAACCTTCTTCCCTTTGCTCCCATTTTTTTGCGAGGTGTTGAACTCTTTCTGGATTGCCTCGAGTTTCTTCAGCACCTTCGCCAGTTGGGCCGGCTGGTTCACTTCCCAATCCTTTTGCGGAGCAAGCCGGATGCGTGCGCCGTTCGCCCCACCGCGTTTGTCGGATCCCCGGAAGCTCGATGCTGCCGCCCAGGCGGTCGTCACCAGTTCCGAGATCGATAGGCCGGACTTGAGAATCTTCGCCTTCAGCACGGTAACGTCTTTCTCATCGATCAATTTTCGGTCCGCAGCCGGAACTGGGTCTTGCCACAGCTGGGGCTCCTTCGGAACCAGCGGACCAAGGTAGCGTGAGATTGGCCCCATGTCACGGTGCGTCAGCTTGAACCACGCTTTGGCGAATGCTTCTGCAAACTCCTGCGGATGATCGTAGAACCGTCGCGAAATCTTCTCGTAAGCAGGATCGAAGCGCAACGAAAGATCGGTGGTCAGCATGGACGGGGCATGATGCTTTGAGCGATCGTGGGCGTCCGGCACAGTATTGGCGCCGGCTCCATTCTTCGGGGTCCACTGATTTGCGCCCGCTGGGCTCTTGGTGAGTTCCCAATCGTACTTGAACAGGTTCGCGAAGTAATTGTTGCTCCACTTTGTCGGCGTGGTGGTCCAGATGACCTCCAAGCCGCTACCGATCGCGTCATCTCCGCTGCCGGTGCCGAATTTGTTCTTCCAGCCAAGGCCTTGCTCTTCAACGTCGGCGGCTTCTGGTTCGGGGCCGACATAATCGGCGGGAACTGCAGCACCATGGGTTTTGCCGAACGTGTGTCCACCGGCAATGAGCGCAACGGTTTCTTCATCGTTCATCGCCATGCGGGCAAACGTCTCGCGGATGTCGCGTGCGGCCGCGACTGGATCCGGCTTGCCATTGGGACCTTCCGGATTCACGTAGATCAGACCCATCTGCACGGCCGCGAGTGGATTCGCGAGATCACGATCGCCGGAATAACGCTCGTCGGCCAGCCACTTCCCTTCTGGACCCCAAAAGATATCCTGTTCGGGCTCCCACGTGTCTTCTCGCCCGCCGCCGAACCCGAAGGTCTTGAAACCCATCGACTCCAGGGCGACATTGCCGGCGAGAATCATCAGATCGGCCCACGAGATCTTCCGGCCATATTTCTGCTTAATCGGCCACAGCAACCGGCGAGCCTTGTCCAGGTTCACGTTGTCGGGCCAGCTATTGAGTGGCGCGAACCGCTGCTGCCCATCCCCTGCGCCGCCGCGACCATCTCCGGTCCGATACGTGCCAGCGCTGTGCCACGCCATGCGAATAAACAGCGGTCCATAGTGCCCGAAGTCGGCCGGCCACCACTCCTGGGAGTCGGTCATTAAAGCTTTCAGGTCCTTGATCACCGCTTTCAGTTCAAGGCTCTTGAATTCTTTCGTGTAATTGAACTCCTCACCCATCGGATCGGACAAAGGCGAGTGTTGGTGCAGGACTCTCAGGTCCAGCTGATTCGGCCACCAGTCAGCATTGCCCTGGGCTCTGCCACCGCCGTGCGCGACCGGGCATTTGGATTCGGTTGACGTGTGTTGTTCCTGGGTCGAGGGGACAGATGCCCTCGCTGCCGTGGCAAGTTCTTTTTCCATATTCCTTATATCCTTTTTTAATGGTCAAAAAATGTTATGAATTACGAATCCGTTCCATGCTCGAATTCGCGTGACGATTGCAAGACGCGCTCTTTTTGCGCGTTATTGGTCTCCTAAACCTCAAACCTGACGCGGTGTTCCCGGGCACACTTCGTACAGAGACCCCGGAAAATGAGCTCGCATTCCCGGACAATTCTCTTCCCCAGATCACGTTTCGGAACATTGAACCATTGCACATCTTCAACAATTCCGCAGTGATCGCAGATGAAGTGGTGATGTCGCATGCCTCTGGCATCGAAACGTGCAGCACGGCCCTCAACCGCCACTTCACGCACCAGGCCCACATGCACTAAGTCTCGTAGATTGTTATAGGTCGTAGCCCGGGAAGAACGCGGATCCTGGCGATTTACAGCTTCAAAAATTTCCGCAGCCGTGGGATGCTGCTTGCATTCCGTCAAGAATGCCATGACGGCATAGCGCTGCGGAGTACACCGCAGCCCGCTGCCCTCTAAGCAGCGCTTAATCGCAATCGCATCCATATATTAATTGGAATATATCTAATTTGAAACTTTGTCAAGGCAGGTACGCCCGTCGCCTGTGGAGAACTTATACCGGTCCTGCCGCGCATATTCTCGTTCAGTTCACCTGGACTTTGCCGCCGCTTTCTCAACTCTGCGCAAGAGGCCGTCTAAATCAGCCCTTGAAAGGTAACGCCCCGCCAGGATCACACTCTGGATTTTTTGCGTGTTGTGGATGTCCTCCAACGGGTTGGCATCGAGCAGTACCATATCCGCACGTTTACCCTTCTCGATTGTTCCCGTATCAGACAGTCCGAAGAAGCGTCCGGCATTACGAGTAGTGGTCTGCAGCGTTTCCATGGGTGTGAGGCCGGCTTGCGACAGCAAGACAAGCTCTTCGTGGAGGCCGAAGCCGGGATAGACGCGCACGCCAGCTGCTGTATCAGTTCCAGCCAACAGCGGCACACCAGCCCGATTCATCTCGCCGACCATTTCCAACTCTTTCTCCACAAATCTTTCGCGGTCCGGAAGCGGATCCGTCGCCCAGCTTTTGGTGATATCTGAGGTGAACATCGCCCAAGTACGTTTCCAGGCTGCGGGCGCATACTTCGCGAGGGGGTCGGGGCCCGCATTCGTGTGCTCAATCAGCCATTCTCCGCGTTCCCAATATAACGTCGGCACCTGCCAGGTCTGATTTTTCACGAACAGAGCAATCAAAGCCTTGGCGCGCTCTGGATCATAGGTGGATAGAAATCGTCCGCGACCAGGGCCGCGCGGTTGCTTCATTAATTCGTCCTCGACGCTAGAACAACCTTCGAACACGCCCGTCAGGTGCTCGATACTTTTTTGTCCCGCATTCGAAGCTTCCTCGGCTCGAACCGCATCCGGCACATGGCCGACAAAGACAATTCCCAGTTTTTTCGCCTCCTCCGCAGCTGCGAAATATCCGTCCCGCGGAATCAACGATTGAATCTTGATGAAATCTGCCCCATCTTTCGTCAGTTCATCCACCGCTCTGCGGGCATCGTCCGCATTTTTCACCGGCGCCGAACTGGGAAACCGTGGCACCGGGCCGTCGAGCATAGGTCCGGAAATCACCATTCGCGGTCCGAGCATCTTGCCCGAGGCGATGTCCGAGCGCCACTGCTTCAATGGCTCCAAATCACCGCCCATGTCTCTCACACCCGTGATGCCATTGGCGACAAACAACAGCGGAATGATTTCCTCGTTATTAGGAATCCAGTCGCCGAAAATTTCGTGCACGTGCATGTCCCACAAACCAGGAATCAGATATTTTCCCTGTGCATTCACCACGCGCGCTTTCTTCGGAGTCTGCACGTTCCCACTTTTCCCGATTTCGGTAATTTGCAGGCCATTCACCACTACTGTCATGTCCGGCTGCATTGGCGTGCCGGTCGCATCGATCAGGTTGACATGGGCGAGAACGAGGGCAACTTGCGGTGGAACTGCAAACATCGGCACGAGCGACCAGCTCACGAACAGCAAGACAGCCACTATCTTTTGCATAAGCACCTCGCGCAAGATCGCACGCTCGGGAAAAAAGCACCCTACGTTGCTAGTTGGTCAGTTTAAACGGGGAGCCTTGTCATCTTGAGCGGAGCGTTTTGATTCGCTTCGCGAATCGAAACGTGCAGTCGAAAGATCCCTTCCCTATCAGAACTTAGAAATACTGTCTTCCGAATCCTTACTACCCCACTGCTCGAACATCGCTTCATTCGTAGCGTAAGGCGACCATTGGATCCACTCGAGTGGCACGCCGCGCGGGAATGTAGCATGCCGCGAAGGCGACCAACAGTAACAGCAGAGCGCCACCCAGGAATGTCAAAGGATCGTGGGCGGTGATGCCGAACAGTTGATTGCTGATCAGGCGCATCAATACCAATGCGGCTGCTGTGCCAATCGCGGCCCCCACCAGGGCCATCTTTGCCCCGTGGCCGACGACTAGCGTCAATATGTCGCGACGTTGTGCGCCGAGCGCCATCCGCACTCCGATTTCATGCGTGCGCTGCCCAACCAAATATGAGATTACCCCGTAAATTCCGATAGACGCGAGCATCAGCGCAAACCCCGCGAAGGCATCCAGAAGTATCATCGTGAGCCGACGCGCATCCGTGGATCTGGACCAGACTTCCTGCATCGTCTCCACGTTGTAAATGACGTCTCGCGTATCAATCTGCCTGGTCGCCTCGCGCACTTGATTCATGACGTCCATTGGGTCGTCTCGAGTTCGCAGAACTACCGCGACTCCGCTGGCGATCAAAGGCATGATCTTCTCGGGAATCTGCATGAACGGATAAAAGAATTGCCCTTCGATCGCAGATGCGGAATCTTTTCCGGGTCCCCATTGCTTCACATGCCCCACCACGCCAACGATTTGGGCTTGCACATTGAATTGCGTGAGATTGACGCGTTTGCCGATGGGATCCTGACCGGGAAAATAGGCGCGTGCCATGGCGTCGTCAATGTCCACGACGATGGGCGCGTGTTCGTCATCGTGCGGCGTAATAAACCGCCCGCGGATCAGCCGGATACCCATCGCCTGCTGAAAGCCGGCTTCGACGAGATAGAAAATTCCCTGGTGCATATCCATGTCGTTCGCAGGTTTGGTTTCGCCTTCGATCCAGAAAGGCAACGACGAATCGTGAATCATTGGCCGAGAGCCGAGTGTAATGGAAACTGCCTGAACACCCGGAATCGACTGCATCACGTCGTCGAAGTGACGGAGACGAGCGCGAGTTTCCGCGGATGTCGTCGTAGGAGTCGCCGGAAGTGAAACGCTGAACGTGATCGCATGGCTTGGATTGAACCCGGGATCCACTCGCCAGAGAGCGGCGAGGCTGCGCAACATCAATCCGGCCCCGACCAGCAGAACCAAAGCAACTGCGATTTCTCCGGCCACGAAAATTCCGTGCAGCCGATGATGGGCTCCGGTCGAGCCACGCCCGCTCTCTTTAAGAACCTCCATGAGGCTGACACGGGCCGTTTTAAGAGCCGGGGAAAGCCCGAAAATGATTCCCGCAAACACCGATAGCGCCGCCGTGAAAAGCAAAACGCGCGAGTCTATAGAGATTTCACTCGCGCGCGGCAAAGACGCGGGCATCCAACGGACCACTGCTTTGGTGCCAACAAACGCGAGCACCAGACCCAGCGCTCCGCCGCAGGTTGCGAGCAAAACGCTTTCCGTCAGAAGCTGGCGGATCAGCCTTCGATAGCTCGCGCCCAATGCCGATCGAATCGCCAGCTCGCGCGATCTTGCGATGGAGCGCGCGAGCAGGAGACTCGCCACATTCGCGCAAGCAATCAGTAGCAAGAAGCCGACTGCAGATAAAAGCACGAGCAGCAGCGGTTGCACGTCGCCGACGATGTCGTCTTTCATCGAAATAACGGAGATGCCCAGGTTCTTGTTGGCATCGGGATACGCTGCTGCGAGATCGCGCGCGATATTATCCATATCGGCTTGCGCTTGTCCCACCGTCACGCCCGGTTTGAGGCGGCCAAAGGCGCGCGCACTAACCGATATGCGGCGATCGCGAAAGCTTGGATCGTTCCATTGCCCGATAGCCGTGTAGACGTCGCGCTGGTTACCGTAAAAGCTGAAGTCTTTAGGAATGACGCCAACGATGACGTAAGAAGCTCCGTTCAGAAGCATCGTTCTCCCGATCACATCGGGCGATGAACCGAATTTGCGCTCCCACAATCCTCCACTGATCACCGCGACCGTTCCCGCGCCTAGCTGATCGTCATCGCTGCGGAAAACGCGGCCCAACACCGGGCTGACGCGCAACGTCGAAAAAAACTCCGACGAGACCATATACCCGCTGAGCTGCTCACCTTCCTCGGAGCCGGTGAGGTTGTAATTCTCGCTGCGGTAAACGGCCATGGAGGAAAACGTATGCGCTTCCCGCTGCCAATCGAGAAAATTCAAATAGCTGATTGGGACCTTGTCATATCCGGCGGGCTTTCCGTATACGGCCACCACTTCATTAGATTGCGGGTACTCCAGGGGATTCAGCAGCACGCCGTTGACCACAGAAAATAGGGTAGTATTCGCGCCGATTCCGAGCGCCAACGTAAGCACTGCAATCGCCGTAAATCCTGGCGACTTCGCCAGCATGCGCAGGCCGTAACGAACATCCTGAACCAGCGGATTCACGGTTTCTCCTGATTATCGACGGAGCTATTTGTCACTGGCTCAGAACTCCAACTCCGCGACGAGCTGTATGTTCCGCGGGCTGCCGTTACCGAAATAAGGATTAAACGAATCGGGCGTGCTGGTCAAACGGAAGCCCGAACCGAAAGTCGTAGAAGGATTGGCAAAGTTCGGATGGTTCCAGATGTTGAAAAATTCC
>Ga0070731_10000635_pt1 | contig 43838 bp, 40 predicted proteins | sample Coa_R1_2_FD_66448 | JGI IMG/M metagenome (GOLD analysis project Ga0070731, IMG submission 66448) | Surface soil microbial communities from Centralia Pennsylvania, which are recovering from an underground coalmine fire - Coalmine... | ecosystem: Environmental > Terrestrial > Soil > Unclassified ...
CGCGGCGCGCGCCGGCGGCGCGAGGCGTTTCATCTTCCTCAGCACGATCAAGGTGAACGGCGAGGAGACGGGTGCTCGTCCCTTTGCTTCGACCGACACGCCGCATCCGGAAGACGCTTATGGCCGATCGAAATTGCAGGCGGAACAGGCGCTCGCCGCTCTCGAGGGGCTGGAGAGCGTGATCGTGCGAAGCCCGCTGGTGTACGGGCCCGAGGCGAAAGCGAACCTTCGTTCGCTCCTGCGCCTCGCCGACACCTCGTGGCCCTTGCCGCTCGCCGGCATCCGCAATCGCCGCAGCTTCATCCACGTGGACGATCTCGCACGGCTGCTGGTCGAGTGCGCCACGCACCCCCAAGCCGCGGGGCAGACGATTCTTGCGGCCCATCGCGATACGTTTTCGACCCCGGAGCTCGTGACTGCGATGCGCCGATGCTTCGGGCGGCCGGCGCGTCTCTTCAGCATTCCGCCGGGAATGCTCGAAGCTGCCGCGACGCTATCGGGCGCCGGTGCGAAGATGCGACGCATGACGCGCTCCCTCGAGGTCGATTGCGATGCGGTCCATCACCTGCTGGGCTGGAGCGCGCAGATCGCGTTGGGGCCAGCCGTCGAGGACATGGTTCGTGTCTATCGCGAGGCGCAGGCGTGAGCGCGGCGCAATGGATCGCGATCGGCGTGATTCCGGGGGCGATCGCGTGGATCGTGATCTTCGCGCTCGCGCGGTCGCGTTTCGCGGGGCGACTCGCCGACGTTCCCAACGAGCGATCGCTGCACCAGGTTCCGACCCCGCGCATCGGTGGCCTCGGCCTGATGGTGGGAGCGCTGCCCATCGCATGGGCCTTCGCGACGCCCCAGCTCGCCACGATTCTGGGCGCGGCCGTTTTCCTCTGCGCGCTGTCGTTCGCCGACGACCTGCGCAGCCTTCCGGTGCAGGTGCGGCTCGCCGGGCACTTCACCGCGGCCGCGATCGTGGTTCTCGCGTTGCAGGGCGGCGAACCTATGCGGCCGGGACTTGTCGAGAGTCTGGTGGTGGTTCTCGCGATCGTGTGGATGACGAACCTCTTCAATTTCATGGATGGATCCGATGGCCTCGCCGGAGGAATGGCGGCGATCGGGTTCGCGGCCCTCTCGCTCGCGGCCGCCGCGTCGGGGCATGCGAGCCTTGCCGCCATTTCGGCGATATTCGTTTCGGCTTCCGCGGGTTTCCTTGCGCACAACTTTCCGCCGGCCCGGGTGTTCATGGGAGATGCCGGTTCGGTGCCGCTGGGCTTCCTCGCCGGCGCGCTGGGGTTCGCGGGGTGGATGGATGGCGCTTGGCCGCTGTTCTTCCCTGTAGCGGTGTTCGCGCCGTTCATCGCCGACGCCAGCATCACGTTGGCGCGGCGCATCGTTCGTTCAGAGCCGTTCTGGAGGGCGCATCGCACGCACGCCTACCAGAGGCTCATCCTCGCCGGATGGACGCGCCGCCAGCTGGCGCTTCGCGCCTATGGGCTGATGCTCGCGTCGGTGGCCGCCGCGTTCGCGGCGCTCACGGTCGGGGAAACAGCGCGGTTGGGTATAATCGTGGGTTGCGCGGCGATATACCTGGTGCTTTTCACCGCGATCGAAGTTCGCGTGCGCGCGCAGTGATCCAGAGGGCGCGAGCATGATCAACAACAAGAACGTAACGGCGCAAAGGAATTCCGGGCTGGGAGCTTCGATGAGAGCCATCCAATTCGACGCCCGCGCGATCGGCGCGGCACTCCATGATTCCGCGGCGCTCTGCATCGCCCTCTTCGGCGCGAGGCTGCTGATCGATTCGTCGGGCCTCGACAGCGACGATGCCCACCTCATCATGAGCGCGAGCGCCGTCGCGGTGCCCATCCAGCTCGCGGTGAACCTCCTCTTCGGCGTGTACCAGGGGACGTGGCGCTACACGAGCCTTCCCGACATCCAGCGCATCGTGTTCGCGGTGCTCTGCGGCACGGTGGTCACGTCGATGGCCCTGTACACCTTCGGGCTCGACCAGCGCTTCGGCTACCGCGAGTACCTGCTCTATCCGCTCATCTTCATCGCCATCATGTCGACGAGCCGAATGGCCTTCCGCTCTTTCAAGGAGTGGGCGCTCTACGGCCGCGGCGGCGAGCAGGGAACGCCGGTTGTGGTCATGGGCGCGGGCGATGCCGCAGTGGGCCTCGTGAAGGAGCTTTCGCGCAGCCACGAGTGGCGCGTGGTGGGATTCCTCGACGACGACGAGAAGAAGCAGGGCCGCCTCCTGCATGGCGTGCGCGTACTCGGGCCGCTCGACGACCTCCCGCGCTTCGCGCAGCGACTGAAGCTGCGCCACGCCATCATCGCGATGCCGTCGGTCCCCTACCAGGTGCGCCGCCGCGTGGTGGAGATTTGCAAGCGCGCGCGCGTGGCGGTGATGACGGTCCCGACGTTGAACAACCTCGTGGGCCCGAAGAACCAGCCGCAGCAGCGCATCCGCAAGGTCGCGGTGGAAGACCTGATGAAGCGCGAGCCGGTGACACTCGACGATGCAGGCCTGCACACACTGCTCACCGGGCAGGTTGTGATGGTGACGGGCGCCGGCGGTTCCATCGGCAGCGAGCTCTGCCGGCAGATCGCCGCGTTCCAGCCGTCGATGCTCGTGCTCTACGAGATGAACGAGTACGCGATGTACAAGGTGGACGAGCAGTTGCGCGAGCTCTTCCCCGAGATCCCGGTGGCGAGCATCGTGGGCGACATCAAGAGCACGCTGCGCGTGAACCAGGTGATGCACCAGTACTCGCCCTCGCTCGTGTTCCACGCGGCCGCCTACAAGCACGTGCCCCTCATGGAAGAGGCCAATGCGTGGGAAGCGGTGCGCAACAACGTGCTCGGCACGTACGTCGTCGCGCGCGCCGCGATCGACTACGGCGTGAAGAAGTTCGTCTTCGTCTCGACCGACAAGGCGGTGAATCCCACGAACGTGATGGGCGCCACCAAGCGCCTCGCGGAGATGGTTTGCCAGTCGCTCCAGGCCTCCAGCAACACGCGCTTCGAGATGGTGCGATTCGGAAACGTGCTCGGAAGCGCCGGCAGCGTGATTCCCAAGTTCCAGGAGCAGATTGACAAGGGCGGCCCTGTCACGGTCACGCATCCGGAGATGGTCCGCTACTTCATGTCGATTCCCGAGGCCGCGCAGCTCGTGTTGCAGGCCGGCTGCATGGGCCTGGGCGGCGAGATCTTCGTGATGGACATGGGCGAGCCCGTGAAGATCGTGGATCTCGCGCGGGACATGATCCGCCTCTCGGAGCTCTCCGAGAACGAGATCCGCATCGTCTACACGGGCCTTCGCCCCGGCGAGAAGCTCTTCGAGGAGCTCCTTGCGGACGACGAGCACACGCGCCCCACGCCGCACCCGAAGCTGCGCATCGCCAAGGCGCGCGAAGTCGAGCTCAGCTGGATCGACGAGGTGCTCCGCTGGCTCAGCGAGGACCGCATCCCCGGGGACTCCGAGGTCCGCCGAGACCTCAAGCGCTGGGTGCCGGAGTTCCAGTCACAGGTGCGCCCGCGCCTGGTCGCGGTTCCGCAGCAGAAGGCGGGCTAGGAGCGCTTCGGCAAGCGGGCCGCGAGGCCCAGCAGCATCCCGGCGATCGCCCAGAACACGAGCGAGTTGGGGCGGAAGAAGAAATCGTCCGTCAGGTCCTTCACGAGATACCCCGCGAGGATCGCGAGCCCGGTGATCGCAAGCGGCAAACCATCTTCCTTGTGGCGCGCCGCCGCGAAACCCATGGCAAGCGATGCGAGGAACGCGAGGAAAGCCGCGAGCCCGACAACGCCGAGCTGGATCATCGCGTCGATGAACACGTTGTGCCCGTGGAAATACGGCGTCGGCTGGCCCGCCGCGGCGAGCGCGGCGCGGAAATCACCGCGGACGATCTCGCGGCCGTAGCCGTGCCCCAGCACGGGCCGCTCCACGATCTTGCCCGCCGCGATCCTCCAGATGAGGGGCCTCTCGTCGAGCGCGATGGATTCGAGCGTGCTCGCGGCGTTCGGGTAGAAGCGCGTCTTGTACTCGGCCGATCCCGCCATGAAGACGGGAAGCAGCAGCAGGATCCCGAACAAGGCTCGGCGCACGCGAAGCCGCGCGGGGTGATTCGCGGGCGCATTCGCCTGGAACGTCCAGAACGCGACGATCGTGGAGGCCGTGAGCGCCACCCAGAGGAAGCGGCTGTCGCCGGCGATTCCCGCGCACAGCGTCGCGGCGCCCAGCGCGAGCATCCCGCGGTTGCTCCAGCCGAGGCCCACGGGCGCGCGCCACGCGAAGAGCACCAGCAGGGGCGCGAGGATCGCGACGTGCGTCGAGAACGGGCCCGGTCCCATCGAGAAAGTCGACGCGCGCATGCCGTTGGGGAAGAGAAAGTGGATCCATTCGCCCAAGGCGAGAGCGAGCGCGCCCACGAAGAGCACGCGGACCCAGAGCTGCAACTGGGCGGCCTCGCGGGTGCCCGCGAAGAACACGAGGAACGTGATGCCTCCATAGACGATCTCGCGCCGCAACTCGGCGAGGGTGTAGTCCGCGTCGACGCTCCAGGCGAGCGAGAGCACGCATAACGCGATCCAGAGGCCCGCGCCCAGCTTGAGCGCGTTCGGAACGCGCGAGAGCCTCATGGGGATCCCCTCGCGGAATGCCTGCCACCCGAGCGCCAACAACGCGACCAGGATGAAGAACACGCGCCATCCCGCGGATGACGGGAAGGGCGCGACGAGGAGGAAGGCTGCAGCGCACGCCGTGAATATGCGCTGCGCGCCGCCGGAGGGACGGATGAGCATCGAATTTGGCGCGCCCGACACGATTCGAACGTGCGACCCCTGCCTTCGGAGGGCAGTACTCTAATCCAGCTGAGCTACGGGCGCGTGGTGGTTCGGATTATAATTCGCGCTTCGATTCCGAGGAAGCCATGGCTGAACCCCACCATCACGACGATCCCATCGAGGAAAACATCGACACGCACCCGGTGAAGGTCGCGATCGGCGTGGCGATCGGTGCCGCGGCGCTCATCATCGGCATCATGATGCTCGCCGCCTTCGCCGTGGGCTCCTACGGCCAGCGCTCCATGGCCGACGAGCCGGCGATGTCGAAGGAAGCCGTGGCCAAGCGCCTCGCTCCCGTGGCGAAATTCGAGCTGGACCCGAACGCTCCGCCTGCCTCCGCGCCCCCGGCCGCTCCCGCGGGGACCGTCGTCGCGGCAACCGCCGCGGCCATGCCCGCTCCGGCGAAAGGCGGCGCGGCCGATGGCAAGAAGACCTACGAGACCGTCTGCTTCGCCTGCCATGGCGCCGGCGTCGCGGGCGCGCCGAAGTTCGGCGACAAGGCCGCATGGGCGCCGCGCGTCGCGCAGGGGAAGGACACGCTGCACGCGAGCGCGCTCAAGGGCAAGGGCGCGATGCCCGCCAAGGGCGGCAATACGACCTTGTCCGACGCTGACGTCACCGCGGCCGTCGACTACATGGTCGCCGCCGCGAAATAAGCTGGCGACCTACGCGATCGGCGACCTGCAGGGGTGCTACGCGCCCCTCGCGCGGCTCGTCGATTCCATCGCGTTCGATCCTGCTCGGGACAAGCTGTGGTTCGTGGGGGACCTCGTCAATCGCGGCCCCGATTCGCTCGCATGCCTGCGATACGTGAAGGCGCTGGGCGATGCCGCGGTCGCGGTCCTCGGCAACCATGACCTCCACCTGATCTGCGTCGCGGAGGGCGTCGAGAAGCCGCGCAAGCGCGATACGCTCGAGGCAATCCTCGAGGCGCCAGATCGTGACGAGCTGCTCGCGTGGTTGCGACAGCGTCCGCTGATGCATGCTGAGAATGGATTTGCGCTGGTCCACGCGGGCCTGTTGCCCGAGTGGACCGTGGCGCGCGCGGCGCAGCTCGCGCGTGAAGTGGAGAGTCGCCTGCGCGCCCGCGACTATCGCGGCTTCCTCGAGAAGATGTACGGCGACGAGCCCGACCGGTGGGACGAGAAACTCTCGGGCGTCGATCGACTTCGCGTGATCGTGAATGCGATGACGCGCCTGCGCGTGTGCACGGTCGATGGGCGCATGGCGCTCGAGTTCAAGGGCGAGCCGGGCGAGACGCGCGACGCGATGATCCCCTGGTTCGACATGCCCCGCCGCAAGAGCGCCGACCACACGATCGTCGTGGGCCACTGGTCCGCGCTGGGGCTCCTCGAGCGCAGCGACATTTTCGCGCTCGACACCGGGTGCGTCTGGGGCCGTTCGCTCTCGGCCGTGCGCCTCGAGGACCGGAAGGTTTTCCAGGCCTCCTGCGGCTAGTCGGCGATTCCGAGCAGTGCCGCGACCCGGCCGCGCGTCGTCGCGGCGACCTGGCGGCGGTGCATGCCGCTCGTTTCAACGGGTGCTGCGAACGAGATGCGTGCCACGACCGCGGGCTCGTCGATGATGAGCCGCATCGACTCCATGAACGTGCGTTCGCCACGGAACGAAATCTCGCGGCAGAGCGATCCGTCGCTTCGCTCGTAGCGGATCGCGGCGGGATGAACGTGCGCGTCGTTGGCGATCGCGGGCTGGAAGAGCGAGCTGTGGAACTTGAGCAGCGTGTCGCCCTCGGTGGTGATGCCCTCGGGGAAAAGCCCCACGCATTGGCCTTCGGCGAGCGCCGCCGCGACGACCTCGTTGATCCTCAGCGCGTGGCGCCACTCGGTCTTGCGGATGAAGAGCGTTCCCGCCGCCTGCGCGATCCAGCCGATCATCCCCCACTCGAGCACTTCTTCCTTCGCGATGAAGCACGTGGGGCGCACGCTCGAGACCAGGAAGATGTCGAGCCACGAGACGTGGTTGGCCGCGATCATCGCGCCACGCTCGTGCGCGCCGGGCGCGGGCCCCGCGACCTGCGATGAGATGTTGAGGATGCGCAGCAACTTCGCCGACCACCACCGCAGCATCACGCGACGCCGGTCATGCGAGAGGCGAGGATAGACGGTGCGAAGCAGGAACGCGGCGAGGGCGGCGTGGCCCGCCATGCGCGACCAGCGCACGTAGCGGGCCGGGAGCGGCGTGCGCCTAGTGCGTGACGCGGGTGCCTCCGGGACCGGAAAGGATCCTCACGCGGTCGCCGGCACGGAACGGCTCGTCGGCGCCCTGCACGATGGCGACGTACTTGCCGGAGTCGAGCAGCACGGTGATCTCGACGCCCATCTTCTCATTGGCGGACTTCTCGATGTTCTGGCCGATGATGCCGCCGAGGATTGCGCCGCCGATCGCGCCCGCGACCTGCCCGCTGCCGCCGCCCACGGTGCTTCCGGCCACGGCGCCCAGCGCCGCGCCACCCGCCGTGCCCACGCCCGTGTCGTGCGGCGTGATGCGAACGTCGCGCACCGACTCGACGACACCGAAGCGCACCGATTGCTCGCCGCGCACTTCGTAGCCGCGATAGTCACCCGATCCCGCCGGCGGGTATGCGCATCCGCCGAGCGCCAGCGCCAATGCCGCCGCCGCGATGATGCCGAGGAAGTTCTTCATGCTCTTCTCCTTGCCTAAAGCGCCTGCGCGAACTGTTCGCGCAAGCGGGTTGCGATGACTTCGCGCGAGGGCCGGTGGTTCTGGCCGCCGCGATACGCGATCTTGATCGACCCCATCAGCGATGCGAGCTTTGCCGATTCCGGCCAACTCCAGCCGCGCGCCATTCCGTAGAGCAGTCCCGAGCGATATGCGTCTCCGCAGCCCGTGGGATCGACGATCGCATCGGGCTTCACCGCGGGGATGTCGACGCGGCCGCCTTTCGCGTAGACGCTCGATCCTTCGGCGCCCCGCGTGACCACCACCGCCTCCATCGCCTGGGCAAGCTGTTCGACCTTGCGCCCCGTCTTCTGTTCGACGACGCGAGCTTCGTAGTCGTTCACCGCGAGCGCCGCCGCACCGTCCATCATAGCGAGAAGGTCGGGACCTTCGAACATCGGCAATCCCTGCCCCGGATCGAAGATGTAACGAACCTTGGCCGACGCGAGGTCGCGGGCGTGCTCGACCATGCCCTGGCGGCCGTCGGGAGAGACGATGGCGAGGCGCGTGCCGGGTGCGTCCGCGATGCGATTCAGGTGGGCGTAAGTCATCGCGCCGGGATGGAAGGCGGTGATCTGGTTGTCGTCGACGTCTGTAGTGATAAACGCCTGGGCCGTGAATTGGTTGTCAACGCGCTTCACGTGCCGCTGCGAGATTCCCAGCGATTGGAGCCGCTCGTCATAGGGACCGAAGTCGTGTCCCACCGTCGCCATGACCTGCGGGTCTTCCCCCAGGAGCTTCAGGTTGTACGCGATGTTGCCCGCGGTCCCCCCGAACTCGCGACGCATCTCGGGCACCATGAACGCGACGTTCAGGATGTGGATCTGGTCGGGGAGGATGTGCTTCTGGAACCGGTCCGGGAACACCATGATGGTGTCGTAGGCCATCGAGCCGCAAACGAGGATCGTCATGGGGCGTCAGTATAGGCGGTCGGAACGGCCCGACGGGCGGCATTGACGGGTGGACTCCTTCCCCGCAAGCTGAGTGTGCTGAATTGGGTCTACGGCCGGCGGTTTGGATGACTGGCCACCTCCCTGTCGGCGCACGGTTTCTGAAACAGGGCAAACCCACCGAAAGGTGGCGACGCAAAGTCTCCGGTCTAAGGGGCGAAAGCCCTACGACAGCGGGATTGCCAGAAAGGCGGTGCTGTATGTCTCAGGCTCCTTTGGGGAACGTGGTCCCGTTGGGCGACCACCCGCGCGCGAAGGCGCGTTTTTCCCGCAGGGAATCCGACGAAATGCTCGCGGGGTGCCGCGAGCTCGCGCGCCAACGCATGGTGAGCGCGCTATCCGGCATGCTCGATCGCATCGAGGACGACCTCTTCGAGCTCGCCGAGAAATCCGTCGACCGCGAGACGCAGAATCTCTATCTCGATGCCCGCGCCCAGGCCCGTGAGAAACGCGCCGTGATCGAGGCCGTCTTCGGACGGCATTTCGTCGATTTCTTCAACAAGAAGGTCCGCGGCGAGGTCGACAAGGCCGCGGAGTCCGCGACGGGCGAGCTTTCGCTCGTGGGCGACGAGGATCTCGAAGAGGCGATCGCGGTTCGGGAGATGTCGCGCAAGCTCGGCGAGAGCTGCGAGGGCGAGTTGGTCGCGCTCAGCCAGCGAATGGGATACCTCCTCGAGAAACCCGAGCTCGAAGTCGATGCGAATCCGGTGAGCCCCGCGACGATCTGCGCCGCGCTGAAGGACGCCTGCGACCAGATCGAGGCGGGCTTCAAGGTGCGCATGACGCTCATGCGCCAGTTCGAGCAATACGCTTCCGAAGAGCTGCACGACATCTACCACGACCTCAACTCGCACCTCGTCGAGCGTCGCGTGCTTCCCGAAATCAAGCCTGGCATCCGGCGTGCCCCATCGCAGCCGCGCCGGCCGAAGTCCGCTTCCCCAGCAGCCGCTCCAGCGCCCGCCGCGCCGCGGTCCGAGGGTGACATCCTCGGCGCGCTTGCAGAGCTGCTCGGCGGGGGAGCGCCGGCCGGCGCGGCGGCGGGTGGAAACGCGTTCGCGGGTGGCGTGGCCGCTCCCGCGTGGCCCACGGCGCCCGGCGCGCCGCAATCGGCGCCCACCGTCCCGTCGTCGTTCGTGACCGAGCTCACGCGGATGCACCGCGAGATCGAGCATCGCGAGATCGACGGCGCGCAAGGCATCCCCGAAGAAGCATTGATGAACGTCGTGCGGCGCATCAAGGCCGCGCCGCAGAGCGCCTCGCTCGGCACGATCGACGCGATGACGATCGACATCGTGGCGATGCTGTTCGATTACATCTTCGAAGACCGGCAGATTCCTTCGAGCGTGAAGGCGTTGCTGGGAAGGCTGCAGATCCCGCTGCTCAAGGTCGCGCTCATCGACAAGAGCTTCTTCTCGTCGAAGGCGCATCCCGCGCGGCGCCTGCTCGACCTGCTCGCCGAATCCTCCATCGGACTCCTCGACGCGGGCGATCGCCAGGCCGCGGCGCTCAAGATGATCGAGGAAGTCGTCGACAAGGTCCTCGAGGAGTTCGAGACCGACGTCGCGCTTTTCGAAACCCTCGTCGCCCGGGTGGAAGCGTTCATCGAAGCGCAACGGCGCGCCGAGAACGACATCGTCGAGCGGAGCGCCAAGCTGATCGAGGAGCGCGAGCGCGACGAGATCGCGCGCGTGGTCGCGTCCCAGGAGATCGGGCGGCGTCTCGAGGCACGCACGTGGGTGCCCGGGCCGGTTCGCGACATGCTCGAGGAAGCCTGGGTGGGCGCGCTCGCCTCGGCGCAGCGCACCGAGGGCGAGGGCTCGGCCGCATGGCACGGGCTGCTTCGCACCATGGACGACCTCCTGTGGAGCGTCGAGCCCAAGGCGAGCGCGGACGATCGCAAGCGCCTCATCACGATCCTGCCGGCGATGCTGCGCGACATCGGACTCGGAATGGAGCGGGGAGCCTATCCGCAGGATCGCCGGATGATGTTCCTGGGCGAGCTCGTCGATTGCCATGCACATGCCGTGAAAGCCGGGCTGCGCGGACTCGCCGCCCTACCCGAAAGCCGCCCCGAGGCACCGAAGAAGGACGCTTCGATCGAGCGCGCGGTGATTCCCGCGGGTGACGTCCAGGTCGAGGAAATTCGCCTTCGCGCCGCTCCGGGCTCCGCGCCGATCCGCAATGTCTTCACGCGCACCGGTGTCTGGACGAATCTCAAGCGAGGCACGTGGGTCGAGTTCATGACGGAGGAAGGCGCGCCCGCGACGCGCGCGCGGCTCACGTGGATCAGCCCGAACAAGGGCGTGTACCTCTTCACGAACCCGTATTCGGCGAAGACCGCCGTGTCGATCTCGCCCGAGGCGCTCGCCGAGCAGATGCGGCTGGGATACGCGCGCGTGATCGACGATGCGCCGCTGGTCGAGCGCGCCGTCGACTCGATGCTCACGAACTTGAGGGAAGCTCAGGGATAGAAGAGCAGCAGCTCGTATCCGGTCGCCTTGATGCGGGGAGTCTCGAGGCGAAGCTGGATCGCGAGCTCCGAGCCCGGCGCGACGATCTCGCTGCCGTTCACGGGACGGCCGAGATAGTCGGTCGGGCGCAGCACGCGGCGGATCGCCGCTTGCCCGCTCACGTCCGTGAGCGTGAGCTCGATGTGCGGGTACTCCTGCGCCACCGCCGCGAGATTGCGGATGCGCGCATTCAGCGCGATCTCGTTCGGCTTGCCCGGCACCTCGAGGAGCTCCGATTCCTCGAGCTTGAGCAATCCTTCCTCGCGCGACCACGGGACCGAGCAGCCGACCGCGCCGCAGATCGATTCCATGTAGGGGCGCAGGACCGGGTAGCGTTGCGCGACGGGACCGCGGTACGCGTAAGCGAGCTCCGCCCCCAGCAGCACGACGAGCAGTGCGGAGCCGAAGGCCCAGGCTCGCGCGGGCGGAGCCGGGCGCGGGATCTCGGGAAGCGTGATGCCGGGATGCGGGGCTTCCTTCGCGGCGTGGCGAGGCGGCGGTGGCGCTGGCGGGGCCGTGGGCACCGGCGCCGGCGGCTCCACGAGGGCGGGCGGGGGTTCCGGCGAGCCGTCGGATTGCAGCGTCTCGATGTCCGGAAGCTCTTCGATGCTCACGGCCTCGACTTCGACTCTCGGCGCGGTGGCCGCGACGGTGCGCTCCGCGGCTTCGCGCGCCGCGAGGAGCCGCCCACCCGTATCGTCGTCGGGAAAACGCTCGAGCGCCTCGAATCCGTTGAAGACCTTGGTGCAACGGCCACAGCGCACCTGCCCCTGCTTCGCGTTGAGCTGCTGCGGCGTCACTCGAAAGCGCGCGCGGCAATGGGAGCAGGTTGTGATCAGCATTCGTTCTTGGGGCCCGCGCGTCCCGCGATGAGGACCCAGCCGGCCTCCCGCGAATCGACCGCGAGGCGCGCGAAGGGCGCGTAGGACGCGATCACGTCCTCGGCCTGGTCTTCGAGGATTCCCGAGAGGGCGATCCAGCCGCCGGGGCGGGTGTGGGACGCGAGGATCGGCGCGAGCATGCGCAGAGGATTGGCGAGGATGTTTGCGATTGTCACTTGCGCGCGGCCTTCGATCTCGGTTTTCGCATCGACGACGGCGAGCGCGACGCCGTTTCGGGCGGAATTGTAGCGCGCCGCCTCCAGCGCGAGGGGATCGATGTCCGTGGCGACCGCGCTCGCGGCACCGAGCTTGAGCGCCGCGATCGCGAGGATTCCCGATCCACAGCCGTAGTCGATGACCGCGTCCCCGCGGCGAAGGTTCCGTTCAAGCCATGCGAGGCACAGGCGCGTCGTGGGATGGCTCCCGGTACCGAACGCCGCGCCGGGATCGAGCACGATGTTCACCGCTCCCGGTTCGGGAGGCTGGTGCCACGTGGGAACGATCCACAGGCGCTCTCCCGCCCGAATCGGCTCGAACTGGCGTTGCGTGAGCGCGACCCAGTCGGCATCTTCCACGCGCTCGACCGACGCGCCGCCGATCGACGCGACGCCGGAGGCATCCAGCGCCTCTCCGGCCGCCCGCGCCGCGTCGGCGTCTCCCGCGAAGAGGGCGCTCACGCGGCATCGGGGCCACAAGGCCATGTCGGCGCCGGGTTCGGCGAACATCGCGCTCTCGCCGGGCGTGCCGGCGTCCGCATCGGAGAGCTCGGTCGAAATGGCGCCGGCAGCCTCCAGCGCTTCAGCGAGCGCCTCGGCGTCCTCGCCGGCGACTACAAGCTCGACGCGCTGCCAGCCCATGTGAGGACGCCGCGCTAGATCGACTTGAGCGCGGCGATCTTTTCCTCGAGGTAGTGGATGCTCACGCCGCCGCGGATGAACGCGGCATCGTTCATGAGCTCCTGGTGCAGCGGGATATTGGTCTGGATGCCCTCGATCACCATCTCCGAGAGCGCGACCCGCATGCGCGCGATCGCCTGCTCGCGGGTATCCCCGTAGGCGATGAGCTTGCCCACCAGCGAATCGTAGTGAGGCGGGACATAGTAGTTGGCGTAGACGTGCGAGTCGTAGCGGATGCCCGGGCCGCCGGCGACGTGGTACTGCGTGATGCGTCCCGGGGAAGGTACGAACGTGTACGGATTTTCCGCGTTGATGCGGCACTCGATCGCGTGCCCCTTCTTCACGATGTCCTTCTGCCGGTACCGCAGCTTCATGCCGGCGGCGACGCGGATCTGCTCCTGGACGATGTCCACGCCCGTGATGAGCTCGGTCACCGGGTGCTCGACCTGGACGCGCGTGTTCATCTCGATGAAGTAGAACTCGTCCTTCTCGTAGAGGAACTCGAACGTGCCCGCGCCACGGTATCCCATCTTGCGGCACGCTTCGGCGCACTTCTCGCCGATGCGCTCGATGAGGCGCGCCTTCAAGTGCGGGGCGGGACCTTCCTCGATGATCTTCTGGTGGCGCCGCTGCATGGAGCAGTCGCGCTCTCCGAGGTAGATCGCCTGCTTGTGCTCGTCGGCGAGCACCTGGATCTCGACGTGGCGCGGGTTCTCGAGGAACTTCTCGAGATACACGGTCGGATTGTTGAACGCGTTCTGCGCTTCCGTGCGCGTCATCGTGACCGCGTTCACGAGCGCCGCCTCGGTATGCACCACGCGCATGCCGCGCCCGCCGCCCCCGCCCGATGCCTTGATGATCACCGGGTAGCCGATTGCCGCGGCGAGCTTGCGGATTTCCTTCGGGTCCTCGGGGAGCGCCCCTTCGGAGCCGGGAACGCACGGAATGCCTGCCTTCTTCATCGCCGCCTTGGCCGAGATCTTGTCGCCCATCATGCGGATCGACTCGGCCCTTGGGCCGATGAAGACGAAGCCCGAGTTCTCGACGCGCTCGGCGAAGTCGGCGTTCTCGGAGAGGAACCCGTAGCCCGGATGGATCGCCTGCGCGTCCGTGACCTCGGCGGCGCTGATGATCGCGGGAATGTTCAGATAGCTGTCGCGCGAGGGCGCAGGCCCGATGCACACCGATTCGTCCGCGAGCATCACGTACTTCGCGTCGGCGTCGGCCTCCGAATGGACCGCCACCGTCTTGATGCCCATCTCGCGGCAGGCGCGCTGGATGCGTAGCGCGATCTCGCCCCGATTCGCGATCAGGATCTTCTCGAACATTCGTCGCGCGCGGCTATTCGATGACGAAGAGCGGCTGGCCGTACTCGACCGGCTGGCCGTTCTCCACGAGGATCGCCTTGATCGTCCCGGCGGCGTCGGACTCGATCTCGTTCAGCAGCTTCATGGCCTCGATGATGCAAAGCGTCTGGCCCTTGGTCACGGACTGGCCGATCTCGACGAACGACGGGGCTCCGGGAGACGGGGCTCGATAGAACGTCCCCACCATGGGCGATTTGAGCTGGTGGCCCTTGGCTTCGGGGGCAGCGGGGGCGGGTGCGGGTTCTACGGGAGCTGTGGCGGCAGGCGCGTACCCCATGGGCTGCATCGCCTGGGGTGCCAGGACCATGGGCGAACCGGCCGCCTGGCGGCTGATGCGGACCTTCTCCTCGCCTTCGGTGATCTCGATCTCCCCGATCCCGGACTCCTGGACGAGGTCGATCAGCTTCTTCAACTTGCGCAGGTCCATGCTCAAGGCTTGCTCCTCAGCACGCGCGTCAATGAAGTGGGATCGGTGATGATGCCGGCAGTTTCGCCGCTTTTCGCAACGTGGATCGGCGCAAAGGGGCAGACAGCAGCCCCGGGCGGGTTCGAATTCGAGCCATGGATCGTAGGCATGACCGATGAGTTTGCCGGAACTGGCCGCAAGATGTCCAGTTTTGGCCGAACTTGTGGGAAGCGCGGCCAAACACGAATGCGGCCGCCGCGCAAGGGGGCATGAAAAACGCCTCGATGGCGAATGCTTACTGACGGTTTCTGTTCAATTATTGCGGTTGCACGAAATTCGCCGAAGTTCGCGTCATTTCGCGGCGATCTCCGCGAGGCGCCTTTCGAGCGCATCTTCGGGGTAAGTGCCCACCCTCGACTCAAGCACGTTCCCGGACCGGTCGATCAGGACCGTATGGGGCAGTCCGCCGAGGCGATTTCCGAGGCGCCGCGAGAGCTCGCCCACCTCATCGCCGCCTACCCACAGGGGATAGCTCACTCCCAGCCCCTTGGCGAAGGGTTGGACTCGTCCCGGCTCCTCGTTGGAGATGCCAACGAACTGCACTCCCTTTGCAGCCCACCGCGACTGGATGCGACCGAAAGCCGGCATTTCCTCGCGGCAGGGCGCGCACCACGTTGCCCAGAAATTGAGGACCACCACCTTGCCCTCGAACCGGCCAAGGGATTGGGGCCCTCCCTGGAGGTCATGGAACGTCGCCGCATAGAGCGTCGCGGGCGAGGCTTCCACGACCGGCGAATCGGGCGTGTGTCCCTGGGTTCCCATCCACAACGCGGCGCCGGCGATCAAGGCGAGGATGCCCACGGCGGCGAATATCCATTTGTTGCTCATTCGGCGCGTCCCGGATCGGTCTCGTCCTCGACCCAACGAAGGTACTTCGCGAGCCCCGTCTCGATGGGCCACGCGACGATCTCGGGCAGCGTATACGGGTGCAGCTTGAGGATCGCCGCCTCGAGCTCGGGATACCTCTCGCGAGTCGACTTGATGAGCACGGGGTGCTCCGAGGCCTGCTCGTCGCGGCCTTCCCAGCGATAGAACGAAGTGACCTCGGGAAGAACGTTGGCGCACGCGGCCAGTCGTAGCTTCACCAGTTCGCGGGCGAGATTGAAAGCGGACCCGGAGTCGGGTAGGTTTGTCAGTACCGCGATGACTGTCACGTGGCGGCTGCCCGCCGTCGACGGGCGGGTTTTCGGCGAAGGAAGAAGGTTCAACGAATGCGGCTGCTACTGCTGGTGATCTTACTGGGTTTCCCCCTCCTCGAAGCCGTCGTCCTGGTGCGACTGAGCCAGACCCTGGGCTGGTGGGTCCTCGCCTGGGTGGTGCTCGCCGCCTGCGCGGGCATGGCCCTCATCAAGGAGGCGCGTTTCGCCCTCGTGGCACGCCTCGCGGCGGGGCTCGCGCAGGGGCACTTCTCGATCAACGCCCTGACCGACAGCGCCCGCACCGTGATCGCGGGACTGCTCCTCATCTTCCCCGGAGTGGTCTCGGACCTGATGGCGATCACACTCCTGCTGCTTCCGAGCCGGGATGCGATGCAGGAGTCGGTTTCCCGGCGGGGCGGCCGCGGGGCGCTCATCGAAGGCGATTTCCGCCGCACGCGCTGAAATTGCCTGATTCCCCGACGACCGGGCACCAGGTTCGCCTCGAGCCGAGCGGTCATACATTCACGGTAGCACCCGGCGAGACCGTGCTCGGCGCGGCTTTGCGCCAGGGCATCGGCCTTCCCTATGGCTGCCGCAACGGCGCCTGCGGGGCCTGCAAGGGCGCGCTGCGATCGGGCGAGCTCGCGTACGGCGACTACCAGGAGCGGGCGCTGCACGACTCGGAGAAGGCCGCGGGCAAGGCCCTTACGTGCTGCACGCAACCGCTGAGCGACATCGTCTTCGAGGTGCGCGAGCTTTCCGGCGCGAAGGACCTCGCGATCCGCACGATGCCCGCGCGCGTGGAGAAGATCGAGAAGCCCGCCGAGGACGTCGCGGTGCTCTTCCTCAAGCTTCCCACGGGCGAACGCCTCCAGTTCCTCGCGGGACAGTACATCGACATCCTGTTGAAGAACGGCAAGCGCCGCAGTTTCTCCATGGCGAACGGGCCGCACAACGATTCGCTGATCGAGCTGCACGTCCGCAAGTCCCCGGGCGGCGCATTTTCCAACTTCGTCTTCGACGAGATGAAGGAACGCGCGATCCTGCGCTTCGAAGGACCGCTCGGCACGTTCTACATGCGGGGAGATTCGGACAAGCCGGTGATCCTGGTGGCCGGCGGAACGGGATTCGCGCCCCTCAAGGCCATCGTCGAGAACGCGTTCCACAACGGAGAAGATCGCCCGATGGTGCTGTACTGGGGCGTTCGGTCGCTCAAGGATCTCTACATGCCCGCCCTTCCGGAGCAATGGCAGCGCGAGCATCCGAATTTCACCTACATCCCGGTGCTGTCGGATCCGCTCCCGGGCGACGCGTGGCAGGGGCGAACCGGCTTCGTGCACCAGGCCGTGCTGGACGACTTCACCGATCTCTCGGGATACCAGGTCTACGCGTGTGGCGCGCCCGGCATGACGGACATCGCGCGCCAGACGTTCGTCGAGCAGCGCGGACTTCCCGAAGACGAGTTCTACTGCGACGCTTTCACGCCGTCGGTGGATCCAAGGGGGTCAGACCCCGGTTCACGCAAGCCCGGGGCCTGACGCCGGATCATTTTCCGCGCTTCGCTTCCAGCTCGCGCAACACCTTCCGCTGCACCTTTCCGGTCGTGGTCATCGGCAGCTCCGCCACGAATTCGATCTCGCGGGGTTGCTGGTACGGCGCGAGATGGCTCTTCACGTGCTCGCGGATGGAGTCCTTGAGCGCTTCTGATCCCGCATGGCCCGGAGCGAGGAGGATGAACGCCTTCACCACCGAGCCCCGTGTTTCGTCGGGCGTCGGCACCACGGCGCAATTGCCCACCGCGGGATGCTTCACGAGGCAGCTCTCGATTTCGGTCGGGCCCACGCGGTAACCCGAAACCTTGAAGATGTCGTCGGCGCGGCCCTCGTACCAGAGATTGCCGTCTTCGTCGGCGCGCGCCTGGTCGCCCGTGCGGCACCACTCGCCGCTGTATTTCTCCGCGGTGGCCTCGGGCCTGTTCCAGTAGCCGAGGAAAAAAACGGGATCGGGCGTGCCATCGCTCCACGTGCGGCGAACGGACACGTCGCCCACCTCTCCCGTGGGCAGCGGCTGGCCCTGCTCGTCGATCACCGCGACGAGGTGACCCGGATACGCGCGCCCCATCGATCCGGGCTTCACGGGCCAGAGGGTTTGCGAGTTTCCGACGATGTAGTTCATCTCGGTTTGCCCGAAGATCTCGTTCACCGTCGTGCCGAGGCCTTCCTTCGCCCAGTGGAAAACGGCGGGACCGAGCGCCTCGCCGCCGCTCATGAGCGAGCGAAGGCGCACGTCGAAGCGCGAGCGTGGCTCGGGAAACGACTTCATCATCATCTTGAGCGCCGTCGGGAAAAGGAACGCGTTGCGAATGGCGTGCTTCTCCATGAGGCGCAGCGCGCGCTCGGGATCGAACCGGCCGAGAAAGCCGAGGATCGCCTGGCCGTGGTACATCGTCGGCATCAGCGCGTCCCACAGGCCGCCGGTCCAGGCCCAGTCGGCGGGCGACCAGAATCGATCGCCTGGCTGCGGAAAGCCATCATGCGAGTGCTCGAAGCCGGGCAGGTTGCCGATCAGCGCGCAGTGCGGAAGGAGCGCTCCCTTCGGCGGACCCGTGGTTCCGCTCGTGTAGATGATGGCGGCCGGATCCAGGTGCCGCGTCGCGACCGGGTCGAAGTCCGATGATGCGCGCTCGAGCGTTGCATCCCAGTCAAGTACGCCGTCGCCTCGCGCACCGTCCACGCCGAAGACGTGGCGCAGGTCGGTCAAGCGCGAGCGCAGCGATTGCAGGTTCACGAGGGTGGCCGGATCCACGATGGCGGCCCGCGCTCCGCTATCGGAGAGGCGATACTCGAGCGCCTCGGGTCCGAACAGGAACGAGAGCGGCACCGCGATCGCGCCCATCTGGAAGCAGGCGAGATACGCGACGACAGTCTGCGGACGCTGCGGAAGGATGAGCGCCACGCGATCGCCCCGCGCGATCCCGAACGAGCGAAGCGCGTTGGACAGGCGGTTCGCCGATTGCAGGAGATCGTGATAGGTCCACGTCTCCTCGCGCCCGGCCTCGTCTTCCCAGAGAAGCGCCACGCGCGAGGGATCGGCGGCCCAGCGCCGGCAGGTCCACTGCGCGATGTTGAAGTCGGCCGGGACGTCCCAGCGGAACGACGAGTAGATTTCGCGATAGCGATCGCGCACGGGACGCTATCGTACGAGCGCGGCCTCGACCTCGGCGAAGGATTTCGCGACCTCGAAGGTCTGCAGCTCGACACCCAGCTGACGCGCGATCTGCGAAGCGGAGAAGAGGCCGCGGACGCGGCGCCCGCCGTCCTCGGCGACCATCAGGTGCTTGCGCCCCACTTTCTTGAGCGTGGCCACGATGTGGCCCACTCGCATCTGCGCGATGTCCACGAGCGGCAACGCCTCGAGCATCGATGCGGGCGTCATGATGTCCTCGACGAGGATCTCCGCGTGGGATACGCCGCGATCCTGCATGAAGCGCACGGGTTTCTCGCCCAGCAGGTCCGTTGCCGTGATCACGCCGGTGACGGAGCCGCCGGGATCGAGCACGAAGAGCAGCCGCACGGCGCGGCGGATCATCTGCGCATGCGCGGCGTCGATCGACTCCTCGGGGCGCGTGGTCGCCGCCGAGACTTCGCGCAGGTCCGTCATCACCGAGAACGCGGGATCGTCCAGCGTGACCCGTCCCGGGGCCATGGGCTCCGCGACGCGGGCGGCGGGCGCGAGCAGCGTGAGTGCGAGCGGTGAGTATTCGCGCATGAGTTCTCCCTTTCGTGTTCAGCCGGCGAGCTCGGCGCTGCGCCGGAAATGCTGCACGGCCTCCTGGTGCCTTCCGATGCGCTCCATCAATGCGGCGAGCGTCATGTGCCCGTCGTGCGTGGGCTCGAGGGCAAGGCTCGCCTCGATGTAGCTTTGCGCCTTGCCCCAGAGCTCCTGGCGCAGGCAGAGCTTGCCGAGCGCGAGCAGCAGCGCAGGATCGCGCGCGTGCTCACGCAGCCATTTCTCGGCGCGTTCTATTTGAGGCAGGGCGTCGCTGCCCGCGGCCTCCCCATAGAGCGCGACCAGGCCCGGATTCCATTCACGCTCGAGCGCCTGCTCGATGATGGCCTGCGCCTCGACATTGCCGCCCAGCGCAAGCTGATGTCGCGCCGCGGTGGCCGCGATCGCGGGATCGACACGCGTCTCGAAGGGCAACTGCTTCCAGTACGCGGCGAGGGCTGCCGCGTCGTGCGCCTTGCGGTTGAGGTTGCCCAGGTGCGCCGCGCGCCGCGCGCCTGCGGCTTCCGCGGGTCCGAGCCCGCCCAGCTTGGCGAGCGATGCGACGGTCGCGAGCACCTCGTCCCAGTTGCGCGTCGCCTGCTCGGCCTGCAGCTTCAGGCGCAGCAGGCGCAGGTTGCGCGAGTCGCGCGCCGACAGGTCGTTCAGCACGGCGAGGGCTTCGTCGTAGCGTTCCTGCGAGACGAGGAGATCGGCGAGCGTAGTGAGGCGCGCCTGGTCGACTTCGGGTGCCGCGCCCTTCGCGTGGTCCAGGAATCGCTCGCGTTCGTTGAATCGTCCCAGCTCGTGGGCGCTTCGCGCGGCGATGATCGCGGCCACGCCCTTGGTCTCGTCGCCTTCCAGGGCCGTCGAGGCGCTCTTCTCCGCCGAGGCGTAGCGCCCCTGGAAGAACGCGAGCAGCGCGTCGTTGAGCGCGAGGCGCAGCTTTCCGCGAGTGCGCTCGGCGCGATAGGCGCGCACGCGGGCGGGGATCGCGACGAGCGTCGTGATGAGGCGCGCGAGCGTGTAGAACGCGAGATAGCCCGCGAGCACGAGGAAGATCAGCAGGTTCAGGGACAGCTCGATGCGATAGGGCGCGGCGACGATCACGACATAGCCCGTCGAGTGGCGCGCGAAGAGCGCGATGCCCACGGCGACGGCGGCGAGGATCACGGACCAGAGCGCGAATCGCATGGCTAGCGCTTCTCCCTCGCCGTGCGCGCCGAGCGGACCGCGGCGAGGCTCGCGTTGATGTCGGGCGCGGCGATCGATACGGGGCTCTCGGCGACCTGCTTGAGCGAGGCGACGGTGGCGATCGTCGCCTTGGCACGGGGATCGAAATACTTCGCGACCCACGCCTGGCAGGACTTGAGGTCCTCGCGGAACGAGGGCTCGTCGCGGGCGAGGAGCGCGACGCGCGCCGACAGGAGCCTCAGCTTGAGGTTCTCGCGGAGGAAGTAGGCCTGGGGCGGCGAGAGGAGGACAGCGTCGGGCGCTTCCATGTCGCGGATGCGCACGAGGTTCTTCATCTCTTCCCAGAAATCGCGCGCGGCTCGCGAAACGCCGTTGGGCTCGTCCGTGTAGTAGGCGCGCGACGCGACGCGGGCGGGCGCCGCCTCGGCAATCGGAAGCGGCAGCGAGTCCGATTGCGCGATGAGCGCGTCGAGCTTCACGGCGATCCCGACCGTGTCCACCTGCGGGACGGCCTTCAGCTTGTCCATGTCCTGCGTGATCGCGCGGCGCAGCGGCGTCGAGGCGAGCTTGTCCGCCCGGGCAAGGCGCTGGTCCGCGGCCTGCAGGGCCGCAAGCGCGCCGCGCACATTGCCGGCCAGCTGCAGCTGCTGGCTCGCGAGCACCAGCATCTGCTCGACCTCGGAGAGCACGCGGTCGTCGGCGCTGCGCGAGAGCTCGCGGTACATCTCCTCGAGCGCCACGCGCTGCTCCTGTGTGTCGGCCACGCGCGCCTCGAGCTCCGAGATCCGCGATTGCGCGTCCTTCATCGCGGACTGAAGCTGGGCGAATCCGGCGCGCGACTGGGCCTCCGCCGCGCCCAGCTCGGCGATGCGACCGCCCGCGCTCGATTGCATGTCGCCCAGGGCCTGCCTCGCTTCCCATGCGAACCATCCCGTGACGACGGTGGCGGCGACCGCCACGATCGCGACTGCGCGCGCCAAGGCGTCACGCGCCGTGGGCCGTTGCGAAGGCGGGGGATTGTTCGGCAGGTCGGTCATGGGGTCGATCGAATCCGGGTTGTCGCTCGAATCTGGGTCAATGCCTCGATGAGTCCTTCCGCTCCGTGTTCCGCCACGATGACGCGCGCGAAACGCCGCGCCTCGGGCCGCGCGCCCACCGCGGCATGGGGCACGAGCAGCGCCACGTCCCCGAGATTTCCGGCGCTCGCGCCGATCATCGCGACGAAATTGCCGAGCGTCTCGCCGGAGAGCACGCTCACCGCGTGCACCTCGCCGCGCGAGAGCGCCGTCACGACGGTCGAGGGATCCACGTCGGGCCGCACGCGGCGGTAGCACTCCGCGTACGTCACCGTGGCCCCGCGTTCTTCGAGCGCTTCCTTGAGGCGCTCGCGGCCGCCCTCACCCCGGAAGACGATGATATTTCGGCCCCGCGCATCCCGCAATTGCGGCAGCGCGAGGAGCCCTTCGCTATCGTGGCGGTCCGGCGGTGAGATCACGTTCGCGTGGCCGGAGTTCCGCAGGGCCTGGGCGGTCGCTTCGCCGATCGCCGCGATGCCGATCGCCGGGGGCCACGAAGCGAAGCGCGCCGCCATCGCGAGCCCCTTCTCCACCGCGTTGGCGCTCACGAAGATCGCCATGTCGAAGCGGGAAATGCCGGAAAGCAGCGCTTGGAGCCCGGCGTCGGGCTCCAGATCCTCGATCGCGAGCGCAGGAAAGAGCCACGTCTTCGCGCCTTCGCGAGAAAGCGCCGCCGCGAGAGGCTCGCCCGCGTTGCGCGGGCGCGTCACGACGACTCCAAGGCCTTCGAGGCGACGCGGGCTCATGCCGGTTGCCTCGCGAGCAGGCGCAGGATCTCGCGCCCTCCGGCCTCGAGGAGCCGGTTCCCGAGCGCCGTCCCGATCGATGCCGCATCGCCGCAAGGTCCGGCCGCCTGGTCGCGCACGATGCGGGTTCCGTCGGGAAGCCCGATGAATGCGTCGATCCGCAGCGAATTTCCGTCGACGCGGGCGAGGGCGCCCACGGGGACTTCGCAACTGCCCTCGACCACGAGGCCCAGGGCGCGCTCGGCTTGCGCAGCGCAGGCCGGGTCGCGCCCCTCGAATGGCGCGAGCAACCGCGCGATATCCTCGCGGCCGGCCAGATGCTCGACTCCGAGGATGCCCTGGCCGATGGCGGGAATCGCTTCCTCGAGCCGTGCGCGAATTCGCGCTTCGAATCCGAGCCGCTTCAGCCCCGCGACCGCGAGGATGATCGCGTCGTATTCGCCGGCATCGAGCTTCGCGAGACGCGTGTTCACGTTGCCTCGCAGCGCGCGGAACTGGAGCCGTGGATGCCGGCTGCGCAGCTGGCATTCGCGCCGCAGGCTCGACGTGCCCACGACGCTGCCCGCGGGCATCGCCTCGAGGGATGCATGGCGTCCCGAGCAGAAGGCGTCGAACGGATCCTCGCGCGGGCCGAAGGTCGAGATCGAGAATCGCGGCTCGATGACCATCGGCACATCCTTGAGCGAATGCACTGCGATGTCGGCGCGGTCCTCGTCGAGCGCGTTCTCGAGTTCCTTCACGAAAAGCCCCTTGCCGCCGACCTGCGCGAGCGGCCGGTCGAGCACGCGGTCGCCCTTGGTCGTCATGCCGACCAGCTCCACGGCGAGGCCCGGGTGCCGTTCGCGCAGCGCGTCCGCCACCATCTCGCTCTGGCGCAGGGCGAGGCGGCTCTCGCGCGTCGCGATGCGGACGCGTTGCGGAAGGGCGTTCGACATGGAGTGAGCGTACTACGGTTTCGGTTGATTGCTGCACTGCGGTAAGATTTCAGGTTCCCATGAGCGCACGCCTTCGCGAGATCCCCTACAACTACACCTCGTATTCCGACCGGGAGGTCGTGATCCGCCTGTTGGGCGAGCCCGCGTGGCACGCGCTCGAGGAGCTCCGCGAGCAGCGGGTCACCGGCCGTTCGGCGCGGATGCTCTACGAGGTGCTGGGCGACATCTGGGTGGTTCGGCGCAATCCCTACCTCCAGGACGACCTCCTCGACAGCTCGCGCCGCCTCGCGATGCTTGTCGACGCGATGCACCACCGCCTGAACGAGGTCGACAAGCGCCGCGCGGACAAGAAGACCCGCGACCGCGTCACGGACCTGCTCGACGACGCGCGCACCGCGGTGCATGCATTCGAGAACGAATTCGCCGAGACGCGGAGCCTGCGGCGCAAGATCCTGCGCCGCCTGGGCGCGATCACGCGGCGCGACAACATCCAGTTCGACGGGATGGCGCGCGTGTCCCACGTGACCGACGCGACGGACTGGCGCGTCGAGTATCCGTTCGTCGTCGTGAATCCCGATACCGAGGACGAATGCGCGCCGATCGTCCGCGCGCTCATCGAGCTGGGCCTCACCATCATCCCGCGCGGTGGCGGCACGGGCTACACGGGCGGCGCGATCCCGCTGGACCGCCTCTCCGCGGTCATCAATACGGAGAAGCTCGACCGCCTCGAGGCGATCGAGGAGCGCGTCCTTCCGGGACTCGCGGAGCCCTGCCCGGTGATTCGCTGCGGCGCGGGCGTCGTCACCCGTCGCGTGATGGAGGCCGCCGAGGATGCCGGGCTCGTCTTCGCGGTCGACCCGACATCCGCCGACGCGTCGTGCATCGGGGGCAACGTCGCGATGAACGCGGGCGGAAAGAAAGCCGTGCTCTGGGGCACCGCGCTCGACAACCTCGCCTCGTGGTGCATGGTCACCCCCGGCGGCGAATGGCTCGAGGTGGAGCGCCTCGAGCACAATCGCGGCCGCATCCACGATGCGAAGGTCGCGAAGTTCCGCTTGCGCCGCCTCGACGCCGACGGAAGGATGAAAGCTGAAGAGGTGCTCGAGATCGAGGGCCGGCGGCTTCGCAAGGAAGGCCTAGGCAAGGACGTCACCGACAAGTTCCTCGGCGGCCTTCCGGGCGTGCAGAAGGAAGGCTGCGACGGCCTGATCACCTCGGCCACCTTCATCCTCCATCGCATGCCCAAGCACGTGCGCACCGTGTGCCTCGAGTTCTTCGGCGACGTGAAGAAGGCGGTGCCCTCGATCGTGGAGATCAAGCGCTACCTCGATTCGCATCCGAAGGCGATCCTGGCGGGCCTCGAGCACCTCGACGAGCGCTACGTGAAGGCTGTCGGCTATGCGACCAAGGCGAAGAGCCGCGGGCGTCCGCGCATGATCCTGCTCGGCGACATCGTGAGCGACGACGAGAACGCGGCGGCGGAGGCGGCCTCGCAGGTGGTGCGCATCGCCAACGCGCGCGACGGCGAGGGGTTCGTCGCGACGACCGCGGAACAGCGCAAGCGCTTCTGGCTCGACCGCGCGCGCACCGCCGCGATCTCGAAGCACACCAACGCCTTCAAGATCAACGAGGACGTGGTGATCCCGCTCGAGCGCCTGGGCGACTACACCGACGGCATCGAGCGGATCAACATCGAGTTCTCGATCGCCAACAAGATCAAGCTGTGCGCGCGCCTCGCGGAGCTTTTCCGCGGCGAGCTTCCGGTGAAGGACGAGCTCGTCGGCGAGCGCAAGGCGCGCGCGCTGGAGCTCGTGGATGCCACCGCCGGCCGCTGGCGCTCGGTGCGCGAGCGCCTCGACGACCCGGCCGTCTTCGAGGACGTGCAGCTCCACCGCACGCGCATCTCGTGGAAGAAGGAGCTTCGCGATCCGCTCCGGGACATCTTCTCGGGGCGCGATTTCGAGCCGGTGATGAAGGCGATCGAGGCCGTCCATGCGGAAGTCCTCCGCGGGCGCGTGTTCGTCGCGCTGCACATGCACGCGGGCGACGGCAACGTCCACACGAACATCCCGGTGAACTCCGACGATTACGAGATGCTGCGCGAGGCCAACGTCGCGGTGGCGCGCATCATGAAATTCGCGCGGGAGCTCGGCGGCGTGATCTCCGGCGAGCACGGCATCGGCATCACGAAGCTCGAGTTCCTGGAGCCCCAGGAGATCGCGGCGTTCGCGGACTACAAGAAGCGCGTGGATCCCGAGGGGCATTTCAACCGCGGAAAGCTCCTCGCGGGCGCGGACCTGAGGCTCGCCTACACGCCGTCCTTCGCGCTCATCGGGCACGAGTCGCTCATCCTCGAGCAGAACGACATCGGCGCCATCGCCGACATGTTCAAGGACTGCCTGCGCTGCGGGAAGTGCAAGCCCGTGTGCAGCACGCACGTGCCGCGCGCGAACCTGCTCTACAGCCCGAGGAACAAGATCCTCGCGACGTCGCTCCTCACCGAAGCGTTCCTCTACGAGGAGCAGACCCGCCGCGGCGTCTCGATCCGCCACTTCGACGAGTACGGCGACGTCGCGGACCACTGCACCGTGTGCCACAAGTGCGAATCGCCCTGCCCCGTGGACATCGATTTCGGCGACGTCTCCATCGCCATGCGCAACCTGCTCGCGAAGCTCCGCAAGCGCCGCTTCAATCCCGGCGCATGGGCGGCGCTCCAGTTCCTGAACGCGCAGGACCCGGCGCGCATCAAGCTCATCAAGGCGGTGATGATCGATTTCGGGTTCCGCGCGCAGCGCCTTGCGAATCGCCTGTGGGGCCGCACGCCGTTCGTGCAGAAGCAGGTGCGCGAGCCCGCGAGCACGGTGGGCCGCGCGAGCGTCCCGCGCCAGGTGATCCACTTCATCAACAAGCCGATGCCCGGCGGACTCCCCAAGAAGACGGCGAGGGCGCTGCTCGACGTCGAGGATCCGGAGATGGTGCCGATCATTCGCGATCCCGCGAAGGTGAGCGAGGATTCGGACGCCGTGTTCTATTTTCCGGGCTGCGGCTCCGAGCGGCTGTTCGGGCAGGTCGGCCTCGCGACCCAGGCGCTGCTCTACCACGTGGGCAGCCAGTGCGTGCTGCCGCCTGGATATCTCTGCTGCGGCTATCCGCAGACTTCGGCCGGCCGCGCGGACGTCGGCGATCGCATCACGGTCCAGAACCGCGTGCTCTTCCACCGCGTCGCCAACACGCTCAACTACCTCGACATCAAGACTGTCGTGGTGTCGTGCGGCACCTGCATGGACCAGCTGCAGAAGTACGAATTCGAGACGATCTTCCCGGGATGCCGCCTTCTCGACATCCACGAGTACCTGCTCGAAAAGGGCCTGAAGCTCGAAGGCGTCGAGGGCGTGCGCTACATGTACCACGATCCCTGCCACACCCCGATGAAGACGTACGAGCCGTTGGAAGTGGTGAACGCGCTCATGGGCCGCACCGACATCGAGATCAACGATCGATGCTGCGGCGAGTCGGGAACGTTCGCGGCCACGCGGGCGGACATCGCGACGCAGGTGCGGTTCCGCAAGGAAGAGGAGATGCGCAAGGGGGCGGCCGCGGCGCGCGCCGGCGGATTCGAGGGCGAGGTGAAGGTGCTCACCTCGTGCCCGTCGTGCCTCCAGGGGCTGCACCGTTTCGCGCCGGACGCGGGCACGAGCGCCGACTACATCGTGGTCGAGATGGCACGGCACCTGCTCGGCGAAGGCTGGATGAAGGATTTCGTGGAGAAGGCGCGCCACGGAGGCATCGAACGCGTGCTGTTGTGAATGCGCAACCGTCCCGTTGCCTTCGATCGCGAGGCGACGGACAATCGATCACGAGGTGTGCATGTCCGCTGCCGATTGTGAGTTTTGCCATAGCCCCGGAGGCGCGGTCCTCTGGCAGAATGACATTTGCCGGGTGGTGCGCGTCGACGAGCCCGATTACCCGGGATTCGTGCGCGTGATCCTCGGGCGGCACGCGACCGAGATGGCGGACCTCGGAAAGGACGAGCGCGATCGCTTCATGGCCGTGGTATTCGCGGTCGAGGCGGCGGTGCGCGACACGATGAAGGCCGACAAGATGAACCTAGCAAGCCTGGGCAACCAGACGCCGCACCTGCACTGGCACGTGGTCCCGCGCTTCCGCGACGACCGCCATTTCCCCGGTCCCGTATGGGCCCAGCCCAAGCGCGAGCGCGCAGCGCATCCCGATCGCGAGCAGCGCGCGGCCGGCGTCGCGGCCGCCATCGGCGCGCGCCTCGGAGCCTAGCCCGTGTCTTCCGCCACGCCCACCCGCGCCCCGCTGCCCTTTTCCGACGGGCGTGGCTGCAAGGAGTGGCTCAACGTCCTGCCGCTCACCAACATCCCGCAGGCGCAGCAGACCGTCCTCGAGGCCATGCAGGGGATGCGCGCCGCCGACCTGAATCCCCTCGAGCGCCTCAAGTGCCTCGAGATGCTCCGCGACAAGATCGCGTTCCTGCAGGGCGAACAGCGCGCGCGTTACTTCGGCAAGACGATCCCGCTCTCGCCCAATGACAGCAACGCTTGGAATACGGGACGCGCGCTGCTGGAGGAAATGGAGAACGGCTACCGGCAGTGCCTCACGGCCGCGGAGAGCGACCCGGGCGGCATGGGCAAGCATTCCGCGCTCATCGCGCAGCGCGTGATGCGCTACATCGGCGGCCAGATGCTGTTCCATGCGATCGTCTTCAAGCGCTTCGATCCCGCGCTCTGGCAGCGCCTTCACCAGCTTTACGCGGATTGCGAGGCACGCGGCACGGCGCTGGAGCCGGTCAAGGATTCCCTCGAGGGCGAGGAAGGCGTGACGAGCGTCGCGCAGAGCTACGCGCAATCGGTGCTCATCCAGGCGGCGTTCCTCTCGGAGATGAGCGCGCCGCAGGTGGATTTCGCCGAAGCGCTGCTGCGCCTCTGGGCGCGCAAGGTGCAGGTCCTCGCGCAATCGCCGGAAGGAAATCCCGCCCCGGTGGATGCGCTCGTGGTCGACCTCACCAAGTCCATCGGGGCTCGGCCGCAGCTGCGCGGATCGTTGCTCGCCACGCAACGCGTGCTCGATACCGACGCGCTCTCGAAGAGCATTCGCCGCCGCATCCACGGACTGCAGAACGGCGAGGACCTCGCCACGCTGGGGCTTCCCGCGCAGGCGAGCTCGCTCGACGTCCAGGGCGAACTGCTGCGCCTGCACAAGCTCTGGTGCGAAGGCGCGCCGCCGCGCCCCGCCGCCAAGGCCGCGTCGCAACCGAACGTGGGGCTCGTCTTCGGCATGTCGGAAATCTATTTCTTCGTCACCGGCGGCAAGGCGTTCGAGCAGCCCGACAAGAAGCGCGAGCTCACGTCCCAGGAGAAGCAGGATATCGAGGTCTTCGGGCGCGTCCGCGAGCAGACGCAGAGCAAGATGGTCGCGGAATTCAACTACACCGTGGAGAACTGGGCGGCCATAGACGAGGGCCTCGGCTCGGTGCGCGCGCAGCGGCCTTCGACGGCATCGCGCGGCGTGGGCATTCGCCGCCTCGTCGCGCTGCGCATGGGCGATACGGGCCCGTTCTTCCTCGCGATGGTGAACGAGCTCACGCAGGAGACCGACGGGAAGATCGTCGCATCGCTTTCGCTGTTCCCGGGCAGGCCCGAGGCGATCGCGGTGCGCGCGGGAGACCTCCGCAATCGTGCGTCCGCGCAGTGGGTGCCGGGCTTCAGGCTGCCCGCGCTCGAGAAGGCGCAGATTCCGGCGACGATCATCGTGCCGAGCCCGCACGGCACTCGCGGCCGGGGCATCGAGGTCTGGACCGACGGCGCGTCGAAGGAGTCCACGATCGAGGACCTTCTCATCCGCGGCACCGACTTCGACCGCGCGACGACTTTCTAGCGGCCCTTTTCGAGCACGTCGAGGAGGTCGCGCGCGGCATTCTTGCCCGTCTGCTCCGCGATTTCCACGATGCACGTCGGGCTCGTCACGTTCACTTCCGTGAGGTAGTCGCCGATCACGTCGAGCCCGGCGAAGACGATTCCCGCCTTGACGAGATCGCGCCCTACCGCTTCGCCGATCTCGCGGTCGCGCGCCGTGATGGGCCGCGCCACGCCGGTGCCGCCCGCCGCGAGGTTGCCGCGCGTCTCGCCCTTCTTCGGGATGCGCGCGAGGCAGTGCGAGAAAGGTTTCCCGTCGATCACGAGCACGCGCTTGTCGCCATCGGCGATCTCGGGGATGTAGCGCTGCGCCATCACCGTGACGGATCCGAGGGAGGTCATGGTCTCGACGATCACGTTGCGATTGGGATCCTCGGCGCGAACGCGGAAGATCATGGCGCCGCCCATGCCGTCGAGCTTCTTCATGACGACGTCGCGGTGCTCGTCGACGAAGGCGTGGAGTTCATCCATTGCGCTCGCCACCAGCGTGGGCGGCGCGAGCTTCGGAAACGCGAGGATGGAGAGCTTCTCGTTCCAGTCGCGCAGCGCCCTGGGGCTGTTCACGACGCGGCCGCCGTTGGCCTGCACGCCGTCCAGCAGCAGCGTCGCGTAGTAATACTCCTGGTCGAACGGCGGATCCTTGCGCATGAGGACCACGTCGAAGTCCGCGAGCACGGATCGCGAAGGCGATCCCGCGCGGTACCAGTCGTGATCGTCGTCCCGCAGGGCAAGCGCCACGGTCGCAGCGCGGATCTTGCCATCGGCTGCCGCGGACATGTCGCGGGCCTGGAGCGCATGCACCTCGTGGCCGCGGCGCGCCGCCTCGCGCATCATCGCGATGCTCGAGTCCTTGTACGCCTTCAGCTTCTCGAGCGGATCGACGACGAACGCGAGCCTCATGCGTTCGCCGCCTGGACCTCCAGGGCCGCGTCGCGCTCGACGAGCTCCTCGATCTCGATTGCCGCCGCGAGGTTCGCGAGCCGCGCGATCACCCCGCAGGTGTAGAGGCGGTTGGGCGCGTCGTCGCAGTCGCGCGTGCCGTCGGGGCCGTGGCAGTTGTTCTCGAAGGGCGCGTAGTAGGAGCCCGGCGAATTCAGGTTCTCGTCGATCCCGCGTCCCGTATGCACGCGATAGAACCCGCCCACGACGAACTGGTCCATCATGTAGACGACCGGCTCGGCCACGCCGCCGTTCACGCTTTCGTAGGTGTGGACGCCTTCCTGGATGATCACCTCGTTCACCGGCTGGCCTTCCTTGATCACCGACATCTTGTTTCGCGTCTTGCGGTTGAGGTTCCTCACGTCGTCGACGCTCTTCACTGTCATGATGCCCATGCCGTAGGTGCCCGCGTCGGCCTTCACGATGCAGAACGGTTCCTCCGCGATCCCGTAGCGCGCGTAACGCTCGCGGACCTCGTTCAGGACGAATTCCACGTTGGCCGCGAGGCACTCCTCGCCTTCCTTCTCGGCGAAGTTCACCTTGCCGCACTGGCTGAAGACCGGGTTGATGAGCCAGGGATCGATGCCGATGAGGCGCCCGAAATCCTCCGCGACCCGGTCGTACACGTGGAAGTGGTGCGACTTGCGCCGCGTGGTCCATCCCGCCGCGAGCGGGGGCACAACCGATTGCTCGAGGCCGCGCAGGATCGCGGGAATCCCGCCGGAAAGATCGTTGTTGTTGAGGATCGCGCAGGGATCGAATCCCTCCACGCCGACCCGATTGCCGCGCCGCACGACCGGCTCGAGCAGGAGTTTCTCGCCCGCCGCGGTCTCGACAGTCATCGGCTCCTTGAGATCGGGAATGAGGCTTCCGATGCGCACCTGGAGTCCCGCATCCTCGAGGATGCGCTTCAGCACCGCGACGTTCTGCAGGTAGTTGAGGTTGCGCGTGTGGTTCTCCGGCGTGATGAGGAAGCGCCGCGTGTCGGGGCAGATGCGCTGCACCGCGGACATGGCGGCTTGCACGCATAGCGGGAGGAAGGAGGCCGCCAGGTTGTTGAATCCGCCCGGAAAGAGGTTGGTGTCGACGGGCGCGAGCTTGAAGCCGCTGTTGCGAAGATCCACCGACGCATAAAACGTTACAGGGTGTTGCAGCCACTCGGTGCGGAACCAGTGCTCGATCTCGGCGCGCTTGCCGAGTACTTTCTGTTCCAGGTCCTGGAGTGGCGCCTTTAGCGTTGTCGTGAGCTGGGCGAACATGTCTTGTGAGGATTCTCGCAGCGCGGCGGGAGGATCAGTTTACACGCTTCGCAATGCTAGAATTTCACCCTTCGCGCGACGTTTTTCCCTGCTGCCATGACCCCCATCCAGTCCCTCGCGGCGACTGTCACCCTGCTCGCCGCATCGAACGTCTTCATGACGTTCGCTTGGTACGGGCACCTCAAGCAACCGCAGGCGTGGCCGTGGTATCTCGCCGCGCTCGCGAGCTGGGGCATCGCCTTCTTCGAGTACATGCTGCAGGTGCCGGCCAACCGCATCGGCTACGCGGGCGGGTTCACGCTCGCGCAGCTGAAGATCCTCCAGGAAGTGATCACGCTCGCGGTGTTCGTTCCGTTCGCGATGCTCTACATGGACGAGGCGCTGAGCTGGGACTACCTGTGGGCCGGGCTGTGCATGACCGGCGCCGTCTACTTCATCTTCCGCAACTGAAAATGCACCTCCATATCCTGGGCATCTGCGGCACGTTCATGGGCGGCCTCGCGAGGATCGCCGCCGAATGTGGCCATACCGTGACGGGTTGCGACGCGCAGGTCTACCCTCCCATGAGCGACCAGCTGCGCGCGCTGGGCATCGAGCTCCACGAGGGTTACGACGCCGCGCAGCTCGACCGCGTCAAGGCGGACCTGTACGTGATCGGCAACGCGATGACGCGCGGCAAGCCGGTCGTCGAGGCGATACTCGATCGCGGCCTGCCCTACGCGTCGGGCCCCCAGTGGCTCGCGGAAAACGTGCTGCAGGACAAGTGGGTCCTCGCCGTCGCCGGAACGCACGGCAAGAGCACGACCACGTCGATGCTCGCGTGGTTGCTGGAAGCCAACGGACTCGCCCCCGGGTTCCTCATCGGCGGGATCCCGCGCAACTTCGGCGTCTCCGCGCGCCTCGGAGAAACGCCATTCTTCGTGATCGAGGCCGACGAGTACGACACGGCGTTCTTCGACAAGCGATCGAAGTTCGTGTGGTACCGGCCGCGCACCGCCGTGCTCGGCAACCTGGAATACGACCACGCGGACATCTTTCCCGACCTCGCCGCCATCGAGACGCAGTTCCACCATCTCGTGCGGATCGTGCCTTCACAGGGCTTGCTGGTCTCCAACGGGCAGGAAGCGGCGCTCGAGCGCGTGCTGGCGCGCGGCGCGTGGACGCCGGTCGAGCGTTTCGGCGCCGGCCAATCGTGGAGCGTGGGAGCGGTGCATCCGGACGATTCGTTCGACGTCATGCTCGATGGCGCGAAGCAGGGGACGGTGCGCTGGCCGCTCATGGGCGAGCACAACCGGATGAACGCGCTCGCGGCGCTCGCCGCCGCGCGCCACGCCGGCATCGCGCCGAAGGCCGCGATCGAGTCGCTCGCCCGCTTCGAGGGCGTGAAGCGGCGCATGGAGGTCCGCGGCGAGATCCACGGCATCACCGTGTACGACGACTTCGCGCATCACCCGACCGCGTTCGAGACGACGATCGCGGGGCTTCGCACCCGGGTGGGCGACGCGCGCATCGTCGCCGTGTTCGAGCCCCGCTCCAACACGATGAAGCTCGGGCGCATGCAGGAACGACTCGCGAAGAGCCTCGCGGGCGCGGACCTCGTCCATTGCTACGCGCGCGACCTCGGCTGGGAGCCGGCGCAGGCGCTCGCGCCCCTGGGCACGCGCGCGGCCGTGCACCACGATCTCGATGCCCTCGTGAGCGAGCTCGCCGCGGCTCTTCGTCCCGGCGACCACGTGCTCATCATGTCCAATGGCGGATTCGGCGGCATCCACGAAAAGCTCCTCGCCCATCTCGCGCGCCGTCCCGCCTCCACCATTCCGGGGTTCAAGCCATGAAGCGATACGCCTTCCGCATCCTCAACGTCTTCGCGCGCGAGGGGCGCCTTACTGGAAATCCGCTCTGCGTCTTCGAGGACGGCGCGGGGCTGGACGACACCGCGATGCAGGCGCTCGCGCGCCAGTTCAACCTGTCGGAGACGACGTTCGTGCTGCCCTCGGACAAGGCCACGTCGCGCGTTCGCATCTTCACGCCTTCGTACGAAATGCCCTTCGCGGGCCATCCGACGCTCGGCACGGCCCACGTCGTGAGGGACCTCGCCTCGTCCGGCGACTCGCTCACGCTCGAGATGAAGGCGGGGATCATTCCCGTGGAGGCCAAGGGCGACCGCTGGACGCTGCAGGCCAATCCGCCCAAGTCCCGTGCCGAGAAGCTCACGGGCGACGAGCTCGCGCAGATCCTCGGGCTCGATCCGAGCGACATCGCGCCGGCACCGATGCGCGTGAGCATCGGCCGCGAGCAGCTCCTCGTGCCGGTGAAGAGCGCCGATGCGGTCCGCCGCGCGCGCCCGCGCGCCGATCTCTTCCATCGCCTCGGGAGCGACGAGGGTCCCGGGCAGGCCTACGTATTCGCCGACGCCGGGACAACCGTCGAATCGCGCTTCTTCTTCACGAACGGCAACGCGATCCTCGAGGATCCCGCCACGGGCAGCGCCTGCGCGAATCTCGGCGGATGGTTCATCGCGACCCGGCCCGGCGCGGACATCGAACGCACCGTGTCCCAGGGCGAGATGGTCTCGCGCCCATCGACGCTTTTCCTGTCGGTGAAGGCCGGCGTGATCCGCGTGAGCGGCAACGTGATCGAGCTCGCGCGCGGCACGCTCGCGCTCTGAGTGAAGACACTCGTCTACCTGCACGGATTCATCAGCTCGCCCCGGTCGAAGAAGGCGGTGATGCTCGGCGACTACCTGCGCAACGTCGCGAGCGGACTCGAGTACGTGGTTCCCGAGCTGCATCACCGGCCGGCGCGCGCCATCGAACAGGTGGCTGACGCGTGCGCCGGCGTGGACGCCGCGGACCTCACGCTGGTGGGCAGCTCGCTGGGCGGTTTCTACGCCACGGTGATGGCCGAGCGCCTGGGTTGCCGCGCGGCGCTCCTCAATCCGGCCGTGCACCCGCACCTGCACTTCGGGAAATATCTCGGGCCGCAGGAAAACCTCTACACGCACGAGAAGTTCACGCTCACCCACGAGCACGTCGAGGAGTTGCGCGACCTCGACCCCGGCGACATCACGCGGCCGGAGCGTTATTGGCTCTTCGTGGAGACCGGCGACGTGGTGCTCGACTATCGCGACGCGGTGAAGCTCTACAAGGGCGCCCTGCAAACGCTCGTGCGCGGCGGCGACCACGCGCTCGTGTCGTTCCCCGAGCATGTGCCCGAGCTCGTCGAGTGGGCCCGATCGTGAAGCAGGTGCTCTTCGAGGAAGACGGCGCGTTTCGCGTGGGCACCATCCTCTCGGAGGCCGGGGCCTCGGTGCAGGTCGAGGCGGCTCACGGCAAACGCTCGAAGCTGAAGGCGGCCGCGATCCTGCTGCGATTCGATGGCCAGCCCCTCGCGGGATTCATGCCCGAGGCGCAAAAGCTATCCGAGCCCATCGACCCGAAATTCCTCTGGGAAGTGAGCGGCTCCGCGGAGTTCGGCTTCGAGGCGCTTGCACAGGACTACTTCGGGCGCGCGCCCACGCCGCAGGAAGCCGCGGCCGTCGCGCTCGCGCTGCATTCGCACCCGATGTACTTCTACAAGCGCGGAAAGGGACGCTACCAGGCCGCGCCGGAGGAGAACCTGCGCGCGGCCCTCGCGGGCGCGGAGAAGAAGCGCAAGCAGCAGGAACAGATCGATGCCTGGAGCGCGGAGCTCGCCGGTGGACGCGTGCCTGAACCGCTCGCCGCGAAGATCGACACGCTGCTCTTCAAGCCCGACAAGATGAGCCTCGAGTGGCGCGCGCTCGATGCGGCGGCCACGCAGGCGGGAATGGCGCCTCCTCGATTGCTCGTGGCCGCCGGCGCATTGTCGGGCCCCGAGGATTTCTTCATGCGCCGCTTCGCGTTCGAGGCCTATCCGAAGGGCCTCGGGTTTCCCTCGATCGCGCCGCCGGCCGAGCCCGAGGGCCTCGCGCAGGCGGATGTCGCGGCATTCTCGATCGACGATGCCGATACGACCGAGATCGACGACGCCTTCTCGCTCGAGACGCTCGCAGGCGGGAAGCTTCGCGTCGGAGTGCACATCGCGGCCCCGGCGTTGTGGTTCGGGCGGGCGGGCGCGCTCGAGGTGCTGGCTCGCGAACGCCTCTGCACGGCCTATTTCCCCGGCGGCAAGGTCACGATGCTGCCGCCCACGACGGTGGAGCGCGCGACGCTTGCCCAGGGCCAGCGCGTTCCCGCCGCGTCGCTCTATCTCACCGTGGACGCGCAGACATTCGCCATCGAGGCGACTGAATCGCGCGTGGAATGGATCGCGGTGGCCGACAACCTTCGCATCGGCGAAGTCGGCACGCGCCTCAATGACGAGAGTGTGGCCGCGGGGAAAGTGGACGGTCCCCACGGATCCGAATTGCTCGCGCTCTGGCGGCTCGCGCGAACGCTCAAGGCGGCCCGCGGCGCCGCCGAGGAGCGCGTGGATCGCCCCGACTACAACATCAAGGTCGATGACGGGCGCGTGACGATCGAATCGCGCCGCCGTGGAACTCCCGTCGACACGGTTGTCGCGGAACTGATGATCCACGTGAACGCCGCGTGGGGAAAGCTCCTCGCGGAACGGGGGTTCGACGCGATCTACCGCAACCAGAAGGGCGGCAAGACCCGCATGGAGGTCGAGCCCGGTTCCCACGAGTGGCTCGGCGTCTCGCACTACGCCTGGGCGAGCTCGCCGTTGCGGCGCTTCAGCGATCTCGCGAACCAGCGCCAGCTCGCGGCGATGTTGCGGGGCGAGGAGCCTGCGTATTCACGCGAGGAGCTCGCGGCCGCCGCGCGCGATTTCGAAACCGCCCACGACGCCTACGCCGAGCACCAGCGCCTGCTCGAGCGCTACTGGTGCCTCAAGTACCTCCTGCAGGAAGGCATCGAGTCCGCCGAGGCCACCGTGGTGCGCGACGAGCTGGTGCGCATCGAGGGGATGCCGCTCGTCTGCCGGGCGGTGGGGCTCCCCGCGGCGGCCCCGGGCGAACGGGTGAGAGTCGCTTTCGGCGAAGTCGATCTCTGGGAGGCGAACGTTCTCGCCCGCTTCGCGGGGAAATGACCGTACAATTGCGGCTCATGACGAGTCCCGATCGACCTTGGTAGCACCTGCCGTGCAGTTGAGGCAGCCTTCTCCCGACGCCCTCGTCTCCTTCTCGGACTTCCTGCTCGAACGTTTCGGGCTCGTCGCCTCGATGCAGGTGGCGCTGGTCGCCTCGATCGCGATCCACTCCGTCGCCATCGGCCTGGTGGGTTTCACGCTCATCCGCGCCCTCGGGAACAACGAGCCCCACAACGTGATGGACGTGGTGCTCGTGAATTCGAAGAGCCCCACGAAGCCCACGAAGGCCGACGCGCTGGCCCAGGCGAACCTCGATGGCGGCGGCAACACCGACGAGAAGATGCGCGCGAAGACTCCGCTTCCGGCGGTCACGCCCCGGGATCCGAGTCCCGAGCTGCGCGCCGCCGAGGCGCGCCGCGCGCAGCTCGAGGAGGAAGCCAAGGAGCTCATGGTGGCGATGAAATCGAAGGCCGCCGTGACGCCGCCCTCCCCGTCGTCGCAGGACAATCCCGCGAAGGGCAGCGCGGAAGCGCGCGACCTCGTGGACAAGAGCCTGGAGATCGCCGCCCTCGAGGCGCAGATCGCGCGGGAGCACCTGGCCTACCAACAGCGCCCGAAGAAGAAATTCGTCGGCGCGCGCACCTCCGAGTACCGCTTCGCGCAATACATCGACACCTTCCGCATGAAGATCGAGCGGATCGGCACGCTCAACTATCCCGACGAGGCGCGCGCCCGCAAGATCTACGCGTCGCTCCAGCTCACGGTGGGCATCAAGGCCGATGGCGAGGTCGAGTCCATCGAGGTGAACCGGTCCTCCGGCTACAAGTTCCTCGACCAGGCGGCCGTCCGCATCGTGAGGTTGTCCGCGCCCTTCGAGCCGTTCTCGATGGAAATCCGCAAGGACACGGACATCCTCTACATCACGCGCACGTGGATGTTCACCAAGTCCGACCAGGTGGTTTCGGAGTAGCGCTTCCCCCGCATTTGAGCCGGAGGGCGCGAAGGTTTAAAATGGCACTCCGGTGGCCAATGCAAACGATCAACCTTACCAGCCACTTCCTCATCGCCATGCCGGCGATGGCGGACCCGAATTTTTCCCGGACCCTCACCTTCGTCTGCGAGCACAACGAGCGCGGCGCGCTCGGCATCGTGGTGAACCGGCCCATCGACGTGACGCTCGCCGCCCTTTTCCGCCAGGTGGAGATCCCGCTCGACGACTCACCCCTCGCGGAGCAGCCGGTCTTCTACGGCGGCCCGGTGCAGCTCGACCATGGATTCGTGCTGCATCGCCCGGTGGGCCGGTGGAAGTCGACGCTGCCCGTGGGCGAGATCGGCCTCACGACTTCGCGCGACATCCTGGAAGCCATGGCCAAGGGTGGGGGACCGCCGCAACAGCTGGTTGCGCTCGGCTACGCGGGATGGGCGCCCGGCCAGCTCGAGGACGAGATCCAGAAGAACGGCTGGCTCACGGTGAACGCCGACCTGGACCTCATCTTCAACGTGCCGCCGGAAGCGCGCTACGACGCGGCGATGCACGCCCTCGGCATCACGGCCGCCAACCTTTCCGAGGAGGCGGGTCACGCGTGATGGCGGTCTCGGGAACGGTCCTCGCCTTCGACTACGGTGCGAAGCGCGTGGGCATCGCCGTAGGCGAGACCGCGACGGGCATCGCCAATCCCCTGGGCGCGATCGAGGCCGAGGCCAACGAGGCGCGCTTCGCGGCGATCGATCGCTACGTGAGCGAGTGGCGCCCGGTCGCATTCGTTGTCGGGCAGCCGCGACATTCGGACGGATCGGAGCACGCGGTCGCGAAGCTCGCCGGGAAGTTCGCGCGGCGCCTCGCGGGACGCTACAAGCTCGAGGTCGTGCTGGTGGACGAGACGCTCACGTCGGCGACCGCCGAATCGCAGCTTCGCGAGACGGGCACGCGCGCGTGGCGCAAGACGGACGTGGACGCGCTCGCCGCCGCCATCATCCTGCAAAGTTTCCTCGACCAGCCGGAGGGCCATGAGCGCCTCGCTCCCTGATCCCGAAAAGCTCGTGGCCGAAATGGCCGAGAAGATGCGCGGCCAGGTCTCGAAGGACGCCGCGCTCGTGGGCATCTACACGGGCGGCGCGTGGGTCGCCGAACGGTTGAATCGCCTGCTCAATCCGGGCACGCCGCTCGGGCTGCTCGCGGTCACGTTGCATCGCGACGACTTCGGCCGGATCGGCCTGCATCGCGAGTCGCGCCGCAGCCAGATCCCGTTCCCGGTCGACGGGCGCGAGATCGTGCTCGTGGACGACGTGCTGCACACGGGGCGTACGATCCGCGCCGCGTTGAACGAGCTCTTCGATTTCGGCCGGCCGCGCGCCGTGCGCCTCGCGATCCTCGCCGATCGCGGGGGACGCGAATTGCCGGTCTGCGCGGATTTCCTCGGCGCGAAGGTCGAGGTCGGCGCCGACGAGGACCTGGTGCTCTCCAACGAGAACGGAAAGCTCCGCTTCGCCGCGGTGAAACGCCCAGAATGAGTCCTCCCCAGTGAGTCCAATGACGCGATCGAATCCGCAGGTGGGCGCCGACGGGCGGCTGAAGCACCTGCTCACCACCGAGGGGCTTCCGGCCGAGCTGGTCCGCCATATCCTCGATACGGCCGACCAATTCGTCTCCGTGGGCGAGCGCGACGTGAAGAAGGTGCCGCTGCTTCGCGGAAAGACGATCTTCAACGTCTTCTTCGAGAACTCGACCCGCACGCGCACCACCTTCGAGATCGCGGCCAAGCGGCTGTCGGCCGACGTGATCAACCTCAACGTGGGCGCTTCCTCCACCAACAAGGGCGAGACGCTGCTCGACACGGTGTGGAACCTCCAGGCGATGGACGCGGACATGTTCGTCGTGCGCCACTCGGAATCGGGCGCGCCGCACCTCATCGCGCGCCACGTGAAACCGGGCGTCGCGGTCATCAACGCGGGCGACGGGCGGCACGCGCACCCCACGCAGGGCTTGCTCGACGTGTACACGATCCGCCACTACAAGAAGGATTTCTCGAACCTCACCGTGGCGATCGTGGGCGACGTGCTCCACTCGCGCGTCGCGCGCTCCCAGATCCACGCGCTCAAGACGCTCGGCGTGCCCGAGCTTCGCGTGATCGGGCCGCGGACGCTGATCCCCGCCGCCGTCGATCGCCTCGGCGTGCGCGTCTTCAACGACATGGCCGAGGGACTGAAGGGCTGCGACGTGGTGATCATGCTTCGCCTGCAAAACGAACGCATGAACGGCGCGCTGCTCCCGTCGGCGGGCGAGTTCTACAAGTGCTACGGACTCACCGCCGAGAAACTCGCGCTCGCGAAGTCCGACGCGATCGTGATGCATCCGGGACCGATGAACCGCGGTGTCGAGATCGATTCTCCGGTGGCCGATGGTCCCCAGAGCGTGATCATGCCGCAGGTGACCTTCGGGATCGCGGTGAGGATGGCCGTGATGTCGATGCTGGGATCCGCATGAAGACCGAAATCCGCGGCGCCCGCGTGATCGACCCGGCTTCGAAGCGCGATGAGAAGGCTTCGATCTTCATCGACGGCGGCAGGATCGCCGCGATCGGCAAGGCGCCCGCGTCCTTCAGGGCCGACGAGACGATCGATGCGAACGGGCTCGTCGCGTGTCCAGGCCTCGTCGATCTCTCGGCGCGGCTTCGCGAGCCGGGCTTCGAATACAAGGCCACGCTCGAATCCGAGATGCGCGCGGCGGCGGCCGGCGGCGTCACGACGCTCGCCTGCCCGCCCGACACGGACCCGCCCCTCGATGAACCGGGGCTGGTCGAGATGCTGAAGCGTCGCGCCGCGAGCCTCGGGAGCGTGCGCGTCCATCCGCTGGGCGCGCTCACCGTGGGGCTGAAGGGCGCGCGGCTCGCGGAGATGGCCGAGCTCACGGAAGCGGGCTGCGTGGGATTCTTCCAGGCGAATGCGCCGCTTCCCGCGCTCGGCACGCTGCTGCAGGCGATGAATTACGCGGCGACTTTCGGATACACGGTGTGGTTGCGTCCGCAGGACGTTTCACTCGCAGCGGGCGGCGTGGCGCACGAAGGCGAGGTCGCCACGCGCCTGGGCCTTGCCGCGATCCCGGTTGTGGCGGAGACCGTCGCGCTGCGCACGATCATCGAGCTCGCCGCCGTCACCGGCGCCCGCGTCCACGTGGCGCGGCTGTCGAGCGGCGCGGGCGTGGCGCTCGTGGCGGATGCGAAATCGAAGGGCGCCACGATCACCTGCGACGTGGGCATCCATCACCTTCATCTCTGCGACCGCGACATCGGCGACTTCGACGCGCAATGCAACCTCGCGCCTCCCCTTCGCGATCCGTCGGACCGCGATCGCCTTCGCCGCGCCCTTGCTGAGGGCGTGATCGACGCGGTGTGCTCCGACCACACGCCCATCGACGAGGATGCGAAGCAGGTTCCGTTCGCCGAAGCCGAGCCCGGCGCCACCGCGCTCGAGCTCCTGCTGCCCCTCACGCTGCAATGGGGCCGCGAAATGAAGCTGGACCTCGGGCAGACGCTCGGGGCCATCACACACCGCGCGGCGCGAATCCTGGGCGTGCCTTCCGGCACGCTCGCGGCCGGCGCCGACGCGGACATCTGCCTCTTCGATCCGGCGCGTGCCTGGGTCGTGCAGGCGCAGGCGCTCGCGAGCCAGGGGAAGAACACGCCATTCCTGGGGCTGGAGCTCACGGGGCGCGTCGTGCGAACGCTCCTGAACGGTCGCACCGTGCACGGCGCCTGAAACGTTTTCGCGGGAGATCCCGATGTCCAATCCCCTTCTCGATTTCTCGTCCCTTCCGCGTTTCGCATCGATCCGCCCGGAACACGTCGCACCGGCGGTTGACTCGCTGATCGCGAGCGGCCGCGCGACGATCGAGCGGCTCGCCGCGCTCGATTCGGCGCCGGCATGGGAGAACTTCGTCGAACCGCTCGACGATGCCAACGAGAAGCTCGCGCGCGCATGGTCGGCGGTATCGCACATGAACGCCGTGGTGAACACGCCGGAGCTTCGCGATGCATACAACGCCGCGCTGCCCAAGGTCACCGAGTATTTTTCCGAGCAGGGCCAGGACCAACGCCTGCACGCCGGGTTCAAGGCGCTCGCGGCGTCGAAGGGCTTCGCGTCGTGGCCGGCCGCGCGCCGCCGCCACGTGGAGCTCCAGCTACGCGATTTCCGCCTCGGAGGCGCCGAGCTGCCGCCACCGAAGAAGGCGCGCTTCCTCGAGATCCAGGCGTCGCTCGCGAAGCTCGGCGCGCGCTTCGAAGACAACGTCCTCGATGCGACCAACGCTTTCGGTCTCTACTTGGACGATGCATCCGAGCTCTCGGGCATTCCCGCCGACGTCGTGCAGACGGCAGGCGAAGCCGCGGCGAAGGAAGGCCGCGGGGGCTGGAAGCTCACGCTGCACATGCCCTGCTACATGCCGGTGATGCAATACGGCGACGATCGCGGGCTTCGCGAGCGCATGTACCGCGCATACACGACGCGCGCATCGGAGTTCGGAAAACCCGACTGGGACAACACGCCGAACATGCGCCGCATCCTGGAGCGGCGCGCGGAGGCGGCCGCGCTGCTGGGCTTCTCGTCGTACGCGGAGGTCTCGCTTTCCACGAAGATGGCCGCCACGCCGGGCGAGGCCCTCGCGTTCCTCGACGATCTCGCCCGCCGCTCGAAGCCCTTTGCCGCGCGCGACATGGAAGAGCTGCGCGCGTTTGCCCGCGAGGAGCTCGACATGGACGCGGTTCGCGCAAGCGACGTGGCGTATGTCGCGGAGAAGCTGCGCCAGCGCCGCTATGCGTTCTCCGACCAGGAGGTGAAGCGCTACTTCCCGCAGGACGAGGTGCTCGCGGGCCTCTTCCGCCTCGTCGAGACGCTCTACGGCCTGTCGATCCGCCCGGGCAAGTCGGAAGTGTGGCATCCCACGGTGAGTTTCCACGAGATCGTGGACCGCTCGGGCACGCTCGTAGGCCAGTTCTATCTCGACCTCTACGCGCGCGAGAGCAAGCGGGGCGGCGCCTGGATGGACGAGGTCGTCAGCCGCCGGCGGCTCGGCTCGCGGGTGCAGACGCCCGTCGCTTTCCTCACGTGCAACTTCTCGGCTCCGGTGGGCGGCAGGCCCGCGCTCTTCACGCACCGGGAAGTGAACACGCTCTTCCACGAATTCGGCCACGGCCTGCACCAGCTGCTCACGCAGGTCGACGAACTAGGCGTCTCGGGCATCCACGGCGTCGAATGGGACGCGGTGGAGCTGCCCAGCCAGTTCATGGAGAACTTCTGCTGGGAATGGGACGTTGTCGCGTCGATGACGCGGGATGTGGAGACGGGCGAACGCCTCCCCCGCGCGCTCTTCGACAAGATGGTCGCGGCGAAGAACTACCAGAGCGGCGCGGGATTCGTTCGCCAGCTCGAGTTCGCGATCTTCGACATGCGCCTGCACCACGGCTTCGACGCCGCGAACGGCGACATGATGGCGCTGCTCGGGAAGGTGCGCGACGAGGTGGCGGTGGTCCATCCGCCGGAGTACAACCGGTTCCCGCACCAGTTCTCACACATCTTCGCCGGCGGATACGCCGCGGGTTACTACAGCTACAAGTGGGCCGAGGTCCTTTCGTCGGACGCGTACGGCGCCTTCGAGGAGGCCGGTGTCCTCGACCCCGAGACCGGGGCGCGGTTCCGCCGCGAGGTCCTTGCCGCCGGCGGCAGCCGCCCGGCGCTCGAGTCCTTCGTCGCGTTTCGCGGGCGCAAGCCGCAGATCGACGCGCTTCTGCGTCATAATGGGATGACGGCCATCGCAGGGGGCTGATACGGGGGACCGATGAAGTCGACGCAGATCGCACTCGCATTCCTGGCTGCCGCGCTTGTCGCATCCGCGGCGCAAGCGCAGACCACCGTCTACAAATGGACCGACAAGGACGGCAAGGTGCACTTTTCCGACACCCTGCCCGACTCCGACGTGAAGACGACGGAGAAAACGATGGGCGGCGGTGGCGATTCGCAGAACGCGAACCTTCCCGCCTCGACGCAGCTGGCGATGCAGCGCAATCCCGTCACGCTCTACACGTCGCCCTCGTGCGGCGACTCGTGCGTGAGCGCCAAGGACCTCCTCGAGAAACGCGGCGTCCCCTACACGGAGCGCGATCCGGCGAAGAGCGC
>Ga0070731_10000636_pt1 | contig 43755 bp, 33 predicted proteins | sample Coa_R1_2_FD_66448 | JGI IMG/M metagenome (GOLD analysis project Ga0070731, IMG submission 66448) | Surface soil microbial communities from Centralia Pennsylvania, which are recovering from an underground coalmine fire - Coalmine... | ecosystem: Environmental > Terrestrial > Soil > Unclassified ...
AAACCGCGCGCCTTGGCGATGCCGAAATCGGTCAGTTTCACGTCGCCTTCAAACGCAATCATGATGTTTTTGAAACTCACGTCGCGGTGGACGATGCCCAGCGGCTTGCCGTCCTTGTCGGTTTTGGCGTGCGCGTAGGCCAATCCGCGGGTGATGCGGCTGGTGATGAACACGGCGAGTTCCTTGGGCAGCGTTTGTTTTTTCTCGACCAGTTGACGGGTGAATTGTTCCAGGTTCACCCCCCGGATCAATTCCATGCAAATGAAACAGGCGCCGTTGGCCTCGCCGAGGTGGTAGGTCTGGACGATGTTGGTATGAATCAAGTCGGCGACCAGCTTGGCCTCGCCGATGAAGTTCTCAATGAACATCTTCTGGCTGGCAAAATTGGGTCGGATGATCTTGATGGCCACGCGTTTGGCGAAGTTGCGCGCGCCGTGCTGCTCGGCCTCATACACCACGCCCATGCCGCCTTCAAATATTTTGCGGACCACGTCGTAGCTGAAATCACTTTGGATCGTGAAGAGTGCCACGTAGCGGATGTTGGGAAAACCTTCCCCGAAGTCAAGCCCCGGTGCATGGCAAATACCGTGATTTTTTTATGTTTTTTGCTTGCACGCCGCGGGTGAAGGTTTTTAATTCGACGCGAGTCAAATGACTTTTTAACGAAACCAGACAATTAAACAACAACCGAAGGACACCGACATTATGTCAAAAGCCCTCTCCAAATCCCAACTCGCCGCCGCGATTGCCGAAAAGGCTGCCATTTCCAAGAAGCAAGCGGTGGAAATTCTCGACCACCTCGCCCAGCTCGCTTACAAGAACGCGAAGGACACTTTCACCCTGCCCGGCATCGGCAAGCTGGTGCTGCGCAATCGCGCCGCCCGCCTCGGCCGCAATCCCAAGACTGGCGAAACCATCCAGATTCCCGCCAAGCGCGTCGTGAAGTTCCGCGTCGCCAAGGCCGCGAAGGACGCCATCCTCGGTGCCAAGTAATTTATTCCTTTAGTCAAAGGCGCTTCGATTTTTCGAAGCGCCTTTTTCGCTTCAAGTATCTGTAAAATAGCCGGTTCTGCTTAAGGACCGGCAGTTCGAAAAAGTCCAACCCCAAATCCCGTCCCCCGGAATCAAGTTATCAGCGGGTCTAAGTAGATGATAATATATTGTAATAGTAAAATTTGTTTTTATCAATTTTTCTATTGACTTTAATTGGGGCAATTGAGACAAAGAGACAACCAGAAGTAATTCATATGAACGCCCGATTTTTTACTCCAGTAGTGCTTGTTGCTTTGGCTGTCACTTTGCAAACGTCTCAGGCGGTCCCCATTTATACCTTGAGTACGGTTTACAACGGCAGTTCGGGCACTCCGCCCACCGGATCGTCGGTGACGGCTTCATTTAAAGATGGCGTGCCGGGGCAGGTGTATTTGACGATCGATTTTGATCAAGGGGCCGGTAATACGGGTTTCAGCCTGACGAGTATCGGCTTCAATTTTGCCAGCAGCGTGGCCAATACTTATAATAATACACTGACCTCCACCGTGGCCGGTCATATCGGGGGGGTCAGCACCACGCCGGTGGTTCATCAATATCCGGTCTCTTATGACGCTGGCATGGGTGGTGGCTACTATTGCGTTTACATTGATACGTTTAACCAAACCTTTGTCAGCGGGGACGAAATCACGTTTGCCTTCACTTCCAGCGTGGCTGGCTTGGCGGCAGCGGATTTCCTCGGATTGAGCAGCACCAGCCAGGGCAGTTACCATGCCGATACCTATTACGCTTCCGCTGTGATCTATCACCCCGGGGGGCCGTATTACAATCTGGGTGCCACCACCAGCGTGCCTGAACCCGGTCCGGCAATGCTTGGAATGCTGGGCTTGATGGGATTGTTCGTGGTTCAGCGCTGCAAAAAGAGCCAAATCCAGGCGGTCGCCCTGGCCGGCAAATAATCAAATAGCATCTGCTTTCCAATGGCGCTCCCCTGCGGAGCGCCTTTTCTGTTTTTCATCTCCGTAATCCGTGGTTAAAGTGGTTCGTACGTATGAAACCTCGTGTTCGCTTTGCCCCGTCGCCGACCGGTTATCTCCACATCGGCGGGGCGCGCACCGCGCTCTTCAACTGGCTCTACGCGCGGCATACCGGCGGCACGTTCCTCCTCCGTATCGAGGACACCGACGCTGCGCGCAATTCGCAGGCGGCCGTGGACGTCATCCTCAACGGCTTGCGCTGGCTTGGCCTCGACTGGGATGAAGGCCCGCTTAACGGCGACGCCACCGGCCCTGGCAAGGGCGATCGCGGTCCGTATTTTCAGAGTCAGCGGAAGGAAAACTACCAGCGCCGCGTCGAGGCGCTGCTGTCGCGCGGCCTGGCGTATGAACATGAAGGGGCGGTCAAATTCAAAATGACCCGCGAACCCGTCACCATTCCCGACCTCGTCGTTGGCGAGGTCGTCCGCAAACTGACCGACCGCGAGGAAGCGGACCCGGACTTCGTGATCCTGCGTTCGGACGGCCAGCCGGTGTTTCACCTTACGAATGTTGTGGACGATTTGGAGATGGGCATCACCCACGTCATCCGCGGTGAGGATCATCTGAGCAACACCGCCCGGCACATTGCGCTGTTCCGCGCCTTCGACGTGCACCCGCCGCATTACGCGCACATCCCGCTCATCCTGAACGCCGACGGCACCAAGATGAGCAAGCGCGACACCGGCGCGTCGCTCACGAATTACCAGGAGGAAGGATTTCTCCCGGAGGCCGTGGTGAATTTCCTCTGCCTGCTTGGCTGGTCACCCAAGGAAAACCGCGAAAAGCTGTCGCTCGCCGAAACCATCGAACGTTTCGACCTGCCGCAAATCCTGCGGCACAACGCACGGTTCGACCACGAGAAGCTCCTCTGGCTGCAAGGCGAATACGCTCGCGAATTGAATGACGACCGCTTTTACGAACTGGCGGTTCACGCCTTCGCGAAGGCCAGCATTGACACCAATAAATTTCCTTTGCCTTACGTCAAGGCCGCGCTCGACACGTGCAAAGGCAAATTCAAACTGTTCAGCGAGCTGCCCGGCTACGCCGGATTTTATTTCATCGACCAGGTTGAATACAACGCCGAGGCGGCGAAAAAGGATTTCGTGCCCGAGAACAAGCCGCGTCTGGAAAAGCTCCGCGACGCATTCGCGGCCGCGCCGAAGTTCGATGCGGCCACGCTCGAAGCTGCGCTTAAGGAGACCGCCAAGGCATTGGGCGTCAAAGCCGGCGTACTGGTTCATCCCTGCCGGCTGGCCGTGACCGGCCACACCGCCGGCCCGAGCCTGTATCACCTGCTCGAAGTGCTGGGGAAGGAGAAGGTGATGCAGCGGGTTGAGAAGGTGTTGGTTATGCTTGCCTAAAATAGGTTTTGTTATGTCCATACTTTCTGATATGGAGCCAAAAGATAAACCAAATGTCATCGAATTGGTTAAATCGGCCGGAGTTGATGTTAGTGATTGGGCGAATTGCAACACATACGCATCACGCAATCCAAAATATTGTTATGAATGGGCGTTTGTAGAACCCAATAAAGTTGTCGTTCTGAACTTATGGCACCATTGCATGGAAGAAAAGATCGGCGGCGTCATCATGCGAAACATCAATATGCGCGAGGATGCTGAGAACATAGACGAACCATCTAGGGCACATCGCGCGCGCATGTTCGATGATGCAATCAAAACCGCTCTGAAAGATAAGCTGCAGGTTCGTGTTATTGTGCAAGTTGGGAAACCGCCAGGGACAAATGACACTGTAGCTAAACGTTCGCTTGACCCAGTTGCATGGACTATCACTAATTATAATTGGAAAACTGGCCAATGCTCTTTAACACGAGGAGTTCGCGAAATAAATCGTTCGAGAATAGAACAAGAAAACGCGCTCAATGACTTGGTAGATGTTCCAGAAGGAAATAATTTTCCAGATAGAGCAAAGGTTGTCGGCCAAATTATCAAACGCGATAACAAGGTGAGAGCATACGTTCTCAAACGGGCAAAGGGGAAATGTGAATATTGTAGTGTCGAAGGTTTTGTCACTGCAAACGGCAGATTTTATGTAGAAACGCATCACATCATCGCACTCTGCGATTCTGGACACGATACTGTAGATAATGTCATTGCTCTTTGTCCGCAGCATCATCGTCAGGCTCATTACGGTAAAGACGCAGAATCCTTGGAGGTCCAATTTGTCGCTCGATTGAAGGATTTAAATAGGCGATGAAACGATAAGCCTGTTTTTTGGGGGGCAGGAAATCCTTCGCCAGCGTAGCGGTCTTCGCGCGACATTTCAGTTCTAACGCTCGCCCTCAACCCGACCTTCTCCCCCAGGAGAAGGAGTTGCTGTCGTCTGCCCGCTGTTGGTGAAAACCTTTCCGCTAATCCGGCCACGTGACATTCCGAAAACGCGACGAATGATTCCCCCTCTCCTTGGGGAGAGGGCTGGGGCGAGGGAGGTCGTCACCACAAACCAATTCCCAAATCCATGTTTCATACCCCAGCGGTTTCCGGTCACAATCCGGGCCACTCGGGCAGTTGATTGAGGAAATCGCGATGAACGCCCCTGACCCAGACATTTTCCTTGGTGATTTTTGTGGCTGCTATGGTTGACGCCCTGATGCCGCCGTAGATGCAACCGAACAGCAGCGCCGCCACACCTGCCAGTGCCGTCCAGCCGGATTGGAAGGCTAAGGCGCCGATCAGGAGGGCAATCCCGCCGAGCGCGCCCGTCCAACCGACGATCAGTCCCATTTTCCGCTGTGCGCGGTGCTTCTCACAGAGGCCGACATGCAGGACGGCCTTCTTGCGTACGATCAAGACCACGATGATCAGAATCAGCAGGTTGCACAGGAGCAGCAGGTAATAGGCGGGATGTTGCCAATAAAGGATGCGTTTGAGCCGGAAGCCATTGGCGGGCGCGTTGCATTTGACGCAGCGGTCTGGAAACGGGGTTTCCGAACGGGTGATCAGTCGCTGGCCCTGCCGCCAGATGCCGACTCCGGATGGCGCGGCCCCTTCGCTAAGACGCTGGAGGAAAATGGGTTTGCACTGTGCGCAAACCCAGGACTGGTTCAATTTAATCACCTCGGCCGGCGGAAAGGTCCGGCCGCATTCCACGCAAACCACACCCGAGGGCATCCCGGACAGAGGCGGCGGTCCGGCGGCCCGAACCGTGTGCCAAGGCTGCCAGTCGGCCATTCCCTCGTGCCAGACGAGGGTGTCGCGGCTGATTTTTCCGGACTGAACCAGTTCATCCAGCTGTGTTTCGGAGACGGGGCCCGTTTGTTGACCACCCAGCGCGTAGTACCAGTTCATGGCCAAATCTAGCGACAGGCCGGTGGCAGAAACAATTCGAAAAAACCGCCAGGGGGGCATCACCGACGAGGGGGCGGGTACCACGGTTTACATCGCGCGGAAATGACTTCCACTGGACTCCGGTGCCGTACGCAATCCATTGATTCACAGGGTTGCGCGCTTTCCGGTTTTGGTTAAGATTACGGGAAACTCATGCCGCCCCAAAAACGACGTGCGCCCTCTTCCGAAGCACAAATCATCCTGCTCCTTCATTGGTTGCTGACCCTCTTGTTTGTCGCCGCCGGTGTGCTCGTGGTGGTGATGCTCTTTAAACCGCTGAAGCTGCCCGGCAATCCCGACTGGCCGGAACTGCTGTTGCTGGTGTCGGGGCTGGCCTGCACCATCACCGCGCTGGCGCAACGGCTGCCGTTGCAAAATGTCCTGTTGGCGGTGTTCATCATCGCCGTGATTGGCGGCGCGGTGCACGCCCTGGGCGCTATCACCGGCATCCCGTTTGGCCCGTTCACGTTCGGCGATACCATCGGCCCGGAAATGTTCAAAACCCTGCCGTGGGCCGTGCCGGGTATCTGGATCCTGGCCGTTTTGAACTCGCGCGGTGTGGCGCGGCTTATTTTACGCCCGTGGCGGAAGATCAGCGCCTACGGCTTTTGGCTCATGGGTGTGACGGCCACGCTGACGCTGCTCTTTGATTTTGCCCTGGAACCGTTCGCTTCGCGGATAAAAGATTATTGGCTGTGGATACCGACGAAATTCCCGGTGACGTGGCAGGGCGTGCCCGTCTCGAATTTTCTGGCCTGGGCGGCGGTATCGGTGCTGCTCGCGGTGGTCATCGCGCCCGCCTTGATCAACAAACAGCCGGGCAAAAGAAATACCCCCGATTTTCACCCGTTTGCCGTCTGGCTCGGTGTCATTGTGATTTGCGGCGCTGCCTGTGCGCAGCAGGGACTACTGTCCGCAGCGGTGGCGGACGGGGTTTTGGCTGTGGTGGTCACCGTCCTGGCCATTCGCGGCGGGACCTGGTGATGATGGTCACAGCCCGGGTCGTTTCAGGAATTCCGTTTCGGCCGAATGCTTGGTGATTTTCAGTCGTGCCACCAGCGGGCCATCCATTTCCTCCACCCGCAATTCATAGGGACCGACCCTCACAATATCGCCGGCTTTGGGAAAACCATTGAGCTTGCGCGTGATCCAGCCGCTGGCGGTGGCGATGCCTTCCTCGTGCGGTGTTTCGCCGATGATTTTTTCCAAACCATGCAATGGCAGCGTGCCGGTGGCCTCCCACACGTTTTCACCCACGCGCACCAGCTCCGGCTTTTCCTGGTCGAATTCGTCCTGGATCTGGCCGACGAGTTCCTCCAGCACGTTTTCCAGCGTGATGATGCCGACCGTGCCGCCGTATTCGTCCACCACGATGGCAAAATGCAATTTCCGTTCGAGAAACAATTGCAGCAGTTTTTCCAGCCGCCCGGTTTCGGGAACGTAAACCAGTTTGCGTACCACCGGCAGCAAATCCGCCGCGGTCCGGCCCGGTTCCCGCGCAGCCGGGTAAAGGTCCTTGATATGCACAACGCCGCGCGTCCGGTCCAGGTCGCCATTTTCGCAAAGAGGAAAGCGCGAATAGCGCGTTTCCTCCGCCAGGGCGAGACATTCGGTCAGCGTTGCGCCGGTGTTGAGGGCGGTGATCTCGTGGCGCGGCCGCATGGCTTCGCGCACGACGCGGTGGCGCAGATCCAGCGCGTTCAGGATGAGATCGCGCCCGCCCGCCACATTCCGGGTGCCGGCCAGCACCAAGCGCAATTCCTCCTCCGAGGGTGCGCTGCGCAGTTCCTCCGCGGAAAAACCCAGGCGCCGCACCACCAACTGGGACGAACGGTGCAGCAACCAGATGAACGGAAAGGACAACCGATAAAACCAGTTTAACGGTCGGGCGACCCACAAGGACGTTTGCAACGTGCGCCGGATGGCAATGGCCTTCGGCACCAGTTCACCGGCCACAATCAGCAGATAACAGTTCACGAAGAAGCCGACGCCGATGGCGATGCCGCTCTGGACTGACGCGGAGGTGATCTTGAGCAGTTCAAAGAGCGGCTCCAGCAGGTCCCGGAACACCGGTTCAACCACCACGCCCAGCGCCATGCTGACGAGGGTAATGCCAAATTGGGTCGTGCTGATATAGGTGTCAATGCGCGCGAGGATGTGCCGCGCCATTTTTGCGCGGCGATTGCCCTTGGCCGCCAGCGCGGCCAATTGCGTGTCCCGGATGCGCACCAGGGCCAGCTCCGCTGCGACGAAGAAGGCGTTCAGCAGGACGAGCAAAATCACCGCCAGCAGGTTTACACCGTTGTGGACAATCAGGTTCATGTTCACAACTTCACCTCGCCAAACATGACCTTGAGGATGTCCTCCAGTGTGACCACGCCCGACTCATGCCGGTCGCGCCCCAGCACGATGGCCAGCCGCTCGCCGGCGCGTTGCATCCGCCGCAGGGCGACTTCCAGGCGCGTGTCCTCATCCAGAAACAGCGCGGGGGTCATGTGGGCGGCGACGGGTTTTTGCAAATCCAGGTCGTCGCGGAACAACAGCGGCCCCAGCATGAGCAACCCCGCGATGCGCCGCTGGCCGTCGCGGGTTTCCCAGACCGGCAGGCGTGAAAATTTGCGTTCGCGGGCCAGCGCCAGCGCGTCGCCGATGGGCGTTGAAGTTTCCACCGTCACCACCTGGGCCAGGGGCATGGCGATGCGTCGAACGGTGAACGTTTGCAGATCGAGCACGCGGTTGATCATGGCGCGTTCGCCGGTCGTGAGGGCCTGGGCAGATTCCTGCATCACCGCGCGCATCTCTTCGCGATTGCCAAAGGGACGACCGGTGAAGGCGTGTCCGCCGGTCCAGCGCAGCAAGCCGGCCGCCGAGGTTTCGACCACTGCCACCAGCGGCCGCAAAACCAGATGGACGGGCCAGAACACCCGGGCCACCGAGAGACACAATTGGTTCGGGTGCGCGCGGAACAGCATTTTCGGCAGCAAATCGAACAATATGTAAAACAGGAACACGATCCCGGCAAAAAGGCCGGTGATCAAACCGTAGCGGCCTGAAAATTGATCGTGCAGGGTGGCGACGACCCAGCCGAGGATGATGAAGTTGGCGAGGGTATTGCCGACGAGGATGGTCCAGAGGAAATTTTCCGGGTGTTCCAAAAAACTGTGGAGCAGTTTGGCCGAGGGCCGGCCCGCGCGCGCCAGTTGCCGCACGCGCAACCGGTTCAAGGCAAATACCCCCGCTTCCATGCCCGACAACAGAAACGACAGCGCCAGGCACGCCGCCAGAAACAATCCGGTTAGCACGTGGGCTTGCATTTTATTTGATCGTTTCCACCAGCAATTCCCGGACGCGCCGTTCGTCGGCGGCCTGGGCCGTGAGTTTCAAGCCGTTAAACGTGGCGGATTCGCCGGCATTGGGCACGACCCCCAGCAAATGTACGAGCAATCCCCCCATCGTTTCCACCTCGGCCACCTCGCTCAACGCCGGAAATTCGCGGCGGAAATCGTCCAGCCGCATGGTGCCGTTCACGCGCCAGCGGCCGGGCGTCAGCTTTTCCATCACGAACCCTTCCGGTTGCCGCGCTTCGGCGCGGATCTTGCCGACGATCTGGCCCAGGATGTCCTCCATGGTCACGATGCCCGCCGTGCTGCCGAATTCATCCAATACCACGGCCAGGCCGCGCTGCTGCTTTTGCAGGCTTTGAAACAGTTGCAGCAGGTTCATCGTCTCCGGCACAAACGACGGAAATTCAATCGCGTCGGCGAGGTCGATCCGGGGGTCCAGCAACAACGCGCGGGTGTTCAGGATGCCCACGATGGTGTCCGGTGTTTCGTCGTAAATCGGCAGGCGGCGGTGCCGGAATTTTTTCGCGGCAGCCATCATCTCCTTGACCGTGGCGTCGTCCGAAATGCATGCCATGCCCGTGCGCGGGCGCATGACGTCGCGCACCATCCGCTGGTCGAGGCTGATGATTTGCAGGATGATTTCCTTTTCCGACTCGGCCAGCGTGCCCTGCTGATACGCCATTTCAAGCAGTTCATGATATTCCCCGTCGGTGAGCGCGGTGGCCGGCCTGATGAATTGCGGCGCCGCCAGTTTTAAAATTGCCTCGTCCATTTTCTGCGCGACGTAACGCAACGGCGTGGTGAATCTTTGGAACAGGAGCAGGAGCCCGCCGACGCGTTGCGCCCAGCGTTCCGGCTGGCGCACGGCCAGCGTTTTGGGCAGGACCTCGCAGCCGATGAGGATCAGCGCCAGCAACAGGGTTACGGCCCACAGGAACGGCCACCGGCCGTCAAACACCATCTGCAGCGCCACCGCGAGCATGGCGGCGTTGGCAAACGTATTGCCGAGCGCCATGGTTGCCAGCAAATCCTGCGGTTGCTCCAGCAGCCGCGCCACCATGGCGCCGGCGCGCGGATGGTGTTCGGCCAGTTGCCGGGCCTGCCATTTGTTGAGGGAAAGCAACGCTGCCTCGGCCAGCGCGAAAAAGAAACTCGCGCCGGCAGAAATCAAAATCACCGCCACCGCCGTCACCATCGCCGGCTCCATGCGGACAGTCTAAGCAAAACCGTCCAAAGTCCAAAGTCTAAACGTTGAAGCGTTGAAGTGTTATACGGCCGCGACCGCTTAAACGCATCAACCCATTACGCTTCCAATATGGCCGTGGCCGCCGCGTAATTCGCCGTGTGGCTCAGGCTGATAAGCAGCCGCTTGGCGCCGCGGGCCGCAAACAATTTTTCCCCCTTGCCGTGCAACACCACAAACGGCTCGCCGGATTCCTTGTGCCGGATTTCCATGTCCTGCCAGCCGAGGGCCGCACCGATGCCGGTGCCAAACGCCTTGGAAATCGCCTCCTTGGCCGCAAACCGCGCCGCGAGGAACGGCGCCGGGTTCTTGTGCGAGAGACAGTAGGCGATTTCGTCCGGCAACAAAATGCGGTTCACGAACCGCTCGCCGAACTTTTCGTACGACGAGGCAATGCGGCCCACTTCGATGATGTCAATGCCGGTGCCCAGGATCATTTGCGATTCACGATTTACGATTTACGATGGACGCGCAAGGAAAGTCGCGCTCCGGCCGTCTACCCCTGATAATTTTTCATCAGCCGCAGCATGTCTTTGACGGCGCTTTCCAGGCCCGCCATCACCGCCCGGCTGACGATGCTGTGGCCGATGTTCAGTTCCACCAGGTGCGGCACCCGGAAAAGCACCGGCAGATTTTCGTAGTTCAATCCGTGCCCGGCATTCACCTTCAGGCCGAGCGCCTGCGCCTGCTCCGCGCCGGCAATCAAGCGGTCGAGTTCTGGAAGATTGGTGGGGCGAGACTTCGTCGAGCCCATTTGTTCTGATTTAGGGCTCGAGAGACTCTCGCCCCACCGTTTGTGGAATTCCTCCGCGAACTGGCCGGTGTGCAATTCCACAAACTGGCTGCCGACCCGCGCACTGGCTGCGATCTGTTTTTCGTCCGGCGCGATGAACAAACTGACTTCAATGCCCGCGTCGTTCATTTTCATGCGCGTCTCGGTCAAGGACTTTTCGGCGGCGACCACGTCCAGCCCGCCCTCGGTGGTCACTTCCAGCCGGCGTTCGGGCACGATGCAGACAATGGCCGGTCTCACTTTCAGCGCGATCCCAACGATTTCCGGGACGTTGGCCATTTCCAGATTCAGTCGCGTTTCGATTTTTTCGCGCAGCTCCCAGATGTCGCGATCCTGAATGTGCCGGCGGTCTTCGCGCAGGTGCGCGGTGATGCCGTGTGCGCCGGCGGCTTCGCAAATCCGCGCCGCCTCGACGGGATCCGGTTCGCCGAATCCGCGCCCGCGGTAGCGCGCTTCACGGAGCGTGGCGACGTGGTCAATGTTGACACCCAGTTTCAGCATAAAATCGATCCGCCCATCAGTTCGAGCACGGCGGAATATTTCCAATGGCGCATTTCTGTGCCAAAAGCGTCTCCGCTTGGCAAATTTTATTATATTCTAATTGCTCCACTGCGCCGAATCCGATTTTATTCGGCGTGCCAAACGTCCGCGCCTTTTTCAAATACTGGTTGCCAGTAATGGTCTGGATGGCGGTGATTTTCACAGCCTCCAGCGACACGCATTCGTACGAACATTCCTCGCGGCTCATCGCGCCGCTGTTGTACTGGTTGTTTCCGCATATTTCAGCGAACTCGGTTGACTGGGTCGTCTTCATCGCCCGCAAATGCGCGCACGTGGCCGAATATTCCGTGTTTGCGCTGCTGCTCTGGCGCGCGTTGCATCGGCCTCAAAAACATCATCCGCGTCCATGGAACTGGCGGGAAACCGGTATCGTGCTGCTGATCGTGGCAGTTTACGCGGCCAGTGACGAATTTCACCAGATCTTCGTGCCGACGCGCACGCCCCGGGTGCATGACGTGGTGATTGATACGCTCGGCGGCGCGCTGGGTTTGGTTGTAATTTGGATGGTTGGCTACTGGCGAAAACGCTGGTAACCTCGCCCGGTGAAACGTCCGCTCGTCGCTGTCGTTTCGGGTTACGTCATCGGGTTGCTGCTCGCCGGAATATTTCATCTGCCCCTCGGCGCGCTGTTTGCCATCTCATTTCTCGTCCTCATCCTGGTTCTTGTTTTTGAAAAATTCCGTCCGTGGCTGATTTGGCTGCTCCTTGTGCTGGCGGGTTGGACAAATCTAACCACACGCACCGCCATCGTTTCGCCGGATGACCTGCGCGGCTGTTTGGACAATAACACCGCCATTGTGACGGTCCACGGGACTTTGTTGGAGACGCCGCGCATCAAAATCGTTGAACGAGATGATCAGCAGACCGTGCGCTCATTGGCCCGGGTCCGGGTGACGGAATTGCGCCGGGAAGAAAACTGGCAGCCCGCGACCGGTGAAGTCATGGTCGCCACGCCCGGCACGCTGCCCGCCAATTTCTTTGCGGGCCAGCCGGTGGAAATCACCGGCGTCATTGCCCGGCCGCCGCCGCTGCTGGCTGAAGGGCTGTTTGATTACCGCGATTATCTCGAAACCCGCGGGATTTATTATCAACTCAAAACCGGTTCCACCAACGACTGGCAGTTGCGGCCGCCGCCGCTGACCCATCCCCCCTTGACGGACCGGTTTTTGAACTGGTCCAAAAAGACCCTGGCGCTGGGTCTGCCGGTGGAAGACGAGCCGTTGCGATTGCTTTGGGCCATGACGCTTGGCTGGCGGACGGCATTCACCGGCGACATCAGCGAACCGTTCCTGCGCGCCGGCACCATGCACCTGTTTGCCATTGACGGCCTGCGCATCGCGCTGATTTCCGGGATGCTCGTGGCGCTGCTCCGTGTGCTGCAGGTCTCGCGCGGCTGGTGCGGCCTCGTTGCCATCCCGCTCATCTGGTTTTACACCGCGGCCACCGGCTGGGAGTCCTCGGCCATCCGCGCCTCGGTGATGATGACCATCGTTCTTGGCGGCTGGGCACTGAAACGGCCGGGTGACACCGTCAATTCGCTGGCTGCCGCGGCGTTTATCATTCTGTTGTGGGAACCGCGGCAGCTTTTTGAAGCCAGCTTCCAGCTTTCGTTTTTTGTCGTGCTCATCATTGCGCTGATGCTGCCGCCGTTGAACCGGCTGGTTGACCGGATGTTGCGGCATGATCCGCTGGTGCCGGATGAACTGCTCCCGCGCTGGCGGCGTGCGTTCACAGCCACCCTGCGGCTGCTGGGACGCTATTGCGCCCTTTCTTTCGCGGCCTGGGCCGGTTCCATTCCGCTCGCGGCGAAATATTTTCACCTGTTCAGCCCGGTTTCAACGCCCGCCAACATCGTCGCCGTGCCGCTGGGCACGCTGGCGCTGATGAGCAATCTCGGCGCGCTCCTCAGTGGCACCTGGCTGCCCTGGGTGACGGTATGGTTCAACCACAGCGCCTGGTTTTTCATGATGGCCATGACGTGGGTCAGCGAAGTTTCCACCCGGATTCCTGGCGCCTTCTGCTACGTGGCCGAACCGTCGTGGTTGGATATCGGAGTTTATTACGCGGTGCTCGTCGGCGTCTTAAGCAGCTGGCTCTGGGCAGCCAAACGAAGAATCTGGAGTGCGGTGGCCCTGGTCCTCATCGTTGCCGGTTACGCCTGGCACTGGCAAGCCACGCGCGATGAAATCAAATTGACGGTCCTGCCGCTCAATGGCGGTCACTCGGTGTTTGTGGACGCGCCGGGCAGAAAAAATGACTGGCTGGTGGATTGCGGCAACGATGACGCCGTCGGGTTCACGCTGAAACCGTTTCTCCGCGGACAGGGCGTGAATCAGGTTCAACAACTCGTGTTGACGCACGGTGATTTAAAAAATGTTGGCGGCGCGGAACAGCTCGACCAGCTCTTTGGCGTCGGCGAATTGTGGACCAGCCCGGCGCGGTTTCGCTCTGCCGCTTACCGCGAAATCGTCGCGGGATTTGATAAACCACCGGCCCGGCACAAAATGTTCAACTGCGGCGCCACGACCGGTGGCTGGCGGGTCCTGCATCCCGGCGCCGGAGATAATTTTCCGCGTGCGGACGACGGTGCGCTGGTTTTGCTCGGCGATTATTCCAGTGCGCGGGTCCTGCTGCTTTCCGACCTGGGGCGCGACGGTCAAAACGCCCTGCTTGCGCGCACCAACGATTTACGGGCAGACATTGTGATCGCCGGCCTGCCGAACGAAGGTGAACCGCTGAGTGACGAACTGCTGGATGCGATTCGGCCCAGGGTTATAGTGATTGCGGATTCGGAGTTTCCTGCCACCCGGCGTGCCGGTTCTGAATTAAAGGAACGTCTGGCGGGGCGAAACGTGCCGGTGATCTATACCCGCACGGCCGGGGCGGTAACCATTCTCGTACGACCGGACGATTGGGAGTTACAGACCATGGACGGGCAGGGGTTCAAAGGCGGCAGAACTGGTTTTTAGGTGGGGACATCTCGCCGGGATGTCCACGGACGCCGCAGCGCGGCGTCCCTACCTTTTTCGTGCAACGGTAACTGACACATGCCGTGCCTGCGGGATCGGGAACTTTTTGACCTCCACCATGACGCTTTGCAATTTAAACTCGGACAGGACCATATCGGCAATGTCGGCGGCGAGTTTTTCGATGAGTTTCCACTCGTGTCCATCGCCGAATTTGAGGAGCCGCTGGCTGACGGCGAAATAATCGATCGTGTCACGGATGTCATCGCTGTGCGCTGCCGCCGAAAAGTCGGATTCCATTTCGACCGTCAGCAACAAACGTTGGGGTTGGACGCGCTCCGCGTCCGGCACGCCGACGTGATAAAACACCTCCAGGTCAATAATGGAGATTCGAGACATTTATGATTTACGATTTATGATTTTTGATTTGGAGGGGTGCGTGACGCCGGATTTGACATGCGAGACGCTTGTGCTTCCTTTCAAAACTGCGCCCAATAAGATTCTTGTGGGCGTGTTGAGCGGCAGCTTCAATGCCTCGACGGTGGTGACCCAGCGGGATTCGCGCGCTTCGTCATTGAGGGTCACGTGCGGCCGGCCCGCGCAACGGCAGGTATAGTTCAACAGGACAAAATGTGCGTCCCGATAAAATTCCTTTGAGTGGATGCAATCCTGCACGAGCACAAACTCAATGTCGGCCACTTCGAGCCCGGTCTCCTCCTTGATTTCGCGTCGCAGCGCGTCCACGGACGGTTCGCCCCATTTGATTTTGCCGCCGGGAATGCCCCAGAGATTCGACCATTTGTGCGTGCGGATCATCAACACCTCGCCCGCGTCGTTGAAAATGAGCGCGCCGACGGTCGCCAGCGGCGGATGAAGTTCCTCGAATTTTTCCGTCTCCGGTTTCAGGCACAAATCGTTCTGTTCCAGGATCCGGCGCAATTCACCGAGATGTTCGACAATCAAGTCCGGCTTCACCTCGCGTAATTGTTCCAGCGTGTTGTAGCCCGTGAGTACGGCACAGGAATGAATCCCGCCATGATGTGCGGTTTCAATGTCGTGCTGCATGTCGCCGATGAACAGGGTTTCATCCGGGAGCAGCCGGTTTTCGGCTAGGATTTCGTGGATTTTGGTTCGCTTGTCCAGAACGTCGGTGTAAGGCCGGTCGAGAAAGATGTCGAAGCCGGTCACGCGGCTCTGGATCAAAAAATGGTCGTGATGGATGGTGCTCAATACGAGCGTGCGTATCCGGCGGGCGCGACAAAACTGAAGAAAATCGCGCGCATACGGCAGTTCCGAAACCGAATCCTGGATTTCGCGGTAATGGCGGTGGAACCAGTCTTCCAGTTGCGGCAGCGGCACGTGCGGCGTGTGGCGATGATAAAAATTCGTGAACGGCAGGGAAAATTCCGCGCGAAATTCTTCCAGCGACATTTCGGGGCGGTCAGCCTGGGTGAGAACGAAATTGGTCGCTTTCCAGACGGCGGGCAGATCGTCCACGAGCGTGCCCGACCAGTCGAAGATGATATTGCGAATCACGTGGGGAATTTAACCGCCAGGGCGCCAGGACGCCAAGATAAACAATTTTTCTCTGTGTTCCTGGCGACTTGGCGGTTAAACATTTGTTGTGCTCATCGCCTTCCACAAACCTTGTGGCGTGCTGTCACAGTTCACCGGCGACGGCTCCGCGAACCGTGCCCTGGCGGAATTTGGTTTCCCCAAAAATGTTTATCCAATTGGCCGGCTTGACGCGGATTCCGAGGGCCTGCTGCTCCTGGGCGATGAACCGGAATGGAACGAACGCCTGTTGCATCCGTCCCAGGCGCACGAACGCGAGTATTGGGCGCAGGTGGAACGCATCCCGACACCGGAAGCACTGAATAAACTGGAACGTGGGGTTTCCCTTCAAGGCCGGAAAACCCTGCCGTGCCGGGCATGGGTCTTGGAACCGCAACCGGATATCTCTACCACGACACAAATCCGGTGGGGCGAGACTCTGTCGAGCCCGAACTTGCTTTTGAGTCAGGGCTCGAGTGACTCTCGCCCCACCAGGGCAGAAATTAAAATCCCGCCGCGCGATCCGCCCATTCGTTTCCGCAAAAATGTCCCCGTTTGCTGGATTGGCCTGGAACTGATTGAAGGCAAAAACCGCCAGGTACGCCGCATGACCGCCGCCGTTGGCCATCCCACGCTGCGCCTGCTGCGCGTACGCATCGGCGGGTTGAAACTTGGCACGCTGGCTGCAGGGGAATGGAAGGTTCTCGTGGAAGAAGAACGCCGGTCCCTGGCAAGCTGACAGTTTGCTGATTCGAGTCGCCGGGTTTTCCGTCAACCACGCTCGTGATGCTATTTTTTCTTGCGAACATTGCCGTATTGACGCTCGCCGCCGTGGGCTCCTGGTGGCTGAGCGGGTATGACGCCAAATTGACCGGTGCGAATGAACGGGAAGATTTTATTCGTCGGGCCATACGCTGCGGTATAACGCTCTTCCTGGTGGAACTGGCCTTTTGGAATTTGTGGCGATATTGGCGTTACAATGATCAGGGCAGCGGAATCGCGTATTTGTTTATTATGCTGCCGCTCGTTGCCCTCTGGTGTGGCTGCCTCAGCGAATTGGTGGCTCACGGGTTTCACTGGCTGATTGATCCGGAGGATCACCGGGAGTTTGATCCTCACTCGAGCCGTCCAGATCTGGATGCGATCGCCGGCTTGATCCACGATGGCCGGAAGGAAGAGGCCATCCAGTTGTGCCAAAAATTGAAGGAATCCGGGGACGTCAATATCCTCACGTTGGAAACCATGTTGGAACGTCTCGGCGTCAAACCGGACAATGTAAAAAAACCCAGGCCATTGACAGAGGCGGATCACCTGCGTTCGCAGGGAAAATGGAATGAAGCCGAGGCCTTGCTCAATTCGTTGCTCGTGGAAGATCCATCCAATGTGGACGCGGCCCTCATGTTGATGCGGCTTTATGCGCAGGATCTGCGTCGCGGTGACAAAGCCAGTGAGGTGCTCCGGTCCCTTGAAACGCAACCGAAGGTTTCATCCGCGCATATCGAATTTGCCCGGCGTTCCATTGCTGAGTGGAGCAATCCCACACCGAAAAAGTCGGTGGTTGAAGTTCAACCGGAATCCATTGACGAACTGGTGGCCCGCCGGTATTTCGGTACCGCGATAGAAATTCTGGAACAAAAAATCAAGGAACACCCGCAGGATTTTGATTTATGGCTGAAGCTGGCCGAAGTGCAGGGCCAACATTGCGGCAACGTCAATCGGGCCGAAAAAATCATCCAACAGATCGAGGCCAATCCCGCTTTTAGCCCGGAACAAATCGAACTGGCCAGAGCCCGACTCGAGGAATGGCGGGAAGCCGGATTGCACCGCAATTAAATTGTCCATCCCTGAACGCTGCCGGGTGGCGGTGGATTCTGGCGGCGGAGCAAAGCCAGGGCGTGACGGGTCAAATTCGAGTTCCCGTTTCAACGCGCACACCCCTAAAAATAGCTTGACCCGTTCGGTTTATAAATTAGTATTATCAATGTTTTTATATTTAAAATTGATTTAATCTAATATACCTATCCAGGGTGTAGTTGGGCGAAAGTGCGGGAATTTTTTGATGCAATGGGTTTCCGGCCTGCACTTCTCAACGCATCCTTCGGTCTCCATCGATGGCTGACGGCCAATTTAGACAACCGCGGTTGGTTGCCGGTGTAAGCAAAAAATAAAAATGGAAAATATATGAACTCAAAAAAACTCGTCCGGTCCATTGTTCCATTGCTGCTGGGCGGCCTGTTTGTATCGGGCTGCGCACAAGTCATGGCCATAAAACAGCCCAGGCCATTTGTGCCGGCTTCCCTGACCGTCGGGGCCAAGCGGGTTGACATCGTTGAGGAGTTGGGGCGGCCCATCACTTCAGAAGAGCGAACCAATTGTTTGACCGATGCCTACAAATACGTTGATGGAGGAGAGAAAAACAATGGGGCTTCGAAAACGAGTCGCGTCATTCTCTACACGGCCGGGGACCTTTTTACATTGTGGCTCGACCAGATTGTCTGGATACCGGCTGAAGAATTCGGCTTCGCCGGAACCGATCATGCGGTCACAGTCAACTACATCAAGTACGAGGATGGACTCTGGCACGCAACCAATATTGAGAACCGGGTGCTGAAAGGACGTTCTTCCCAAAAGGATGAATTTTAGCCGGTGGCGCCTGTCGGATTCAAAGTCAGTGGTTGCTCCATCGGAAATTTCGCCGGATACCGTAAACCCCTGTGACGGGCGGGTGCGGTTCAAATGAAGAAAAGCACGCTTTAATTGACGCCACTTACTCACAGCGGTAGTTTTAAGCATGATTGAAGCCGCTGATGGTCCTGCCTTGGTCCTGGACGACCTGCACGTCCGCCCGGCCATGCCGCATAACCGGTTCGAGCCGCTGGCGAAGGAGATTTTTGCGCTTAAAAAGCAGCTCAACGCCGTCATCCTCGCCCACAATTACCAGGTGCCGGAAATCCAGGACGTGGCGGATTATGTCGGCGATTCGCTCGGTCTGTCGCAGCAGGCGGCGAAAACCAGTGCGGACGTGATTGTGTTCTGCGGCGTCCATTTCATGGCCGAGACGGCGAAGATCCTGAATCCGGACAAAATTGTCGTGCTGCCGGACAAGGACGCGGGCTGTTCGCTGGAAGAAAGTTGTCCGGCGGACAAGCTGGCCGAATTGCAGAAGACCAATCCGAATTTCTGGACCATCGCCTACATCAATTGCAGCGCCGCGGTGAAGGCCCTGACCGACGTGATTTGCACCAGTGGCAACGCGGTAAAAATCGTCCAGGCGGCGCCGAAGGATAAGGATATTCTGTTTGTCCCGGACGAAAATCTCGGCCAGTGGGTGATGGAGCAAACCGGCCGGCCGATGACGTTGTGGCAGGGGAACTGTTACGCGCATGTCGAGTTCCGGCGCGAGCAGGTGCTGAAGCTGCGCGCCCAATTTCCGGATGCCAAAGTCGTGGTCCACCCGGAGAGTTTGCGCGAGGTGCGCGATCTGGCCGACGCGGTCTGCTCGACGGAACGAATGATTTCCTGGTGCAAGACCAGTCCGGCCAAACGTTTCGTGGTCGTGACCGAATCGGGCATCATCCACCGGATGCAGAAGGAATGTCCGGGCAAGGAATTCCTGTGTGCGCCGGTGTTTGACGTGATGCGGCTGCCGTCGGACCATTGCCGTTGCAGCGAGTGCAAATACATGAAATTGAACACGCTGGAGAAGGTGCGCGATTGCATGAAGCAACTTGCACCGCGTATCGAATTGCCCGCGGAAATCCTGAAACGCGCCCGGTTGCCGATTGAACGGATGCTGGAGATTTCAGCGAGAACGGCGTAATAACCGCTGGAGCAATTTAATTAATCTCGTAGCCGCGAACGTCAGTTCGCGCCATATCATTCTCCTTTGCTCGATTTGCGCAGACTGACGTCGGCGGCTACACGTTTTTTGAAAATGCTCTAAAAGTAGGGGACGACGTAAGGAGTCTCTGACTTATAATTCAAAGCCCGAAGAAGTTTGAGACTCGTCACCGGTCTTCGCGCCGAAGCTACGACCTGGCGGGCCTCGTCTCCTACAACGAAATAAATTATTGAGCGGTTTGCCAGCCGACAATTCAGTGAATCCAGCCGGTGGTCTGGGCCAGTTTGACCAGCAAATAGGCTACTCCGCCGCTTACGGGCAGTGTTAGAATCCACGCCCAGACGATACGTTCGACCACCTCCAGCTTGAGATGATTGAAACCTTTCGCGCAGCCGACGCCCATGATGGAGGTGCTGACGGCGTGGGTGGTGGAAACGGGCATCCCGAAATGCGCGGCGGTGACCAACACGGTGGCAGCGGTCGTTTCGGCGGCAAAACCGTGGACGGGATGCAAGCGCACCATTTTGTGGCCGAGGGTCTTGATGATGCGCCAGCCGCCCACGGCAGTGCCGGCGCACATCGTCAACGCGCACAGCGCCTTTATCCATGCGGCAATCGGGAGCGGCTGCCCCGGCAGTTGGGTCGTGTGAAGAAATGAGAGCCAGCCGGGGAGATGATCAAACAAACCGCTGTTGGATCCGGTCAGCAGGGCCAGCGCGATGATGCCCATGGTTTTTTGGGCGTCATTCATGCCGTGACTGATGCCCATGAATCCCGAACTGCCCAACTGCAGGATGCCGAAGGTTCGATTGACCGTGGTTGGACGCCAGTTGCGCAGCAGGAAATAAAGCGTGCCCATGACGAGGAAGCCGCCCACCAATCCGCAAATCGGCGATGAAATCATGGGGACAACGACTTTCCAAAGCAGACCTTTGCCCAACCACCAATGTTCATGGCTGGGAATGGACCAGACCATGACATTCCAACGGTTATGCGCGGCGGCGAGGCACGCGCCGCACAGACCGCCGACCAGCGCGTGCGATGAACTGGCCGGCATGCCAAACCACCACGTCAGCAGATTCCAGAAAATACCGGCCAGCAGGGCGCAGATCAAAACCTCGGACGTGGCGACCTTCGGGTCGACGAGTCCGGAGGCGATGGTGGTGGCCACGGCGGTGCCCAGGAAGGCGCCGATCAGATTGGTGACGGCGGCCAGGAGCACGGCTTGACGCGGTGACAATACCTTGGTGGCAACAACGGTCGCGATGGAATTGGCCGTGTCGTGAAAACCGTTGATATAGGTAAACACCAACGCCGCGACGATGACGAGGAGGATGAGGATCATCGCGCGGCTCAGGAATTTTTCAGCACGATGTGCATGACCACGTTGCCGGCGTCGCGGCAGCGGTCAATGGCCTTTTCCATCAGTTCGTAAAGATCGCGGATGACCATGGCCTTGGTGGCGTCATGGCGTCCGCTGTAAAGGTCCTCCAGCAAGTTCAGCATCAAGCGATCCGCCTCGCCCTCGAGATACTGCAGTTTGGTGTTCAGTTCGTGGATGATCTCCAGGTGCTTTACATCGCGAAGTTGTTTGACCATGGCCAGCACCACGTCGGTGGACTGTTCCAGAATTTGAATCTGGCGGGTGAAATCAACGCCTTGAATATGCTGGCGGCCCAGATTGATGCGTTCGGCCAGTTTCTCGACCGTCTTGGGAATCTTGCGCAACGCCAGCGCCAGCGCCTCAATGTCCTCGCGTTCCAGTCCCGTCACAAACGTTTTCACCAGTTCGGTGGTGATTTGCTCCCCGATCTTCTTCTCCTTGCGGCGCGAGAGCGCCAGATCATCGAGGTTTTTGGCAGGGGTCGGGGCCTTGAGCATTTCGATGACCAGCCGGACGCTGGCGTGGGCTTCCTGGGCGGCGTCCTCCAGCAATTGATAAAACCGGTCGGCCTTGCCGAAGAGCATTTGGAGCGAAAACATGGTGGAACAGGGTCGTAAAAATACTTTGAAAGTCCATTCAATTTTATCACAAGAGCTAATCGCCATGGCGCCGGCCGGCAAAATTGATTCGCTCCAGCGACCCCACCGTTGTAAGGTGCGCGCGATTATGGGCGTGGCCGACATCAGACGGGAATACTCGCAGGGCAGCTTGCAGCGCACGGATCTGGACGCGAATCCGGTGGCCCAGTTTCAAAAATGGTTCGCCCAGGCCGCGGGTGGGTCCTCCGGCGGCCGGTGGCGCAAAATCGGCATCGCCCTGTTCAAACTCTGGCACGCCGTCCTTGGCCATGCGCCGGCGGACCCGACGGCGATGATGCTGGCCACGGTGGACCCGGCCGGCCGGCCTTCGGCGCGCACGGTCCTGCTCAAGGGCGTGGACGAGCGCGGCTTCGTGTTCTATACGAATTACGACAGCCGCAAAGGCCGCGAACTGGCCGACAATCCCCATGCGGCGCTGACTTTTTATTGGGCGGATTCGGAACGACAGGTTTGTGTCGGAGGCACGGTGGGCAAATTGTCACGCGAGGAATCGGAGGCGTATTTCAAGAGCCGTCCGCGGGGCAGCCGGCTGGCAGCGTGGGCGTCAAATCAATATGACGTGGCGGCCGATCGCGCGGCCCTGGAAACGAAATGGAACGAGGCGGCGGCCCGTTTTCCCGGCGACGACGTGCCCTTGCCGCCAAACTGGGGCGGTTTGGTTTTGAAGCCGGAATGGATTGAATTCTGGCAGGGCCGGCCCAGCCGGTTGCACGACCGTTTTCGCTACACCCGGCAGTCCGATGGTTCGTGGAAACTGGACCGGATTGCGCCTTAAAATTTAATCGCCAGGGCGCTAACCAGCTTTACGTCGTTAGCCTTGCGTCCCGATGCGGGATGGTTGGCATAATTATCCTGCACATAGGTTTGCAGGCTGAAGTATTTGGTGAGCGGGGTTTCCACGCCGATTTCGGCGTTGACGAGAAAATCCCGCGGGCTGTTGAAGGGAGGCAGAAACTCCACGTTTTGCCAGAGGCGGGCGTGCCCGTCGAATTTGTGCTCGAAGCGCTCGGCCAGGCGCAGCGTGGGAAACAAGTGGTATTCGTCGTCCAGTTTTTCGTACAGGATGGCCGGGCCGGATTCACCCGCCAGCGACGTTTCCGCGTCTTTGATGAAGTAATAGCCGACACCGGGGCTGAACGTGAGCCGGTACGTCACGTCCGCAATCCCATCGTGCAACGCGTCGGCGCGCGCGTAGCCGTACCAGCGTTCGCTGAAGAGGTGATTGTATTGGATAAAACCGTGCAGGGTTTCGTTGTTTTTGACGGAGCTCACTTCACCATAGGCCCCCTCCATGCCCAAAGTCCACTCGTCCCACGGCGCCTTTTTGTGCGTCTGGAAATTACCCGTGACCAGCGCGCTGTCGCTGTTGCCCGCGGTCGCGGTAAGGCCGAGGGCAATCCGGCTCTCCCAGGCCGGCTGGTTGGTTTCAACCCTGGTTGGGACGGCCTCGCTGGAAATGGTGCCCTGGGTGGTTTGATTATCGCTGGTGGCTGCCGCCAGATACGACAGGGCGTCGTTATACCCGGCCGGACCATTGCCTGGTACGACGGCGGTTGGGGCGGCGCCACTGGCGCGACCCGGCACAGCCAAAACGACCAGAACCCATACAATCAGGATCTGTTTTTTCATTGTTCTTCTTGCCGACAATTAAGTCGAACGAGGAACCGATCGGCAGAAGCAATGACTTCCTGCAAACTCCGAAACAAATCGGATATGAACATTCTATCTCAAGACCGCAAACAGGCAAGTGCCGTTCAAGGGAAAATCATTTTTCCGTTCCGGCTTCACTCGCGGCGTCTTCCTGGTCCTCGCCGATCACCTGCGCGATGGCTTGAAGTTTGTCGCCGGCATCCAGGCCGACCAGTTTCACGCCCTGCGTGTTGCGGCCGGCTTCGCGGATGCCGTTGACGGAAATGCGGACCATTTGTCCCTTGAAAGTGATGAGCATGATTTCGTCGTTATCGCGCACGGTCAGCGCGCCCACCACGCCGCCGGTTTTCTCGGTGGTCTTCATGGTGATGATGCCTTTGCCGCCGCGGGATTGCTGGCGGTACTCCTCGAAATCCGTGCGTTTGCCAATACCGTGTTCGCCGGCAACCAGCAGTTTGGCGTCCGGCACGACGATCGCCAGCGCGACGACTTCGTCGCCTTTGGACAGGTTGATGCCGCGCACGCCGCCGGCGGGCCGGCCCATCGGACGGGCGTCCTCCTCGTTGAAGCGGATGCTCATGCCGTCGTGGGTGATGAGCACGACTTCGTTCTGGCCGGTCGTCTGCTTGACGTCAATCAACGTGTCGCCCGGGTCGATGCCGATGGCAATGATGCCGCCTTTGCGGACGTTGGCAAAATCCTTGAGCTCGGTTTTCTTGACCGTGCCTTGTTTGGTGGAGAAGAGCACAAAACCCGGCTGTTCCCACGTCACATCCTCCTTGTTCGCGTTGGTCTTGGACAACACGCGGATCAGCGCGGCGATGGTCTCACCCGCCTTCAGTTCCAGCAGGTTGGCAATGCTCCGGCCTTTGGCGGCCCGCCCCATGTCGGGAATCTCATGCACGCGCTCGACGTAAACCCGGCCCGTGTTCGTGAAGAACATCAGGTAATCATGCGTGCTGGCGGTGAACAGGTGCTCGATAAAATCCTTGTCCTCGTCGGTCGCGCCTTCCCGGGTCGTCATGCCGATGACGCCCTTGCCGCCGCGCCGTTGGGCACGATATGAACTGACGTTCGTGCGCTTGATGAGGCCGTTGTGCGTGAGTGTGATGATGACCCCTTCGTTGGCGATGAGGTCTTCAATGTTGATTTCGCCTTCGTCGGGAACGAGGGCCGTCAGGCGCGGGGTCGCGTATTTTTCCTTGATGACCTTCAACTCGGCCTTGATGATCGAAAGCACGCGCGCTTCCTTCGCCAGGATGTCCATCAAATCCTTGATGCGCTCGAGCAGTTCCTTGTATTCGCCCTCCACCTTGTCAATTTCCAGTCCGGTCAACTGGTAGAGGCGCAATTCCAGGATGGCGTCCACCTGCCGTTCGGTCAGCGCGTAGCGGCCCTTGGTCAGGCGTTCCTCGTTCCGGATCAGAATGCCCCAGCGTTCGACCTGCTTTTGCGTCCACTCAAACGCCAGCAGCTTGATGCGGGCCTCGTCGCGGTTTTTGCTGCCGCGGATGATGCGGATGAATTCGTCGAGGTTGGCCAGCGCACAGAGGTAACCTTCCAGGATTTCCGCGCGTTCCTCGGCCTTCTGCAATTGAAACCGCGTGCGGCGGAGAATGACTTCCCGCCGGTGCTCGATGTAGCAATTGATGAGTTCCTTGAGCCCCAGCGTCTTGGGCCGGCCATGGTCGATGGCCAGCATGTTCACCGCAAAACTCGTCTCCAGCGCGGTCTGCTTGTACAAATTGTTGATGACCACCTTGGCGATGGCGTCGCGCTTGAGTTCGACGACGACGCGCGTATTCTCGTCCGATTCATCGCGGATGGCGGTGATGTCGGTGAAGCCCGTCGTTTTCTCATTGACGAGTTCGGCGACGCGCTCGACGAGCACGGCGCGATTCACATTGTACGGAATTTCCGTGATGATGATTTGTTCGCGCCCGCCTTTGAGCTGTTCGACGCCCACCTTGCCACGGACCTTGACGCTGCCGCGGCCGGTGGTGAAGTATTCCTTGATGACCTCCAGCCCGCATACCATGCAACCGGTCGGGAAATCCGGGCCCTTGACGAATTTCATCAGGCCTTTGACGGTGATGTCCGGGTCGTCGATTTGTGCGCAGATGCCGTCAACGATTTCGCCGAGGTTGTGCGGCGCAATGTTCGTGGCCATGCCGACGGCGATGCCCGTGCCGCCGTTGACGAGCAAATTGGGAAACGCGGCGGGAAAAACGGTCGGCTCGGTGCGGGTCTCGTCGTAGTTGGGGACGAAATCGACCGTGTCCTGGTCCATATCCTCCATCAATGCGGCACCGAGGTGGGTCATGCGCGCCTCGGTATAACGCATGGCGGCCGGCGGGTCGCCTTCAACGGAGCCGAAATTCCCCTGGCCGTCCACCAGCCGTTCGCGCATGGCCCACGGTTGCGCCATGTGCACGAGCGTCGGATAGATCACCGCTTCGCCGTGCGGATGGTAATTGCCGCTGGTGTCACCGCAGATTTTGGCGCACTTGCGGTGCTGGCGGTTGGGAAACAGCGAAAGATCGTGCATCGCCAGCAGGATGCGGCGTTGCGAGGGCTTGAGGCCGTCACGCGCATCCGGCAGGGCGCGCGAAATGATCACGGACATCGAGTAATCAAGAAACGAGTTCTTGATTTCCTCGGCCACATTGACCTTGGCGATTTTTTCGCCCGAGGCAAACAAGGGCGTGTTGGTTACCGGCAAATCACTGGATGGTTTGGAGTCAGCCATAATATTTCCCGCAAACGAAATTTAACGAAATCAAATGTCCAGGTTCCGCACGTTGAGCGCGTTGTCCTCGATGAACTGGCGGCGCGGCTCAACCTCCTCGCCCATCAGCCGGGTGAACATTTCCTCGGCCTCGACGGCGTCGGTGAGGTCCACCCGCAGCAGCTTGCGCTTGGCCGGGTCCATGGTCGTGTCGAACAGTTCCCGCGCGTTCATTTCGCCCAGACCTTTGAAACGCTTGATGGACAGGCCGCGCCGGCCGATTTCCTTGACCGCCGCGAGGATTTCCGGGATGGAGAACAGCGGTTTGACGGTTTCCCGGTCGCCTTCACCTTCGCGGATCTCAAACAGCGGCTGGTCCTGCCCGGCGTAGTGTTCGACGCTGAACCCTTTCTTGTCGAGTTTCCCCAGCAGTTCCACGATGGCCTTGCTCTCGTGCAATTCCACGTGCCGCGCCCGCCGCGTCGAGCCATTCTTCGATTTTTCGACAAACGTGGTTGTGTCGCCTTCCTCTTCGCCGCCAAATAATTTCAGGTCGGCGTTCTTCGCGCCAAACTGGGCCAATTCCTCCTCGGTGTGGAAGTAATGGACCGTTTCATCGTTGCCTTCGCGCACCTTGACCAGGTGCCGCGGCAGGTCGCCGGTCTTTTTCTGGCGGTGCTCGACATATTCTGCAAAGTCGCCGCCGTGGCGTTTCAGGGCGTTGGCGTATTTGTCCAGCGACTCCAGCAGTTCCAGGATTTCCGCCAGTTGCTTTTGCGACAATTCCTTCTTGTCGGAAAGGTTCTTCAGCCGCACTTCCTCCGTGCCCAGTTCGATCAGGATTTTGTTAAGCCGCGCGTCGTCATCCACGTATTCCACGCGTTTTTTGCGCGCGATCTGGTAAAGCGGCGGTTGTGCGATGTAAACGAAACCCTGTTTGACCAGCGCCGGCATCTGCCGGTAGAAAAACGTGAGCAACAGGGTGCGGATGTGCGAGCCGTCCACGTCGGCATCGGTCATGATGATGACCTTGTGGTAGCGCAGTTTTTCGAGATTGAACGCGCCCTCGCCTTCGCCGTCACCGATGCCGGTGCCGACGGCCGTGATCATGGTGCGGATTTCATTGTTTTGCAGCACCTTGTCCAGCCGCGCCTTCTCGACATTAATGAGTTTGCCGCGAATGGGCAGGATCGCCTGAAATTTCCGGTCGCGGCCCTGTTTGGCCGAGCCGCCGGCGGAGTCACCCTCGACAATGAACAACTCGGTGTTCGCCGGGTCGCGGTCGGAACAATCGGCCAGCTTGCCCGGCAGGCCGCCGCCGGTCAGCGCACCTTTGCGGACCGTCTCGCGCGCCTTGCGGGCAGCCTCGCGCGCCCGGGCGGCGAGCAGGCCCTTTTCAATTATTTTCTTGGCGACACCGGGGTTCGCGTCAAAATGCGTCATCAACCCGTCGTAAACGACGGACGAAACGATGCCGTCAATTTCCGTGTTCACCAGCTTCACCTTGGTCTGCGACTCGAAGCGCGGATTCGGCAGCTTCACGCTGAGCACGCACACCAGACCCTCCCGCACGTCGTCGCCGGAAATCGTCGGGTCCTTTTCCTTCAGCAGATTGTTTTGTTTGGCGTATTGATTGATGGCGCGGGTCAGCGCCGAGCGAAAGCCGGTCAAATGCGTGCCGCCGTCCGTGTTGGAAATGGAGTTGGCAAAGCATAGGATCTGGTCGCTGTAACTGTCGGTGTATTGCAATACGCAATCCACAAACACGTCCTCGTCTTTGCCCTCAATCTTGCTCTGCCGTTTGCCCGAGATCGCGATGGGTTTGGGGTGCAACGGTTGCTTGCTGCGGCCCAACTGGCGGACGAATTGTTCGATGCCGTCGCGATAGAAAAACGTCTCGGTCTTCTCGTCGCGCTCGTCCTTGAGCACGATCTCGATGCCCGGATTCAAAAACGCCAGCTCCCGCAGGCGGTTGGCCAGGATGTCGAACTTGAACTCGACGGTGATGGTGAAAATTGTCGGGTCGGGTTTGAACGTGATCAGGGTCCCGGTTTTCTTGGACTTGCCGATGACTTCGAGTTTCTGGGTCGTTTTGCCGCGCTCGAATTCCATCGAATAGACTTTTTCGTCGCGCGAGACCTCGACGCGGAACCAGTCGGAAAGCGCGTTGACGCATTTGGCGCCGACGCCGTGCAAGCCGCCGGAATATTTATAGGCGCCCTGGCCGAACTTTCCGCCGGCGTGCAGATTGGTCAGCACCAGTTCGACGGCGGGCATCTTCCATTTGGGATGCATGTCCACGGGAATACCACGGCCGTCATCCCGAATTGAAACCGAGCCATCGACGTGGATGGTTACCTCGATTTTATTGCAATAACCGGCCAGGTGTTCGTCAATCGAGTTGTCGAGCACCTCAAACACGCTGTGATGCAGGCCGCGTTCATCGGGGTCGCCGATATACATGCCGGGCCGCTTGCGGACCGCCTCCAGGCCTTCCAGTTTGTCAATTTTGGATGCGTCATACTTCTCCACCGCACCGGTTGCCGGCTTGTTTTCCGGCTCTGCCACTTCAGCTTTTTTCGACATAAATAAATTCAGAAAGCTCGTTTTTGAGCACCAAATTTCAGTGCAAAAATTATAAGAAAATCACCGGTTTTGCACAATGACAAATTCTGGAATTTTTCGTCAAAAAACACCATTAGTTGTGGCCCAATTCCGGCTGAACCCGGATATGTTGTACTGTCGAATTTGCCCGGAATTGCGAGGTTTAACCCAAAATCCTGCTTTGCTTTACCGCCGCCAAACCGTACTTTCCCCCATGGTTTTGAGTGAATCTGTGAGTGAACCTTCAAAGAAAAACCAATCGTCCGGGGCGACGGAACTGGCCGCGCCTTCGGATGTGTTTGCCCGTCGTCACATTGGACCCAATGCCGCCGAAGCGGGTGAAATGCTCGCGCCTCTCGGCTTCAAAAATCTGGACGAACTGATGGCCGCCGCGGTGCCGGAAAACATTCGACTGGCCCGGCCACTTCAACTGCCCGCCGCCAAAACCGAATCGGAAGCCCTCGCCGGGCTGAGGGTAATCGCGTCGCAGAACCAGGTGTTCCGTTCCTACATCGGCACGGGCTATTACGATTGCGTCACGCCCGCGGTCATCCAACGCAACGTTCTCGAAAATCCCGGCTGGTACACACAATACACGCCATATCAGGCCGAGATTTCCCAGGGCCGGCTCGAAGCGCTGCTGAATTTTCAGACGATGGTCACCGACCTCACCGGTCTCGATATCGCCAATGCCTCGCTGCTCGATGAGGCGACTGCTGCCGCCGAAGCCATGACGATGTGCCACGCGCTCAAGGATGGGCGGAACGTCTTCCTGGTTTCAGAGAATTGCCATCCGCAAACGATTGAAGTTGTCCGGACCCGTGCCAAGGCGCTTGGCATCGAGGTTGTGGTCGGCGCTCACGAAAATTTCCAGTTCACAGAGAAGGTTTTCGGCGCGCTGGTGCAATATCCCGATACGTTTGGCGCGATTCACGATTACACCGGGTTGGTGGAAAAGGCACACGTGGCAGGTGCGTTGGTGACCGTGGCGACCGATTTGCTGGCGCTTACCCTGATCAGGCCGCCAGGGGAATTTGGCGCCGACGTGGCCGTGGGCAGTGCGCAACGGTTTGGCGTGCCGCTGGGTTACGGCGGTCCCCACGCGGCGTTTTTCGCCACACGCGACGAATTCAAGCGCCACATGCCCGGGCGCATCGTTGGCGTGTCAAAAGACTCGCGTGGCAAGCCGGCCCTGCGCCTCGCGCTCCAGACCCGCGAACAGCATATCCGTCGCGAAAAGGCGACGAGCAACATCTGCACCGCGCAGGCGTTGCTGGCAAACATGGCTTCAATGTATGCCGTTTATCACGGGCCGGAAGGATTGAAGAAGATCGCCAGGCGAATTCACTCACTGACCGAAATCCTCGCCGTCGGGTTGGGAAAGCTTGGCTTTGCCGTTTCGTCCGAATTTCGTTTCGACACACTACGAATTGATCTCGGTGATATCTCCTCCACGGGTATTTTGAAAATCGCCGAGGCGCACCGGATGAATTTCCGAGTGATCGATGAACGCACCCTCGGCGTCTCGCTCGACGAAACCACGGATGAATCCGATGTCGTCGAAATTCTTCAGGTTTTTAATGGCGACAAGACGCTCGCTTTTGACATCGGCGATCTGCCGCAAAAGACTGTGGACAGTGGACTGAGGACTTCCGACTTTTTGAAACACAAAGTTTTCAACTCCTATCACAGCGAGACCGAAATGCTGCGCTATATCAAGCGGCTCGAATCGCGCGACCTGTCGCTGACGGCCTCGATGATCCCGCTCGGGTCCTGCACGATGAAGCTGAATGCGGCAGCGGAAATGTTTCCCATTTCCTGGCCGGAGTTTGCGAAAATTCATCCGTTTGCGCCGTTGAAACAGACGCGCGGCTACCAGACGCTCTTTCAGCAGCTCGAAGACTGGCTCGCGGAAATCACCGGCTTCGCGGGTATTTCGCTGCAGCCGAATGCCGGTGCCCAGGGCGAATACGCCGGCCTGCTCGTCATCCGCGCGCACCACGAATCGCGCGGCGAAGCGCACCGCAACGTCTGCTTGATTCCAACTTCCGCGCACGGCACGAACCCGGCCAGCGCCGTCATGGCCGGACTGAAAGTGGTCGCCGTGGCATGCGACCTGGAAGGTAATATTGACGTGGCCGATCTCCGCGCCAAGGCCGAGGCGAACAAGCAATACCTTGCGTGCCTGATGGTTACGTATCCGTCCACGCACGGCGTATTTGAATCAACCATCAAGGAAATTTGCGAAGTTGTTCATGCCAATGGCGGGCAGGTTTATATGGACGGTGCGAACCTGAACGCACAGGTTGGCCTCTGCCGGCCGGCAGACATCGGCGCCGACGTGTGCCATTTGAATTTGCACAAGACGTTCTGTATTCCGCACGGCGGCGGCGGACCAGGCGTCGGACCGATTGGCGTGGCGGAACATCTGGTTGATTTTTTGCCCGGTCATCCGGTCGTGAATCTTGGAGGCGAAAATCCGATTGGCTCCGTGGCGGCCGCGCCATGGGGCAGCGCGGGCATTCTACCGATTTCCTGGATGTACATCGCCATGATGGGCGCGGACGGCCTGACCGGGGCGACGAAGTTCGCCATCCTCAACGCGAACTACATCGCCAAGCGGCTGGAAAATTATTTCCCGACCCTGTACCGCCGCAATGGTCTCGTGGCGCACGAATGCATCCTCGATTTGCGCCGGTTCAAGGGTGTCACCGTTGAGGACGTGGCCAAGCGGCTGATGGATTACGGCTTTCACGCGCCGACGATTTCGTGGCCCGTGCCCGGCACCATGATGGTCGAGCCGACGGAGAGTGAATCGAAATACGAGCTCGACCGGTTTTGCGATGCGATGATTGCGATTCATGGTGAAATCAGCGCGATCGAATCCGGCTCCATGGACGCGAAGGACAATCTGCTTAAAAACGCGCCGCATACGGCGGACATGGTGGCAGCGGATGCCTGGAATCACCCTTATTCGCGCGAGCAGGCGGCGTTTCCGGTGACGGGCCTGCGCGACTACAAATTCTGGCCCGCCGTCGGCCGCATTGACAACGTCTTTGGCGACCGCAACCCGGTTTGCTCCTGCGTGGGAATGGAGAATTATTCGTAAAGATCAATTCAGTAAGTCATTTAGAATGGATTTGCTCAGAATATTTTTGGCGGGCTTCTTGGAAAAAATTACTGTTCTGTTTATGTTTATCAACGATCCATTTAGCGAAAGCATCGCTATATTGTGGACTTCCAAACTTTGACCTGTGGCAATAACGAGGATCTTTGTCAATGTTGTGCGTCCGGCGGACAGCCAAAATATCATGGGTGTTTACCTTAGCATTTTCAGGTAACATACCGTTTACGACGTTGATCAATTCGACCTGCCGATGCGGGTAGGTTGTATCATGATCAATTAGGCGGTATCCGGGAGCATCTGGATCATCTACCAGCCGAATTGGAGTCGCGTTTTGAGATCGACTCTCATGCACCTCGCCACTGAAAATTGAAACGGCAGAACCTTGAGGAGCGGTGACGACTTTTTTCACGCCATCCATCCACTCACTACGAATTGATTCCAACTGTCGGTCGATCACCATTCTAATGTCCTCCGTCGTTCCGGGCTCGCTTTTGGCACCGTGCCGAAAATAGACCGTTCCACGAGCAAACGCAGTTTTCGATTTGCCTCCTCCTGCGTCATAAGAACCAGCGTTTTGGAATACCAGCGGCACTTTTACTCCTGCTACTTCAATTATTGCAACTGGGTTTCCTTTTTTCGTCGCTTCATGAATCTCGATTTCACTAAAGTCGTAACCGGTGTATTTCCGAATTTTGTCGACCACAACTGCATGGTCTAGGTCGAGCACCGGCTGAACATTTTCTCCCGAAGGCTCGGCATTGTTTTCCAATCCGACCAAAATTACTCCACCGCCAGTATTTGCCATCGCAATAATGTCCTTGAGGATTTCACACCATTCGCCCAATGAATTTGGATCAAATGAACGTTTGAAATCGACGTGTTTTGATTCTCGTTTGGCCTTGAGACCTTTATCTACCATCGCTGACATAACTATTAGGAGCCTTGCTTGCGTTAAAGGCTATCGAGAATTATCACGTTTCCAAGAAAGGTTTTAGCAGTAGCGCGAGCGGAGTTCGACCTGGATGGCGGCGAGTTCCGCGGGCGGGCGTTGTATAAGTGGCTTATTTGACGGGAATCAGCAGTTGGGTGAATGAATGCGACGGGAAGTTGTATTTGATGTCGTGGCCGCTGAATTGGATTTCCCGGGTGGCGATGGCGATGGCTTCGTTGGTCCGGGTGTTCACGGAAGTGACGGACTCGGCGTTGATCTCCTTCACCGTGGCGCTTCCGGTATATTCCCCGCTCCGCAATACGATGTCGGCGGTCATGGCGTTCGTTTCGCTGCGGTTGACCACATTGACAACCAGATTCTTGGCGGAATCGTTGAATACGGCGGTCACATCGAGATAGGGGATGTTCTTGAAAAATTTGTTGCGGTAATTTGGGCCGGCGACATTCACGTCCAGGGCGGTGCCGCGCGCGTTGTTGGAATACAGGTAAAAGGCCTGATAGAGCGAATTCTTGTAATCGCCATCGGGCGAAGTTCCCACGAGGCTGGAAAGCATGGTGATGTTCGCCATCTTGACGATGTCGGCATGGCGGATAAAGGAGTTCAGGTGCTGGGCGACCATGAGCGAGCCGGTCAAGTTGGCGCCTCGGGGTCCAAAACCCGGGGACCATTCGTCAAAGGAGATATAAATCGGGCGTTTGGAGGTGGAATTCGCCATCGCCTTTTCGATCTCGTCCTTGATCACGTCAATTTTTTGATCAATCTCCAACCCCATGGAAATCACGTCAGGGTATTGGGTGTCATCGTTCAGCGCGTTTCGGGTGTAGCGGTGAACGGACAGGTAATCAATGCTGCCGGCCATGTGCTGCAAAACGTAATCGTTCCATGCCATCCACTTGTTATCGGGCTGGTAATTGGACGCGCCGTCGGCGATGAATTTCACGTTGGGGTCCACCAGGTGCATGGCTTTGGCGGCTTCGAGCGCAAATTTGCAGTAGTCCTCGGCGTTCTTTTGACCGAGTTGCCAGGGGCCGTCAATTTCGTTGCCGAGCGACCAGTATTTGACGTTGAAGGGTTGTTCATTGCCGTACTTTCGCCGGAGGTCGGAGTAATAAGTCCCTTTGGGATAATTGCAGTATTCGATCCAATACCTCGCCTGGTCCAGTGTCCCCAGGCCGGCATTGATGCAGACGAAATTCTCCGCGCCGATGAGGCTGCAGAGTTTGGCGTATTCATCCGTGCCCATCTGATTGTGGTCAATTTGATTCCACGCCAGGTCGAGCCGGACTGGACGCTGGTCCTTCGGGCCAATTCCATCCTCCCAGTTGTAACCGGAGACATAATTCCCGCCGGGCCACCGCACCACCGGGATGTGGAGTTCCTTGACCAGTTGAATAAAATCTGTCCTGAACCCGTTCGTGTCGGCCAGGGGAGATTTGGGGTCATAAATCGTGCCATAGACCACCGTGCGGATCGGCTCAAGAAAACCGCCGTAGATGTTGGGGTCCACTTCACTGATTTTTCGTTTCAGATCAACCTGAATGACCGCCGTTTGGTCCGCCCGGAGGTTCCCGGCGATGAGGCCGGAGAGAAAAATTCCAGTGAAAAGGAGATTTCGCGTGTTCATAAAACGATGGTGATGATTTGAGTTCGACTCTAGCGAGGCGCAACCAAGGAGTCAATCCGTGGCTAATTCAGATAGTGGTACAAATTGGTGGGGCGAGGCTACTGACGAGCCGCCTTCGCAAAGACTCAGCGTGCCGAGCCGGCTCGCGAGTATCTCCGCAGAGCGGGACAGGCTGCTCGCCCCACCGAAAACTGCAAAATGTACTAGTACCTTACTTCAGCCCGAATGGCGGCCAGTTCGGCGCGGGGTTCGTCGGCGACATGGTCCATCCGGTCGGCGTGCCGATACCAATAGCGGCTATTACCCAGGTCGCCCTCGATCTTGTGCAGCACTGCGTGTATCCATGCAGCCGTGGCGTCGTCTTCATGTTGCTGGACGAGTTCATGTGCGGCGTCCCATTTGCCGGCCAAAGCCAGTTCAACCGCCTGGAGCAGATCATTATTTGGCGTGCTCACGGCGTTGTTTTATCGCTGAACGAGCGTGGCGGCAAGGTTAGTGAAGTGCCCACCGTTCGTATATTTCGTGGTTCAAAATTAAGGACTCGTCTAACTCGTCCCTCCGAATCTGTGATCATCCCGCCTTCATTTTATTTCGGCGCGGCAAGCTGTGTGAATCTGTGGCTAAACCCAACGTGACTACTTCCACTCGCAGAGGCTCTCGACATAAGCCGCCGAGCCGTCGCGCAGCCAGCCATCGAGGTGCGATTGATCCTTGAGTTGTTGTCCGCGCAAACGCGGCACGGCGATGTACTGGCAATTGATTTCCGGCAGCGCGGTCATGTCGGTCCATAACTTTTCGAATTGTGCCACGGGGAAAATGTCCTCCTGGCCGTGGCCCCAGCGCTTTTTCACGTCTTTAAGGGTGACGTAGGTCGGTAATTTCAGCGCCAGCGTGCGCACGGCATCGGTCACCTTGTTCGCGTCGGCCAGGTCGGCGCGGGTGAGTTGAAACGCCGCGAGCATTTTCTCCACGTCAATCCAGCACGTGTTGGAATTGTAGTAGGACAAGGCAAATTCGTCTTCTTCGCGCGGCATGGCCAGGCCCTCGACGAGGCGCGCTTTGCCGTTCACGCGGGCGAGTCCGCCGCCGCGATCTTCAATCCGCCGCGTGATGACTTCAAACGAGAGGCAGCCGCCGAGTTTCAGGTGCAGGCCGAGCGTGGCCGGGTCCACGTCCGCGCCCACGGTGTCAATATTGTGCAGCATCAGGTGCTTCAAGTGCGGGCGTTCCTTCAGCAACCGGGCCAGCGTGCCGTTGCGGAGCAGATTCGGGATTTCAAACCAGTGACCGACCGGGTGCAGGCATTGCAACGGCACGTTGTCGGTGTAATCACTGCCTTCGCCGGCCTGTTTGGCCCACTCGATGAGCGCGTGGCGCAGACTGTCGCGCACCTTTTGCGCCTGTTCGTCGAGGATTTGTTGCGGCAATTCCTCCCACATGAAGCGCAAATCGCGTTCCATTGGAATCAGGCGCAGTCCGACCGAACGGCCTTCGGACAAAAACAGCGGGCCGTCATAGCCGTAAAATTTTTCGCGCGCGAGAAATTCCTCGGTTGGCTGGTGCGAAACGTAGCTGGTGGTGATGATGTGGGCCAGCGGATGGCCGGCCAGTTTTCCGATGCGACGGCTCTTGGCCAGGTGCGTTTCCAGAAACGTACGATGCCGCCCGCCGAGTTTGCAGAAGGGATGCAGCGCCTTGACCGTACCGGCGCCCTGGGTCCAGCGGCTGCCCGCGCCGGCGGCGAGCGTGACCACCGCGACTTCACCCGCCTTCAGCGCGGCCAGCCCGGCATCGCGATATTCCTTCGATAATTCGCGCGTAGCATCGAACACGTCCCCGTCGGTCACGTTCTGGATTTGAGTGCTGATCGGCAGACGGTTTTGCGCCAGACCGATGCGGCCGCCTTTGAGGTCGGCGCGGATTTGTTCGTGTTGGGTGCGGTCGAAACCGTAACGTTCGAGCAATGCGGGCAGCGAGGCTTCGCCCGCATTATCCGTCTTCAGTCGCGGCAGGAGCCGGTCGAACAACGTTTGCACCATGCCGCGCAGTTCAGGTTTGGCGCGGCAGGCGGCGCCGAATTTGTCCAGTTCCGTGCGGCGCAACGGCGGCAGTTTGTAGGCTTCCTGCCGGAGCAATTGCGGCATGATCAGCGCGTAGTAGCCCAGCGGCAGCAACGCCGCCGGTCCGTGCAGCATATCCGCCCAGGTGCCTTGTTCGTTGATGGCGAAGTCGTACACGACCGGTTCCATGGCGAAGGGCAGGGCGTGTTCGAGTTCGCGCTTGGTTTGCGACATCAATTCCTGCAGGCGCGTCTGCCCTTTGACCTTGTGCGCGGCGTCAAAAATAAAACCCATGCCGCCGCCGGACATGCCGCCGAGCATCCAGAAGCCGAGAAAATTTTTACCAAACTCGCCTTGCACGCGCTGGATGATGGTTTCGGTGAAAAGGTTGGTGGCCCAGGGGATGATGGTCTGAATCGGGCCGGAGAAATTCCGGGTGGTGGCGCCGCCCAACGCCGCCACGTCCTCGTGGCGCAACGCGGAAAGGATTTCATCCAAAATGACCAGCATGCCCGACCGCGCCTGCCACCCGGCTCCGGAGCGCAGCAGATATTTTTCCGTCACCATTTCAAGGATGGGGCCGACGTTCTGCGCCATGCCGCCATGGACGAGTACGAGGCTGTCCTGCAATTTCCGGCGCGCGGCGGGCGAAGCTTCAGTGGCATCCAGAATGCGATGCTGCGGCATCAACCGTCCGCGGCTGATGCCAAATTCGGAATCGCCTTCGGCGGCGAGCACGCCTTCGATGAGTTTGATGCCGGGCCAGACGCCGCCGGAATCCTGCCAGCCACCGCCGGAGCCACCCAGCCATTCGCCGAGAATCGCGCGCGCGAGCACCAGCCGGCGTTCGTCCTCCTGCAACGCACCCTGCAAGGAGGCGGCCTGGCCGGTCGCCCGCATGCAGAGCGAAATCATCGAGGCGAGCAAATTGGTGGACACGGCGAGGCGCGAACCTTTCGGAATGCCGTTCACACAACTGACCAGTTCCAGCCCGCGCCCGGCGCCGGCCACGCAGGCGAGCAAATCCGCCAGGCTCTGACCGGAACCTTCGACGCCCGGCGGCACAATGCCGCTGGCAATGATGGCGGCTTTGAGCAGGCCGAGATAATCCTTCGCGAAATCAAACACGTCCGCGAGGCTGGTGATGTCCGCCGTAGCGCCGAGGTCAACGCTGGTCAGGCGCAGCAACGGCTCGTCGATCACGCGCAAATAAGTCTCCACCGGCGGTCGCGTGCCGGTGTCACGGCCGTGCACGCCCAGGTCAATCGAGACGTTCAGGACCTTGGCCCCTTCGGGATAATCCATGCCGAGGAAGAAAATATCGCTCCAGCCACAGTGCGTGAGGTCCATGCGCACCGGCGTGCGTTCCCGGAGAATGGGGTAAGAGCCATCTTCGCCCGTGCGCAGCATTTCCCGGCGGATCCGCAGCGGATGGTCGGCCGGATGCCCCATGCGGAACATCCACTGATTGCCGCGCACGGAACGCACGCTGCTGCGGACCTGATTGGCGAGCGTTTGAATCGCCAGCCGGTAATATGTCACCGCCAGGGCGCTGGAAACGGGATCGGACGGGCCGTCACGGTTTTGCACCTTGAGAAAGGCGGCAATGGCTTCCTCGAAGCGGCGTTCCAGCAGATGCGTGTAACCGTTGAACGGAATCAATGTCTGCGTCCCCATGCCGGGTTTGAGCGGCAAGTGAAACCGGTGAATGGCGTACAGGAAAAACAGCGCCCGGACGCGCTCATAAAGATTTTCGCTGCGACGGCGGAACCGTTCGAGTTCGGCGCATTCCACGAGCAGGTCCGGCAACGTGGCGGCGTGGCAGAACGCATCCAGGGATTGGTTGCGCACCGCCGGGTCGGGCGAAGTGATGATTTGTACGAGTTGGCCGGGCATGCTTAAACGTTGCGAAGTTGAGCCGTCATTGGTCCCGCGAACGCGATCAGGTTTGCGCCAGCAGTTCGAGGAGCAGCGTGAGGACCTCGTCCCGGTCTTTTCCGTGCAGCGCCAGCGCCAGTTGAGCCGTGAGCAGGCCGTATTGAACGCCGATGTCATAACGACGGCCCTGTAATTCGCAGGCGAGGTAGCGTTCGCTTTCCGCGACCTTGATCAAGGCATCGGCGAGGTGCACCCCGCCGGCCTCGCCCGCGGTTGCCACGAGTTGTTGCAAAATGTCCATGATGCCCGACGTCAACACGTGCATGCCGAAAAAGCAGAGGTAATGGCCGGCCCGCAAACCGGGCACGATGAGTTTTTGTTCGGCCACCGTGGGCGTGGGTTTTTCGAGCACGCGATCCACCTGATACAGACCGGCGCGGCCCGGCAGCCGGCGCGCACCCACCGCGCCGTAGTAGGGCAGCTTGCTTTCGTGCGTGGCCTGCACCGCCGAAACCGCGCAGGCTTCGGCGGACGCAATCTCCAGCAATTGCCGGGCGCAGGAATCCTTGTTTTTGCTGACGTAAAGGTGATCGCCCACCAAAAGCATGAACGATTCGTCGCCGGTAAATTTCCGCGCACACGCCACGGCATGGCCATAGCCCAGCGGCGCGGCTTGTTCGATGAATTGGACGCGATTGGCGTACGGGCCGGCGCCGGCGGCAAAGGCGCCCTGGTCGCCCGGGCAAATCACCACGCCGATTTCCTCGATGCCGGCCTGCAGCACTTCCTCCAGCAGGATGGTGAGCGCGGATTTGGACTGGCCATCGCGGTCCACGAGCGTTTGCAACGGCAGGTTCCGCTGATTGCGGCCCGCGGCGGTAATGACAGCTTTGCGAATTTTCACGGCCGGACGCCCGGCGGGGCAGGTGATGTTATCTTCATGATTGGCGGAGAGTGAGCATAGGAGCCGCGCGGCCATATTTCAAGTGATTGCTCGGCGGATATGGCAAGCGGGCAAAAAATTGTTCCTTTGCGGCGCTTGTGGTAAAAAAAGACAAGAAAGGGTTGGCACTTCGGTGGCGCTGGTGTGATTTTGGGATGCGGACGGAAAGATCCGGTCACAACCATGAAAATCACGGAAATCCTGATGGCGGAACACGTGGTGTTCCACAATCTGTTCGATTATATCGAGCAGACCGCACCGCGTCTCAAGTCGCCGGCGGAGGTCAAATCGCTGTCGGCCACGCTGGAGGTGCTCATGCGCGCGCACGCCCGGACCGAGGATGAGTTGCTGGTGGAACCGCTGGAGCATTGTCTGGCGCAGATCGGTCAGAGCGAGACGTTTCACGAGGAACACGACGAAATCGACGCCCGGCTGGCGGAAGTGCAAAAGGCGCGGGGTGCGAAACCGGCGCGCGAGTTGTTGCTGCGGGCCGTCCTGCGTTCGCGCGAACATTTCGACAAGGAGGAACGCATCGTTTTCCCGCTGGCGGAACGGGTATTGAAGGCCAAAACCCTGTCCGGTCTGGGTGATGAATGGATGAAGCGGCGCGAAGCGGTGCTCGGTTAGGCTCACACCTTATGCCGTTCCGGAGCGGGGCAGGCTTTCAATATCCACAGCGCGAAAGGCGCTAATTTTGCACTTGTTTTCCCGGCGGACCCGGCGCCGTTGGCGCGAGCAACAATTTCCACTGCCGTTGCCAGGCGATAAAGAGCAACACCACGACACCCGTTTGGGCAAGGGTGCACGCCGCCAGATATTTGAGGTCATCGCTGTCCGATCCGGCGAGCGCAATCGTCCCCGGCGCCAGAAAGGAGAGTTTGGCGAGGGCCGCATTGGAAAAGACCCCGGCCAGAATGAACGGCAAAATGCACAAAACAAAAAGCCACAGCACGACGAAGCTGAGCGCGCGGCGTTTGAAGCGCAGGCGGCAAAATTCCAGCAACAGCGAGAACATCAGGAAGAAAAGGAACAGGTTTCCGGCTGCCAGTGCCCAGGCAGTGCCATGAGCTTTGAAAGAAAAGATGAACTGGGTTGCCGAGGCGGCCGCGGCGATTCCGCTTAACGCAACGGCCAGCCACGCGGCACTGCGGGAAAAGACCAGCCGCAGATTTCCGAGCCCGGACCGCAACGCCTCCACGCGGACGCGTTCGGGCAGCGGGCTGGCCAGGGCCAGAATCAGCATCCCCACCAAAATCGTCCCGCCCTGCACAATGGAGAGCATGGGTTCATAATCGTATGCGTCACGGGAATGGGAGTCGGCCGCCAACGGGTTGCCAAACCGGCCCTGCCAGATTCCCCAGACCAGGCTTTGTTGGACCACCACCAGCAGGGCGAAAATCGCGATGGCTTCCCAGCGCAGCAGCAGCGGCTTGAACGGGTTCGCCGTCCGGCGCACCGTTGCGCGCCAGAAGAAAATTCCCACCAGGAACTGGAGCCCGAGGCTCAGGACAATCGGCGGCACGGGTAACGCGAAGATTTCCGGCCAGCTGTGCCAGGTGCGGAAGGTGTAGTCGTTGCCGCTGCTGGTCGGGCCCTGGAACAGATTGGCGATGCCATAAATCGGCAGCAGGAAGTTGATGATGGTAAACCTGGGGAAATCGAAGGAAAACATCTGGAGGAAAAAAAGCGGCAGCAGCAGGAGGATGCCGCTGTTCGGCCGCTGAAGCACCATGCCGGCCAGCAACGCGAGCAACCCAAAAAACAGCGTCGTGCCCAAAATCAACGCCTGCGTTCCCAGCCAGAGCGTGACGGGCAAATTGGCCAGCACCACAATGACCAGTCCGATTCCCGCCAGCACTGCACCCATGTAAAATTCGCGCAAGGCGGAACCGAACCAGTAGCCGGCGACGATTTCCGCCGGTTTCAACGGGGTGAGCCGGTTGCTGTCCCAGAGGCCGGCCTTGCGATCATCGGCCAGCACGCGCGAAATTTTGCTGAACCCGCCGATGACCAGCACCAGGATTTCCACGGCGATGATCCAGCCGTAAAACAATTTGCCCGCCTCCTGCGGCGAATGAAAATCGAAATCACGCGGGGCGGCGAGATACGCAATCAGGCCGGACAACAAACTGAGGCCAATCAACCCGGCGATGAGCGCCGCCGCCAACACGCCCGCCCGGTGCGTCAGCCGTTTTTGCGTGAGAAAAATTGGATTATCAATGAGGTTCACATCAATTCCTTCGCGCCGGATTGCAGGAAGATTTGCTCCAAATCATCGCCGCTGCCGCGCCACTCGGTCACCCGCACGCCTTCGACCACGAGCGTTTTCAGGAGCCCATCGAGCGCGTCGGCATCGCCGCCGAATTCAAACGTCACCCCTTGGGCGACGGCTTCCAGGTTTTTGGCGCCCGCCGCCTTCAATAGTTGCAGGGCCCGATCACCGGCATCGCGCCATTTCACCGACATCCGGCGGCCGGTCATGGCCTGGCCCAGTTCGGCAATGGTTCCCGACATGACCAGTCTGCCGCGTTCCATGATGGCCGCCTTGTTACAAAAGCCCGACAATTCGGTGAGGATATGAGAGGAAATGAGCACCGTTTTTCCGACCTCGCGCAGTTGGAGCAGCAGTTTTCGCAATTCGATGCGCCCGAGCGGGTCGAGGCCGCTCGCCGGTTCATCCAACAAAAGAACCTGGGGATCGGGCAGCAGCGTCTTGGCCAGCACCAGCCTTTGCTTCATGCCGCGTGAAAGTTCCTCGCAGAGCGCGTCACGTTTCTCCGTGAGCCAGGTCAGTTCCAGGCATTCCGCAATGCGTTTCGCACGATCGGGCACCACATACGCCCGGGCAAAATGATCCAAAAATTCCGTGGCGGTGAGCTGATCATAAACCGGACAAAAATCCGGCATGAAGCCCAGCCGGCGTTTCAGTTCCCCCGGTTCACTCGTCAGTTCGTGTCCGTCAACCTTCACCGTGCCGCGGGTGCTTTCCTGCAGTCCGGAAACCGTGCGCATGGTGGTTGTTTTGCCCGCACCGTTTGGGCCGATCAAACCGCATACGTCGCCGGCTTCGACCGTCAGGGAGAGATCATCGACTGCCACCACCCCGGGAAAATCGACACGCAGATGTTCGATGCTGAGCATCGGGTTGGGCATGCCGCGATTATTATCCTTCCTTTGACAAAAGCAAGCGCGGGAACCGGGAATCTGGCGCCGACCGAATGATTCAAAGGCCGTACCGGGCCTTCAGGGATGTTCATGCCGTCTGGCGAAAACGAAAAACGGCAATGCCGCCAGCTGGAGCAGGACCGAGAAAATGATCAGGCCGGTGATGGATTGGTCATACAGCCATCCCATTCCGGCGCTGCCGGCGAACCACGCAATGCCAAATACGGTGTCGAACACGCCGAAGGCCGTGCTGCGTTTGCCTGCCGGAACCACTCCGGCGAGCATCGCCTTGAGCAGGGAATCCTGCGCCCCCATCCCGATGCCCCACAGGATCATTCCGATCAGGGCCAACGCGAAGCCGCCCAGAAAAACGCATGGCGCGAAGAAGGTGCCGAGGAAAAAGGCGAACACCGCCACCGGCATGCCGATTTTATCCAGCAGCCGTCCAAAAATCAGCGAAGCGCAGGCGGACGTGACCATGGCCACGGCATAGAAAACCGGAATGACGCCGGGTGCCACGACGGCGGCCTTTTGGAAATGAAACGCCACCAGCGAAAAATCGGCGAAACCCGCCGCGATCAACGCACCGGCCACAACGTACAGCCAGTACGCCTTTGAAAATCCTTTCGTTTGCAGTTTTACCGGTTCGCGCGTTTCGAGCTCATGCGGGCGCGGATAAAGCGTTCTCGCGACGGCCACCGTGCCCAGGCACAGCAGCGCCGGGACCAGCAGCAGGGCAAACGCTTCGGGATAACCGCCATGCCGGTACAGGATCAAGGCCATCAGCAGCGGGCCGATGGTTGCGCCGGTCTGGTCCAGAAATTCGTTCAGCCCGAATGCCCAGCCGTGGCCGATCCGGCTGCCCGCATGCGACAGCAGCGCGTCCGTGGACGGTTTCCGGATGGCGCGCCCGGTCCGCTCGGCCACGATCAGTGTCGCGGCCAGCGGCCAGTTGCCGGCGAGCGCCAGCGCCGGCACGGCCAGCATGTTGACAAGGTAACCGGCGAAAATGAAGACCCAGTATTTGTGCGTTTTGTCCGCGAAATAACCGGTGACGGACCGGAAGGCGTACCCCATTAATTCGCCGAACCCCGCGGTGAAACCCACGACGGTCGCGCTGGCGCCGAGCGAACCCAGGAACGGCCCGATGATGCCGCGCGCCCCCTCGTAAGTCATGTCGGCGAACAACTGGACGACGCCAATGATGAGCACGAAGCGGAGTGCGAACTTTTTTGCGGTTGCAGCTCCGGAGTCCATTTTTGACCGGCCGGGCATCACGCCGGCGGCGGGGTTTGCCCGAGAATT
>Ga0070731_10000637_pt1 | contig 43707 bp, 45 predicted proteins | sample Coa_R1_2_FD_66448 | JGI IMG/M metagenome (GOLD analysis project Ga0070731, IMG submission 66448) | Surface soil microbial communities from Centralia Pennsylvania, which are recovering from an underground coalmine fire - Coalmine... | ecosystem: Environmental > Terrestrial > Soil > Unclassified ...
GTGTTCTTCGTCGATGTCGAAGGCCATCAGGCCGACGACAAGGTCGCCGCCGCGATCGCCGAACTGAAGCAGCGCGCGCCTTTCTTCAAGGTTCTCGGGTCCTACCCGATCTCGGTTTCCTAGAAAGAAGTACCGGCATGGTCATCGATCCCTGCGAGCTCTCCCCGTCATACGTGCGTTCCATCGCGCCTTACCAGCCCGGCAAGCCGATCGCGGAGCTGGTGCGGGAGTTCGGGCTCAGGGAGGAGAGCATCATCAAGCTCGCCTCGAACGAAAACCCGCGCGGCATCGGGCCGCGCACGCGCGCCGCGATCGACGCCGCGCTCGGCGACATCGCGCGCTACCCGGACGGCAACGGCCACGACCTGAAACTCGCCCTGTCGCGTCGCTACGGCGTCGAAATGGCCTCGATCGTGCTCGGCAACGGTTCCAACGACGTGCTGGAACTGCTCGCGCTTGCCTTCCTCGGGCCGGGGCGCTCCTCGGTCTACTCGCAACACTGTTTCGCGGTGTATCCGCTTGCGACCCAGGCGCGCGGCGCGCGAAGCATCGCGGTGCCGGCGAAGAACTTCGGCCACGACCTCGAGGCCATGCTCTCGGCGATCGACGACGAGACCTACGTGGTCTGGGTGGCGAACCCGAACAATCCCACCGGCACCATGCTGCGCTCGGAAGAACTCGAGTCGTTCGTGAAGCGGGTGCCGGAACGCGTCATCGTGGTGATCGACGAGGCCTACAACGAGTACCTGTCGCCGGAGCTCAAGTCCGAGACCGTGAAGTGGCTCAAGCGCCACCCCAATCTCGTGGTCACGCGCACCTTTTCCAAGGCCTACGGCCTCGCCGGGCTGCGCGTGGGCTATGCGTTCGCGCATCCTTCGGTCGCGGACATCATGAATCGCGTGCGCCAGCCGTTCAACGTCAACAGCATCGCGCTCGTGGCTGCGACTGCCGCGCTCGACGACATGGAGTTCGTCGCCCGCAGCTTCGCCGAGAACCTGCAGGGGATGCGCCAGGTCGAAGAGGGCGCGAAGCGCCTCGCGCTCGACTGGATCCCCTCCCACGGCAACTTCATCACCGTGCGCGTCGGCAAGGCAAACGAGATTTACCGGCGCCTGCTCAAGCGCGGCGTGATCGTGCGGCCGGTCGGCGGCGGCTATCAGTTGCCCGAGCACCTGCGCGTCACCATCGGCACCGCGCAGGAGAACGAGCGGTTCCTGTCCGCGCTGGCCGCCAGCCTGAAGGAAGCGTAAAGAAACAATGTTCTACCAAAGGGTCGCCGTCATCGGCGTCGGGCTCATCGGCGGCTCCTTCGCCCTGGCGCTGAAGGGCGCGAAGCGCTGCGGCCACGTGGTCGGGGCGGGGCGCAGCGCCGCCAACCTCGAGCTCGCGCTGGAGCGCGGTGCCGTCGATTCGTTCGAGTCCGAGGCGGCGAAGGCAGTTCGGGGCGCGGACCTGGTGCTGGTTGCGGCTCCCGTGGCCCAGTTCGAGAAAATTTTCCTGGAAATAAATCCGCACCTGAAGCCAGATACGCTGGTCATGGATGCCGGAAGCACGAAGCGCGACGTGGTTGCCGCGGCACGAAAGCGCCTGGGGGGGAATATTGCCCGCTTCGTGCCCGCGCATCCGATCGCCGGAGCGGAACAAAGCGGGGCGGGGGCGGCGGACGCGGGGCTGTTTCGGGGCCGCCGCCTGATTCTGACGCCGCTTGAAGAAAACAAAAAAGAGGACGTGGAAACCGCTGCCGCGCTGTGGGCCGGTATCGGCGCGCGTGTTTCGCGCATGAGCCCGCAAGAACACGACGAGGTGTTCGCGGCGGTCAGCCACCTGCCGCACCTGCTCGCATTCGCGCTCGTCAGCGGCATCGGCGCGCGTGCCGATGCCGCCAGGCTGTTCGGTTACGCCGCCGGAGGATTCCGCGATTTCACGCGCATCGCTTCCAGCGATCCGGAAATGTGGCGCGACATCTGCATGGCGAACAGCGATCAGCTGCTGAAGGAATTGGGTTGTTTTTCCGGTGAACTCGAAAAAATGAGGAAACTCCTTGAAAGCCGGAATTCCAAAGAGCTCGAGAAACTCTTCGCCGAAGCGCGCGCCGCGCGCGGGCGCTGGCTGAACGGCGGCTACGAATGAAAGCGCTGCAGCTGGCGCCGATTGCCCGCGCCGAAGGCATCGTCCGGCTGCCCGGCTCGAAAAGCATCTCCAACCGCGTGCTGCTGCTCGCCGCGCTCGCCAAGGGCAAGACGCAGGTTTATGGCCTGCTGGACGCCGACGACACGCGGATGATGCTGGACGCGCTGCTGAAACTCGACATCCGCATCGACACCCGGGATTTCTCCAGGCTGGTGGTGGCCGGCGAGGGCGGCATCCCGAAAAAGAAGATGGACCTGTTCCTCGGCAACGCGGGCACTGCGTTCCGGCCGCTGACCGCGGTGCTGGCGGTCACGGGCGGCGAGTACCGGCTCTCCGGGGTGCCGCGCATGCACGAGCGGCCGATCCGCGACCTGGTCGGGCCCTTGCGCAGCATCGGTGCCAGCATCGACTACGTCGGCAAGGACGGCTTTCCGCCGCTCGCGATCCATCCGGGGAAAATCGCGGTCAAGGGCCACATCAAGATACGCGGCGAGGTTTCCTCGCAATACCTGAGCGCGCTGCTGATCGCGCTGCCGCTGGCGGGCGGCGGCTCGATCGAAGTCGAAGGCGAGCTCGTCTCCAAGCCCTATGTGACGATCACGCTGAACATGATGCGAAAGTTCGGCGTCGAGGTGGCGGTCAACGGCTGGCGCTCCTTCGACGTGCCCGGTTTCTCCTACGTTGCGCCGACGGAAATCTATGTCGAAGGCGATGCATCTTCGGCCTCGTATTTCCTTGCCGCGGGCGCGATCGCCGGCGGACCGGTGCGGGTCGTCGGAGTAGGCAAGGAAAGCATCCAGGGCGACATCCTGTTTGCGGAAGTGCTGGAGAAAATGGGCGCGAAGGTCGAGTTCGGATCCGACTGGATCGAAGTCTCGTCTGCCGGGAAGCTCAAGCCCGTCGACATGGACATGAACCACATCCCGGACGCGGCGATGACCGCCGCGGTGGCTGCGCTGTTCGCCGAAGGGCCGAGCGTGATCCGCAACATCGGCAGCTGGCAGGTGAAGGAGACCGACCGCATCACCGCGATGGCGCGCGAGTTGCGCAAGCTCGGCGCCACAGTCGTCGAGGGCCCGGATTTCCTGAAGATCGCGCCGCCCGCGAAGCTCGAGGCCGGCGTCGCCATCGATACCTACGACGACCACCGCATCGCGATGTGCTTTTCGCTCGCCGCGCTGGGCGGCGTGCCCGTGACCATCAACGACCCGGATTGCGTGGCCAAGACCTTCCCGGCCTACTTCCAGGTCCTCGCCGACATTTCGCACCACTGAATGGAATGAACGCTCCGGTCATCGCGATCGACGGCCCGTCGGCCTCTGGCAAGGGCACCGTCGCGAAGCACGTCGCCCGGGTGTTGGGATTCCATAACCTGGAAAGCGGTGCCTTATACCGGCTGGTCGCTTTGGCGGGTGGCAGTGATCCGGCACGAACCGCGCTGAACCTCGGCGTGGAATTTAAGGATGATCTTATATTCCTTAACAAACAAGATGTTACAGAACAATTGCGCTCCGAAACGGTGGGCATCCGAGCCTCCGAGATCGCCTCTATTCCAGAGGTCCGCCATGCACTGTTAGCGCGCCAGAGGGCGTTTCGGAGGCCGCCAGGTCTGGTGGCGGAAGGCCGGGACATGGGCACGGTAGTGTTTCCGGACGCCGTGCTGAAAGTGTTCTTTTTGGCAAGCGTAGAAGTACGCGCCCAGCGCAGGTATAAGCAGTTGATAGACAAGGGAAACAGTGCTAATCTCGCGACCCTTTCCCGTGATCTAGAGGAGCGGGACAAGCGAGATGCCGCCCGAGCGGTGGCGCCGCTCAAGCCGGCAGTCGACGCGGTGTCTCTCGACTCCTCTGAACTGACGATCGATGAAGTCGTCGATCAGGTGCTGAAGAAGTACCGGGAAAGAATGTACCGCTAAGAAAACAGGCGGGACGCTGTTAACGGCTTCCCGATTTTGCAACCCAACCCGCGAGGCTGATCGCAAGCCCGCGGATATGAAGGCTTTTTAAACTCACTCAATGGCCAGCGTTTCTTCAGCAGTCTCCAAGTCGTCCCCAGCTCCCGCTCCCGAGTCGTTCGCAGCCCTGTTCGAGGAAAGCCTGACGCGCAAGGAAATGCGCGTCGGCGAGGTCATCACCGCGGAAGTCGTGCGCATGGACCAGAACTTCGTCGTGGTGAACGCGGGGCTCAAGTCCGAAAGCATCATTCCGCTCGAAGAATTCCGCGACGACGCCGGCGCGCTCACCGTCAAGCCCGGCGATTTCGTCAGCGTGTCCATCGAGGCGCTCGAGGACGGCTACGGCGAGACGCGCCTGTCGCGCGAGAAGGCGAAGCGCATGGCCGCCTGGCTGGAACTGGAAGCGGCGCTCGGTAGCGGTGAAAAAATCCAGGGCGTCATCACCGGCAAGGTGAAGGGCGGCCTCACCGTCATGGCGAAAGGCATACGCGCCTTCCTGCCCGGTTCGCTGGTCGACCTGCGTCCGGTCAAGGACACCACGCCGTACGAAGGCAAGACGATGGAGTTCAAGGTCATCAAGCTCGACCGCAAGAGGAACAACGTGGTCGTGTCGCGCCGCGCGGTGCTCGAGGAAACCGCGGGCGCCGAGCGCGAACAGCTGCTCTCCACTCTGGCCGAGGGCGCGGTGGTCAAAGGTATCGTCAAGAACATCACCGACTACGGCGCGTTCGTGGACCTGGGCGGCATCGACGGCCTGCTGCACATCACCGACCTGGCCTGGCGCCGCGTCAAGCATCCGACCGAGGTGGTGAACGTCGGCGACGAGGTTACCGCCAAGGTGCTCAAGTTCGACGCCGAGAAGAACCGCGTCTCGCTGGGCCTGAAGCAGCTCGGCGAGGATCCTTGGGTCGGCATATCGCGCCGATACCCCCAGGGCACGCGCCTGTTCGGCAAGGTCACCAACCTCACCGACTACGGCGCTTTCGTCGAGGTCGAGGCGGGCATCGAGGGCCTGGTGCACGTTTCCGAGATGGACTGGACCAACAAGAACGTGCACCCCTCCAAGGTGGTGCAGGTCGGTGACGAGGTCGAAGTCATGATCCTCGAAATCGACGAGGAGCGGCGCCGCATCTCGCTCGGCATGAAGCAGTGCCTGCCGAATCCCTGGGAGGATTTCGCGCGCGAGTTCAAGAAGGGCGACCGCGTCAAGGGCCAGATCAAGTCGATCACCGATTTCGGCGTCTTCGTCGGCCTGGCGGGCGGCATCGACGGCCTGGTGCACCTCTCGGACCTGTCCTGGAGTCTCGCGGGCGAGGAAGCGGTCAAGAACTTCAAGAAGGGTGACGAAGTCGAGACCACCGTGCTGTCCATCGACGTCGAGCGCGAGCGCATTTCGCTCGGCATCAAGCAGCTCGAGGGCGACCCGTTCACCAATTTCGTCGCCGGCCACGAGAAGAACAGCGTGGTCACCGGCACCGTGAAGTCCGTGGACGCCAAGGGCGCGGTGATCTCCATCGGGTCGGACGCCGAGGGCTACCTGCGCGCTTCCGAGTTCTCGCGCGACCGCGTGGAGGACCTGAGCAAGGTGCTCAAGGAAGGCGATTCGGTGACCGCGATGATCATCAACGTCGACCGCAAGAACCGCTCGATCAACCTGTCCGTGAAGGCGAAGGACGTGGCCGAGGAGACCGACTCGATGAAGCAGATCCGGAGCGAGAATGCGGCCAGCGCCGCGGGCAGCACCAACCTTGGCGCGCTGCTGCGGGCGAAGCTGGACAAGAGCGGTTCCACGCCGCAGGAATAGCCGGACAGTCCTGACGATACGTGGAGGGGAGCGCCATGACGAAGTCGGAACTGATCGCGCGGCTGGCACAGCGCTACCCGCAGCTGGTGGCTAAGGACGCCGAATACGCGGTGAAGATGATCCTGGACGCAATGACGCATTCGCTGCTGAACGGCCATCGCATCGAGATCCGCGGCTTCGGCAGCTTCGGCCTGAACTACCGGCCGCCGCGCGTCGGGCGCAATCCGAAATCCGGCGAGAAGGTGCACGTGCCGGAGAAATACGTGCCGCATTTCAAGGCCGGCAAGGAACTGCGCGAGCGCGTCGATGCACTCGACCCGGACGCGACGATGGTCATGCCGTCGCGCACGCGGCAGGCGTCCTCGTAAGCCGCGCCGCGGCGCGGTTCTGAACTGAACATGCGCGTCATCACCTGGGCGATCCGGCTCGCCCTGTTCGCGGCCCTGCTGGCGTTTGCGGCCAAGAACACGGATCCGGTCACGCTGCGCTTCTATTTCGGCCTCTCATGGCAGGCACCGCTGGTGCTGCTGCTGCTCGCCTTCTTCGCCGCCGGCGTGGTGCTGGGCCTGGCCGCCACGTCCGGCACCTGGTTCGCGCAGCGCCGGGAAATCTCCCGGCTGCGGCGCATGCAATCTTCCTCCAGGGCGGAGCCCGATACGCGGCCCGCATCGCAGCCGCCGGCGGCCGAAGGGTGAAGGCGGGCTGATGGAATTTGAGTACTGGTGGCTGCTCGTCATCCCGATCTTCTTCGGGCTGGGCTGGCTCGCGGCGCGCGTCGACATCAAGCACCTGGTCAGGGATTCGCGCGCGCTGCCGAGTTCCTACTTCAAGGGGCTCAATTTCCTGCTGAACGAGCAGCCGGACAAGGCCATCGAGGCGTTCATCGAGGTGGTCAAGGTGGACCCCGAGACGGTGGAACTGCATTTCGCGCTTGGCAGCCTGTTCCGCCGGCGCGGCGAATACGACCGCGCCATCCGCATGCACCAGCACCTGCTGGAACGCGCCGACCTCGCCGTCGAGCAGCGCGCGGCGGCGCTGTTCGAGCTGGGCCAGGACTACCTCAAGGCGGGCATCCTCGACCGGGCGGAAGAGGTGTTTCTCAAGCTTTCCGACGGCCCGCAAGCGGGCGAGGCGCGGCGTTTCCTGCTGGACATATTCCAGCAGGAAAAGGACTGGGACAAGGCCGGAGCGATGGCCAAGCGGCTCGAATCGGAGACCGGCCAGTCGCGCGCCCGGGAGACCGCCCATTTCCTCTGCGAGATGGCGAGCTCCGAGGCGACGCATTCCCGGCCCGATGCCGCGCGCGCGCACCTGGACGCGGCGCTGGAGGCAAACCGGAAATGCGTGCGCGCCAGCATCCAGCTCGGCGACCTGGAGCGCGCCGCCGGCAGCCCGGAGCGCGCGATCGAGAACTGGAAGCGCATCGAGTCGCAGAATCCCGCCTACCTGGCGATGGTGGCGCAGCGCCTGCTCGAGACGCACCGCGAGGCCGGCAAGTTCGACGAGGGCCTGACGCTGCTCGCAGGCTACCTCGAGCGCTTTCCGTCGCTCGACCTGCTAGATGCCGTGTTCCAGTACACCCTGGAATCGAAAGGCCCCGAAGCGGCCTACAAGCTGGTGCGCGACGAGTTGCGGCGCAACCCGACGCTGCTCGGCCTGGACCGGCTGCTGGAGGCGCAGATCGTGGGCACGTCGAACCCGGAACGGCGCAGGGATCTGGAGCTGGTGCGCAACCTGGTCCACGGCCACACGCGGCGCCTGGCGCGCTACCGCTGCGAGAACTGCGGCTTCAAGGCGCGGCAGTTCTACTGGTTGTGTCCGGCCTGCGGCGGCTGGGAGACCTATCCGCCGCGGCGTACAGAGGAATTCGACCTGACACCATGAAAATCACCGTAGTCGGCACCGGGTACGTGGGTCTGGTAAGCGGGGCCTGCCTGGCAGACATGGGCAACCATGTCCTTTGCGTGGACGTCGATGGCGCCAAGGTGCGCGCGCTGAATGACGGCCGGATTCCGATCCACGAACCGGGATTGGAGCCCGTGGTGCGGCGCAACCGCGACGCGGGGCGCCTGAACTTCTCCGCCGACGTCGCGGCAGGCGTCGCGCACGGCGTATTGCAGCTGATCGCCGTCGGCACGCCGCCGGGCGAGGATGGTTCGGCCGATCTGAAGCATGTGCTGGCCGCAGCGCTGTCCATCGGCCGCCACATGGACCATTACCGGGTTGTCGTGAATAAATCGACCGTCCCGGTGGGAACTGCGGACAAGGTAAAAGAAGAAATAAAAAAGGAACTCGAAAAACGGGGCAAACAGGTTTCCTTCAGCGTCGTCTCCAACCCTGAATTCCTCAAGGAGGGCGCCGCAGTCGAGGATTTCATGCGGCCCGACCGCATCATCGTCGGCTCGGACGACGAGCGCGCCACTGCGCTGCTGCGCGAGCTCTATGCGCCGTTCCAGCGCAACCACGACCGGTTGATGCTGATGAGCGTGCGCTCGGCCGAACTCGCCAAGTACGCCGCCAACGCGATGCTGGCGACGCGCATCTCGTTCATGAACGAGCTCGCCAATCTTGCCGAGGCGCTGGGGGCGGACATCGAGGAAGTACGCAAGGGCATAGGCTCCGACCCGCGCATCGGCACGCATTTTCTCTACCCCGGTGCCGGGTTCGGCGGCTCCTGCTTTCCGAAGGACGTCAAGGCGCTTCAGCGCATCGCCGCGGACGCGGGGCGGCCGCTGCAGGTGATGGCTGCCGTGGAGCGGGCAAACGAAGCGCAGAAACATGTCCTCGGCGAAAAGATCAAGGCGCGCTTTGGCAAAAATCTCAAAGGCAGGCGCTTCGCGATCTGGGGCCTCGCCTTCAAGCCCAACACCGACGACATGCGCGAGGCGCCCAGCCTTGCCCTGATTTCCGACCTGCTTTCGGCGGGAGCGGAGATCCGCGCCTATGATCCCATCGCGAAACCGCGCATCGACGGCGTGGCGCTCGCGGACTCGGCGACGGATGCCCTGCAAGGCTGCGATGCGCTCGCCATCGTCACGGAGTGGGCGGAGTTCAGGGCGCCTGACTACGCAGCGCTGAGGAAAATCCTGAAAACGCCGGCGATATTCGACGGCCGGAACCTGTACGATCCCGGCATGGTGCGCTCGCTCGGCTTCGAGTATTTCCCCGTGGGACGCAAGCAATGAAGGCGCTTGATACGAGGAAGGCGCGCGTGCTGGTGGTGGGCGACGTCATGCTGGACCGGTACTGGTTCGGCGACGTTACGCGCGTTTCGCCGGAAGCACCGGTGCCGGTGGTGCGCTTCCGCAACCAGGAAGAGCGGCTGGGTGGCGCGGCAAACGTCGCCAACAACTGCGCCGCGCTCGGTGCTCGCACGCGGCTGCTCTCGGTGACGGGCGCGGACGAGGCGGGCGACCGGCTCGAGATGATGGTGAAGGAGGCCGGAATCCAGGCGAATCTGCTTCGCGACCCGAAGACCCCGACCACGGTGAAGTTGCGGGTGCTCTCCAAGCAGCAGCTGCTGCGCATCGATTTCGAGACTGCGCCCTCCGGCGAGGCGCTTGCCTCCAAGCTCGCCGATTTCAAGGCCGCTTTGCCGTCCTGCGACGTGGTGATCCTGTCGGATTACGGCAAGGGCGGCCTGGCGCACATCGCGAAAATGATCGGCCTGGCCCGCGCGGCGGGCAAGAGCGTGCTGGTGGACCCCAAGGGCGACGACTGGTCGCGCTACAAGGGGGCGCAGGTGATCACCCCGAACCGCAAGGAACTCGCCGACGTGGTCGGCAGCTGGAAGAGCGAGTCCGATCTGGAACGGCGCGTGAGCCGCCTGCGCACGCAGCTCGGCCTGGACGCGCTGCTGCTCACGCGCGGCGACGAAGGAATGTCGCTGTACTCGGCGAAAAGGCCGGTGCACGTCAAGGCCGAGGCCCGCGAGGTGTTCGACGTCAGCGGCGCGGGTGATACCGTGATCGCGACACTTGCCACCATGCTGGCCTCGGGCGTGCGGCTCGAGCAGGCGATGCGCATCGCCAACCGTGCCGGCGGCATCAAGGTCGCCAAGCTCGGAACGGCCGTCGTCACCCGCAAAGAACTGTTCACAACGTAAAGGCCGGGCGGATAAACATGCTCTACGTCGTCACCGGCGCCGCCGGATTCATCGGATCGAGACTGGTCGCCGCGCTCAACCATGCCGGCATCCGCGAGATACTCGCGGTGGACAACCTTGAGAACGGCGCCAAGGCGGTCAACCTTGCCGGCGTCGAGATCGAGGATTATCTCGACAAGCGCGAATTCCTGTCGCAGCTCGAAACCGGCCGGCTGGACGGCGGCATCGAGGCCGTGTTGCACCAGGGCGCCTGCTCCGACACGATGGAGACCGACGGCCGCTACGTGATGGAGAACAACTACGCCTACTCCAAGGCGCTGTTCGACTGGTGCCAGGACGAGGAAGTGCCGCTGATCTACGCTTCCTCGGCGGCGGTCTACGGCCCGGGCAAGGAATTCGGCGAGGCGCGCGAAAACGAAGACCCGCTGAACGTCTACGCCTACTCCAAGTACCTGTTCGACGAGTACGTCAGGAAACGCGTCGAGGGGAGAACTGCGCAGGTGGCCGGCCTGCGCTATTTCAACGTCTATGGGCCGAACGAGGCGCACAAGGGGCGCATGGCCTCGGTGGCCTTCCATGCCTTCAACCAGTTCCGCGCCGAGGGCCGCGTCAGGCTGTTCGAGGGTTCGGACGGCTACGCCGACGGGGGCCAGGAGCGCGATTTCGTGCACGTGGACGACGCTGTGAGCGTGAACCTCTGGCTGCTGGAGAACCGCGACATTTCGGGCATCTTCAACTGCGGCACCGGGCAGGCGCAGACCTTCAACGAAGTCGCCGCAGCCGTGATCAATACCGTGAACGGCTCGGATTTTTCGGTCGAGGAACTGGTGCAGAAGAATTTCATCGAATACATCCCTTTCCCGCCCCAGCTGGTGGGGAAGTATCAGAGCTACACGCAGGCGGACCTGGGCCGGCTGCGCGAAGCGGGCTACGGCGGCAGTTTCCAGCGCGTGGAGGAGGGCGTGGCCTCCTATGTCAGGGAGTTGCTGAAAGCGTGAAGAATACGGTCGAGGATTTCATCGGCAACACGCCACTCGTGCGGCTGCAGCGCCTGAACTCGGAATCTGAAAAGAACAAGAACGTCATTCTCGCCAAGCTGGAGGGCAACAATCCGGCCGGCTCGGTCAAGGACCGCCCCGCGATCTCCATGATCCGGGGCGCCGAGGAGCGCGGCGAGATTAAACCCGGCGACGTGCTGATCGAGTCGACCTCGGGCAATACCGGCATCGCGCTCGCGATGGCGGCGGCGATCCGCGGCTACCGCATGGTGCTGATCATGCCCGAGCACCTTTCGCTGGAACGCAGGCAGACCATGCGGGCGTTCGGCGCGGAGATTGTCCTCACGCCGCAGAAGGGCGGCATGGAGGCGGCGCGCGACCTGGCCGAAAAGATGGTGAGGGAAAAGAAGGGAATCATGCTCGACCAGTTCGCCAATCCCGACAACCCGCGGGCGCACTACGAGGGCACGGCGCCCGAGATATGGCGCGATACCGGCGGCGGGATCACGCATTTCGTCTCCTCCATGGGCACTACCGGCACCATCATGGGCTGCGCGCGCTTTTTCAAGGAGAAGAACCCGAAAATCCAGATCATCGGCTGCCAGCCCGAGGAGGGCTCGCAGATCCCGGGCATCCGCAAGTGGCCCGAAGCCTACCTGCCGAAAATCTACGACAAGGCGCGCGTCGACCGCATCGAGTACGTCAATCAGGCCGACGCCGAAGAGACGGCGCGGCGCCTGGCGCGCGAGGAGGGTATCTTCGCCGGCATCTCCTCCGGCGGCGCGACGGCCGTTGCCTTGCGCATCGCCAGGGACCTCAAGAACGCCGTGGTCGTCACCATCATCTGCGACCGCGGCGACCGCTATCTTTCGACGGGCGTGTTTCCCGACTAGAAATCGGCTTGTCCGACTTCTCTTTATGAATTCCGTTCTCGCCTTTGACATAGAAACGGTGCCCGATGTCGCCGGCATCCGGCGCCTGCACGGGCTGCCCGCCGACCTGCCGGACGCCGAGGTCGCCGAGGTCGCGTTCCAGATTCGCCGCACGAAGACCGGCAGCGATTTCCTGCCGCCGCAGCTGCACAAGGTGGCGGTCATATCCTGCGTATTTCGCAGCGACGAGGGAATCAAGGTGTTTTCCCTCGAAGGGCCGGAAGCGGACGTCATCCGGCGCTTCTACGAAGGCATCGAGAAATTCGTCCCGCAGCTGGTCTCCTGGAACGGGGGTGGTTTCGATCTCCCGGTCCTCAACTACCGCGCGCTGATCCACGGCGTCGCCGCGCCCATGTTCTGGGAGACCGGCGACGAGAACCGCGATTTCCGCTACAACAACTACATATCGCGCTACCACGCCCGGCACCTCGACCTCATGGACGTGCTGGCGATGTACCAGCCGCGCAACAACGCGGCGCTCGACGAAGTCGCGCAGCTAGCGGGTTTCCCGGGAAAGATCGGCGTCGGCGGCGCGAAAGTTTGGGAAACCTACCTCGCGGGCGGGATCGCGGAAATCCGCGACTACTGCGAAGCCGACACGGCGAACACTTACCTCCTGTTCCTTCGATACCAGCTGCTGCGCGGAGTTTTCACGACAGCCGCCTACGAGAAGGAAATCCGGCTGCTGAAAAGCTACCTGAGGGACCTCGACAAACCCCACTGGCGCGAGTTCCTCAAACTCTGGAATGAAACTTGAAATCGACGCGCTCGATGCCGCCGGCCGCGGCGTCGCGCGCAGCGCCGGCAAGGTCGTGTTCGTCGAGGGCGCGCTCGCGGGCGAGCTGATCGAGGCCCGGTTGCTCGAATCGAAATCGAAATTCGACCGGGCACGCGTAACGGAGGTCCTCCGACCGTCGGCTTCCCGGCGCACGCCGCAATGCCCGCATTTCGGCGTCTGCGGCGGCTGCGCCACCCAGCACGTCGACGGGCGTACCCAGGTCGCGGCCAAGCAGCGCTGGCTGGAAGACAACCTCGCGCGCATCGGCAAGGTGAAGGCCGAAGCGATGCTGCCGCCGATTTATGGCGAAGAGTGGGGTTACCGGCACCGCGCCCGTCTGTCGGTGCGGTTCGTCGAGGGCAAGGGCGGCGCGCTGGTGGGATTCCGCGAGCGGAAATCCACCTATGTCGCCGATATGCAGGGCTGCGACGTATTGCCGCCGAAGACCTCGGCGCTCATCGTGCCGCTGCGAGAACTGATCGCGCGGCTCTCGATCCGCGACCGCGTACCGCAGGTCGAGGCGGCCGTCGGCGACAGCGCCACAGTGCTGCTGTTCCGCCACCTGCTGCCGTTCGACGCCCGGGACGAGGCATTGCTGCGGGAATTCGCCGATGCGAACGCCGTCTGTATCTGGCTGCAAGCAGCGGGTCCGGAGACGGCACGGCCGTTTCACCCCGACGCGCGCAACGTCCTTGACTACGGTCTGCCGGAGTTCGGCGTGCGGATCGCCTTCCAGCCCGCCGATTTCACCCAGGTGAACCCGGCGGTGAACCGCCTGCTGGTGTCGCGCGCCGTGCGCCTGCTGGCCCCGCGGCCCGGCGAGCGCATCGCGGATCTGTTCTGCGGCGTCGGTAATTTCACCCTGCCGCTCGCCGCGGGCGGCGCGCAGGTGATCGGTTTCGAAGGCAGCGCCCTGCTGGTCGAGCGTGCCCGGGAAAACGCGGCCGCCAACAAGCTGGTCGCGCAATTCGAGGTCGCCGATCTGTTCAAGCCCAACCTCGATCCCTGGGGCCCGTTCGACAAGTTCCTGATCGATCCGCCGCGGGAAGGCGCGATCGGCCTGGTGCATTCGCTGCCCGACGCCTGGCCGCGCCGCATCGTCTATGTTTCCTGCGATCCCGCGACGCTGGCGCGCGACGCCGACGTGCTGGTGCACTCCAAGGGCTTTCGATTAAGCTCCGCCGGCGTCGTCAACATGTTCCCGCATACTGCGCACGTCGAATCCATCGCCTTGTTTGAGAGAAACGGAGCTTCGCCATGACCATCACGCCGCTCTACGCCGGCATCCTCGCCGTCTCTTTCTTCGTCCTCAGCATCCGGGTCGTCGCATTCCGCCGCCAGGGCATCAGCCTGGGCGATGGCGGCAATCCCTCGATGCTGCGGCGCATCCGCGGACACGGCAATTTCGCGGAATACGTGCCGTTCATTCTCCTCATGATGGGTTTTCTCGAGTTCAGCCATTTCTCGTCATACCTGCTGCACGGGCTCGGTATCGTGCTCGTCGTCGCGCGCCTGCTGCACGGTTATGCGCTGTCGTTCACGGACAAGTTCTTTTTCGGCAGATTCATGGGAACGGTGTTGACGTTCACGTTGTTGAATGTCTGCGGCTTGCTGTGCCTGTACCAGGGACTGCAGGCGATCCTGAAGACGGCATGAAAAAGGCGCCCACAGGCGCCTTTTATTGAACCCGGACCGCTTCAATCGCGGTCGCCGCCGAAGCCGATCAGCAACTGCAGCAGGCTGGTGAAGATGTTGAGCAGGCTGATGTACACGCCTGTCGTCGCCATGACGTAGTTGGTTTCGCCGCCGGTCACGATCCGCGACAGGTCGTGCAGCAGGAACAGCGAGAACACCACGATCACCAGCGTCGAGATCGCCAGCGCCAGCGCCGGGATCTGCAGGAACATATTGGCGACCATCGCCACCAGCAGCGCGATCATGCCGACGAACAGGAACTTGCCCATGAAGCTGAAGTCGCGCTTGGTGACGGTCGCGACCGTGGCCATACCGAAGAACACGGCGCCGGTCCCTGCGGCTGCGTAGCCCACGAGTTGCATGCCGTTCTTCATCGTCAGCGCATGGTTGAGCAGGGGGCCCAGGAACCAGCCCAGCAAGCCGGTCATCAGGAGCAGGAGGAGGACGCCGACCGCGCTGTTGCGGTAGGCGGCGATGCCGAACTGCAACCCGACCACCGCGACCATCATGAGAAGGAAGCTCATCATGGGGCTACCGACGATCACCGAGGCGGTTGCCATGCCGATGTAGGCGCCGGCAATCGTCGGGATCATGGTCAACGCGAGCAGGATGTAGGTGTTGCGCAGGACCTTCTGTGTGTCCGGCGCTATCGCTACGGTGCCGTAGCTGGTGTCAGCAGTTTGCAGTTCTTGTTGCATTGATGCCTCCTAGTTGGACGCAAGTATAAGACTATCCGGGGCCGGGTAAGTTTCAACCGCAAAGCCTCATCCGGCAAAAGGTTAAAATGGGGGCGTCAGGACGATATTTCAAGGAGAGTTGGCAGAGCGGTCGAATGCGGCGGTCTTGAAAACCGTTAGCCCGCAAGGGCTCGGGGGTTCGAATCCCTCACTCTCCGCCACCGCGCTGGGCGCGAAGTTCCGGTTGCAGTCGACGCCCGGCGCCGGAACCCTGATCGAACTCCAGTTGTCCAACAGGGGTGAGAACAAGAGTTCTGCTCGCTGACGATCACGGCGTTCTGCGCGACGGCGTGCGCCGGCTCCTCGAAACCGACGACGCCATCAGCGTGATCGCGGTTGCCGACGACGGCCGCGACGCGGTCGAGAAGACCATGGAGTTCCTGCCCGACGTCGTGGTAATGGATGTATCGATGCCGGCAATGAACGGCATCGAAGCGACGCGGACTCTCGCGAAAAGGGTCCCTGGCACGGGCGTCGTGATGCTTTCCATGCATTCTTCCGCGGACGTCATCCGGGAGGCGCTGCTCGCGGGGGCGCGCGGCTACGTCTTCAAGGAATCCGTGGGAGAAGAAGTGGTGCGGGCGGTGAAGGCGGTCGCGGCCGGGCGGCTGTTCATAGGCAGCGGGGTCGGCGAGAAAATCGTCGCGGAATACCCGGGCGGGCTGGGCGGCGTCAGCGCGATCGACAGCCTGACCTCTCGCGAGCGCGAGACCCTGCAACTGGTGGCCGAGGGAAAATCCAATGCAGAGGCCGCCGCAATCCTGCACCTGTCGCCGCGCTCGGTAGAAACCTACCGCTGGCGCCTGATGCAAAAACTCGGCATCGAAGACCTGCCGTCTCTGGTCAAGTTCGCGATTCGCCACGGGATCACCACGCCGGAATAGCCAAGTTGTCGTAGTCTCACGATATTCAACCCCGCCCGCGGTCTTTAGGATTCGCGGATGCATTTTCCCCGGATCGCCGTTTCGGACAATATCCGCCGTGTCCAGGCGTGACGCGCCTCGCCGGCGCGGTGCCGGCGCCGTGGATAGCCTCACGGACACCGAGCGCGAAATCGTCAGGCTGGTGGCCGACGGCAAGACCAATCTGGAGGTGGCCGCGATCCTGGGCCTGTCGCCGCGCACTGTCGAGACCTACCGCCTGCGCCTGATGCGCAAGCTCGGCATCGGAGGCCTGTCGTCGCTCGTCAAATACGCCATCCGGCACGGAATCGTCTCGCTCGATTGATAGTTCCCTTGAACCGGCACGACATGATGCAGATCGAGGTGGGCAAACTCGATTTGCATCGCGAGCCGACCGTGTTCCAGGGCCTGCTCGAGGCCGCGGCAGCTTCGTTGCGCCCCCTGGCGGCCGGCAAGGGCCTGCAGTTGCTGGTCACGATGCCCAACGAGGATGTCATGGCCTGGACCGACCGGCGCGTATTCAGCCACATCGTCCTCAGTCTTCTCAGAAACGCAATCAAGTCCACGCCGCTGGGAAGCGCCCGCCTCAGCCTGGGCCTGCGCACGGTAGAGGGGGAAAAGATGATCGAGATAACCGTGGCGGATACCGGTGTCGGCATCGGTCCCGGTGATCAGGCCCGGCTGTTTTCCGCTTCCCCCGGGGTCGAGGCGGCAAGGCCCGCGCGCGCTGGGGACACCGGCCTCGGACTGCATGTCTGCCAGAGGCTTGCCGGTCTGCTGGGCGGAAAGATCGGCCTCCACAGCGAGCCCGGAAAGGGCAGCACGTTCACACTGCTGCTGCCGCGCGAATAACGCGGAGCGGAGCTACGGACGGGTGCCCCAGAGTTCGGCCGCTTCGCGCACCACGTCGGGCAGCGAGCCTGAAGCCGCCAGGCGGGAGCGCAGCCAGCCCGCATCCGAGTAGCTGCGCCGCACATCGTTGGCGAGTTCACGTACCGCTTCGACGCTGCCGAGCCGGGCCGCGTGCGGCATCACCGCCGCGGCGGTATTGAGAAAGTCAGCCCCGATTTCTATCCTGCGGCGCTCGAAAGGGTCGACCATCTGGCCGAGACAGCCGAAGCGGCAGGCCTCGAAGCGGTTGAAGGCGTTCACCTGGTACACCGCCGGGGACGGCGCGCGGCTGCGCTCTTCGAGCAGCCAGGCGGCGAGCGCCTGGGCGTAGGCAGCCAGCAGCGCCGCGCGGCGCACCGTGAGCGGCGTATCGCAAACACGGATTTCGATGGTGCCGTACTCGGGCTTGGGGCGGATATCCCAGTAGAAATCCTTCATGCCCTCGACGATGCCGTAGCCGCGCATGACCTCGAAGTACTCCAGGAACGCAGGCCAGTCGGCCACGAACGGCATGTGGCCCGAGAGCGGAAACGCGCTCACCGCGGTCAGGCGCGAGGACTGGAACGACGTGTCCTCGCCCTGGGAGAAAGGCGAAGAGGCCGACAGTGCGATGAAATGCGGCATGTAGCGCGTGAGCATGTGCACCAGGTACACGGCCTCGTCGCCGCCCGCGCAGCCGATGTGGATGTGCTGGCCGAACACCGTGAACTGCTTGGCCAGGTAGCCGTAGCGCTCGGTAACCGCCTTGAAGCGCTCGGCCGGATGGACGCGCCGCTCCGACCAGTCATGGAACGGATGCGCGCCGCCGCCGCAGACCCCGAGGTTGAGCAAGCCGGCCGCCTCGCAGACCACGGCGCGCTGCGCCTCCAGTTCCGCCAGCGCGCCCGCGAAGGAGGTCTGGATCGAGCTGTTCAGCTCGATCATGCTTAGGGTCACCTCCGGTTTGACTGCGCCCGGGATCTGCTTCTTCGCCAGGCGTTCGATCAGGTCGCCGGCCTCGTGCGCGAGGTCCCGGTCATGGGCGCGCACCAGTTGCAGTTCCAATTCGATGCCGAGGCTGAGCCGCTGCGAGGGGCTGAATTCCATTCATGCCTCCGGGTGGGCCTCGCCCGCCCTGCGCAGCGCAAACTGCGTCGCGAGCGGGCCGAGCAACTCGAGCAGCGCCGAGGCGGACAGCACGACCGCCGCCAGTTCGGCGCCGAAGCGCGGGTAGAGCGCCGCGGTGTCGTAGACCATGACCACCGCGATCCCCGACATCGGCAGCAGCGACAGCGACAGCAGCCCGGCGCCCCCTGCGCGCAGCCCGGACAGGCGTCCGAGCGCGAGGATCGCGACCGCCTTGCCGAGGAAGCGCACCGCGACGAACACCGCGGTCACGACGGCGACCGTTTCCAGCCCGCCGAAGTCGAGGCTGGCGCCGGACAGGACGAACAGAACCACGAACAGGAGCTGGCTGGCATGGCCGAAACGCAGCGGCAGCAGGACGTGATCGTAGTCTAGGTTGCGGGCGAGCATGCCGAGCGTCAGCAGCGCGACAACCACTGGAATGTTCAGCGCCCGCGCGCATCCGACCACCAGCACCACGAGAGCCACGAACAGGACGAACTGACGGTCCTCCCGTTTGCCCAGCCATTTAGCGAGCCCGAGCAGAAACTGGCTGCCGATGAATCCCAGCAATCCCGCGCCGGCCAGGAGGTACAGCGGGTGCAGGATCGCCGAGCGCCAGCTCGCCTCATGCTCCAGATGGAGGAAGGGCAGCAGCAGCGTCAGCGCGACATAGGCGAACACGCAATTGACCGCGGTGAACAGCAGCATGCGCTCGGTGATTTGCCCGGAGGCGCGCAGCTCTTGCGCAACCACGAGCACCACCGCCGGCGAGGTTGCCGTGCCCACGGCGGCGGCGGCGGCTGCGAGCAGGGACGGATAGTCGAAGTACATCAGCGCGGCGTAGATCGCAAAGAAGGCGCCGAGGCTTTCGCCTAGCGCGGCGAGCGCAAGCCAGCGATTGCGCCCGAGCCAGTCGAAGTCGAAGCGGTGGCCGAGCTCGAACACGATCATGCCCAGCGCGAGGTCGATGAACACGCGCGCTCCGGCAAACAGCGGCGCATGTACCAGGTCGAGCGCGTGCGGGCCGCAGGCGATGCCGACGAGAACGTAGCCGGTGACCCGCGGCAGCGACGCGACGCGGTTCGCCAGTTCGCCTCCCAGCAGGCCCGCGATCAGCAGCATGCCGAACAGGGCAAGCTGGCCGAACTGCAGGGGCCAAGAGGGCAGGAACCATCCGATCTCCTGCATGCTGGATCCTCCTCGGTTGAGAGGGAGCCCGCTTGGGATGGAAAGGGCCGCCAGCGGGAAAGTGGAGCAGCCCCATTTTACAAGGGAGCGTTCCGCCCCCTTGTCGCCGCTGGGCGACAGATCGAACATGCCCGCCGGCAGGCGCAATGCACGAGTGCTAGCGCCGTACCTCGCGCTGAAACACCTCGAGGCAGTGCGCCTTCGTGCGGATGAAGTCCGGGTCGGAAAGGGTATCCACGGTGCGCGGACGCACGCTGGAGAACGACGCAAATTCCGCGACCCGCGTCGGTCGCTTGGTCAGCAGAAGGATGCGGTCGGCGAGATAGACCGCTTCTTCCAGGTCATGGGATACCAGGACCATCGTGGTCCGCGTGCGCATGAAGACGTCCTGCAGCTTGTCGCGGATGAAAAGCGTCATTTCGTAGTCGAGTGCGGAGAACGGTTCATCCAGGAACAGCACTTCGGGTTGCGGAGCGAGCGCGCGCATGATGGAAGCGGTCTGCTGTTGCCCGCCGGAGAGTTCGTACGGGTAACGATTCAGGTCGAAGGTGACCTCGAAGGAGGCGATCAGCTCATCCACGCGCCGCCGCGCCTGGTGCGCGGACTTGCCGGCGAGCTTCAGCGGATAGCCGATATTGTCTATCGTGCGCAGCCATGGAAACATCGCATCGCGGTAGTTCTGGAACACGTAGCCGATCTTGGTGTCGCGCAGCGATTTGCCGTCGAACAGGATCTCGCCCGCGTCCGGCGGCAGCAGCCCCGCGATCATGTTGATGAGCGTGGATTTTCCGCAGCCGTTCGGTCCGAACACCGAGACGATTTCGCCTTTTGGAAGATCCAGGTTGAAGCGGTCGTAGAGGGGGGTGCCGGCAAAATATTTGGTCAGGCCGCGGATGGTGATGTGCGTGCCAAGCGGACCGGGCACGAAGGGCTCGGGCGGGGCTTCCGGCGCCACCACGGGAGTGACGACGCGCACGCTACTTCCCGCTCCAGTGCACGAGGCGCTTCTCCACGACCAGAAACATGATGTTCAGCGCGTAGCCGAGCGCTCCGGCGGCGAGGATCGAGGCGTACATGTCGCGCACATTGAGAACCTGCTGCGCGTCGATGATCCGGTGCCCGAGGCCGTTTTCCGAACCGATGAACATCTCGGCGACGATGACGATCACCAGCGCCATGCTGACGCCGCTGCGCAAGCCGACGAAAGTCTGCGGCAGGCTCTCCCAGATAAGCACGTCCTTGAAAATCTGCCAGCGGTTCGCGCCCATGACCTTCGCGGCCATGACCCGCTGTTTGCGCGCATTCATGACACCGTAGGCGCTGTTGAAGAGGATCACGAGCACGGCGGCGAAAGACGCGATCGCGATCTTGTTGATGTCGGTGACGCCGAAAATCATCATGAACAGCGGAATGAGCGCGGAGGAGGGCGTCGAGCGGAAAAAATCGATGAGGAACTCCACGCTGCGGTAGGCGCGCTCGTTGCTCCCGAGCAGGATTCCCAGGGGCACGCCCAACGTCGCGGCGACGAGAAAGGACTCGAGCGTGCGCAGCACCGTCACCAGAAAATCGCGGTTCAGCGAACCGCTGGCGATGCCTTGCGCCAGGGCGGAAAGGGTGGCCTGGGGCGTCGGCAGGAGCACGGGACTGACCCAGCGGAACTCGACTGCCGCGAACCATAGGGCGAACATCAGCGCCGGGCCGAGCGCGGGCAGAAGGCGTGCCGCAGCGAAGCTGCGCGGATGCGAAACGGCCATGCCTCAGGCTTTGTAGATCAAGGGGCCAACCGGCACGCGCGCCGAGAATATTTTCCGGTCCGAGAACAGATCGAAAAATTTCTGGAAGTAGGCGATGTCACTCGCGGTGAACTCCTTGTACGTGGTGTAGGCGGCGAGCGGCACTTCCGCGGTAAGGGAGCCCTCGATCGCGGTGTAGCCTTTGAGGAAGGCGCGCGCCTCAGCGGGGCTCTTGCGGATGAATTCGACGCCGCGCAGGTAGGCCGCGATGTATTTCGCCGTTGCTTCCGGATATTTTGCGATGAAGGCGCTGGCCAGGGAAGCCGAGCCGCCGAACCACGGCGCCCTGGGATCGCCCAGGATGTATTTCGCGATGACGCCGGCCTCGAGTATCCGGGTGGATCCCTGGAGCCGGCCGACGGTCCCGGTCGGCTCCAGCGTGTAGGCGGCGTCGATTTGCCCGGCTGCGATCGCCGCGACATGCTGACCGATCGGCAGTTCGATCACCGTCGCGTCCGTGACGCCGGCCTTTTCCAGCACCGCTTTCGCGAGCGTCACGTTTTGGATGCCGGGCCCGGAGGAGACGCGCTTCCCGCCCTTGAGGTCGGAGATCGTCTTGAACGCGCTCTTGTCGGCGACGATGAACTCATCGAGCACGTTCTGCACGTTGCTCGGATTGGATACGATGATCTTGAGCAGGCCCGGCGAGGCGAGCTCGCCGATCGCAAGCGCGGCGGAAGCCGTGCCGTTGGCGGTGCCGTCGACCCTGCCGGCGATCATGCCCTCGACGATCTGGGGCGGGCCCGCGAACTTGATTCCTTCCACATCGACGCCGGCTTCCTTGAAAAAGCCCTTTTCCAGGGCGGCGTAGAACGGCAGGCCGGCCGCGATCGGCCAGTAGCCGATGCGGATTTTCGGGGCCGCCTGGGCCCGCGCCTTCCATGGAACCGCGCAGGCCGCAAGCGCGAGGCCGCCCAGCGCCCGAAGCGCCCGGCGTCGGCCCGCATCCGGACGCGGATTGACCGCCGAAATCGTCTTTACCATACCAGCCTCTCTTTTCAAAAGTGATCCCCTGCAGGACCTGAGGACGCAGGAAACATGCCAGGTGGACTCGTGCGCGGAACGCTCAGACCAGCGCCTCGGCGAGTTGAGCGACGGTGGCGGTCCAGCCGACGATCGCGCCCTGCGCGCGGATCATCTCGAGGGCCGCCTGCTTGAATTCGGCAAAGTAGCTTTCCGTGGCGTCCTCGATCAACAGGCACTCATAGCCGCGATCGTTCGCCTCGCGCATGGTGGTCTGGACGCAGACTTCCGTCGTGACCCCCGCGAACAGAAGCTGGCGAACGCCCTTCAACCGCAGAATTTCCGCCAGATCGGTGGCGTAGAAAGCGCCTTTGCCCGGCTTGTCGATCACGACCTCGCCCGGCAGGGGGGCGAGCGCGGGCACGATCTCGCTGCCGGGTTCGCCGCGCACCAGTATCCGGCCCATCGGCCCGGCATCGCCGATGCGCAGCTTCGGATTCGCCCGCAGGCGTTTCGACGGCGGGCAATCCGACAGGTCGGGGCGATGCGATTCGCGCGTGTGGACCACGGTCAGTCCCGATTTGCGGCAGATTTCCAGCAGCTTCTTCACCGCGGGGATGACCGCCTGCAGCCGGCGCACGTCGTTGCCGAGGGTCTCGCCGAATCCGCCGGGCTCGATGAAATCCCGCTGCATGTCGATCACGACGAGCGCCGTGCTGCGCGGCTCAAGGCGGAATGCGAAAGGCTTGGCGGCGACGGCGATCACGCGTGCCCCGCCATGCGCGGGCCGATGACGGCGATGTCGGCCGTCGAGGCGGCCGTTTCGTGGACGATTCTTCCCTCGAACATCACCACGATCCGGTCCGACAGTTCGAGCAACTCGTCCAGGTCGGCGCTGACCAGGAGTACGGCTGCGCCCCGGTTGCGCGCCGCGAGGATGCGGTCGTGGATTTCGGCCACCGCCGCGAAGTCGAGGCCGAATACCGGGTTGGCCGCGATCAGCACCGCCGCTTCTCCCGACAGCTCGCGCGCGAGCACGGCGCGTTGCACGTTGCCGCCGGACAGAGCGGCGATCGGGGTCTCCGGACCGCGTGTCTTGACCTTGAACTCGTCGATCCAGCGCAAGGCCTGCGCCTGCATTGCGCCTCTTTTCAGCCAGATGCCGGAGGCGAGCGGCGCGCGGTCGAAATTCCGCAGCGCCATGTTCTCGGCTACGCTCATGCCCGGAACGCAGGCGTTCCTGAGCGGTTCCTCGGGCAGGCTGAACGCCTTCCAGTAGCGGATCTCGCCGCGCGAGGCCGCATAGGGCTTGCCGCCGACGCGGATGCTCCCGGCAACGTGGGCGCGTTGGCCGATCAGCGCTTCGACCAGTTCCTTCTGGCCATTGCCGGAAACGCCGGCGATGCCCACGATCTCTCCGGGGTGCACGTCGAGGGTGAGGGCCCTGACCGCGGGCAGGCCGGTATCGTCCTGCACCTCCAGGCCCTCGACGCTGAGCCGCGGCGCGTCTCCGGCGCCCGGGGCGCCGGCCCTTTTCCCCGTAGCCTGCGGAATCTCCCGGTCGCCGACCATCATTTCGGCCATCTTCGCGGGATTCAGGTCGGCGACGCGTCCTTCGCCCGCGAACTGGCCGCGCCGAAGCACTGTTACCGCGTCGGCGAACGCCATCACCTCGCGGAACTTGTGGGTGATCATCAGGACCGTCACCTTGTTTCCGTGCGCCATCGCCTTGAGCATGCCGAGCACCTCGTCGGCCTCGTCGGGCGTGAGCACGGAAGTGGGTTCGTCCAGGATCATGAAACGCCGCTGCAGGTAGAGCTGCTTCAGGATCTCGGTCTTCTGCTTGTCGCCCGCGGCAAGGCGCGATACCGGGGTGTCGAGCTTGAGCTTGAACGGCACCGTTTCCATGAACGCGGCCAGCCGCTCGCGTTCCGCCTTCCAGCGCACCACCGCAGGCACGTCGGCGCGCGACATGACTAGGTTCTCCGCCACCGTCATGCTCGGCACCAGCGTGAAGTGCTGGTACACCATGCCGATGCCGAGCGCATGCGAGTCCTGCGGCGAGCGGATCGAGCATTCGCGCTTGTCCACCTGGATCTCGCCGCTGTCGGGCTCATAGAAGCCGACCAGGCACTTCACGAACGTGCTTTTGCCGGCGCCGTTTTCGCCGAGGAGCGCATGGAACGAACCCGCCGCCACCTTGATCGAGACATCGTCCAGGGCGGCGAAGGAGCCAAAACGCTTGCTCATGCCGCGCACCTCGACTTCGAGCCCGCGCGCCGGAACTGCGCCGCGGTCCGGCTTGAGCCGCATCAGCTCCGTTTCGACCGGCATCAGCGGGCCCCGATCGTCTTGATGAGCTTGCGCGAATCCGAAACGGCGCCGAACACGCCGCCCTGCATTTTTACCATCTTGAGCGCGGCGAGATGATTGCCGCGGTCGGTGGCCCCGGTACAGTCCTCGAGCAGCAGGCACTCGAAGCCGCGGTCGTTGCCTTCGCGCATCGTGGTATGCACGCAGACGTCGGTGGTGATCCCGCTGAGCACCAGGTTGCGGATGCCGCGGGTGCGGAGGATCAGCTCGAGGTCCGTGGCGCAGAAGGAGCCCTTACCCGGCTTGTCGATCACGATTTCGCCGGGCATCGGCGCGAGTTCGGGAATGATTTCCCAACCAGGTTCGCCGCGCACCAGGATCCTGCCGCACGGCCCGGGGTCGCCTATGCCAACGCCGGCGGTGCCGATGCGGCGCGAGCGCCAGCGCTTGTTTTCAGGCAGGTCCGACAGGTCCGGCCGGTGGCCTTCGCGGGTGTGGATGATGTGAAAGCCTTTGCTGCGCATCGCCGCCAGCGTCGCCTTGATAGGTTTGATAGGGGCGCGGGTGAGCGACAGGTCGTAGCCCATTTTGTCGACATAGCCGCCCTTGCCGCAGAAATCGATCTGCATGTCGATGACGACCAGCGCAGTGTTCGCCGGCCGCAGGTCGCCGTCGAAGGGCCAGGGATAGGGATCGGCCTGGATGGTGCGGGCGCTTTTCGGCGCTGCGGTGCGTTGGGTCATTTGACGATGCTCAATTCGCCGGGTGCGCCGGCAAGCGTGCGGCGCGTCGAACAGGTCGCGATCATGATGCCCAGCGTCAGTACATAGGGCGCCGCGTTGAACAGGTAATAGCCCGAGGTCACGCCGACCGACTGCAGCGCCGGCCCGAGCGATCCCGCGCCGCCGAAGAGCAATGAAGCATAGAAGCAGTAAACGGGTTGCCAGCGCGCGAAGATCACGAGCGCGACCGCCATCAAGCCCTGCCCGCTCGACAGGCCCTCGCTCCAGCTACCCGGGTAGTACAGCGACAGGAACGAACCGCCGATCCCGGCAAGGAATCCGCCGGCCGCAGTGCACAGTGTCCGCACTGCGTTCACACGGTATCCCATCGCCCGCGCCGCATCCGAGCCGTCGCCGACCATGCGCACCACCAGCCCCCATCGCGTATTCCGAAACGCCCAGGCGAGCAAGATCGCCAGTACGATGCCGATGAGGAAGAGGGGATTCACCTTGAGCGCCGCCTGAATCTGCGGAATCGAACTCCAGTCGCCGAGCGGGATCGCCGGCAGCGTCGGCGCCTTGGGCTGCACGTAGGGCTTGCCGAGGAAAAACGCCAGGCCGGTGCCAAACAGCATCAGCCCGATGCCGACCGCGATGTCGTTGACGCGCGGCAGGTTGCAGATCAGGCCGTGCAAGGTGCCAAGCAGCAGCCCGGCGAATCCGGCCGCCAGAACGCCGAGCCAGGGATTGCCGGTGGCATAGGAGACGCCATAGCCGCTCATGGCGCCCATCACCAGGATGCCTTCCAGCCCGAGATTGATGCGGCCGCTTTTTTCGGTGATGCACTCGCCGAGGCTGACGAAGAGAAACGGCGTGCTGACGCGCAGCGCCCCGCCCAGCACCCCGATCGGCACACCCCACCAGCCCAGATCGGTCATGCGGGGGCCTCTTTCGGCCGGAAGATGGCAAAGCGGCCATAGAGCGTTTCGCTGGCGAGGATCAGCATGAACGCCATGCCCTGGAGCACGAGCACCGTCGCGTCGGGCATGTCGAGCCGCCGCTGCAACATGCCGCCGCTCGCCGAAATGCCGCCGAGCAGCATCGCCACGGGAATGATCGCGAGCGGGTTCTGGCGCGCGATGAACGCGACCAGGATCCCGGTGTAGCCGTAGCCTGCGATGAGCGAGGCATTGGCGTTGCCGTGCACCGCGGCTACCTCCGTGGCGCCGGCGAGACCCGCAGCGGCGCCTCCCAGGAAGCAGGCGAGCAGCACCAGCCGCCCGACCGGCAGCCCTGCCAGGCGCGCGGCGCGCGCGTTGCCGCCAACGATGCGCAGGCCGAATCCCCAGGTAGTGCGGTACACGAGCACGTACATGGCGACGCAGAAAATGACGCCGAATCCCAGGCCCCAGTGCACGTCGAGACCGGGGAAATTGCCGATCATGTTCGCGGTGCCGATGGGGTGGGTCGAGGGCTTGTTCAGGCTCGCGGGATCGCGCAAGGGGCCTTCGACGAAATGGTTGAACAGCGCGATCGCAATGTAGGTGAGCAACAGGCTCGAGATGGTTTCGTTGACGCCGCGGTATTGGCGCAGTGCGCCCGCAAACGCGATCCAGAGGCCGCCGGCGAGCAGCCCGGCCGCGACCATCGCGGATTTGACCAGCAGCGGGGCGGCGCCGTCCATCGCGTGGCCGGTCAGCGCGGCCGCGAGCCCGCCGAGCACCAGCGCGCCCTCCGCGCCGATCACCATCAAACCGGCCTGCGCGGGCAAGGCCACGCACAGCGCCGTGAGGATCAGCGGCGCGGCGCGGGAAAGGGTGTTCTGCCACGAAAACGAACTGGCGAACGCTCCCTTGTAGATCAGCCCGTAGACCTCGAGCGGGCTCTGTCCGAGCAGCGCGACGAACAGTCCGAACAGCAGCATTGCCGCCGCCAGCGCCCCGACAGGGATTGCAAGCGCCTCGGCCGAGGGGCCGAGGCCGGCGGCGCGCGCCATGCGGCTGCGCTCAGATCTTGCCCATCACGCCCTCGACCAGATAATTCATCTGCTCGAGCACCGGATCGGTCTGCTTCTGCGAGACGCCGGCGGCGATGATCTCCTTTCCCGCGTTGTCCTTGAGGGGGCCCTTGAAGATGACGTAGTCGCCCTTCATCATCGCCGCGTGGACGCCGTCGGCCTTCTTCTTCGCCGCGTCCGACACCGCCTTGCCGTAGGGCGACATCTTCACGTAACCTTCCTTCAGGCCGCCGCGGATGAAATTCTTGAACGGCGCACCCGCCATCGCGTCCTTGACATGCACGCTGTAGGGAGTCAGCCAGTTCCATTCGGCGCCGGTCAGGTAGCCCTTGGGCGCGAGCGTGGCCTGGTTGGCGTGGTAGCCACAGACGAAGATGCCGCGCCGTTCGGCGGACTCGACGATCACCTTGGGGCTGTCCACGTGGCAGGTCACCACGTCCACGCCCTGGTCGATCAGGCTGCTGCAGGCCTCGGCCTCCTTGACCGGGAGCGACCAGTCGCCCGTGAAGATCAGTTGCGTGGTGATCTTCGGATCGATGCTGCGCGCCCCCATCGTGAACGCGTTGATGTTCCTCAGCACCTGCGGGATCGGCTTGGCCGCGATGAAGCCCAGCTTCTTGCTCTTGCTGGCGTGGCCCGCGACGACGCCGTTCAGGTACTGGCACTCGTCGATGTAGCCGAAGTAGCTGCCCGTGTTCATCGGGTGCTTTCCGGCTGTCCAAAGGCCGCCGCAGTGGGCAAAGCGCACCTTCGGGTATTTGGGGGCCACCGCCAGCACGTGCGGGTCGAAGTAGCCGAACGAGGTCGGGAAGATGAGCGTCGCACCGTCCTGCTCGACCATCGAGCCCATCACTTTCTGCACGTCGGTGGTCTCGGCGACTTTTTCCTGCTCGAGCACCGTGACGCCGGGGATCTTCTTGATCTGTGCCGCAGCCTGCGCCTGCGCCTGGTTGTAACCGTAGTCGTCGCGCGGCCCGACGTAGATCACGCCGACGACCAGTTTGTCTGCGGCAAACGCGCGCGAGATCAGGCCTTCGCCCAGCGCCGCCCCCGCGGTGGCGGCCGCTGCGCGCTTCAACCAGGCGCGGCGTGAGACATTTCCGATCGATTTTTTCATGATGTTCTCCCGTGACATGGATACCAGCTTGTATACCAAGCACGCTCCGTGCCACGGCGAGGACTGCTGCTGCTGCCAGACGGGGCTGCGCGCGAATCGCAACTTGTTGGGGCACGGCTGCCGGAATCTGCCCCATAAGCGTGCATCGACTTGAACCGGGCTAGTTGCGAGTCCGCGATTCCTGGTGCGCGACGTGCAGACGGTGAAGGGAGATTTTTCTCACCTCCAGTTTGGATTGCTCGACGTGGGATTTCAGCAGCAGCGCCGCCTGTTGCGCTTTCCTCGCGAGGATGGCACGCAGAATCCCGGCATGCTCGTCGTAGGTGCAATCGATCCGCTCGGGCTGCGTGAAGTCCAGGCGGCGGATGATCCGGATTCGCTCGGTGATGCCGTTGTGGATGCGGGCGAGCTCCGGGTTGCCCGCAGCGGCGACGATGGAGGAGTGAAACGCCTCGTCCAGCCTGGAGACCTGGAGCCAATCCCTGAGGCGCTGCCTTGGCGCGGCAACCAGCCAGGTCTTTTTGAGGCTCGTAAGCGCGTCGCCGATATCGGCCGAACAGAGCTTTTTGACCGCCGCCAGTTCGAGAATGATGCGCACGTCATAGAGGTATTCGAAATGCTGGAAGTCCAGCGGCCGCACGCTCCACCCGCTCTTGGCATTGACTTCGAGGTAACCCTCCCGCTCGAGCCGGAGCAGCGCCTCCCGCACCGGCGTGCGCGAAACGCGTCCTCGCCGGGCGATTTCGTTCTCGGAAAAGCGCGCTCCCGGCACCAGGCGGAAGTCGAAGATGTCGGTCTTGACCCGCGTATAGACGGCGTCGGCAAGCCGGTCGCTCCTCTGACGGCGCCCGCCCGGATCGCCCCGGCTGGTCTTCCTCATCGCAAGGGTTTTGGCATGAGTTGTGCGTGCATACTTGTATGCCATCCTGCATACAAAGAATGGAAATGCCGGCAACCCTTGCAAGAACCGGGCCGATCGAAGAGGTGGAGCGGGCCTACCGCCGTATCGCAGGCCTGGCCGGCAATCCCGTGTTCCTGCACGTCGTGCCGCGGGAAGCGGCGCTCGAGAGGGCGCGATGGCTCGAACGGCTGACGGATGCAGAAAAGAAGAGGCTTCCCCTCTATGGCGTCACCTTTGCCGTAAAGGACAACATCGACGTCTCAGGGCTTGCCACGACCGCGGCCTGTCCGGCGTTCGCTTACACGGCCGGAAAGACGGCGACCGCGGTGCAGCGGGTGCTCGATGCCGGCGGAATTCTGCTCGGCAAGACCAATCTCGACCAGTTCGCGACCGGGCTGACGGGGACGCGTTCCCCCCACGGCGCCTGCCGCAATGCGATCGATCCCGCGTACATCAGCGGCGGATCCAGCTCGGGCTCCGCCGTCGCGGTCGCGCTCGGCGTCTGCGATTTTGCCCTCGGCACCGACACCGCCGGCTCCGGCCGCGTGCCGGCCGCGTTCAACGGCATCGTCGGCCTGAAGCCGACGCGCGGCCTGGTCAGCGCCGCCGGCGTCGTTCCCGCCTGCCGTTCACTCGATTGCGTGTCGGTCTTCGCGCCCGATTGCGCGACGGCCGCGAAGGTTCTTGCCGTAACGGAAGGCTTCGACGCCGCGGACCCCTACTCGCGCCGGCCGGCGGACCCGGTTTCGTTCCCGGCCGGGCGCTTCCGCTTCGCCGTGCCGAAGCCTGTCCAGCTAGAGTTTTTCGGAGACGCTGCCTACGCTGTGCTTTATGCCGACGCCCTGCGCCGCCTCGAATCGTTCGGCGGGCAGCGCCTGGAAGTCGACCTGTCGCCGTTCTTTGCAGCGCAGGAACTGCTGTACGCCGGCCCCTGGGTCGCTGAACGCACCGCCGAATTCGAGGCGTTTCTTGCGCAGCATGCCGATGCGGTGCACCCCGTGACGCGAGCCATCCTCGAGTCGGGCCGGTCTTATTCGGCCGCCGATGCGTTCAGGGCGCAGCACCGTCTCGCCTCCCTCAGGCGCGAAACCGAGCGGGTCTGGGCGGCCGCCGATGTTCTCGTCGTGCCCGGTGCGCCGACGATCTATAGGATCGCCGAGGTGGACGCGAACCCGGTCGAGCTGAATTCGCGGCTGGGCATCTATACCAATTTCGTCAACCTGCTCGATCTTGCGGCGATCACCGTCCCGGCCGGTTTTCGGCCAGACGGATTGCCGTTTGGCCTCACGCTTGTCGGTCCGGCATTTTCCGACTGCAGCCTTGCCGCGCTCGGCGGAAAATTCCATGGGGAAGAGATTGCCGCTGCATCGGACAATGTCCGCGTCGCCGTGGTCGGCGCGCACCTGTCCGGCATGCCGCTCAACGGGCAATTGACCGAGCGCATGGGGAAGCTGGTGCGCGCAACCCGTACCGCCGAGGCCTACCGTCTCTTTGCGTTGCCGGGGCAAACGCCGCCGAAACCAGGGCTGTCGAGAGTCGCGAACGGGGGAAGAGGGTCGTGCATCGAAGTGGAAGTATGGGAAATGCCCGCACGCCACTTCGGCTCGTTTGTCGCGGGAATTCCCGCGCCGCTCGCGATCGGAACGGTCGAGCTCGAGGACGGCGAGCGGGTGAAGGGTTTTCTCTGCGAGGAATACGCCATCGCCGGCGCGAGAGACATCACGCAATTCGGCGGCTGGCGCAACTACATGAAATCGCTCTAGAGACTGCAATGAGGAAGACGATCGACGGCGACTATGTGCTGGCGGCCGCGCGCATCGCGCAGCTTCCGCTTTCGGCCGGCGACGCCGCGTCCGTGACCGCCCAGCTGCAGAGGGTCGAAGAGATCGCGCAGCCGATGCTGGAGGTCGCGCTCGAGCCGAACCACGAAACGGGCCTGGTATGGCGACCTTAGCGTGCGTCACCTCCGCGCTGGAAACGATCCGCGCCCGGAACGGATCGATCAATGCCTTTACCGCAGTGCTCGAGCAGCGCGCGCTCCGCAAGGCCGGAACTGCCGCTGGCCCGCTGGCAGGCGTGCCCTTTGCGGTGAAAAACCTGTTCGATGTCGAGGGGCTTCCCACGCTCGCTGGGTCGAAGATCAACCGCGATCTGCCCCCGGCGTCGCGCGATGCGACGCTGGTGGAGCGCCTGGAAGCCGCCGGCGCGGTGCTGGTCGGCACGCTCAACATGGACGAATACGCCTACGGTTTCACGACGGAAAACACGCATTACGGGCCGACGCGCAATCCGCACGATCCCGAGCGCGTTGCGGGCGGATCCTCGGGCGGCAGCGCGGCGGCGGTTGCCGCGGGAATGGTGCCGCTGACGCTTGCGTCCGACACGAACGGCTCCATCCGCGTGCCTGCCTCGCTTTGCGGCGTCTGGGGGCTGAAGCCCACCTTCGGCAGATTGTCCAGGGCGGGCTCGTTTCCGTTCGTCGCCAGCCTTGACCACCTGGGCCCGATCGCCGCCAACGTGGATCTTCTCGCTGCCGCCTATGACGCGATGCAGGGATCGGATCCCCAGGATCCCGTCTGCCGCGCCGGTCCGGTCGAGCCGGTTTCGGCTTTGCGCGGCATCGGCGGCCTGCGCATCGCGCGCGCGGTCGGTTACTTCGAGGAGAACGCGGAAGCCTCCGTCGCGCAAGCCGTGCACCGCGCCGCCGAACGTCTCGGCGCCATGCGCACCGTTGAGATACCTGAGGCTGCGCACGGGCGCGCTGCCGCTTTCGTCATCACCGCCTCGGAGAGCGGGCAGTTGCATCTGCAAAACCTGAGGAAACAGCCGCAAAACTTCGAGCCCTTGATCGTGGACCGGCTGCGCGCCGGAGCCTTGATCCCGGCGGCGTGGTACCTGCAGGCGCAGCGCTTGCGCCGCTGGTATTACCGCAAGGTGATGCAGCTGTTCGAGACGGTGGACGTCATCCTCGCCCCGGCCACGCCGCGGCCGGCGCACAAAATCGGCCAGGAAACCATTTCGCTGCGCGGCAGAGAATTGCCCGCGCGACCGAGCCTGGGCCTGCTCACGCAGCCGATTTCCTGCATCGGTCTGCCGGTCATCTGCGCTCCCGTCGGCAAGGTCGACGGCCTGCCGGTGGGAATGCAGGTGATCGCGGCGCCATGGCGCGAGGATCTTTGCTTCCGGGTGGCGCGTGAACTGGAAAATCAACCAGCCTGAGATCGTGGAGGAAGTCGGCGCGGCCTTCGAGCGCTATGAACGCGCGCTGGTCGCCAACGACGTCGCGACGCTAAACGCGTTGTTCTGGGATTCCCCCCGCACGGTCCGCTACGGCGTGGCGGAACAGTTGTACGGCTATGACGCGATCCGGGGATTTCGCGCGGGCCGTCCGCCGGTCGACTTGCAGCGCAAGCTGACCCGGGTGGAAATCGCGACTTACGGGGACGATTTCGCGACCGTGAGTTGCGAGTTCCGCCGGACGGAATCCGGACTTCGGGGTCGGCAAATGCAGACCTGGGTGCGCACGCCGGGGGGCTGGAAGGTCGTCGCCGCGCACGTCAGCCTGGCGAGGTAACTCGGCGGCAATTTCGGAAGCGTCCTGCGATGTTACGATTCGCAGGATATGGCCTTGATTGTCCAGAAATTCGGCGGCACCTCGGTCGGTTCGATCGAGCGCATCCGCAACGTCGCCTGGCGCGTCGCCAAGTGGCAGTCGGCCGGGCATCGCATCGTGGTGGTGCCCTCGGCGATGTCGGGGGAGACCAATCGCCTGCTGTCGCTTGCCGCGGGACTCCAAGAGCACCCGGATCCGAGGGAGCTGGATGTGGTCGCCTCCACCGGCGAGCAGGTGAGCGTCGGCCTGCTGGCGATGGCGCTGCTCGCGCTCGGCGTCAAGGCGCGCAGCTACGCCGGCTGGCAGGTGAAGGTCCTGACCGATTCCGCCCATACGCGGGCGCGGATCCTTTCGATCGACGAGGTCAATTTGCGCCAGGACCTGGAAAACGGCTGCGTCGCCGTCGTCGCCGGATTCCAGGGTGTGGACGCGAGCGGCAACATCACCACGCTGGGCCGCGGCGGCTCGGACACCTCCGCGGTCGCTCTCGCCGCGGCGCTGGGCGCCGACGAATGCCAGATCTACACCGACGTGGACGGCGTTTACACCACCGATCCGCGGATCGTGCCGGAGGCGCGCCGCCTCGCCACGATCACATTCGAGGAAATGATCGAGATGGCCAGCGCCGGCTCCAAGGTGCTGCAGATCCGCTCGGTCGAGTTCGCCGGCAAGTACAAGGTGCCGACGCGCGTGCTCTCCAGCCTGACCGATCCGAAAATGCCGGTTGAGCAGGAGGCGCGCTCGGGCACGCTCATCACTTTCGAGGAAGACCCGCACATGGCGATGGAAAAAGCAATCGTCTCTGGAGTCGCCGCCCAGCGCGACGAGGCCAAGGTTACCGTCCACGGCGTGCCCGACAAGCCCGGCATCGCCTACGCGATCCTGGGGCCTATCGCCGACGCCGGCATCAACGTCGACGTCATCGTGCAGAACGTGAGCCACGACGGCACCACCGACCTGTCTTTCACCGTGGGCCGCGGCGACCTGGCGAGGGCGATGAAAATGCTCAAGGACCAGGTCAAGCCGCACATCCACTGCCGGGACGTCACGGGCGACGACCACATGGCGAAAGTGTCCATCGTCGGGCTCGGCATGCGCTCGCACGCCGGCATCGCGGCGAAAATGTTCCGTACGCTGGCCGAAGAGGGGATCAACATCCAGATGATCTCGACCTCGGAAATCAAGATCTCGGTGGTGGTGGACGAGAAATACGCCGAGCTCGCGGTGCGCGTGCTGCACAAGGCTTTCGAGCTCGATCAGGGGTAAAATTCGCCGCACGCCGGAGAGATGCCCGAGTGGCCGAAGGGGGCGCCCTGCTAAGGCGTTATACGAGCTTAAACTCGTATCGAGGGTTCGAATCCCTCTCTCTCCGCCAACCAGTCCATTGCGAACCAGCTCATTCTCCGGAGTCCGGAGAACGAGCCGAGTTTTCAAAGAGTTGCTCGCAGAAATTTGCCGTTTTCCCTATGAGCGAGCGGCCTAGCTGCCGATTTGTCGCTATTTCCAGGGCAATTTCTCCAGGTGCGTTTGTCGAGGTCCGACTTTTGGGGGGCGATTGACAGCATGTAAGCCTGGAATTACCGTAAGCCATGGCTTACCAGAAGGCGCTAGTTGCGCTTGGCAGCCCGACAAGATGCCTGATATTGGAGCGTCTACGCGACGGGCCAGCGTCAGTTGGAGAGATCGCCGCAGGTAAGCACGGCGACAGAGGGGGATTTCACTACTCCCACTTGCCCATCCTGCGCGATAAAAATGATTCGGAGAGAGAACAAAAAAGACGACACCGCGTTCTGGGGATGCCGTAACTATCCCCAGTGTCGACAGACATTCAAGTAATCAGAAGCTTAATGTTTTAGCGCAATTTGCAGAGATGAGGAAAACGTAGAGCACGGGCAACTGATGGCAGAACTGAAAGAGTGAGAGCCGACTGGCTCGTCATGAGCTTTTAGTAAGGACTTCTTCCACCTAGCTCGTACTAGCCAATCTATTCGGGCCGCGTTTGCCAGCGCTAGCGTAGCAAAAAAAATGGCAGGATTTCGTTTACGTACTGTTTGACAAGATTTCGCGTCGCTGTGTCCAACTCGGTCTTCTGTGAATTTTCCATTCTTATGCTCTCAAGCGCTTTCAGAAGCTGCTCTACGCGAGGTGGCAAATCTTTTGTTCCATAGAGCTGTATCGAATTGAGTCCGAGGTATTTCAGTTCTCCTATAAGTGCTCGGTCGGAGGAATTCGGACGAAGTTCAACTTGAGGGCGTTCGAGATTCTCGAATAGCCATGAAAGACCGCCTACGCTCCGCCCTGTCCACCAATATCCCCTCAAGTCTGAGCCGTATTGGTCTACGCACTCATGGAAACTGTCCATTTCGGATAAGCGAGACTCCGACGGTTTACCCCTTGCACTCAATTCAGATTCAAGAGCGCCTATCGCTTGCAGCACTCGTGGTGGACAGCCCAACGATCGCGCGTGCATCTCCAAGTGCACCGACAAGGCAATCATGACCTCTTTCTCATAGTCCTTCTGCGCGCTTGTCAACGTTTTAAAATTGGCTAGTGAACGACCATAGTAGCGAGAAAGTTTTCCGTAGGCGTAGCCAGCTAAAAAGAGCTCGCTTGATACCGGAAGAACTTTTTCTTGGCTTTGAGATGCCGCAGGTTCAACAAGCAACAAGAAGGCCACGATCGTGACAATCCCAGCTGTCACTTTGAGCATCGCGCCCTCCGCTAGTTTCGAGCGTAACGTATGTAAAGCCGGGATTCTTGGGTTGGTGATCCGTCAACGCGCGGTAGCGCACACGGTAGACGAAGAGTGGGTGTTCGGTCAATTTCAATAAGAACGTGGTTGACGGGGAACGAGCTTTATCTTTCTGTCTACTGTCTCTTTCGTTCATGGTTGCAACAAATCAAGTCACTAGTAGGTCGCTTTGGTACGATGCCTGATCGGACACGCTTAGGAGGCGTTACCGTGGCAAACAACGGGCTGGAAAACGAACCACTCGCAATTTTCAAGTACTTTACCGATTGGTGGGCGTATCTCCGCGGCCCCAAGATGTTCCTTGCTAACCAAAACCTGTCGAGCGCTGAGACATTTTCTCGATCATCCAAAATTCTCGCAGGTGGGACGACGGCTGCAATTGCACTCGCGACAGTGAATCTGAAATTTTCGCCCTACGTAGGAGATGAGCAAGCGCACGAACTTCTTACGGCGCGAGCAACGGGAATAGCGCTTGTTTTAGGCTGTGTGTTTTACGCCGCGATCGCGCATGTGATAGCACTTGTGCTAAGAGGTAATGGCAATTGGCGACAAACATATGTGACCTTTGCCTTTACGTTTGGATTCCTCTGGCCCGTCTCTGCTTTCGTATTAATCGTAAATGTTCTATTCATCAAGCTCGTGACGGGTTTGTCGTGGACTGCGCTCCCTCCGTTTGATGTTCCGATTGCTAGCGCACTTGAGCGTACGACCGGAAATATCATAGCTGTTGCATTTAGCGCGACAATATTTCTTTGGTTAATCGGCTTTTTAGTCTACTGCTACGGATGCGCAATATGGGCCGCTCACCGGATAAGCGTCATGCGAATTTCTGTTGCTTTGATCGTAGCGATGGTCGCAATAAACGTAAAGCCTGTAGTAAGTGTTCTTTATTGGATATCCGAAAAGTTTGAACCTCTGATCGGATGGACTATGGAGCGCTTTTAGGGAAAGGCAGGTTGTCGATCCCCATGAAGGTCCTTGTGGCATTCGTGGGCACCTTTTGCTTAGTCGCCTTAGCTCTATTGGTATATTCATTATTTCAACCTAGGTACGAGCGCGAGATCATTGGGGCTGATGGGGCCCCAATGGTGCTAATCCCCGCAGGAAGATTCTCAATGGGGAGCGATGACGGAGAGATAGATGAGAAGCCGATCCACGTCGTATATGTCGACGCGCTATACGTAGGCAAGTATGAGGTCACGACTTCTCGATACGCAAAATTCCTTACTTTGACTAGACGCGAGGAGCCCTTTAAATGGGGTGAAGTGCGCCTTCACAACGACGCAGATCGCCCAGTTGTCGGCGTGAGCTGGGAGGATGCACGTGCCTATTGCGAGTCAGTTGGGAAACGTCTACCAACCGAAGCCGAATGGGAAAAAGCGGCGCGCGGTACAGATGGACGCAAATATCCCTGGGGCAATGAAGATCCTACAAGTGAGTATGGAAATTTTGGGGAATGTTGTAAGTGGCACGGGTATGCGACGCTTGCCGTTGTCGGCAGCTTTGAAAAAGGAGAGAGTCCTTATGGCGTGCATGATATGGGGACAAACCTTTCCGAATGGACGGCAGATTGGTACAGCGCAAACTACTATCAAAATAGTCCTGCGAGCAATCCGAAGGGACCATCAGTTTCCACAGAGGTAAAACCTCTTTCGTTTAATTTTTCTAGGCATAAGGTGATTCGAGGTGGCTCGTGGACATCGGGTCCCAATAGTGTACGCACAGCATTTCGAGCCGAAAGTGTTCCTTCGGCGAGACATGGAAACGTAGGCTTTCGTTGTGCTGTTAGCGCCGCAACTGTAAGGAGTGGACATGACAAAGAATAGTCATGGGTTCTCACGCCAGGTGATAATGGTCTTTTTAATCGTTGCGAGCTTCATTGTTGTAACCGCTGTTCTTCTGGCAACTTTCGATCATAAGTCATCGGCGAACAAAGAAAATAACGAAGATCCGCTTCCTGTGATTGACTACAAGAAGCGTTTCGAATGGGCCGATGAAATTCCATACTTGTATCGTGCATCTGGAATGCCGCCGCAAGATGCGGTCAGATTGATTTTGCAGAACTCCGCCCATCTTCGAACATATATGGCGATACAACTCTTGCGTGGCTGTAGTTCCGAGTCGTCAGATTCGATTTGTAGCGCTAAATTGGGCGAGCCAGCTCTCGAGGAGAAAATTTCAAGTGGGATTGATCAGGAAGTAACGGCGCGATTGAAGAGCGGAGGGGAAATGACGAGCGCGGATATTTCATTACTTCGGCAGCCTGGTCCATTTACCAGACTCATAGCGCTCAAATCGCACGCTAGTCCTTATGCAAGTCTTGTTTTCTTCTTGACTGGCGGAAACGGCTATAGCGCCACACGAATTAAAGAGATGTACGGAAATCCAAGTGACGAAACGTCAAGCGACGATTCCTACGTCATGACCTACAAGAGCCAAACGACAAGCTATTCGACGAAAACTGAGTTCCAAGTGAATGTAAACTCAGGGGAAGCGAAGAGAGTTATGATCAGCCTGCAGCGTTAGGAAGTGATTTCTTGCAAAACTGAATGTCACGGTCGCTCAGAGTCCGGATGGGATGATCGCCTTCATATAGCCACTTTGAGGGTCATCGATCGCATGATCATCAACAATTTCGTCGAATTTAAGTTGTGTCAAAAGCTCAAGCAATTTTGCGAATCGCTTGACATCCAGGAAAGGCTGATCGTCGATGACGTCTCCGCTCCAATCGATGAAGCGCAGCTGCCCAACGTGCGCATAAGCGAGTTTGCCAAAAAGGCCGCGTAGCGCGGCTATCCGTTCAAGCAGTGGCCCGAAGGCTGGGCTAGGAGGAAGGTGCGGGACGATATCGTCCGCGTACTCGTAGCGCGTGCTGTCGATAACGGCCTTGTCGTAGGCTTTCGCAAAGCTCTCATCACCTGGATGCGCTGCCGCAAATGTGCAGACGTGAGGGGACATGCCTTCGGTAAGGCTGAATCGTGCTGCAGCCAGATTGGCTACTGCTCCTCCCTTGCTATGTCCCGTTATGTAAAGGGCTTTGTTCATCGCGGCGGCGAACTGCTGGTTGACTTCCGTACATGCCGGTAGCCACAGAGAATCTAGCGCACCGCAGAAGCCTTGGTGCACTAGGCCAGGTAATCCCTTGCCCTGAATAAGAGGCAAGGCAAGGTCGTTTGCCCAATCGAGGATCATTTGTTTGTGATTGGGTGCCGTAAAGGGCAAAGTACCGCGGAACGCAACTATGACGCCGTCGCTGTTGGTGCCCACGAGGCAAGCATCGATTCCAAGCGCGCCCGCGACAAACCCAACCGGCGGGGTAGTGAATGCAAGCGCGCCCGAATACAGCGCTACTGGCGGGACAGGACCTTGAGTTTTGACCGCGTACGCAAGATTGCTTGCGCAGAGTAGGCGGGCTGCAAGTGTCAGCGCCATCGGCGGCCTCTTTACTCGAAATTACGACTCACGTTCACTTTGAACTTCTGCAAAGGCGATCACTTCAATCCGTCACTGCTTCTGCGGAGTTGCATCGTCTTTTTTGTCTGCCGTGCGTGCGATTCGATCGAGTACGTCGGGTACCAGCTGCTCCGCAAACCCGGAAAGAAACGACCACAAAATCAGTTTTGCGAAGTCAATCCCGGCCTTGGGTCCGGTGCAAGTTATGAACGAAGCAAACGTCGAGCCACAGTCGCCTGCCTTCCCGCCGACGGCAATCTCCGGCACCAGATTCCCTGCGATGCCGGACATTCCAGCGATGAACATCATGTACAGAAGCGTTGCAAACACGGCGCCGCTCAGCAGCGATATGGCGATCCCGACCGAGCCCGCATCGAGTCCAGACAGGATCTGCACGGGGTCACTCGTTGCGAGCGGCTTCTGCGTGACGCCCTGCATGCGGCGCAGGATGCTCATGAATGATCCGGCCATTCCAGACATCGCGATGACGGCAAGGGTCGACACCTCGAGCAGCCTGCTTGCCGAGTACAGGACGATGAACATCCCCAGCATGATGAGGAGCAGAAACTCCCGAACTCCCCTGATCCGCTCGTCCCGCGCGCGCGAGGTCGTGTACAGCCAGTGGAATTCCTCGAGGATCTTCTCGACGTCCGCGCGCACGGCTGCCAGGGACACCTTCGGGTCGGCCGGGTCAGGCGGTTTGGACGCCTCGTAGTTCCGGTAGGCGTCCTCTCCGATCGCTTGCCTGAATTTTAGGCGCAGGATCCAGACACGGCGCTCCAGCTTCTCCCTGGGCTGAAGTCGGACAACGGCGATTTCAAGCGCATAGATGTCCGTCCAGGTGATCTTCGGTAGACGGGCGACGATCCTGTCGGCGTCCTCCTTGGCCTTGACCGCGACGGGGTCCGCGGGATCGGGGGTAGGGACGGCCTCGTAGTCGGCGAGGACGCTCTCGTAATAGCGCTTCGCGTAGTCCGGTAGTTTCTGAAAGAAATCCACGTTCTAGGCGGCGAACCGGCTGCATCCGTATCAGCGTCTACGCGCCAACGACCTTTTTTACCGCGTTGATGGCGTTCGTGACCAGCGATATCCCCTTTGAAATATTCGAGATCTTCTTGTCCGCGTCGCCGATGAATTGGGTCGCATCATTGAGGGCCGACATGGCGCTCTTGTACGAGGCGGATTCGGCGTCGAGGTCCTGTTTAATGGCGGCCATGGCGAGCTCGGCGAGTTCGTCTTGCTGCTCCATGAGTGTGCGGCTGTCGTCGCCGGTGGCGAGGACTGCCAGGTTGTTGACTCGAGACGCAAGCCCGGTTGTCGCTTCGGCCAGATCGTGGCTATCCATTTTTTGTGCCATCCTCGATCATTTGGATTCGAGTCCTTTGTAAAACCCGCGCATGCCTTGGATCTCGGCAAAGACATCCTTGATTGCTTCCTGGGGTGTTTCTGGGGCGTCCAGGCTCTTTCTCAGTTCCGCGTGCGCTGCGGGAAGCTTTTTGGCCGCATTGGATACCGCTGTAAGCTGATTTGAGATTAGCGAATAACCGTCGATTGCGTCCGCCGCCTTCTGATCGAATTCGTACCGGGCGAGCGTTCCGTAGGACGGTCGCCATGCGTTTGCGTGGCGGACATATGTGTCTCTCATAATTTCCGCATACGCCGCAATCTTCTCGTTGGAAGACGCAATGAGCGTGGCAAGTTGCTCCATCGCTGGTTGAGCGCGATCCATTACCTTCTTGAGAGCGTCCTTGCGCTCGCGATTTGCGGCGGCCTTGGCCAGCTCGTCCACTACGGTGGCGAAGATGTCGACGATCGCTTTCGCCTGCGGGGCGATTGCCGCCAGCGCACCTGCAAGGCTCTTCGTCGAGGAGTCCAGGTCCTTGTTGTAGTCTTTACCCGCGAGCTTTTGCAGGGCCGTCGTGTACGCGACGAGAACACCCATCTGCTGCTCCCGGAACGTGAGCTCCGGACTGATATCGAAGGAAATTTTTCCGACACTGAGCTTGGTAAACGTGTCAGGAGAAAGAGGGGCGTTCGGGGCAGTCACAATCGCGAAATCGCGCAGCCGTTGCTCCACGTTCGTGTAGGCCGTCGAGCTTCCGCTCTGGATGTCCTGGCTCGCCTTAGCGAGCGCGTCGTAGCCGGCGATCGGGGGCGAGGCGCAGCCGGACAACAGGAGCGTCGCGAAAAGAACAAGCGCCGCGCCGCGCTGGACGAGGAGAAGGGCCAATCTTTCCGGTTTGTGGCTTCGGATCATTGCTGCCTTCGCGAACGCTCCCCGCAATAAAAAAGGTTAACAAAGCGGCTAAAAATTCCTATCCCTCAAATTGATTGGCCCTTTCGAACTAGCCCGAATGGGTTACCGCTTGCGCCGCCTCAGCCACGCCCTGGCTTGCTCTACGCCTTCGCCTTTGGAATGAAAGGGCTGCTTGGCCAACATGGCCAGGCTATGGGCCGCATGCCGTCGTTCGGCATCCGACAGCTCTGGGTCATTCAACCGTACCTCGATGGCGGCCACCGAACGCCGTTTCTGGTTTACTAGGAAGCTCGCAAAGTGGTCCTTCATCTCGAAGCCCTTACGTGAAAGCTTGTCGAGTTCAGTCGCTGAAACGCGAAGCTCGCCGTAAAGGCCGCGAAGCCCCGCTTCCATCCACACTTTGACGCCCTCGATCAGGCGTGCTGTCGAGGCGTAGATCCTGGGGATTCCCTCCACTGTCTGCGTCACCAGCCATTCCTTGGCAGCGCTGAACGCCCGGTGATTGGAGGTCTCGACGCCCCAGGTCCGCTCTTCGAGTTCCAGGTCCAGCGGCGCCAACTCTTCTGCCGTGAGCTCGATGCGCTCGATCGTTTCCGTTCGCGGCGCAGGAAGCGTAAGCGCCGCGGCGATGCTGGTTGCAGCTGCCGTGCGGGCGCCAAGGCCGCCCAATTGCCACTTGTCAATGAGGTACTTCGGGACGCTCGTATGGTCGAACGCCGTGTGGACGACCCGGCGCTCGGCCCAGGGCGAGACGAGCAACGCCGGCACCCGGAGGCCGTACTGATCGAAGGTGTATTCTTCCTGGTGGCCGTCTGGCGGCGAGGCCTTGGGTGGCACCGCGTGGTCGTAAAACCCGCCGTGTTCATCGAAGTACACGAGAAGCAGGGTCGACTCCCAAAGCGGCTTGTTGGCTCGAATCGCGTTGTAGACGTCGGCGATCAGCTTCTCCGCCTTCATGATGTCATGCGGCGGATGATCGTCGTTCTCGCCGCCGCCCAGGTAGTTGGGCTCGATCAGGCTGTACTGCGGGAATTCGCTCTCCGCGCCGCGAGCATCGTCGAAGAATTCGTCGATGTAGAAATACCGTGCCGCGTTGTGTGGCAGGCGCTGGTGCATGAGCACGCTGGTCTGGGGAATGTCGTGGAAATACACCTTCCAGTTGATGCCTTTTTCTGTGAGGCGATCGAATATCGTCGGCTGGTTCTGCTGAAACCACCCCTTCGCGTCCACCGTGTGCTCACCGTCGCCCGGCATGTTGACCCGGCCGTTGGACGTGCCGGTGAGCGCAAAGAAGCGGTTGGGCCAGGTCGGGCCGGGAAGCGACGAAAACCAGCGATCGCAGACGGTGAATTCGCGTGCGAGGGCATGCAGCGCGGGCAGGAACCCGAGCGGGTAATAGCCCATGATGAGCGCGCGCTGAGCATCCGTGCTCTCCGGGTAGCACTGCGCGAAGTCCTTCACGAATCCGCCATTGCCGCCGGAGAGCTGCGTGGCCACATGGCCGACTTCATGATGCGGGTCCAGCATCATGACGCGCTCTCTCGTCGGCGCTTGCGCGTACGTCCTTCCCTGATACGTGTTCGTCCTCGGATTCTGCGGGTCCACGCCGTCAAGGTCCGGATAAAGCTGCCTGAAGCAGCCCAGCATCTGGTCGAAGGAATGGTTCTCGAGGATCAGGGCCACGACGTGGCGGATGGGATCTTGAGTCGTGCTGTTTGTTTCGAACACGGATTTCCCCTTTTTTCAGACACACCTTACCGTCGGGCCAGTCTCCGGAGCAGGTCCAGCTGCGTTGGTAGGCAGACGGACTTCAGGTCGAATCGCTCGACTACCGTTTTTCTTGCGTTTTTTCGGATCGCCGCGAAGGCCTTTGGCTTTTCCAGCGCCGCCACCGCCTTTTCGGCGATTTCATCGGCGGAGAAGAAGTCCACGAGGAGGCCGTTCTTGCTGTCCTCGATGACTTCCTCCACCGGAGGCGTCCTTGAGCCGATTACCAAGCACTCGGATGCCATAGCTTCGAGCATCGACCACGAGAGTACGAAGGGGTACGTAAGGTATATGTGCGCGCTGGATATCTGGAGCGTCGTCAGGTAGGTGGAATAGGGCACCTTTCCTAGGAAGTGCACTCGCGAGAGGTCGAGTTCGGCGCCAAGTTCCTTTAGGAGCTGTTCACGAAAGGTCTGCCCCTTGGGCGGTCGCGGTCCGTAGCTGGTGGCGTCTCCGCCGATGATCACGACATGCGCTTTGCGGCGGCGTTTAAGGATGGCGGGCAGGCTGCGCATGAAGCTCGGGAAACCGCGATATGGCTCTAGGTTCCTCGCGACGTAGGTGACGACCTCGTCGGTTGCGGTCAGCTCCTTGCCGGAACCGGGGAGTGGCAGCCTTGCCTCGGGGTTCGGCTTTACGATGTTTGTGTCGATCCCCTCGTGAACCACCCTTAGCATCGGGTGATAGCGCTCGGGATAAAGCGCCTTCTGCCATTGGGTCGCGCACTGGCCGAGGTCGGCGGTGTTCAACGCGATCAAGTTGCCGAAGTTCTTCGTCCGGATCCGGGGGCCGGTGTCGAAGATCTTTGCCTCCTTCGC
>Ga0070731_10000638_pt1 | contig 43680 bp, 37 predicted proteins | sample Coa_R1_2_FD_66448 | JGI IMG/M metagenome (GOLD analysis project Ga0070731, IMG submission 66448) | Surface soil microbial communities from Centralia Pennsylvania, which are recovering from an underground coalmine fire - Coalmine... | ecosystem: Environmental > Terrestrial > Soil > Unclassified ...
CCGCCCCAAATCCAGCTTGTAATGTCCTTTCCATGATAAAACGCGCTCCAGGTAAAAGAGGCTGACGCCATTATCATTAAAGACAAAAAGAAAAATTTGTTGAGCGTACCTCGTTCGGTCATTACTTCCTGACCAGCAACAACCTCCGAATTTTGAAATACCTTTTCACTTAAGGTTGGATTTCCGGATTTAAATAGTTCCATGGTTTAAATTTTAGAATTTGCAAATTACAAAATACCATTGTTAATTACAATCAGCAAGCTTTGTTGGATTATGACTGCATTAAATTTAACAAAACCGTCTGTTGCCGGTCGATCAAAGAATCCACTATTTCTTATTTCTCGGATCAGGCGCCCGATTACCCTGACGGTGATGTGGTTGATGTCTTTTTTTACGGTCGTTCTTTTCCAGGCTTTGCAGACTGATCTGTCCAACCAATTCAACAAATTCGTGTTCGGGTTCTGCATTTTTATTTGCATGAACTTCAACCGTTTCCATTTCTTCAGGGGTTATTCCCTGCAGGTTTTGCTGCTTTATTTTCTTTACCGTTTCCAATGTTAAAGGATATTGACGGCTGCTCTGGGGTAAAGTGTACCACATCAGGTTTCTGAAAATATCTTTTTTAATAAGCAATGCAGTTCCTTTTGCGACCTGCAAGGTATCGGCATTATCAGGAAAATGCTGCAACGCATCAAGATAGGTGTCCAGTTCATAGTTCAAACAGCATTTCAAACGTCCGCACTGACCGCTGAGTTTGCTCTGATTGATGGAAAGATTTTGATACCGGGCTGCTGTAGTGTTGACCGATTTAAAGTCGCTTAACCAGGTGCTGCAACATAATTCCCGTCCACAGCTCCCTATGCCGCCAACTTTTGCAGCCTCCTGCCGTGCCCCTATTTGTTTCATTTCAACTTTCAGCCTGAATTCAGACGCATAAATTTTTATCAATTCGCGAAAATCAACCCGATCATCCGCAATGTAAAAGAATGTGGCTTTTCGTCCATCTGCCTGAATTTCCACTTCACTCATTTTTAATTCCAATTTTAGTTGCCGGGCAATTGCCCTGGCTCTGATCACCGCATCTTTTTCACGGGCTTTATTCTGCTCCATCATTTCCAGATCTTTGTCAGAGGAGCGCCTCAATATTCTTTTTATATCCGGGTTTCCCTCATCCAGGTTTTTTTTCTTTAGTTGCAATCGCACTATTTCACCGGTTAAATTTATCTGGCCAACATCAAAACCGCTTACCCCTTCAACGCTCACCATATCGCCTTTTTCAAAAAGTTGCATCGTCGTATTGCGGAAAAAATCTTTCCGGCTGCCATTATTAAAACTCACCTCAACAATTCTACAACCACTTTCGGGGTCACTGAAGGGAAGGTTTGCCAGCCAATCGTGCACATTCATGCGGTTGCAACCGCCTGTACTGCACCCACCATTGCTCTTACAACCATTAGGCTTTCCACTTTCGGTGCCACAATTAGTGCATCCCATATTTTAAAAAATTAGAAGTAAAAAAAATCAGAAAAGAAGAATTAGGGAGCCGGGGACAGAATTTCTAGTTACATCATTCCACCAACATGCGGACTTTGTACTGTATAGCGACCATGAGTTTCGGGCCGCGCCTTAATATGTTCGTACAATTTGAATCAATTAAAATTACACCTGCGTCACACCACACCTTTATTTCTAATTCTTAGCATCCGGCAAATCCAAAATTCCCTCTTTTCAACTGCCTTACTAAGTAAGGCCATTAACAAATATACTACGAAATGTGCATATACTAAACCCAATCGGGGTGCTTTTCAGTCATTATCCATAGTTTACAGATATTCCCAACTTTACAATAATCATCAATATTCAGGCGAATCTGTAAAAGAACAAGGATTTGTTATTTTCCCCGAACCAATATTTTCTTAGCTAACGCTGCCAAAGCCACCATGCACCAAATACTTTCAAGCAAAACAAAGGGCAAATAATTAATAAGAAAAGACGCGTACCCGGATAGTGCTGCACCTAAAATATTTAAGAAAATATATGTATGGTTATCTTCTTTTATAAATTTAAATAGATTTAAAAAGAAAGCAATCAACAACAAAGCGACGCCGAATGAGCCGATCATGGTAGAAAAATTCATAAAAGTATTTTGATTTTAGTCGTTCAAAGTTGAAAATCATTAAGCCCATGCCTTTGGGGTATATTCATCTCATTTTATTTTCACTACTATTCCTTTGCCCATGGGCTAATCCTAATTGTTTTCATTGTTACTCGTTGATTATTGCACACAGACAATTTTCTTATTCGCAATGATATGATACAATTTAATCGTCAAGGCGTGAAACAACATTTTTGCATTAGCATTGCGTTCAATATAATAAGTTGCCTTGTTGAGCTCTTCGATTATGGCTTGCTGTTGAGAAATATCTGCCAGGTTATTTAATCGGGTGAGGAAGTCATTTTCCTTTGGCGGAATATGCAGGTCAGTTGTCTCACCAATTACTTTTGTGCGAATTGCCTGCTCCAGTAAATGGTCAAAATAGCGAAGAAATTGTTTTTGTTTTTCCCTGCCAAGTTTACTGGCCTCTTCGATCCACCTCACTTGGGCAACCGGACCGGTTTTTAGGATCGCATTGAGCCATTCGCGCAAAAGCTCCTGCCAGTCTTGCTCGGCGTGTTGTAATAATTGCAATGCTTCTCGATAATTTCCTTCGGAAATAGAGGCAATCTGCCGGGCCTGACCTTCTGAGATTTTTGCTCTTGTGGTCAATGCTTCCTCAATATCTTTTGTTTCTAATGCAGGAATTTTTATTAACTGGGTTCTTGAAATAATTGTCGGAAGTATTAATGATTCGTTTTCTGCAACCAAAATAAATAATGTATTTGAAGGAGGTTCTTCAATCAGTTTTAGCAATTTATTTCCTTCATTGCCCAAATATTCCGGCATCCACATGATCAGGATTTTATAATTGCTTTCAAAACTTTTCAAACTGAGAATGTGAATGATATCACTGCATTCCTGGGCAGTAATGTTTCCCTGTTTGTTTTCTGCCCCGATAAATTGTAACCAATCATAAACATTTCCATAGGGAAATTGAAAGATAAATTCCCTCCACTCATTAATATAATCAGTACTGACCGGTTTATCCCCAGGTTTTTTAGGAATGACCGGATAAGAAAAATGAATGTCGGGATGAATAAGTTGTTGCGCCTTAATGCAGGCACTGCATGTTCCGCAGGCATCGGTGCGATGGTTGCTTACCGTAAAATGTTGATTATTATCCAAATAGGAAGATTCTTCGCCAAACAATAGCGAATCTTTCTTGGGTTGAGGAAGCATTTTTTCGCAAACAACATATTGAGCAAAGGCAATTGCCAACGGCAATGCTCCGCTTCCTTGATTCCCCAGGAAAAGTAAAGCGTGACTCAAACGATTTTGCTGTACCATCTCAACCAGGTGGAACTTAATATTATTTTGACCGATAACATTTTTGAAAGGCATGGAGCAAATGTAAGCAAATGCAAAAATGGCTCAATAATCAGTTTTGCAACTGATTACTGAGCCATCGAGTTATCAAAAATGGTCTAATTCAAGTATTTGGTCACCTCATCACTCATTGGATCAACTTTATTGAAGATAACGGTTATAAGGTTACCATTTTCGTCGAGAAGAAATTTGGTAAAGTTCCATTTTATCGGATCATGAAAACCTTTTTTCTCAGCTTCATCTGTCAGATATTTAAACAAAGGGGCAATATCATCGCCTTTAACAGAAACTTTTTCTGCCATGGGAAAACTTACACCATAATTCTTCTTGCAAAATTCCTGTATCTCCCCGTTTGTCCCGGGTTCCTGTTGCCCGAAATTATTTGCTGGAAATCCAACAATCACTAATTTATCTTTATATTTTTCATACAATTTCTCCAATGAAGAATATTGCGGAGTGTTGCCGCATTTGGAAGCAGTATTAACGATTAGGATTTTTTTGCCTTTAAACTTAGAGAAATCGATTGTGCCGCCAGACAGACCAGGCACTTTAAAATCATAAATACTCATGGAACCAACTAAAATAAGGGAAAGAATTGCTGCACGTATCATAAAATGTTTTTTAAAAATTAATAAACAGGATGCAAGTTAAGTTTAATCACTATTTTATTACGTAAAAATTTACAATTGGTAATCAGTTTTCTGGCAGATTTCTCAGATTACAATGATCCGGTAAGCATGCGATTCTTGAATTTTCTGAGTAATAATTATTGTTTTTGAAAGCAGCCTAAATCGGTGAATCCATTTACAACCCGCGGATTGCCATCCAAATCAAAGGGCGGAGCGGAGGCTGTTGTTCCATAACTTATTGCAGGAGACGAATTTTTTAAGTGGAAATCATAGTACAGGTTTCGATTATCAATACTATCAAACATCGGATCAGTTGTAAGCATGCTAGTTACCATTATGTTAGCCGGAGCGGTTTTTTCCAACCACAGGCAATATGCAAAATTCACGTCAAAAACATCCGCCGAACTCTGTTGGGAAACAGAAACTTCGTTATCAAGTGATCCGTCACCCCAAAAAATACAGTTCACAAAATGGGCCGTAAGCGAATAGGTAGCATTTGTACCATCAGTGGACACATTGTTCATACTCAATACGGGACTGCTGTGAGAAATAAATTCGTTCGAATAACTTGCCACGGTACAGTAAGAAAAGTTATAGGTCCCGCCATACGTGAATTCGATATTTTTCCCGCAATTGCTGATGAGGCAATTTCTTGCCTGCACACTGGACTGCACAGTTAAAATGCCTGCGTCATAACTATTGTTAATTACGCATTCATTCAAGATAATCTTTGGATTTGCATCCGTCGAAAGACCTAATGCTACGATTGCCTGGTAAGCATTATCAATTACAGCAAATTCAAGAACATTATCCTTGCTTGATGGTGAAAAATAAATTCCCGGCCATCCGGCAGGAAAATTGTTGTAAGGCGGATCAAGCCTGTCGCTCTGAAAGGATACATGCGTGCTATCGTATTTTTCCCCCTGTATAAGCAGGGTTCCGTTCACGATGAACGGTGCATTTGCGTGACAATAAATTTTGCAGCCCCGTTGAATGGTTAATGTGGCGTTTGTATCAACGGTCAAACCTCCAAGAATAACATAAGGTAAATCATTCGTCCAATTAATACTTCCTGTAATAAGCTGACCGGAAAGAAAGTGCGCATTCTGTCCGTAAGCCTGTAATTGAATATAGCGCGTGTTGCCATTAAAACCAACCTGGATGCTATCCTGTAAAATAAATGGCAAGTTGTTTGCATTCGGATTTATGTACACCGAAACAAAAACATAAATACTGTCATTCGGGTCGATCTCAATATTGGTTACATTTGAAACAGCGGCTCCGTTAATGTTTATTTTGAAGACAGAATTATTTCCGCCCATCAGTTTTACATCGCTTAATAATAATTGTTGATTATTGTTGTTGATGATTTTTACCGATTGGGTTATAGAACCCGTGCTGGCAAAAACCGTATCAAAAAAGATGGTATCAGCAGAGAAATTAACAGAAGCATCCGTGCTGGTGATAAAGGAATTTTTTTTGCACGATGAAACAATCAATAAAATCATCGCAATCGGGAGTAAGATCTTGTTCATCGTAATCAATATGCTAATTGTGAGGAATCATTACCTGCAAAAGGCGCTATGTATTAAGCATGGTCCGATGCGCTTTTGTAAGAATATTTTCATTGATCATTGCCATTTATAACGAAACTTTAAAGTAAAAGTTGTTTAATTGACGGGGTGAATAAACGAGCCCGATTTCGTTTGCAGGCTGCATTTTCAAAACAGGTATTGGTACAATTCTTCTACCCTTCCCATATTTATAATTTCAATGTTGAATTTCTGATTTCTTAATACTTTTTGATTGTACTTAGAAACAACAATTTTTTCAAACCCCAATTTTTCAGCCTCGGCAATCCGTTGTTCAATTCTGTTCACAGCTCTTATTTCGCCACTCAATCCAACTTCCCCTGCAAAGCAAATATGCTTTGGAAGGGGGGTGTCCTCATAAGAACTTAATAACGCACATAACACCGCGAGATCAACAGACGGATCTTCAACTTTTATTCCTCCCGCTATATTTAAGAACACATCTTTCATTCCGAAATGAAAACCTCCGCGTTTTTCGAGCACTGCCAATAATAATTGCAATCTTCGTAAATCAAACCCCGTAACCGTGCGTTGCGGGGTTCCATAAACGGATTGCGTCACCAGCGCCTGCACCTCAATCAATAAAGGCCGGATTCCTTCAATGGTAGCGGCAATGGCAATTCCATTTAACTGATCTTCCTTTTGAGTAATCAGAATTTCGCTTGGATTCGTCACTTGTCGCATTCCTTCATCCGTCATTTCATAGATTCCCAGCTCAGCTGTGCTGCCAAAACGATTTTTTAAAGTTCGCAAGATACGATAGGCATAATGCCTGTCTCCTTCAAATTGAAGAACCGTATCTACCATGTGTTCCAAAATTTTCGGACCGGCGATTGTCCCATCCTTAGTAATGTGTCCAATTAAAAAAACAGGCGTGTTTGTTTCTTTGGCGAAACGTTGAAACTCAGCCGCACATTCCCGAATTTGCGATACACTGCCTGGAGGAGATTCAATATAAGTCGAATGCAGGGTTTGGATGGAATCAACAATCACCAATTGAGGGTTAAGTTTATTTATTTCCTGGAATATTATTTGCGTGGACGTTTCCGTAAGCAAATAAAAATTTTCATTTTTAATTTTCAACCTGTCGGCGCGCATCTTGATTTGTTGCTCACTTTCTTCACCGCTGATATATAATGTAGTAATATTTTTTAGCAACAATCCGTTTTGTAAAAACAAAGTACTCTTACCGATTCCGGGTTCACCGGCAATCAATACAATACTCCCGCCAACAATGCCTCCTCCAAGAACCCTGTTTAGCTCCGCATCATCCGTAACAATTCTTTTTTCTTCTCCGCTGGTTACTTCACTTAGAGAAATTATTTTTATTTCTTTTTTTTCTGCTGAGAAACCTTTTCTTTTTAAATCCTCCAGTTTACTGTCTTTTATGATGACTTCTTCAATAAAAGTATTCCATTGTTCGCATGACGGACATTTACCCAACCACTTTACCGTTTCATAACCACAGTTGCTGCAAAAAAATGCGGTCTTGACTTTACTCATGCGATAAAGTTATTGCTAAAAAGCTCTAAAAATAATTTGTTGAAAAAATCGAGGAGGAAAAAATCACCCCGGAAAGTGGAGAGGAAATTCTAACCAAATCAAACACATCATTTCTAAAAGTAAAAGGGTCAGCAATTAAGCCGACCCCTTACTTACTAACCCATTAAATTCTTCCACTAAATTACAAATTAGCGCCACATAACAAAATTAATTTTTTGCGGTGTGAATAACTTTCAAAACAACTTAAATGGCATAATGCAGTTGGAAAATATTGTATTACTATTTGATTATCATATATATATATAACATTCTTATAAAGAATAAACTTTTGAAGAATTGATAATCAATCTAAAAAGAGTCTGCTTAGAGCTTAATTTCCTCATCTTGTTTATCAAAGAAATGGAACTCGGTCAAATGGTAGTTTGTGTTGGATCTGATCTTCACAGATTGCTTGTATTTCCACCTCCATTTCCACTTTTTTGAGGTAAGGACGTTGCCTTTTGTAAGATAAGCATACATTATGGGGTGAACGACCAAAGTAAGGTTTTTGTGTTGATGGTTAAGGAGATAACTGATATTTTTTTCAATTTCGTCCTCAAGAATAAGCGCCGATGAGATTTTACCTGTCCCATTGCAACTTGGGCAAATTTCCTGGGTATTTATGGTTACCTCAGGTTTCATTCGCTGGCGGGTAACCTGCATAAGCCCAAACTTTGAAATCGGCAAAACGGCATGCTTGGCCCGGTCAGTCCGCATGAAAGCTTCCATAGATTCAGCCAGTTTTCGTTTGTTTTCCGGCAGTTTCATGTCTATAAAATCTACTACAATGATCCCCCCCAGATCTCTAAGGCGCAATTGCCTTGCAATTTCTTCAGCAGCCTCGAGGTTGGTTTCAAAAGCATTTTGTTCCTGATTATTGCTAACGCTTTTGTAGCCGCTGTTGACGTCAATTACGTGTAATGCTTCGGTATGCTCAACAATAAGATAAGCTCCGCTGGGTAAATTAACCGTTTTACCAAATGCAGCTTTTACCTGTTTGGTTACACCCAGCTGATCAAATATGGGGGATCCGTTGTGATGATAAGAAACGATATCTACTTTATCGGCTGCAATCCGCTGAATGTAGTTTTTTGTATCGTTATAAATATTCTTGTCGTTAATAATAATTTTATTAAAATCTTCATTGAGGAGATCGCGCAGCATACTCGTTGTTTTGGTCTGCTCGCTCAGGATTTTTGCAGGCGCAACTGCTCCTTTTAGATTGTGTTGAATGGTTTTCCAGGTAGCAACAAGTTCCGTCAGATCTTCGTTGAGTTCCGCTGTATTTTTGCCTTCTGCTGCGGTGCGGACGATCACGCCAAAATTTTTTGGTTTAATGGCCTCAATAATTTTTTGCAGTCGTTTGCGCTCCTCAGACGAATGAATTTTCCTGGAAACTGCAACGATATCATTAAATGGAGTGATCACTACAAATCTTCCAGGTAACGAAATTTCACAACTAAGTCTCGGACCTTTTGCAGCAATCGGTTCCTTCAAAATCTGCACCAAAATATTTGGTTTCCCGCTGAGCACTTCTGTAATCTTTCCGGTTTTAACTATTTCGGGTTCTACCTGAAAAGAAGCGAAGTCAGGGCTATTTTGCCCGTTATCATTGATGGTTTGCTGAGTAAATTTCAACAACGAGCGGGCGTAAGGACTTAAGTCAGTATAGTGAAGAAAAGCGTCTTTTTCAAAACCAACGTCAATAAAGGCGGCGTTCAATCCGGGAATAAGTTTTTTTACTTTTCCGAGATATAAGTCGCCCACGGCAAAACTGGCATCAGTTTTCTCATGGTGCAATTCGACCAGTTTTTTATCCTCAAGCAACGCTATTTCGACACCTTGAGGAGCGGCATTTATAATTAATTCTTTGTTCAAGTGAAAATCTCATTTATCATCTAAATCATCGTTGTTATACGCTGCGAAGGATTATTTAATGTAGCGCAAGCATTCTTGTGATAAATAAATAAAGATAACAGCAGCAGGAAAGAAAAACCGCGCGCTAGGCGAGGGATAGAAACTATTTATTTCTTTTTTTATGACGATTTTTTCTGAGTCGTTTTTTTCGCTTGTGTGTCGCGATTTTGTGGCGTTTACGTTTTCTCCCACAAGGCATAATAAAATTCGTTTTAAGTTAAAAAATCAATTTCATTGAAATTACTTTTCTCTTTGAAAAGCGTTATTGCAATAATTTAATGCGTTCGTCTATTTCTTTAATAATTTTACCGTCATTGATAAATCCTTTTGCGTCATCGTACCATTTTACCGCCTCTTTTTTATTTCCTTTCTTCTCGTTTATTTCCGCCATAGTCAAGATCGCTTCTACGTTACCTGGCTCGTGCCGGATGACCCTGGTTAAACGTTCAATCGCTTTGTCAAATTGCCCGGACATTTCTCCGCCCAGACCAAGCATGAATTGCGCATACATATTGTTACTGTCTCGATTAGCAACGTCTAGGATCCGCTGAATTCCCAGCATGACTTCCTGTGGACTACCTGCAGAACTCCCAAAAATATAGCAAGCTCCCAGTCCCACTCTGGCAGAATCATTGTTGGGATTCAACTGCAATGATTTTTCAAATAACTCTTTGGCATTATCAGCCATCCAACTTTTTAATCCTGCGTCATCCTGTCCGCGCAGGTTTTCTAAAAATAATTGGGCTGCAAAGGTGAGCTTTTTTTCAGAATTTTCCAATTTAGCAGTTTCGCCCGTATAATATGCATAAGCTAAAAATCCGTCAGGGACAGAATCCTGCCAAAAGTTGGCTAATTGTGTAAAGGCGATCACCTGCTGATTTTTTACATCCCCGCGCACAACGCTGTGTTCCAAACTGTTTACATACGATAATTGAAAGGGAGACAGCTTTGCCTTTGAGGCATTCAAAACATCCTGCGTAGAAATTGATTTTACTGGCGTGGCTTGGGAATCAGTTTGCACAACCGCATTCTTCTTTTTAGGGGGAATGGTTTCTCCAAAAAAGAAAATAAGAATTAATAACAACAATCCCGATCCCGCTAAAATAAATTGTGGCTTTTTCATTCACATTTATTAAAGCGGCAAAACTACATTTCTTCTTCGGGCTTTGGTTGGTCTTCTTTAACTGATTGCAATTTTTTTACTTCTGCAACAAATTCTTTTGCAGGCTTAAACGCGGGTATATAATGCTCAGGAATATGAACAGCGACATTTTTTTTGATGTTTCTGCCAATTTTTGCTGCCCTTTTCTTGGTTATAAAACTGCCGAAACCGCGAACGTAAATGTTTTCGCCTTTCGCTAAAGTGTCTTTAACTTCTTTAAACATGGTTTCGAGCGTTACTAAAACGTCAATTTTAGGTATACCCGTTTTTTCCGAAATTTGGTTAACAAGGTCTGCCTTTCTCATTAGTGTTAATTTATAAGTTTCTGATTTTAAATATATAACAATATTTTCAAATTACAAGTTTCTCTATCAAATTTATAGGTTAGGGTTGAAAATCAATTTGTTACATTTCACGCCTTCAATCTAAAATATTGATTTTAAGCATTTAATAGTATACAACGTTAATTACGTTTGAATATTATTGTTAACAATTAAGTTTATTTGCAAAATGAAATCCGGCTTTACAAAAAAACTGCTGTTATGGAACAGTTCTCATAATACACGTTCGATGCCATGGAAAGGTGAAAAGGATGCCTATAAAATTTGGCTGAGTGAAATCATTTTACAACAAACCCGGGTTGAGCAGGGTCTGCAGTATTACCATAAGTTCATCAAGGAATTTCCAACGGTACTGGATCTGGCAAAAGCTTCACGACAAAAAGTTTACAAATTATGGGAAGGATTGGGTTACTACACCCGTTGCAAAAACTTAATTGATACTGGAAATGAAATTGTCCGGCGATATAAAGGGAAATTTCCTTCCAATTACGATGAAATAAGAAAATTAAAAGGAATTGGGCCTTATACGGCGGCAGCGATTTCTTCTTTCGCTTATAATCTTCCACATGCAGTTGTAGATGGTAATGTGATAAGGATATTATCGAGATATTTTGGAATAACAACACCGGCAAATTCTTCTCCAGGAAAAAAATTTTACGCGGAGATCGCGCAATCTCTTTTACCTGAAAAAAAAGCTGGCGAATATAACCAGGCAATTATGGATTTCGGAGCCATTGTTTGCAAACCAAGAAATCCACGCTGTGAGGAATGCGTCCAAAAAAAAGATTGCCAGGCATTTCAGAATAATTGGGTGACCCTATTGCCAGTAAAGGTAAAAAGGGCTGAAAAAAAACAACGGTGGTTTTATTATTTCATTTTTGAAAATAAAAATGATGTTTTTATCCGTCAGCGAAAAGAAAAAGACATCTGGCAAAATTTATTTGAATTTATGTTGGTTGAAAAAGATCAGCAAACCAATGATGACAAATTATTGAAGTCAGTAAAATTTCTGAAATATGCCGGGAAACAAAAAATATCAATTGCGGAAATTTCTCCTCATCGAAAGCAGGAACTCACCCATCAAACCATCCACGTACAATTCCTGAAGTTTAATATAAATCAAGGCAGCCCCACGCTGAAAAAGGATTATCTGCAAATACCAAAAAAGGAATTGGACCAATACGCTTTCCCAAAAATAATAGCATCTTATTTGCAACAGAACACCTGATAGAAAATATCGCCAACTGTTAATAATTGCCGAAGTCAAAAAAATTTATCTTTTTTTGTCCGAAAAAATTTAACTTTAAGAGGGTAAAATTTGTAGCCGATCTATAAACTTCAAACTTAAGTGTATGAGAGGTGTAAACAGGGTTATGCTAATTGGAAATTTAGGAAAAGACCCGGACATGCAGTATCTCGAAGGCAATATTGGCGTTGCCAAATTTTCGCTTGCAACAACAGAAACATTTAAAGACAGGGCTGGAAAATTAATTTCACAAACAGAATGGCACACCGTGGTATTGTGGCGCGGTCTTGCAGAACTTGCGCAGAAATATCTTCACAAAGGAAGTCTTGTATATATTGAAGGGCGTTTACGAACCCGAAGCTGGGAAGACAAAGAAGGAAATAAGAAATTTGCGACCGAAGTGGTGGGTGATAATTTGATCATGCTTGATAAGCGCTCCGACGGAAATCATCCGCCATTACCGCACGAAGGAATTGACGGCACAGGGCATACTGAATCGCCGCCAATAAGCTCACCGCCTTCAGAAGATCTACCATTTTAGAATTGCCCAAACAATTTATTAAATTTGCGACAATTATACAGGCAGGACACGACCCTGCCTTTAGTGATTAAGGTTATATTGTTAATGAAACTAATTTGCTTTGAGTCACCCTTTTTTTCCTGATTGTTTTTTCCCACCTTTTTTTTTAGCGATCAACCCGCAGGCCACGAGCATTTTGGCTGTGATCATACTTTTTTTGTTGATCATATCTTTTATTGTTTCAGGCTCTGAGGTGGCTTTTTTCTCCTTATCACAAAAGGATATCAATATCCTAAAAACCAAACAGGATGCGTCTTGGAAACGCATTGCAAACCTGCTTGAAGAGCCCAAAATATTATTGGGGTCTTTATTAATTGCCAATACGTTTGTGAATATTGCCATCATTATTCTATCGAATTTTTTGATAGACCAGGTGACACCACTCAGGCAAAGTTTTTGGATCGAATTTCCCATTAAGGTTTTTACGGTGACTTTTGTGCTCGTGTTATTCGGAGAAGTGATGCCTAAAGTCTGGGCTTCGCAAAATAATCTGCAGTTCGCATATTACACATCGGGAGTTGTTGAGGTCATTAACCTCCTATTTAAAAAAGTAAGCAGCTGGATGGTGGGCAAATCTGAAATCACTGAACGTTTTTTTGGAAGTAAGAAAACGGCGGAAGAAAATTTGGAAGAATTGGATCACGCAATCGATCTGACAACTGATAATGCCAGTGAGGAAGAAAAAAATATTTTAAAAGGAATAGTAAATTTCGGAAACATCATCGTAAAGCAGGTAATGAAGACAAGGCTTGATGTGAGTGGAATTGAACATACCATTTCGTTTGGAGAATTAAAACGTCGAGTGGAAGAACTGCATTATTCCCGCTTGCCCGTATATAAAAACAGCCTTGATGAAATTGTGGGGATTATTCAAACAAAAGATTTGATTCCTTATCTAAATGAACCTGATCAATTTGATTGGTACGCATTATTGCGAACCCCATACTTTGTACATGAGCATAAACTGATTGAAGACCTGCTGCACGAATTTCAAAACAAACACATTCATTTTGCAGTTGTTGTTGATGAATTTGGTGGCACAAGCGGAATCGTAACACTTGAAGATATTTTGGAAGAAGTAATTGGTGATATTAAGGATGAATTTGATGAAGAAGAAAATATCAATACCCGCCTGGAAGACGGGACTTATGTTTTCGAAGGCAAAACCATGATCAATGATGTTTGCAAGATCATGGGTATTTCAACAATAACTTTCGACAATATAAAAGGAGAGAGCGATTCTTTAGCAGGTTTAATATTGGAGATAGCGGGAGAAATTCCAAAAGTTAACGATACCATTACAAGTGGCGATTTTAAATTTACCATCCTTGATGCTGACAGAAGCCGGGTGAAAAAAGTAAAAGTTGCTGTAACAATAAGACAAACTTAATTTGCATCACAATGAATTCAAAACTGTTGAAAAAAAATATTCTTTCTTGTCTTTTGTGTATTGATTCTTTTTTGTTTGCTATAATCCTTTTTTCCTGCAACAGTTCTTACACGCCAAAGCCAACAGGGTATTTTAAAATTGATTTCCCAAAACACGAGTATCAAACATTTGATGAAAAAGGTTTTCCATATACTTTTGAATATCCTGTATACGCCCGTATTATTCATGATACTACCTTTTTTGAAGACAAACCGGAAAATCCGTATTGGATAAATATAGACTTCCCACAATTCCATGCGCGTGTATATGTAAGCTATAAAGAAATTGGTCCAAACAGTTTTGATAAACTAAGAGATGATGCTTACAAAATGACCTTTAAACACTCTTATAAAGCAACGGCAATTGACGATTCATTAATGAAAACGCCACTCGGAGTTTCTGGCATTTTTTTTAATGTTGGAGGCAACGCTGCAACGGCAAAGCAATTCTATGTGACAGATTCTGTAAAAAATTTTTTACGCGGAGCTTTATATTTTGATACCGCGCCTAATGAAGATTCCCTCGGAATTGTCAATCAATTTCTGCAGGAAGATATGCGGCACATCATCAATACGCTAAGATGGAAGAATTAGAGGATTCAAGAGCGGGTAGCCGATGGTCTTTGTCAGGAAAAATGTGTCAACAACCAATCAATTAAGCACCGCAATTCTATTACCTTTGGGGAACAAAAAATAGAATATGATAGCAATCGATCATATCCTGGTTAGTGACCTTGTTGTTGAAGAACAATTCGTGTGTGATCTGAATAAATGCAAAGGGGGGTGCTGCGAAGAAGGTGATGCAGGTGCTCCTTTGGAGGATGAAGAATTGGACTGGCTAAATGAAGTCTTTGAAATAGTAAAACCATATTTAACCGCAGAAGGAATTAAAGCAATAGACCAAAAAGGGAGATACCAATATCACAAAGAATTTGGGTGGGTTACTCCGACCATTGACAATAAGATTTGCGCTTATGGGCATTATGACAAGAAGGGAATTATTAAATGCGGTATCGAGCAAGCCTATTGCGACGGAAAAATAAATTGGAAAAAACCGATCAGTTGTCATTTGTATCCGATCAAGATCACCAAGACAAAGGAACAGGAAATGGTAAATTATGAACCGAGAGAAGGATTGTGTAACCCTGGATGTGCGTTGGGTCAAAAAACCAAAACACCTGCGTATATTTTCTTGAAAGAAGCCTTAATCAGAAAATACGGGGAAGGTTTTTACGGAGCACTTGAACAAATTGCGGGAAAATATTTTGAGCCATAAGAAATAAGCCAATGGAGTATCGGTGATGCGATGATGATGTTCGGCTCTTAAAACGCATCGGAATAAAATTGTTGCAGTATAACGGCATGGGAACAAGGGTCAAGAGAATTTCCAATGCCCAGCAAAAAATAATTATGACAGAAAATAGTTCAACATTTATTGCAAAGAGCACGGTCAAAGCTGGAGATATTGAACACCGCCGGAAAATAAATGTAAATATTGGGAAATACAATAGTGCCGTCGTGCAGGGAAAAACGCAATTCAGTGATCTGCATCTGGCACGCGAACGGGCAAAAAATATTAAATGGAAAGCGATTGAAACACTAGACCAGCAGCTTGAAACATTTGAACATGCGTTTACCAAACGTGGGGGAAAGGTGATATGGGCCGAAAATACTGCGCAAGCGCTCGAGGAAATATTAGCAATTTGCCGGCAAAAAAATTGCCGCAGCATTGTGAAGAGTAAAAGCATGGTTACCGAAGAAATAAAACTGAATGATTTTTTGGAAGAGCATCAAATTGAAAGTGTAGAAACAGATCTTGGCGAATACATTCAGCAGTTGGATGGCGAGCCGCCGTATCACATTGTCACGCCGGCAATGCATAAGAGCAAGGAAGATGTTGCCAAATTATTTTACGAGAAATTAAATACGGCACCAAATCTTTCGCCTGAACAACTTACGCTGGTTGCAAGGGAAAAATTGAGAAAGAAATATGTTGAAGCAGAAATAGGAATTACCGGAGCAAATTTTATCATTGCAGAAATCGGCGCTATTGCTGTTACAGAAAATGAAGGCAATGCAAGACTAAGCTGCGCTTTTCCAAAAACCCATATTGTGATTGCAGGAATTGAAAAAGTTGTGCCATCTTTAACTGACCTCGGATTGTTTTGGCCGCTGCTTGCAACATTTGGAACTGGTCAGCAACTTACCGTTTACAACACCATTGTAACCGGGCCGAAAAAACCAAATGAAATGGATGGGCCTGATGATATGTACGTTATCTTGTTGGACAACGGCAGAACGAATATTCTCGCCAACGAAAAGGCCAGAGAGAGTTTATATTGTATTCGATGCGGCGCCTGTTTAAACGCCTGCCCGGTGTATAAAAACATTGGCGGACACACTTACAGCGCTACCTACAGCGGGCCCATAGGCGCTGTTATTACTCCGCATTTGCAACAAATGAATGACTGGAAGCACTTAAGCTATGCATCTTCATTATGTGGTAATTGCACCGAAGTTTGTGCCGTAAAAATAAATTTACACGAGTTGTTACTGCAAAATCGCAATGAAGCTGTTGAAAGCGGCTATGCCGGTTGGGCTGAAAGAATTGCATGGAAAATTTGGAAAAAAACAAGTTTAAGCAGGAAGATGATGAACATGGGAAACGGGAAAATGAAAAACCGGATTGTAAATAAAATGTTTACCGCATGGACTTCACGGCATGCTGATCTTAATTTTTCCCAAAAAACTTTTAATCAACTTTGGCAAGAAAAATATCCAAATTAAAAATAAAATTATCTTACAAAATATTTAGTCGGTTTTATACCGGCTTTTTTATTATTGAATTTTTCTGAATGCTTTTGTACGCGCAATATATCACCCCCAGACTTCAATATATAGTTGATTTTATCAGCAAAGAATTATTTGGTGAACCAATCACCATTACAAAAAATAAAAATCAATTCATTGCAAGCAATGATCCTAAAATAAATTATTCGGAACAGGAATTTTCGGAACAGGAATTTTTTATCCGAAGCACTCCCTTACTTTTTGAAGCAGGAATAAGACAAAGGTCGATAAATTGTTTTGAACTGAATTATTACAAAGTTTTTTTTCAGACTAATGGAGATCTTCCTTTTGATATTTTTGCTGCAAGTTTTTATTTGTTGAGCCGCTATGAAGAATATCTGCCGCATCAGAAAGATGAATATGGCAGGTATGCACACACCAACTCATTGGCATTTAAAGAACATTTTTTACAGACTCCTGTAATTAACATCTGGTTGGAAGAATTGAAAAAATCTTTGCAAAATAAATTTCCGGAAATTGTTTTCCAGCATAATGCGTTCCGGTTTATCCCGACTTACGATATCGATACTGCTTATTCTTATTTATATAAAGGATGGAAAAGAAGTCTAGGCGGACTGGTAAGGTCAATAGTGAATGGCGAATGGTCGATTGCACGAGAAAGAATAAATGTTTTGAGGAGGAAGAAAAATGATCCGTTTGACGCTTATGAATGGCTTGATTCTTTGCATTTGTACTGCCGCGTAAAACCTTATTACTTTTTTTTAGTGGCAAAAGAACAAAAGGGTTACGATAAAAATATTTCCCCCAATGAATCTGCATTGCAGGAGTTAATTGAATACCATGCCTCGGCAAATTTTGTTGGTCTTCATCCTTCGTGGCAAAGTGGCGATGACAAACATTTATTGAAAGAAGAAATTGAATGGCTTGAATACATTTCAGAAAAAAGAATTATACACAGCCGTCAACATTATATACGATTTACTTTACCAGAAACGTACAATCGGCTTATTGTTGCAGGGATTCAAAAAGATTTTTCCATGGGTTATGGTAGCATCAATGGTTTTCGTGCATCTGTTGCCTCATCTTTTTATTGGTATGATCTGTCCAACGAAAGGAAAACAAGCCTTCAAATTTTTCCCTTTTGTTTTATGGACGCCAATTCTTTTTACGAACAAAAATATACAGCACAGCAGGCAATGGAAGAACTGTTGAATTATTACCGCTTAATAAAAAAAGTAAACGGGTTAATGATCACCATCTGGCATAATAATTTTTTGGGAACAGACAGACAGTTTGCCGGGTGGAGAGACGTTTATGAAGTTTTTTTAAAAGAAGAAGTGTACTGGGATATGTAAAACGGGCTCCGGCGATGCCGGCAAATCCATCAAAAATATATACCCAGGCGTGATCAATAGCCCGGTTATAAAAAAATTTAAAAAGAAAGAATTTTTTTGTCTTGAGCATTTTTTTAATGCCGAAAATGTCGCATTCCTGTAATTACCATAGCGAGATTATTCTTTACACAGAAATCAATTGAATCTTTATCGCGCACAGAGCCTCCCGGCTGGATAAAGGAAGCAATCCCTTCGGCGTGTGCTATACGAACACAATCATCAAACGGGAAAAACGCGTCGGAGGCCATTGCGGCTTCGTGCAAATCAAAACTGAATTGTTTTGCCTTTTCTATTGCATTTCTTAATGCATCAATTCTGCTCGTCTGTCCGCACCCTTTACCAATCAACTGCTTATTTTTCACCAGCGCAATTGCATTTGATTTAAGGTGTTTACAAACAATATTGGCAAAAATCAGATCGGCTTTTTCGCTATCATTGGTTTCTCTTCCGCCGACTTCTTTCCACTCGGTATAATTTCCAATGTCTTTATTTTGCATCAAGGTTCCACCCAGCAAACTTTTATAACCAATAATATCCATCTTTTTATTCGTATTGTATTGAAGTAATATCCTGTTCTTTTTTAATTTTAAAATAGAAAGCGCATCTTCAGCAAATTCTTTTGCGATCAACACTTCGAAAAATAATTCACTTATCGCTTCCGCAGTGGCACTATCGATGGTTCCGTTGCAAACAAGCACACCACCAAATGCGCTTTCGGGATCGCCGGCAAGCGCATTTTTCCAGCAATCCAGAACTGTTTTTCTCGAAGCGATGCCGCAAACGTTTGTATGTTTTACAATTGCAAAAGTTGTTTCATCAAATTCATTGATTAGCTGGATTGCCGCTTCACTATCCACAAGATTGTTATAGGAAATTTCTTTACCATTCAATTGGATGAACACTTTTTTTAAATCGCCATAAAAGGCAGCTTCCTGGTGAGGGTTTTCGCCATACCGCAAGGGCGTTTTATTTTCTGAATCAAGCAGAGGGATAATATTTCCGGGATTAAAATAATTGGAAATTGCTATATCGTATTGCGCGCATACTTCGAAAGCTTTTGCTGCAAATGACCGGCGATCCTCAAGCGAAGTTGTTCCTTTTTTTTCATCAAGAAGATTGTCAAGATCACTATAATTCTTTGGAGAAGCAACGATCAAAACATCGTTATAATTTTTTGCTGCGGCGCGAATCAATGAGACGCCTCCGATGTCAATTTTTTCAATGATTAATTTTTCTTCGCCTGTTTTATTCAGCGTTTCTTCGAAAGGATAAAGATCAACGATCACCAGATCAATTTCTGGAATATTATATTGATCCATTTCCTTTCGATCCATTTCGTTTTCCCGTCTTCCCAAAATACCCCCAAACACGGCAGGATGCAGCGTTTTTACTCTTCCGCCTAAAATCGAAGGATAAGATGTGAGACTTTCCACGGCGATGGATGGAATTTGTAATTGCTCGATAAATTTTTGAGTTCCGCCGGTTGAATAGATTGTAATGCCCAACCCGTGCAATTTCCTTACAATGGATTCAAGTCCCTCTTTATAAAAAACAGAAATTAATGCGCTCTTGATTTTCGTTGTCATACTATTTTACCGCTGATTTTTTGAAGCCGCAAAACTACATCAATCCACATTCATCACAAAGGGGCATTATCGTTGAGCTCATCATAATAATTAAGATTCATTTTCATCACATAATTTTTTTTTGGCAAAATTCCAACACAGATCGTGCCTGTGAATTTTCAGCAATATTTGTCCGAAATGCTCACAGATGAGCGGAGGATACTGCATAAGATGCTGAAGGTTTTTAAGAAAGTAACCATGGAATGAACCATTCTTACATCACCTTCATTGGTTTTCCCAATCAGGACATATCAAATGTATCAGCTCCGCTGTCTTTAGTTACTCCGGTAAAGGCACACCGGGTTTAGCCATAATGTCCGTACCGAAAAGAATTTTCTATACAATCAGCATCATGATCCTTCTCAGTGTGGCGTAAATCAAATGCACGCCAAAAAAGAAAAGTTATCCAATAACTGGAATGCCTAAAATCCGTAATGGCTGAATCAAACAAAATCAAGACAGGCCAAGGAGCACATGATTTCTGAGGCTGGGAAATTTAATTAACATTGGAAGTCTCAGGTAACAGAAACTTTACCGGTCTGTAACCAAGATCAACCCTGGACAAGTCAGCAGAAAGCATTTGTTTCGATGAAAATACTTGGATTTTATACGGTATTATACACCGTATTTTCACGGTTTTTTACCCCGTAAATAAACGGTCTTTTTTCGTATTTTACGCATTAATGCTTTGAAACACTAAGATTTATAAATAAAGATAATTCATAATTGATTGATTAACATTTTTTTACGCAGTAATCATAATGCTTATCTGAATATTTTTAACACGATAAAAATATTCGTCATTTTAAATTTAAAGCTATGATTACGACACAAAAAAAATCGTTACAAGCAGGCAAGTACGTAGATGCACAGTATGTTGATACCATGATCAGAACCTACAAAAAAGAAAGATGGGTGCAAAACTCTGAATATATTGGTAAAGAAGATTCATTGACAGCATGGATGAATCTGGAAGAACTGGAAGAGTTTGTTGAGCGCATAAAAACACATGGAGGCAATGGCGTTCGTATTTGTTTTGGAGCGCATCCGCAGGAATTTGAAAATACGGATTTGGCAGGAAGACAAACAGTGGTAATGGTTGCAACAAAAGGCACAGACAGCGCAGCAAATAAGGATCTGTATGTTTGTACTGAAGGAAAAGCAGATATACTGGCTTATGGCTGGTTACCTGTATGCCCACCTTATTGTGGAACAGGCCTAACCTCTCCCGGCACTACTTTAGTAGATCGCGGAGACAAGGGTTGGTCAATCATATAAAATAAGGTTAGGTTTATCCTTTTAAATTCTTAGCTAATCGGAAAAATTCCGATTAGCTTTTTTTATCAGAATTCTTTTGTCGTAACTTTTCATCAATATGGTAGTTTCTTTATGCCTGAGTTATATTTCTATTGCAATTGCATTGCTGGCAAGTTTTACGGTTTATTTTCGGCCCCAAGCTCATTCATACCTAAGAATTTTTCCGATTTTCCTATCAATAATTGCCATACTTGGCGGAATCATTGGATATCTTTCCGTGTACGGCATAAACAATATTATACTTTTTAATGTTTTTTCGATTTTTGCATTTTGCTTCTACTTTTTTGTTTTAAGTCAAATCATCGTAAATACAAAAATAAAAAAGCTCATTTTTTTTATCATGTTCTTATATCCGGTTCTTGCTTTTGTGAATACCATTATCATTCAAAAAATAACGGTCTTTCACACGAGAAGCTATTCGATTGGTTGTTTATTGATTGTTGCTTTTTGTATTTATTATTTTTATGAATTATTTCACCTCCCCCGTGCCATTAATCTTTTAAAAGAAACTTCTTTTTGGATTTGCTCCGGACTATTATTTTATTATGCTTGCAGTTTTCCCCTTTTTGGATTTATCAATTCTCTGAAAAACCCGTCAAATATGATAAAAATCCATTTGGGAATTATATTTAACTTATTGGATGTTTTTTTATATTCATCTTTTACTATCGCTTTTTTATGTCGGATCAAAATCAGGAAATTTATATAATCACATTAATTGGTATTGTACTGGCTTTGCTATTAATAGGGTCAATTGTATTTGTCGTTTTTTTATATCAACGCAGGCGCTTTATCCAAGAAAAGGAATTGGCTGAAATAAAGGTGCAATTTGAGCAGGAATTGCTTCGCTCACAATTAGAAATGCAGGAATCCACTTTTAAAATAGTTGCGCAGGAACTGCATGATAATATCGGACAGGTTCTTTCCGTTATAAAATTATCGTTATCCATTTTACCGCTCGACAAGAACCATCCTGCTTATGAAGGCATACAAAACTGTCGGGACATGCTGAATAAAGTTATTTTTGACGTATCGCATATTACGAAAAGCATGCACAGCGACAGAATCTCCGACATAGGCATTGATGAAGCGATACGTTTTGAACTGGATGCACTCAGAAAAACAGGGTTGACAAAAGTCGATTTTGAAGTTTCAGGAACTCCCAATTCCATCAATCCTCAAAAAGCAATATTTATATTCAGGATGTTCCAGGAAATGATCAATAACACCTTAAAGCATGCCCAGGCCAGCCAAATAAATGTTGGTGTCAATTACTCAACGGATAATAAATTTGTACTGAAAGTTGAAGACAATGGTATCGGATTCAATGCAGAAAAAAAACAAAAAGAAACCACTTCTTCAAGCGGAATTGGTTTGAGAAATATGGTGAACAGGGCAAAATTGATCGGGGCATTAATTTCCATCCATAGTGAAGCGGGAAACGGAACGGCAATCACGGTGGAGCTTCCTGTGGAAGAATAAACATGATAAAGCTTAAGTTTTGATAAATAAAAAGATAAAAGTTGCCATTGCCGATGATCATACCTTGCTTAGAAGCGCACTGAGCAAGTTAATTTCGTCATATGATAATTATGTCATTCTATTTGAAGCTGAAAATGGTTTTGATGTAAAATTGAAAATTACCCAGCATGCCGTTCCAGACATTATTTTACTCGATGTAAATATGCCCGGCATGGATGGGTTTGAGACTGTGCAGTGGCTTCATAAAAATTATCCGCAGATTAAAGTGTTGGCATTATCCATGTTCAGTGACGAAAAAATAATTATCCGGATGCTGCGACTTGGCGCAAAGGGCTATGTGCTGAAAAATATAGATCCGGAGGAATTAAAAACCGCTTTGGATTCGGTCATGAAAAAGGATTTTTATCTGCCCGAATACATTTCAGGAAAAATCATCAGCGGGTTGAATAAAGACGGTGATGATGCTGAAAGGCAATCTATTTTTCTTACTGAAAAAGAAAAAGAGTTCTTACACCTGGTTTGCTCAGAACTCACGTATAAAGATATAGCGCTGAAATTAAATTTGAGTCCCCGCACGATTGACGATTACAGAAACGCCCTTTTTGAAAAATTCGATGTAAAATCCCGCATTGGATTAGCCATCTATGCCATTAAGAAGGGATTCGTTGTTGTCTGACTCATGTTGATAATAATTTATTCAAATAAACCATTTGACCAAGATGATAAATGTCATGTTGTATCAATCCATTTAAAAGGTAGCGAATGTTATAATCCCGATATTTGACAGCCCCCTCCAGAAAATCATCTGTTTTTTTTTGCAGCGCATTGATAATATCTTCATGAATCAACATGAATTGTTTCAATCCTTTTTCCCATGTGTGATGCGCAGGATCGATTTTAATCCAATCCTTTTTCTCAAAAACAGTGATATCAGAAACTTTATTTTCAATCTGAGCGAGGGTAAATTCAGCCCAACTATTCATGTGGTACAATAACTGAACCAGTGAATGAGAATTTTCTGAAGGTTTTTTGTACGAGCTTTTTGCATCTATTGTTTTAAAGATTGCAGATACAGATTGACCATACCAGGGCTCACCGTTGAGTACTTCTTGCAAATTGTTTATGATGATTTGAATTTGGTTATTCATTTTTCAGAGAATGATCATTTGCTCAAATACATGCTTCTGTCTTTATACAATTGTCGGAAATAAGGGTCACGCAAATCCTTAATAAACCGAATTGCCTCACCGGTTGATTTCATTTCGGGCCCAAGTTCCTTATTAACGCCCGGAAATTTATCGAAACTGAACACAGGTTCTTTTATAGCATATCCCTTTAATTTTTTTTCAAATTTGAAATCTTTTAATTTATTGACGCCAAGCATGACTTTTGTCGCAACATTTAAATATGGAATTTGATATGCCTTTGCAATAAACGGCGTAGTGCGTGATGCGCGTGGATTTGCTTCGATTACGTATACCTTACCATCTTTAATGGCAAACTGAATATTAATAAGCCCTTTGATATTTAATTGAAAGGCAATTTTGCGTGCGTATTCTTCCATCGTTTCAACAACCAATGGTGTCAGGTTGAATTGTGGTAAAACCGCGTTGCTATCGCCACTGTGAATCCCTGCCGGTTCGATATGTTCCATCACTCCCATTATGTGAAAATCATCCCCGTCGCAGATCGCATCTATTTCCGCTTCCTGGCAACGGTCAAGAAAATGGTCAACCAAAATTTTATTTCCCGGAATATGCTTTAACAAACTGATCACGGCTTTTTCAACTTCATCATCATTGATTACGATGCGCATTCTTTGTCCACCCAGCACATAGCTTGGCCGGACAAGAACGGGATAACCCACTTTATTGGCAACATCAGTTGCCTCTTCGACAGTAAAAGCAGTTCCGTAAGCGGGATAAGGAATGTTCAAGTCTTTTAACATGTCGCTGAATCTTCCGCGGTCTTCGGCAATATCCATATTATCAAAAGAAGTGCCGATAATGGGAATTCCCTTTGTATGCAATCTTTCTGATAATTTCAATGCAGTTTGTCCACCCAATTGAACAATCACACCATCGGGCTTTTCGTGCTCAATGATTTCCCAAAGATGTTCCCAATAAACGGGCTCGAAATATAGCTTGTCAGCCATATCAAAATCTGTCGAAACTGTTTCGGGATTGCAATTAACCATGATGGATTCAAAACCGCATTCTTTAATCGCAAGCAAGCCGTGAACGCAGCAGTAATCAAATTCAATTCCCTGCCCAATGCGATTTGGGCCAGAGCCGAGGACGATAATTTTCTTCTTATTGCTCACTTTACTTTCGTTGGCGCCTCCATCCTCAAAAGTGGAATAGAAGTACGGAGTCTTTGCTTCGAACTCTGCGCTGCAAGTATCGACCATTTTAAAGATCCTTTTTATTCCGGAAGCTTTTCTTTTTTCATAAACAGCTTCTTCCGTTCCATTTTGCATAATGCGGGCGATCTGTTCATCACTGAATCCTTTTCTTTTTGCTTCGCGAAGCAATGGTATTGGCAGTGTATCTAATTTATATAGCCCAATTTCTTTTTCTACCAGGCAAATTTTTTGGATTTCATAAATGAACCAGCGGTCAATTCCGGTAACCTGGGAAATGGTTTTTACACTCACGCCAAGCATCAATGCATCTTTGATGCGGAATATGCGATCCCATTTTGGTATCTTGATGTATTCGATTAATTCTTCCGCATGCATCTGGCTTTTACCGTAATAACCCAAACCAACGGCATTATTTTCCAGACTCTGACAGGCTTTTTGTACAGCTTCTGCAAAACTTCTTCCAATTGCCATCACTTCTCCAACACTTTTCATTTGCAGACCAAGTGTATCATTGGCTCCTTTGAATTTATCAAAATTCCAGCGCGGCATTTTTACGATAACATAATCCTGTACCGGCTCAAAATAGGCCGAAGTTGTCTGAGTAATTTGATTTTTTAATTCGTCGAGCGAATAGCCGATTGCCAGCTTTGCGGCAATTTTTGCGATCGGATATCCCGTAGCTTTTGAGGCTAGCGCCGACGAACGGCTCACGCGCGGATTTATTTCTACTGAAATTAATTCTTCGGTATCCGGGTTTAAGGCAAACTGAACATTGCAACCACCGGCAAAGTTTCCGAGCGAGCGCATCATCAATATGGCTTTGTTCCTCATATCCTGGAAAGCTGTATCGCTTAACGTCATTGCCGGAGCTACGGTGATGGAATCGCCGGTATGTACACCCATCGGATCGACATTTTCGACGGTACAAATGATGACTACATTGTCATTTTTATCACGCAGCAATTCCAACTCAAATTCTTTCCAACCCAGGACTGCCTTTTCAACAAGTACTTCATGAATCGGGGAAGCCTTTAATCCTCTGTCCAGGGCATAGTCCAAATCGTCTTTGCTGTGAACAAATCCCCCTCCGGTTCCACCCAGGGTAAAGGAAGGTCGGATTACCAGTGGGAAACCTATATCCTGCGCAAACTCTTTTCCCTCCAACATAGAATTTGCCACGCGGGAGGGCGCAACCGGAATTCCAATCCGAAACATCAGCTGGCGGAATTTTTCGCGATCTTCCGCAGTGTCAATGGCAGCAATATCAACACCGATCAATCGTACACTATATTTCTCCCAAACTCCCAGTTCGGCGGCTTCTTTACAAAGATTAAGCGCGGTTTGTCCACCCATTGTCGGCAAAACAGCATCAATTTTATTTTCATCAAGTATTTGTTCGATGCTTTCCACCGTCAATGGCAACAGATATACTTTATCTGCCATCATCGGGTCGGTCATAATGGTTGCGGGATTGCTGTTGATGAGAATGACCTCAATTCCTTCTTCGCGCAAACTGCGGGCAGCCTGGGATCCGGAGTAATCGAACTCACAGGCTTGTCCGATGATAATAGGTCCCGAACCAATAATCAATACAGAATGAATGGATAAATCTTTAGGCATGTTGAAACAAATTGCGCAAAAGTAAGGTTGCGGCGCAAATTAACACGATAATATTTTGAAAGTTTTTCAGATACGGAAAGATGGGTGTTAATAACCATTAGTCATAGCCACGAATTTAGCTGAATTGAAAGAATTGATGCCCTATCGGGAATAAGTCCTGTTTAAATTGAGTTACTGCGTGATAATAAACAAAAAGCCTCGGTTGTTAAACCAAGGCTGAAGATAATCCTACAATATATATGGAGTATTAATTGTTGTGGTAGGCCGCTAGTTCAATATCATCCAGCTGCACACCGCCTTTTCTGGCAATAGATTTCTTTTGCGCGACCAGGCGTTTATTTTCATACTTCGTTTTTAATTTAAAAACCCATTTTTGTTTGGCTTCTTCGCCTTTAAACATCCCGATAACCGTGCCGATCGTTACCGCTAAAAAAACAACTATTTTGTTACGTGCCTGTTTCATAAGTTCCGTGGTTTGTCAAATTCAGAGATATGATTTTTATAAAGACAATTCTTACATGCCAAATGCTGTACCAAAATTTAAAAAAGTTTCATTTTCACAAATATTTTTTTTGAGAATCCCAAACCCCGCACAAACGGTATTGATTTAAGATGTTTCCCAATTATCAGACGCACCTGGCATGCAAAAGGTAACAGGTCATATTAAGTATTTGTTATCGTCCAATTAATTTGTGCCTCTTCATGAAAATTTTTTGATGAGATTTGCACTTTAAAAAATTTGAATGAAGCATTTTTGGATCAGGACATTATTTGTTATTGTTTACTATCCCGCCTTCTCACAGGTCTTCCCTGCAAAAAATTATCCGAAAGGATATTTTCGTGACCCGTTGAATATACCGATAACCCTCGCCGGCAATTTCGGGGAGTTGCGTCCCAATCATTATCACATGGGGTTGGACATTCGTACAAACCTCCAGGAAAATCTGCCAGTATTGGCAGCTGCAGACGGGTATATCGCCCACATTAAGGTTGAGCCTGCGGGTTTCGGACAAGCAGTGTATATCAACCATCCCAATGGATATACGACGGTTTACGGACATCTTAATGGTTTCTTTCCGGCGCTATCCGCATATGTAAAACAGCAGCAGTATAAAGTGGAATCATGGAGAATTTTTTTGGATATTCCTCCGGAAATGTTTCCGGTTAAAAAAAGCAACCTGGTTGCGTATAGCGGAAACACCGGTGGCTCGCAAGCGCCGCATGTACATTTTGAAATTCGCAGTACATCTGATGATATCAATAAAAATCCAATGCTTTTCGGGTTGCCGGTTGGGGACAATACGTCACCGGTTATTTTGCGGCTTGGGGTGTATGACCGGACCAAAAGTGTTTACGAACAATCTCCGAGAATTTTCCGGACAAAAAGATCAGGAAATTTTTACCATCTGGTTAATGGCATCCTTACGGTTAATTCTCCTAAAGTCAGCTTTGGTATTTCTGCTTTTGATACCGAGTCAGGCAGATCAAACAGACTCGGAATTTATGAAGCAGATTTGTATGACAATAAAAATGCGGTCATCGGTTTCCAGATGGATAATATCAGCTATGATAAAACCAGGAACGTAAACGCGCACATTGACTTTAAAACCAAAACAGAAACAGGTCTTTTTCTACAGCAGTTGTTTCAATTATATGGATATATAAATTCCATTTATCACCCCGTTTCAGGGGATGGAGTAATTGATTTAAGCGATGGATCATTACACGCAATTACTATTGAAGTGAGGGATCCGGTCGGTAACAGGTCTGTAATTGAATTTAAAGTGCACTACAAGGCGGGATCGGTCAGTACGTGGCAACCGCGAGGCAAAAAATTTTATCCGATGATGCTGGATGGTTTTGAGAGCGATGATTGCTCATTTTACATTGGAGAAAAATGTTTGTATGATTCGGTGCGTATAAACTATTCCAGTTCTGCATCTACTTCCCCAAATGTCGTTTCGAAGGTCAGTACGATTGGAGCATCCTATATTCCATTGCAGGATTCTTTTTTGGTTAGAATTAAAGCAAACACGAGTCTTTCTGCTGAAAAAAAAGATAGGACGGTAATGGAAAGAATTACGGGCAGTAACCATGATGTGAAAAAAGTGGAGTGGCAAAATGACTGGGCTTCTGCTCATTTTCGGGATTTTGGTCGTTTTCAATTGGTGGTGGATGAAATACCGCCCGTTATTGTTCCTGTTGGCTTTTATGATGGGACTGATGTAAGCAGGGCAAAAAAAATTGCTTTTATAATCAGGGATAATATGGGAAGTTTCAAAAAATTTCGCGCGGAATTAGATGGGAGCTGGCTTCTTTTCAGCAACGATAAGGGAAAATCGTTTATTTACAAATTTGACGAACATTGCCCAAAAGGAAAACATGAATTGAAAATAAGTGTTGAAGATGAAGCGGGAAATATTGCGTCGAAAATGTATAGATTTACGCGATAAAAAATGTGGAAATATGAAAATGCCTAAAATTTATCTTCTTAACCCGGTATTTTTCATTTCAGGCATGTTTATGCATTCATCTTGACACAATTATTAAATCATGATTAATCTGAAAGAAGGCGATAAAGCTCCGGCTTTTTCCGGCAAAGACCAGAACGGAAAAAAAATCTCTTTGGCAGCGTATAAAGGAAAGAAAGTTGTTTTGTATTTCTATCCTGAAGATGACACGCCCACCTGTACGATACAAGCCTGTAACCTGCGCGATAATTATCCAATATTAAAAAAACAGGGATTTGTGATTTTAGGAATTAGTCCTGACGATGAAAAAAAGCATAAAAAGTTTGAAGCAAAATTCGATTTGCCATTCACCTTGATAGCCGATCCGCAACATGCAATCATTGATCAATACGGGGTTTGGGGAGAAAAGAAACTGTACGGTCGTGAGTATATGGGAATTCATCGTACCACTTTTGTAATCGATGAAAAAGGATTCATCCGGAAAATATTTCTTCGGCCAAAAAACAAGCAACACGCGGAAGAAATCATTGAGGCATGGAAGGAACTGGCGGAATAGGCCCAGCTGCCTTATCTGGGAAAATATCTCTCGGGGAAGAACTCGCAGCATGGGGTGGGTTGAAGATTACCCGGCTAACCCCGGACTTGTAAAAAGCTTCTTTTGATCAGATTACCCATACGACCTCTCCAAAATTAAAATTTCGTTCAATATCATCTTTTGAATGAAGTTGACCATCCGCACTCACCCCAAGTATCGTCGTTTCAAAAACCCCATTTCCTGTCTTAAGTTTCACTTTTTCGTTCTTTCTGAATAAATAGCCATTGTATTCCTCCAATAATTCATTAAAACCTCCGGTTCGCAACTGCTGATATTTTTCTTCTGTTCTCTTACATAATTCTTTTGCCAGGTCAACCGGTGAAAAAGTTTTGCCGGTTATTTGTTTTAATGACACAGCACTAGTAAGAAATGCCGGGAATTCTGTCTGGTTAACATTGATACCCATTCCAGCCACTGCAAACTTCCATTTGTCCCCCTGCAAAATGTTTTCAATTAGAATGCCTCCAATCTTTCTGTCGCGCCAGTAAATGTCGTTTGGCCACTTAATATAAAAATCGCTGGTGATAAAATCAGTAAAAAAACCAGCGCAGGCATCGGCAAGGCAAACACTTAGGTAAAATTGTTGACTAACCCTAAGAAAATCAGGTTCCAGTACCACGCTCATCATTATGTTCTGATTTGGGGTTGCGATCCATTTCTTTCCGAGCTGACCTTTTCCGGCAATTTGCTCGTGCGCAAAAAAAACATTTCCATGAAAAGCCAGCCCGTCATGAACTTTCTCTATTGCATAGTTGTTGGTACTGTTGACCGTCTGTAATTCAACAAAACTGTTGCCGATGAAGTGTTTAGCATTACTTGTAAGCATCTTGGCTTGATATGGCAAAAGATTGTTACTTTTGACCGGTGCGAAATTAGGATTTACAGTTCAGTGTTGTTTGACTTGAAAAATAATTGAAAAAGATAAGATAAATGCTGCCCCGCGCATAAATTTTTATCATATAAACTTAAATTGAACCGGAACTTACTTCACACATCATTTAAAATATAATTTTTAACTAAACGTCTTTACTATTTGGAACAACTTACTGTATTGGCTACCCGAAAACGATCTGTAGCAAGAATAACAAAAAATTCAAAAATATTTAAAACAATAATTCAGGCGATCCAGGAAAAAAAGGGTGAAAACATCGTGTCACTCGATCTTCGCAAGATACATGAAGCCGTTGCCGATTTTTTTATTATCTGTGAAGCAAAGAATCATAACCAGGTAAGAGCAATTGCCGATTTTGTAGAAGATCAGGTAGAAAGAAATTGTGAGGAGGAACCCTACAAACACGAAGGGATGAAAGCGCTTCAATGGGCTTTGATTGATTATGTAAATATTGTTGTTCATGTCATGCAGCCGGAAAGTAGAAATTTTTATAAGCTGGAAGAGTTATGGAATGATGCCATCCGGGAAGAACATGATGATTAGCCGAAATCTGAAGGATTTAACTGTTTTTTTCAAACTTTTTTATTAAAAATGTATTTTATCAGGAAATCGAGGAACGAATACTATGCCGCAGGATAACATGAAACAAAATGACCGAAGTAATTTCCCGAGGTTCAACCGACCTAAAGGAGATGATGATGCTAACCCCAGAAAGGGACCTAAATTCAATATCTACTGGATCTGGGGAATTATTGCTGTAGTCTTGATTGCCGTTGAATATTTCGGCCCTTTCTCCCCGGACGCCAAGCAAACGGATGAACTTGAATTCCGGAAAAATATGTTGGCTAAGGGTGATGTAGAAAAAATTGAAACCATAACCAATAAGGGAATTGTTAGGGTTTATATAAAAAAAGATAGTCTGCAAAAACCTTACTATACAGATAAGCTCAGTAAGAACGGATTGCCGGCTGCAACAGGGCCCCAGTTTGAATTCAAAGTAACAGATGTGAAGGAATTTGAAAGCAAATTGCACGACTATTTTGCTGCTAATAGGGAAATCACTGAAATTCCTGTCGAACCCAAGCAGGAAGTCGAATGGTTCACCCCCCTGCTACAGTTCCTGCTGCCGATTCTGTTGATCATCCTTATCTGGGTAATGCTGATGCGCAAAATGGGTGGACAAGCGGGTAGCGGCGGTCCTGGTGGAATTTTTAATATTGGCAAATCGAAAGCTACTTTATTTGATAAAGGAACAAAAGTCACCATCACTTTTAATGATGTGGCAGGATTGGATGAAGCGAAGGTTGAAGTGATGGAGATCGTTGATTTTTTGAAAAATCCAAAAAAATATACAGCACTTGGTGGAAAAATCCCAAAGGGCGCATTGCTTGTCGGACCTCCTGGAACAGGTAAGACACTTCTGGCTAAGGCAATGGCCGGCGAAGCGCAGGTTCCTTTTTTCTCGATGAGCGGATCTGACTTTGTTGAGTTATTTGTAGGCGTTGGAGCTAGTCGTGTTCGTGATCTTTTTAAGCAGGCCCGTGAAAAAGCGCCTTGCATCATTTTTATTGATGAAATTGATGCCATTGGCCGCGCACGCGGCAAAAACGCAATAATGAGCAATGATGAAAGAGAGAGCACATTGAATCAATTGCTCGTTGAGATGGACGGCTTCGGTGGCGACAGCGGAATTATTGTTTTGGCAGCAACAAACCGTCCGGATGTATTGGATCATGCATTACTTCGCCCTGGAAGGTTTGATCGCCAGATCTCTATCGACAAACCAGATTTAAAAGGACGGGAAGCTATTTTCAAAGTTCATCTTAAACCGATAAAAATTTCCAGCAAATTAGATATTCACAAACTCGCTGAGCAAACTCCCGGCTTTGCCGGAGCTGATATTGCGAACGTATGTAATGAAGCTGCTTTGATCGCCGCAAGAAAAGGAAAAGATAACGTAGAAATGGAAGATTTCCAGGATGCAGTAGACAGGGTTATTGGCGGATTGGAAAAGAAGAATAAAATAATTTCTCCGGAAGAGAAAAGAATTATTGCGTATCACGAAGCAGGACATGCGATTTGCGGATGGTATCTGGAACATGCCTACCCATTATTGAAGGTTACCATTGTGCCAAGGGGTGTTGCTGCATTGGGCTATGCGCAATACACTCCGAAGGAACAATATTTATACAATACAGATCAGCTTTTTGATCAGATCTGTATGACGCTCGGCGGACGGGCAAGCGAAGATCTGAATTTTGGAAAGATATCTACAGGTGCACAAAATGATTTGCAACAAGTAACCAAAATCGCCTATTCCATGATTACCGTTTATGGCATGAACGATAAAATTGGAAAAGTTAGTTTTTATGATCCGCAGGCGGAAAATACGTTCACCAAACCCTATTCGGAAGAAACATCCAAATTAATCGATGAAGAAGTCCGGAATCTCATAGATAAAGCCTACGTTGAAACCAAAAGGTTATTGAAAGAAAAAAGCAAGCAGGTTGAAACCCTTGCAGAAGCATTGCTGGAAAAAGAAGTATTATTTCAGAGTGATGTAGAAGCTTTGATCGGTAAAAGGCCATACGAAGAAAAAAGAGCGCTTGACGTTACGGATCACCCTCATCTCGAACATCATAATATTCCCAGTGAAAATGGAACAAGCGGTGCCATAGTAAATCCATCACCTGCATAAGAAGCATAGGAATGAAAGTTTCCCAGGCAAAAGAAAATATTCTAAAAAAAATTCGGCAGGCGTTGACAACCTCAACGCCTTTGCCTTTTCCCCAAAGCGAAGGGAATAATATGGTTTTCCGGGTCTCTCAACAGGAGCTCGAAATTGAATTTGCAGAAAAATTCACAAACCTGCTCGGCAAATTTATTTTTTGTGTGAATCAGGAAGAACTTGCATCTCAACTCAATGCGCTTGTCGATCACAGGAATTTCAAAAATATTTACTGCATCGAAGAAAAATTAAAATCTGTTTTGCTAAAACATAATTATTCGAATTTTTCTGAAATAAATCTAGAAGAATGCGATGCTGCGATTACATCCTGCGAATTATTAATTGCAAGAACCGGAAGCATTGTTATGAGCACAGCGCAACAAAGCGGGCGAACGGCTAGTGTTTACGCCCCCATTCATATTTGCATATCATACTCCAACCAGTTGGTGTATGATATTAAAGATGGACTCCAATTTTTAAAGGACAAGTTTCGAAATGATCTTCCTTCACTGATCACGTTTGCCACAGGACCAAGCCGTACAGCAGACATTGAAAAATCGTTGGTCGTTGGGGTTCACGGACCAAAAGAAGTATTTGTTTTCCTGGTGGATGACTATAGCGAAGAGTAGCACCTGGCAACTGGCAACCGGAAGAGAATATGGGAATGGTAATTCGGGCCAATCTCTGCGTAAATCAACAATTTAAGCTTTCAGCCTCCTTACTATTCACTACTCGCCATTTACTGGCTATTTCCTATTTTTACCTGATGCAAATCCCTTCGGGTAAAAAAATATATTTTCTTTCCGATTTTCATCTCGGTGTTCCCGATCATGCAACAAGCATCGCCCGGGAAAAGAGAATCATTCAATTCCTTGGACAAATAAAGCCCGATGCTGCTTCTATTTTTATAGTAGGAGATCTTTTTGATTTCTGGTACGAATACCGGAAAGTTATTCCAAAGGGTTTTGTAAGAATTTTAGGAACACTTGCCTCCATCACTGATTCAGGAGTACCCATATATTTTTTTTCAGGCAATCATGACATGTGGATGAAAGGATATTTTGAAACGGAATTAAATATTCCTGTTTATCATGAACCACAAATTTTTGAATGGAATAACAAAAAGTTTTTTATCGGTCATGGCGACGGGTTAGGACCGGGAGACCTCCGGTATAAATTTTTGAAAAAAGTTTTTCGCAATCCGTTTTGTCGTTGGGTGTTTGGTATGCTGCCTCCTATTTTCGGAATGGCTATCGCCAATTCAATGAGCCGCAGAAGTCGCTCAGTTACCGGGCAAATTGATGATCATTTTTTAGGAGCAGGAAAAGAATGGTTAATAATTTTTTGCCAGGAAGTTTTACAAAAAGAACATTTTGATTTTTTCATCTTCGGACACCGTCATTTACCGATAGACTTTTCATTAAATAACAATAGCCGGTATATCAATTTGGGTGACTGGATACGTTATTGTACCTACGCAGAGTTCGATGGTTCACAATTAAACTTGAAAACTTATTTGCCGGAAATGGAAGATAAGATCATCAGAAAATGATTCGATTGAAAATTTTTATTGTAGCATTAATATGTGCCGGCGCTTTTGAATCAAAAGCGCAGTCCGAATCGTCTTTTGTCTTAAGCAAAACCATACAAGCGGATATCGTTGATTTTACCGTTGACAATCTTGGCAACATTTATTTATTGAGTAAGGACAACCAGCTCAAAAAATTAGACGCAAATGGGGATTCTGCTGCAGTATATAACGCGGTCACTAAATATGGAAATGTTTATTTTATAGATGCAACCAACCCATTAAAAATACTATTGTATTATAGAGATTTTGCAACCATCATTGCCGTGGACAGGTTCTTGAATATCATCAATACCATTGATTTACGAAGCCTGGGTATTTTCCAGGTAAAAGCAATCGGTGTATCGTATGATAATAATGTGTGGATTTTTGATGAACTGGATGCAAAATTAAAACGCATCGGCGTTGATGGTTCGCTTATAGATCAAACAACTGACTTTCGCCAACTTTTTGATACCATTCCGGATCCATCGACCATCATTGATCAGAATGGATTGGTTTATGTGTATGACACGGCGCATGGAGTATATGTTTTCGACCACTATGGGGCCTTAAAAAATCATGTACAGTTAAAAAATTGGCTCGATTTTACGGTGATAGATAAAAATTTAATGGGAAGAAATGAAAATTTTTTTCTGAAATATCAATTGAACTCCTTAAATATTGAACAACAATTAATGGGCAACGCTTACCGCGATGCGCTGAAAATAAAAATAATGCCGGCTTCGATTTATGTTCTGAAGAAAAATTTATTGGAAATTTATTCGCTCCCCTGACATCAGGCCCAATCATGGCAACAGGTATGTCAATAAAAAACCGGAGGCGGTATTAAAATAAAATTCGAAATTAAGTATGAACGATTTTTGGAACCAGGTCTTTTTTAGCAACCCGATTAAAAAATACGCATTTGTCCTGGGAGCGATCTTGCTGGCGCTGATCATTAAGCGGTTTATTTCAAAAATAATTGCGCGGGTTTTATTCGGTCTCATAAAACGCACCGGAACCGACATTGACAAAGCTTCCTTCGTTAAATTACTCACAGCGCCGCTGGAAACTTTCTTATTGGTCTTCATTATCATCGCATCGCTTGACAAACTTCATTTCCCGACCGAACTTGATTTTGATATCTATGAAGTGACTTCGAAAAAAATTGTTCATGCCATTGCTGCTACGATAATGATCTGTTTGTTTATTTGGTTGTTGTTGCGTCTGCTTGATTTTGTCGCGCTTCTTATAAAACAGAAGGCAAAGGCTGCTGGTGACATTAAGGAGCACCAGCTAATTATTTTTTTCCGCGATTTTTTTAAAGTGATCATCAGCATCATCGGAATTTTGATGATTCTGAATTTTGCTTTTGAATTTGATGTCACCAAACTCTGGACCGGACTTGGAATTGCCGGAGCCGCCCTCGCGCTTGCCGCGAAAGAAAGTGTTGAAAACCTCATTGCTTCCTTTATTATATTTTTTGACAAGCCTTTTACCGCCGGCGACGTTGTAAAGGTAAATGGCATTACCGGCAATATTGAAAGAATTGGTTTGCGAAGCACGCGTGTTAGGACAGATCAAAAAACATATGTTACAATCCCCAACAAACAAATGGTGGACAGTATTGTTGACAATCTCTCCCTGCGTACGCAGCGCAAGGCGGAAATAAGGTTGGAAATAAGCTTGCTCACTTCCTCTGACACACTTAATGAGTTGATTGACAGTTTAAAAAAGATCGTAACAAAAAATCTTATTGAAAGCTTTTCTGTTTTTTTGAATGATATCACGTCACGATCTTTTCTTATAAATGTTGATTACTTCACATCAACGATATCGCAGGATGATTTCAATGATCTCAAAGAACAAGTCAATCTTGAGATCCTTTCCTTAATGGAAAAACTTAAAATAGAAGTTGCGGGAGCCAACGCGGATGTGCGGGTGAGTAACAATCCTGCTAATCGTTAGACCATAAACTCAGTTATTACTACCAAGCATTTCTCTCAGCTTCATTACCAACTCTGTTTTAGTAATTGGCACTCCCATTATTTTATTATAAGCTTTGGCATCAATAAAATACTGGTCGCGGATAATTTTTATTAACTGCCCGTTATTGATTTCAGGAATCAATACCTGCTCAAAATTTTTTAAAATGTCTCCAAGGTTTTTCGGGAATGGCCGCATATAGCGGATATGTGCATGCGAAACTGCATAGCCTTCGTATTGCAACTCTCCGACTGCGCTTTTAATGGCACCAAATGTGCTTCCCCAGCCAAGTACCAATAATTTTCCTTTCTCCTTCCCGCTGTCTAACTTTTGCAAGGGAATATAATCAGCAATCTTATCTATCTTTTCTTGTCTGATTTTTACCATCAGCTGGTGGTTTTCCGGATCATAACTAACATTACCGGTAATATTTTGTTTTTCCAAACCACCGATCCGATGCTCCAGTCCGGGTGTTCCGGGGATTGCCCACGGACGCACTAATTTTTCATCGCGCAAATAGGGAAGAAATTTATCTTCATGATCGCCCAATTCTTTTTTAAATTTCATTTCAATCGGTGGCAAGTCTTCGCTTTTTGGAAATTTCCAAGGTTCTGCGCCGTTGGCAATATACCCGTCACTTAAAAAGATAACCGGCGTCATGTGTTGGACGGCAATGCGCACCGCTTCATATACGGCGCTAAAGCAATCACTGGGTGTTGATGCAGAAATTACAGGCATTGGGCATTCGCCGTTTCTTCCGTAATAGGCTTGCAACAAATCGCTTTGTTCTGTTTTGGTCGGCAATCCTGTTGATGGTCCGCCTCGCTGAATGTCGCAGATCAATAATGGGATTTCTAAAACCACCGCCAGTCCCATCGCTTCCGCTTTTAACGCCATACCCGGGCCGGATGTTGTTGTGACGCCCAATGAACCGCCGTAGCTGGCACCTATAACCGAAGTTATTGCCGCAATTTCATCTTCCGCCTGGAATGTGCGTACGCCAAATGATTTGTATTTACTGAGTTCGTGCAAAACATCCGAAGCGGGTGTGATCGGATATGAACCCAGGAATAAGGGTAATCCGCTTTTTTGTGAGGCTGCTATCAGTCCTAGCGTCAATGCCTGATTGCCCATGATCGAACGATAAGTGCCAGGTTCTAATTTTGCCTTTTCGACCTTGTATGTCGTCGTAAAAGTTTCTGTGGTATCGCCAAAATTGTATCCTGCATGAAGTGCTTTGATATTGCTCTCAAAAATCTCAGGTTTCTTGCTGAACTTTTCCTTTAAAAATTTTTCGGTGCTTTCCATCTCGCGGTTGTACATCCAATATAAAAATCCCAGAATAAACATGTTTTTCGCACGGTCCTTCTCCTTTGTACCGATGGTAAATTCTTTCAGTGCTTCACGCGTCATTTTGGTCACGTCGATCTTGATCAATTCGTAACCATCAAGACTTCCGTTTTCCAAAGGATTAATTCCATCCGGATAATTGGCAAGCCGCAGATTCTTCGCGTCAAAACCTTCAATGTTGGCGATTATTTTTCCACCTTTTTTTAATGTCTGCAAATTTGTCTTCAATGCAGCGGCATTCATAGCAACAAGCACGTCGCATTCATCACCCGGAGTAAAAATATGGTCGCTGGAAAACCGGAGCTGGTAGCCGCTGACGCCCGGCAATGTTCCCTGTGGTGCACGAATTTCCGCGGGAAAATCCGGAAAGGTTGCCAGGTCAATCCCCATCAGTGCAGTATTGTTGGTAAACTGGCTGCCCGTTAATTGCATGCCGTCGCCTGAGTCCCCGGCAAATTTTATTACTACGTCCTGTAATAATTGTTCTTTACGATTCATATTGTAAAATTACTGTAAGATTGAATAGTATTTGTTGGTTGCGTTTGATATTATTTGTTATAATTTTTTTAGCAACTCTCTTGATACCAGCGTCAGTAGCACCTGCAGGTGCAGTCATTGGCACAATCCTGGCCTTGTTTATCTGCTATGCAGCGGAGCTTCCATTGACCATAACCCGTGACCATTCAGGAGGATCACCGTTCATTCATTTAATGATCGATTGTTCTCATTGCATTGCTTTATAAATCGCTTCCATAATGCCTCCGCGCACACTTAAGCTGGAAATTTTCCCATTTTCACTAGTCGGATTTACGCGATTGGATAAGAAAATAAAAATCAAATTATATTTCGGATCAACCCAAACGCAAGTGCCTGTAAATCCTGTATGACCAAAGGTTTCCGGCGATGCTGATATACAGGGATACGGTTCTTTCAGCGTTGCATTATTTTTTTCCGGTTTGTCAAAACCAAGACCCCGGCGACTGATATCGCTATGATACGCCGTGAAATAATCAATGGTTTCCTTTTTCAAAAATCGTTTGCCTTCGATAACGCCGCCGTTCAATAACATTTGTTCCAGCACAGCCAAATCGTATGCATCACTGAACAATCCTGCATGCCCGGCCACACCGCCGAACATAGCCGAACCCGGATCATGCACATCACCTCTTATCATTTGTCTTCTGAAAATCGTTTCGTTTTCCGTTGGTGCAATTCTATCCAATGGAAAAGAATTTCGCGGCTTGAATCCCGTTGTGCTCATGTACAACGGATCGTAAAAGGTTTTCTTTACGTATTGATCAAGGGTCATTCCCGTAATCGCTTCGACAATTTTTCCCATGAAAATAAAATCATTGTCGCTGTAAATATATTTTTTCTGCGGCTCAACATTGCTGCTAAGAATCCGATTATAAATTGTATCCAGCCAATCGTTGCGCATGTATAAATTTTCCGCAACCCGAATACGATGGGAGCTGTCCTGTTTCCAGCCATAGACTGAAGGCATGGGAACTCCTCCGTGCAGGCTGTCAATCGTTTCTTTATAAAAAGGGATGAAAGCTTTTAATCCTGCCTGGTGCAAAAGCACATCCCATATCTTTAATGATTCTTTATTGGTACCGCGAACCCAGGGTAAATAATCTCCTAAAGTTTTTTGAATATCCAGCTTTCCTTCGTCATACAATTTCATTACAGACATGGTCGTAGCACAAATTTTTGTGACAGAAGCAAGATCATATATTGTTTCAGGATAAACGAGCTCTTTCTTTTCATAAGTGAGGTACCCAAATGATTTATCGTAGACTATCTTTCCATCTTTTGCAACAAGGACAACACAACCGGGAAAAGCTTCTTTGGCAATAGCCGCTTTGCAAATGGAATCAACTACCTGCAATTTCTGTGTATTGAAACCAAGAGATGTCGCAGGAACGGTTGGTAATAATCCCCCGGCATTGATGATACCACTCCCAAACCTAAAATGGCCACACACCGAAACGGGCAATTTTCCTTTTGCCGAGAATTTTCCATTTAGCATGTCCGCAGCAACATCCTGCGTCGTTTCGTCATCTTCATAACAAACGATCAGGGTTTTTGCGCCGCAAAAATTTTTGATCACGTACGGGTTTCCAAAGACCACCGTAACCGTTTTGTTTTGTTCCTGCACTTGTTTCAACAGCCATATGGCCGTGTTGCTGATGCCAAAATTATTTGCAGGAAAGCGATTGTAATTATGTAAACCAATAACAACCGCATCATAACGATTTTTCAGCAATTCGAGCGTAGCTAAAGCTTTCAATGTATCTAACGTATTGTCGAAATAGTAAACATGCGCGTTATAATCGGTGCGCATGCGTCGTGCAAATTCATTGTCATTATTTAGCCCGAAACCTACATATGCAATTCTCTTCTTAGGCGCGGCATGGAGTGGAAATATGGTTGCATCCTGATTTTGCAGTAAGGTTATTGCATTTTCTGCAACTTCTTTGCGCATTTCTTTAGCCCCGTTATTCAGATCTTCTGTTAAATGATTGATATTTACAGGGGAATGATTGGCCAATCCAGATTGATACTTGGCGTAAAGAACCTTTTTTAAGTGCGCATTAATTTCTTTCCATTTGATCTTTTTCTCTGCAATTGCATCTTTGATTTTCATTACAACCGTGTCCACATTTCCTGGAAGACACAGCATATCATTGCCGGCGATCAACGCCTGAACTGCAGCTTCGCCGTCAGGAAAATATTTTGCAACACCCTTCATTTCCAGGGCATCAGTAAAACTGATGCCGTTATATTTCAATTTTTTCCGGAGAAGTTTGGTGACATTATTTTTTGAAATGGATGTAGCAACATTTGGCGTGTTCTCAATATCCGGGATGTATAAATGCGCGATCATTACACTGCCAATTCCTGCACTAAATAATTTTTTAAAGGGATACAATTCAAGGGTGTCAAGCTGTTTAACAGATTTATTGATGACAGGCAAATCAAAATGCGAATCCACTGAAACATCGCCGTGGCCGGGAAAATGTTTTGCGCAAGCCATGATGCCTTCATCCTGCAAGCCTTTCATATATTCCAAGCCATATTCTGCCACTTTGTTTTTGTCTTCGCCGAAGGAGCGGTCATTGATGACAGGATTGTCAGGGTTATTGTTAATATCCACAACAGGTGCATAGTTCACCGTAATGCCTATACGTTTGCATTGTTCGCCAACTAATTTTCCATATTGATAAATCAATTCTGAATTTTGGACGGCGCCGAGCATCATTTGTCGTGGCAAGCCAGTAACACTATCCATGCGCATGCCTACCCCGTTTTCTGCGTCGATGCAGATCATTATCGGTGTTTTTGTGATGGACTGGAAATAATTAATAAAGTTGGCCTGCGTTATTGGTCCTCCCTGAAACAAACAAATGCCCCCCACATTAAATCTTCGGACTGCATCTTCAACTTCTTTATCATAAAAAGTTACTTTTTTGGTAACTGGATCAATCGCGGATAATCGCACAACGATCAGTTGCGCAATTTTCTGATCTTCATTAAGAGATTTAAAAACACTGTCCACCCATTTATTTGCAGGAAGGTTCGATCTGAATTGAGCAGAAGCTGACAAACCAATGAACAGCAGAAGTAAGGAGCCGAGTTTATTTTTCATATTGAATTAGTTCTTTTTTCTTGATAAAAAAGAATAAAAAAATCAAGGCTTAAGAAAATGGGCAAAGTTTTTTCATTTTGCCGCAAAGAACGTACACGGATGGGTTTTGGAATAACGTTGAACTTAAAGCCGGTATATTAATAAATCCAATCCTGTTCAATGGGCAAGGTCCGTACTTAAATTTCTTTGTGTTATTTTTCTGATGGCGAAACAACGGGCATAGTTCTCATCAGCGTGTTCCCAGATCGCCAAAATGACTGCTAAGCACTATCAAAAGCGCCTTTTACTTTTACTGTTACATAACGCTGAATACAGAACAAATCGTACAAGAGTGATTCTTTCCTTTTCTTTTCCTGAAAGAAACGGGAAGCACAAATCTCTGATTGCAACGATGCAACATAGCAGCTTTGTTGCGGGGTACATAACAAAACTTTTACACCTGCTGTTCACTACAATCAATAAGCAGTAAATTGCGTCACAAATTAGGACAGATTGGACATTATTCAATTATTACCGGACAACATTGCCAATCAGATAGCGGCTGGTGAAGTGATTCAGCGACCTGCGAGTGCAGTCAAGGAGCTGCTGGAAAATGCTGTGGATGCCGGGGCGACAGAAATAAAACTGATCATCGCGGACGCAGGAAAATCGCTCATTCAGGTTATCGATAATGGCAAAGGCATGAGCGAAGCTGATGCCAGGATGGCCTTTGAGCGGCATGCAACTTCTAAAATAAAAAATATTGAAGACCTGTTTCGGATTAAAACGATGGGATTTCGTGGTGAAGCGCTGGCGTCCATTGCAGCAGTTGCACAAGTGGAATTAAAAACAAAAAGACCCCAAGACGAAGCGGGGACCTATATTGAAATCGAGAACAGCACGGTAAAGGTCCAGGAGCCGGTTGCAAGTTCAAACGGAACAGGGATTGCGATGAAGAATTTATTTTTTAATGTCCCGGCACGAAGAAATTTTTTGAAGAGTAATGCTGCTGAAATGCGACATATCATTGATGAATTTATCCGTGTGGCGTTATCGTTCCCTGAAGTCTTTTTTTCGGTTCTCAACAATGAACAGGAAGTTTTTCATTTGGACAAAGGGACCTTAAAGCAACGGATCGTACAGATTTTGGGAGATCATTTAAATCCTAAGTTGGTTTCTGTCCAGGAAAATACTGACTATTTAAATATATACGGATTCGTCGGGAAGCCGGAAGCTGCGAAAAAAACAAGAGGTGATCAGTATTTTTTTGTTAACAACCGTTTTATCCGGAGCGCCTATTTAAATCATGCGGTGATGGGCGCTTACCAGCAAATGATCGCAAGGGATAGTTTTCCGTTATACGTTTTGTTCATTGATCTTGATCCGGCACTGCTTGATATTAACGTTCACCCGACAAAACAGGAAATAAAATTTGAAGATGAAAAAATTGTTTACGCCTTTGTTCAGGCTGCTGTGAAACATGCTCTCGCGCAATTCAGCATTACACCGACTCTTGATTTCGACCTTGACCCGGCAATTCAGCATTTGGATGCCGTGAGCAAACCTTTCACTGAAGTACAAAAAGCGGATGTCGAATCTACTTCATTATATAAAACATTCACGCAAAAAAATCAAGCGCATTTTATTGAGCGCGAAAATAGAAGTGAATTAAAGCATTGGAAGGAATTTTATGAAAAGTCCGAAGTCGGAAATCGGAAACCTGAGACCGAAACCCAACAGCTGCGGGATGATGGATGGCCGCTCGCAGACGTGAAAATTCAATCGGTTTTAAACAAGGTACAGCAGCCATCCGTTACCGTACAACTGCATAACACTTATATCCTCGCTATCAATGATCTTGGGTTTATTTTAATAAACCAGCAATTGGCGCATGAACGAATTTTATATGAAAGATATCTTGC
>Ga0070731_10000639_pt1 | contig 43297 bp, 32 predicted proteins | sample Coa_R1_2_FD_66448 | JGI IMG/M metagenome (GOLD analysis project Ga0070731, IMG submission 66448) | Surface soil microbial communities from Centralia Pennsylvania, which are recovering from an underground coalmine fire - Coalmine... | ecosystem: Environmental > Terrestrial > Soil > Unclassified ...
CCTCCCTGGGAAATACGCCGCCGCTTTCTTTCCTTAATCGCTTCTTCCAAAACCTCAACCCATCGCTAAACTAACAAATCCGGCTGCGCCTTAGCTGTCCACTTTTTCGGGGGAGTACCAATCTGCCGGGGCGACCGCAAGAGGAACTCGCTCTGTCGTGGCGCTTGGAAGCGCGCGTCGTCGCTGCCGTCACCGGCGCACGGCCTCCGCTCCCGCCTTCGTTGCAAGGTGTCGCGGCGCCGGAACACCTTGGATGGGGCGAGGCAACACTCCAGTCCATTCGCGAAAAACTGCTCGCCTGCGCAACGGCGCGCTGCGCCTCGCGAAACCGGGCACCTCCGGAACCGGGGCCCGCTGATCAACGCGGACGAAGGCGACGCCGCGTGGCGCGCTCTCGTTCACCCCTGAAAAGGCCGCTTTCTTAGTTTTACGGGAGTGATAATGTCAAAGCGGTATGTCCCGGGGCATTTTTACGCTAGATAGACGAACGATTTCTCTGTTCCTGGGGGCTTTCTTGGCCCTCGGTTTCCCCCTCCATTCCGCTCCGCGCGCTTTGATTGTCACCGGTCTGAGCGGATCGTCGGAAAACGCGGAGGAATTTCAACGGCTGGCCATGGAAACGAAGCGGCTGCTGGTCGAGCGCGGCGTGCCCGCGGTTCGCGTGGATGTGCTTGATGAGAAGGTGACGCGCGACGCAGTGCTCCAAAAGCTGCGGGCTGCAAAGGCGGACTCCGCGGAGGACGAGTTTTGGCTGGTGTTGTACGGCGTCGGCGGGAGGTCTCACGGCGACGAACCCGCGTTTCAAGTCAGCGGGCCGCGGCTTACGGCGTCGGATTTGAAGACGGCTCTCGATGCGATTCCCGCCAGGCAGTATGTGTTTGTCGGCACGAGCGAGAGCGGCGCGTTTCTGCCGGCGTTGCAGAATTCGCGTCGCGCCGTGCTTTCAGCGACCAAGGAGGATGGCGAGGCCGATGTTCCTCGATTTCCCGCCAAATGGGTGAGTGCGTTTTCCGAGAATCCGAAGGCTTCTTTCGCGCGGATCGCCGCTCGCGCCTCGGCGCTCGTCGAGGAGGAGTATAAGACCTCCAGTCTTGCGCAATCGGAACACGCGCGCCTCGCGGATCCGGTTTCGGGTCAAATTCTGGAGCCGCCCTTCGGCGTGAATATGTCCGCCGCGGACGAAACCCCGTCGGGCTCTTCGCCGGCCGGATCGCTTCCCACCGCGTCGGACATCACGGTGAAAATTCAAAAGCCGAATCAGGAATGGGAGCAGCAGCCGGCGACCGCGGAGACGAAAAAAATCATCGCCGCCGCGCGGGCCACGCCGAATCCCGACGGGCACGCGGCTCTGGTGCTTGAGCAGCGGCTTGGCTTCACCGTCGAGGAGGACCGCACGACGGATCAACGGACATTCTGGCGTGTGTTCGTCGCGCGCGACGAGGCGGTGGCCGCCTGGGCGAACCAGTTTTTTCCGCAATTGCCACCGGCGGTGACGACGAAGCTCGAAGTGGCGCGCGTGATCCAGCCGGACGGCTCGGCGACGGTTTTCAACCCGGCGAAGTTGCTTGCGGCCATCACCCCCGAGGAGGGATCGAGCGGGCAGGCGATGGTCTTTTTGCCCAATGCGAGAGCCGGTTGCGTGATCGAGATGGGCTTTAACACGCGGGAAATCCTGAATCCCACCCTGCCGCACGTCTCCGAAGAAATCCAGGTGCAGCGCAACGTTCCCGCGCTCAAAACCGAGCTTGAAATCCGCGTGCCGGAAAAGCCGGCATTTCACGTTTCGTTAAACAATGTCACCACGGCGCCCGCGGAGTCGCTCGAACATGGCCGGCGGGACCTCCGTTGGCAGCTTGGCGCTTTGCCCGCGATGGAATCGCTGCCGGGCGATCCGCCGTGGCGACAGTGGGCGGCTTATGTCTCGATCAGTTCGCTTCCTTCCTGGGATGAGTTTGCCGCCTGGTATCGCCGCCTCGCGGAAGGTTCGGATGCGACCGACGAAACCGTCGCCAGGATGGCGGCCCAACTCGCGGATGGCGCGGGATCGCGGCTGGAGAAAATCCGGCGGGACTACGAATTCGTCTCCGCGCTGCGATACATCGCCATCGAGATCGGCGTGCAGGGTTTCCGTCCACGCACTCCGGCGCAGGTGCTCGCGAACCGTTACGGCGATTGCAAGGACAAGGCGAACCTGCTCGTGGCGCTCTTGCGCAGCCAGGGCATCGCGGCGAATTTCGTGCTGCTGAATCGCGGTTCGTTCACCGACGTCCGTTTCCCGAGCTGGCAGTTCAATCACGCCATCGCTTACGTGCCCAATGCGCCGGAGGCGGGACAGCCGGACGGTCTATGGCTTGACTCGACCGATGGCGTGACGCCGTTTGGATTCCTGCCGCCGGGCGATTTTGGCCTCGCCGCTTTGGTCTTCGGCAAGGATAAAGCGGAATTCAAAACGGTGGCGGAAAGGACGGGGGCGGTTACGGAGATCCGCGATGAATGGGAGCTGCAACAGGAGGCGGAGGATTCATGGAAAGGCATTTTCCACCGCCGGACGACCGGGCTGGCCGATGACACTCTGCGCCGCCTGTTCCGCGAATTGACCCCGATGCAACGCAGGGAAGAAATCTACCGGATGCTCGCGGAACTCTGGCAGGCGGGAGATTTTGCAAATGGAACCGTGAGCGGCGTCAGCGCGTCGCGCGAAGGCGTCGAGGTTCGCGCCGACGTCTCGGTCTCGGCGCCGGGGGGCGGGTGGCCGCGCATTGACGCTTCCGGGCTGGAGATTTTTAGCGCGCCGGAACGCGACCGCCCTCTGAGGCTCAATGACGGGCAGCCTTTCGCGCTCACGCAAAATCTGCGGCTGCGTTACTCGGCCGCGGCGCCGGAGACATTGCCCGAGCCGTGGCGGTCGGAAGCGGCGGGAGAAAAGATGAGCGTCACGTGGGAGCGCATTGACGGGCGCACCGTTCTTCGCACCGCGCGGTTGGAGATGCCGAACCCGACTGTTCGCGCCGCCGACTATGTCCCGCTTCGCCGTGCGATCCGCGGATGGAACGCGGCGCTTGCCAATTGGAAAATAAACCTATGAGCCAAATGCCCGCAGTTCCGCCCATCCCCACCCACGCAACCTCCGACGCGGATGTGGAGTTGCTGCGCACTGCGCCGGCGCGCTACCGGCAACTCGCCGCCGAACTCGGCAAGCGCATCATCGGCCAGGACGAGGTCATCCTGGATTTGTTCGTCGCGCTCGCGGTGCAGGGCCACGTGCTGATGATCGGCGTGCCCGGGCTCGCGAAGACGCTGCTCGTGCGCAGCCTCGCGGAGATTCTCGACCTCCCCTTTCAGCGCATTCAATTCACGCCGGACCTGATGCCGAGCGACATCACGGGCGCCGAGATCATCGAGGACACGGCGGATGGCAAGCGGCTGTTCCGCTTCATCCAGGGGCCGATTTTCGCGAGCCTGCTCCTTGCGGATGAAATCAACCGCACCCCGCCCAAGACGCAGGCGGCGTTGCTCGAGGCGATGCAGGAACGGCGCGTCACGGTCGCGGGGCGCAGCTACGATTTGCCATCCCCGTTCTTCGTCCTCGCAACGCAAAATCCGATCGAGCAGGAAGGCACGTATCCGCTGCCCGAGGCGCAACTCGACCGCTTCATGTTCAATCTGCGCGTCGACTATCCGTCGTACGCCGAGGAAGTCCGCATCCTTCTTGAAACCACCGCCGACGCGGTGCAGCCGTTGCAAAAGGTCTGGACTGGCGAAGAAATGCTGGCTTTGCAACGCACGGTCCGCCAGGTGCCGGTTCCGCAATCGGTCGCGGAGTTCGCCGTCACTCTCGTGCAGGCGACGCGCCCGAACGGCGTGAACGCGCCGGACTTCATCAAACGCTATGTGCAATGGGGCGCCGGGCCTCGAGCGTCGCAATATCTCGCGCTCGCGGGAAAAGCGTTCGCCGTTCTCGACGGCCGGTTCAACGTCGCGAAGGAAGACATCCAGCGCGCGTCCAAGCTCGTGCTGCGGCATCGCCTGATCACGAACTACCGGGCCGAAGCGGATAACCAGACGGTCGATATGATCATCGACCGCCTCGCGCAAAAAATAGGATGATCGGGCGACCTCCGCTTCCGAAAAGCCCGCCGCCGCTTCCCCGGCGCACCTCGTCGGGCGCGGCCAACGCCCTGCCGCCGCTTGATTTGCGGTTGCTGGCGGAGTTGCCGTCGCTGACGTTGCAGGCGCGCTACATGGTGGAAGGGTTTCTAAGCGGGCGGCATCGCAGCCCGAGGAAAGGTTCGTCAGTCGAATTTGCGGAGTATCGCGATTACCAGCCCGGCGATGACCTGCGCCGCGTGGATTGGCGGCTCTATGGCCGGACCGAGCGGTTGCACGTAAAGCAATACGAAGACGAAACGCAACTTCGCGTTTTTCTCGTACTCGACTCGAGCGGTTCCATGGCTTTCCGGTCGCGCCCGGCGGTGCTGCCGAAGATCGAATTCGCCCGCATCGCGCTGGCGGCTCTCGCGCTGCTCGCGCAACGGCAGGGCGACGCGTTCGGGCTCGGGATTATCGGCGTGGAGTTGAAGGAATTTCTGCGCGCGCGGTCTTCGGCGCCGCACTGGCGCTTGTTTGTGGGCAAGCTGGAGACGGTGGCTCCGGGGGGGCAAACCTCGCTTTCCAAAGCGCTGGGCGATCTCGCGGAAGTCATCCCGCCGCGTTCGATGGTCGTGGTCGCGAGTGATTTTTACGAAGATATCCCGGCGCTGGAGCCGGCGATGCGCAGGCTTCGCTATGACCATCATGAAGTCATAGGCCTGCATGTGCTGGACCCCATCGAGATTGACTTCGACCTCGACGAAGCCGGAACATTCATCGACTCCGAGAGCGGCCGGCGGTTGAAACTCGACGCGCCTTCCGTGCGACAGGGCTACCTCAAGCGGTTCGCTGAATTTTGCTCGGATCTTGACGAGTTGTTTCATGGCGCGGGCGGCGAAGTGGTGCGGCTGCGCACGGACCGCGCCCCGCTCGAAATGCTGACGCGCTACCTCGTCCAGCGGGAGCACAGGCCATGAACTGGCTCTTTCCCGGGTTTTTCGCCGCAAGCGCGCTCATAGGCCTGCCGGTCCTGCTGCACTTCCTGCGGAGCAAACCAAAGACCGCCGTGCGGTTTCCCTCGCTTCGTTTTCTCGGCGAGTCGGCGATCCGCGACACGCGCCGCCACCGGCTGAGGCGCTGGGTCACATTGCTTCTCCGCTGCCTGGTCATCGCTCTTCTCGCCGCCGCTTTCGCGCGTCCGTTCTGGAACGATGCGGCGGCGAACCATCGGCGGGCCATGGTCGTCGCCGTCGACAATTCCATGAGCATGCGGACAAATGGACGATGGGATGCAAGAGTCCGCTGGGCGCTCGAGCAACTCGACGAACTCACAACGGGCGATGAAGCGGCGCTGCTCTTGATGGAACCTTCGCCCACGTGGCTCGCGCCGATGACCGACGATCTCGCGCGCGTCCGCTCCGCGTTGCAAAACGCGCGGCCCGGTTTTGACAAGACACACTACGAGAATGCATTGCGCGTGGCCGGGGAAACGCTCGCGGCCAGCCAGGCCGCCGAAAAAACGCTCGTCTGGATGGCCGATGAACAGCGCGCAGGCTGGCTCGGCGCCGAGATGACCAACGCGCTTCCCGCCGGTGTGAACATCCGCCTCGCCGAAACCGCGCCGGCGCCGAAACGCCAGGCCGCCGTCGTCGCGCTCAAAAACAACCCTGCGCCGCATGAAGGAATCAGCGCCACGGTGCGGCTTTTCGCCCCCCCGCGGGACATGCGGCAAATTACCGTGCGCGCGGGAAAGCGCATTTTGCTCGAGCGAAAAATCTCACTGGTCGCGGGCGACAACGAAATCGACCTGCCATTCGCGTGGCCGAAGGACGCCGATGGATTGCGCGTTTCGCTCGATCCGGATGATTTGCCGGCCGACGATTCCGCGTGGATCGTCCCGGCGCGTTCCGCGGGCGCCGGCGAGGTGCTGCTCGACACCGTCACCGGCCCGGACTTTCTATTACACGCCCTCCTCGCGACGCAAAGGCTCGGCGACGGAGGTTTTAAAGTTTCACCGCTGCCGGAAAAGGCGTGGCCGCCGGCATCGGTTCTCATCGCGCGCACCGCGTCCGCCTTTCGCGCGCCGCGAGTCGATCGACTCGACAAATTCGTCGATGCGGGCGGGCCGCTTTGGATTTTTGTGAACGGTTCCCCCGAGCAAATCGCGTGGCTGAAAGGCCGGGGCGTTCAAGTCACGGAGCGGGTTGCCAACGATGGCGCGACGCATTTGCGCGACTGGGATCCGGAGCATCCGATCCTCGCGGCTTTCGCGGGCCAGAGCTTGCTGCCGCTTCTCGACGTGGAGTTTTACCGGGGCTTCGATCTCTCCGGCGACACCCTCGTGCCGCTCGCGAACTGGCCCGACGGGAAAATCGCCCTGGCGGAATGGAGCGGGCGCGGACGGCGCGTATTGCTCTCGGGATTTCTGTTCGATCGCGAGGCGACCGACTGGCCGGCGCGCGCGTCGTTTGTGCCATTTGCGCACCAGGCCGTCCGCTGGCTGGGATCCTTCATCTCCTCGCGCAAGGACTGGCGCATCGGCGATACGATTCCGCTGCCGGGCGCCGGCAAATGGCGCGCGCTGGACGGACCCGCGCCGCAGCCGGAGCGTGGCGTGAGCGGCGGCGTTCGGGTCGAGACGCCCGGGCTTTACGAATTCGCCTCGGGGTCCGCGCGCAAGATTTTTGCCGTCAACATCCAGCCGGAGGAGTCCGACCTGACCCCGTGGCCGAACCCGGAACAGTTCGCGACGCTGGAAACCAAAGGCGCGCCCACCCGTATCGAAACCGCAGCCGCCGCGCCGCGTCTCAGCGATGAGGCCGCGGAAAATCAGCAGCGCCTCTGGTGGTGGGCGCTTGCGTTCTGCGGCGCCGCCATTCTCGCCGAACTCAGCCTCGCGAACCGAACCGCCATGTAAAATGAACCAAGCCTCCGCCGAACATCTGCTTCGACAACACAACCGCTGGATGCGCCTTTCCTGGCCCCTCGGCATTGCAGCCGCCGGCTTCGCCGCAACGCTCGTCATCGACTGGCGCTTGCATCCGTCGTGGACGCGCGTCGAGAAATGGGAAAGCCTCGCGAAATGGTGGCTGGCGGGGATGGCCGCCACGCTTCTCGCCGCGACCGGCACATGGATATTCCGTCGAAAGAGCCTGCTCCACAGCGCCCGGAAACTCGACAAGCGGCTCGCGGCAAAAAGCCGGATCGAGACGGCCACCGCCTTGCGGGAAGAGACCGGCGCCCTGGCGCGCGCGCAACGCGAGGAGACGGCTGCGTTCCTCGATGCGGCGCCGATTCGTTCGCGCGGCATACCGCTCTTCGCATTGATCGCGCTCGTCGTGCTGCTCGCGCTTTTGCATTTCGCGGCGCTCGTGAGCTGGACGCGCCCGTGGATTCGCCCGCAAAAAGCCATAGCCGCCCAGCCTTCGCCGCCGCCGCCCGTTTCGACTCCCAAAGCGTCCATCACATGGAAGAGACCGCAGTCCGAAACCAAAGCCGCGCCGATCGAGGAAGTCCCGCTCGAGGCCGTGGCGGACTCCACCGGCGGCCTGCGCGATCTCGTGCTCGAGACGGAAGTCAACGGCGAGCCGCGTCCCAGCATCCCGATTTCGCTCGATGAGTTGAAAACGGCGGGTAAACACGGGATTCAAGCCTCCCTCTATCTCGACCAGCTCGACGTGCAGCCTTACGATATGGTTTCGTATTACCTGCGCGCGCAACGCATCGACCCGCGCCGGCTTCCGCAGACCGCTTCGCCCGTGCAGTTCGTGCAGGTAAAACCGTTTCGCGACGACGTGCGCGAGAGGCCGGGCGGCGGAACCGCGAATCCGGCTGTCGATTTGATCACGGCGCTCAAAGCCGCGCAGCTTCGGTTGATCAAAGAGAACTTTCTCCTCGCCCACGCGGACATCTCCCACGACGGCGCCGACTGGAGGATTGAGAATGCGCGGGTGGGCAATGAACAAGGCATCCTCGGACAAAAGACCGGTGAAGTGATCCAGCGGTTCATCCAACTCGGCGTGCCCGCCGAGATAGTGAATCTCATCTCGCAGGCGAAACCGCTCATGGCCGACTCCTCGGAAAAAATTCTTGCGGCGCAAAACCAGCCCGCCGTTCGGCCGCAAGGCAAGGCGCTCGGACTCATCACCGAGGTCGAGAAGTTTTTCATCAAGGAAATTGCGAAAGGCGGCAGCGTCAGGCCCGGCCCGAAGAACTTCAGCGACCCGTTCAAGGACAATAAGGAACTGGAATTGAAGCAGCGCTTCAAGACCCTGGCGGGCGAGTTGGAACTGCTCGTGAAGGAGCAGGCGCGGCTCGCGGATGACCTTTCCAAGCCCGACGCCGCGGCGCTTCCAACGCCGGCTCCCGGCGACAAGCCGGATAAGAACAAGATCGAAGGCACGCTCGCGGAACGGCAGACGCAGATCAGCCAGCGCATCGGCGCGCTGCTGAACGGGCAGGCCTTCGTGCCCGAAGTCACCCAACACCTCGAACAGGGGCGCGACCTGGCGCGAGACGCTTTGAAGCAACTCGACGCGACGGACGCGCCCGCCGCGAGGGAGCCCGCGGCAAGCGCCGCGCGGGAGTTGCGCCTCGCCTCCGACGCGATGAACAGGGCCGGCGAAGAGCAGGCCAAAGACCAGCTCGCCGACGCCCTCACCGTATTGAACAGCGCCTCCGAAGAGGCCCGCGCCGCGCCCGCGCAAAACTCCGGGCAAGCCTCCAAGGAGCAGGCTGAAGACGCCGCGAAAAAAGCCCGGGAGACCGCCGCGAAGCTCGCGGAGGCCGCGCAAAAACAACAGGAGACGGGATCCGCAAAGGAGGCGGCCCGGTTGAACGATCTGGCCAAGGAGCTTTCCGCGGCCGACCTCCGAAAAGCGCTGGATCGCTTGCGCGAAAATCCGCGCGATACCGCTCGCGCCGAGGACGCAGCCGGCCGCCTCGAGAAAATGGCCGATCGCGCGGCGCAACCGGCGGCGCCGCTATCGCCCGAGGAAATCGCGCGAGTCGCCGAACGCCTGGAGCGCGCGCGCGTAAACATGCGGCGCCTCGCTTCGAATACGCTGAATCCCGCGCCAGGAAATCCGTCCGCAACCCCGAATCCGAACGGAACCGGGGGCGCGCCGAAGCCAGGCAAAAGTCCCGGTGAAGCGCCTGGCGCGGGTCCTGACGAGAGTCCCGGCAAGGGGCAGGGGGCGGGTTCCGACACCGCCGACACCAGCCGGCAATCTTCCCCGGAGGGTCTAAGCGGTCCCGGCGTGCCGGAGCCGTCGGACCATGGCAAAACGCAGAAGGCGCCCGCGCCGATGCCGAGCGGAGATAATTCGGGTGCGAACTATCCAAGCGGCGCCCCCCCGATCGGGCCGCATGCCAAGGCGATGGAGGAACAATTTGCCAGGGAGCTCATCGAAGAGGTGCGCGAAGGGTCCCAGGACGCCGCGGCGGTGCTCCCGTCATCGAGCGAACTTGCGACGATTCGCGACGCGTTGCGGAACGCTTCCAGGGCGCCGCGGGGGCGGCTGGCGCAGGTCTTCACGCAAATGGATCCGGCCCTGGAGGGCGTGATCAAGTTGCTTCGGGCGAAAACCCAGGCCTCGCGGCGTCAATATCAGCTCACCGACCAGAGCCTCGATCTCGCCCCTCCAGCCTATCGTCCCGCGGTTGCGGACTATTTCGAGCAACTTTCGCGCGATTACGAACCCGCGCCGAAAGCGACACCCGAACCCGAGAAAAAATGACCCCGGCAACCCAGACGCTCGAATGGCAGTTTGGCGGATGGCTCCGGGCGCTCCCGCCGTGGGAGGCATGGTGGGTTTTGGGAATCCTCGCGGCGGCAGGTCTGCTTCTCGTCGTGTGGCTTTATCGCCGGACGTTGCGGGCGCTTTCTCCCGCCGCGCGCTGGAGCCTGACTGTTTTGCGATTGGCGATCGTGCTGGCCGTCCTGACCTGCCTCGCAAATCCCGCGCGCGTCGCGCGAAGCCGGCAGGAGCGCTCCCCGCATGAAAGGCTCGCCGTGCTCGTGGATCGCTCGGCCAGCATGAGCGGAGCGGATTATCGAGGGAGCACGCGCATCGCCGGCGCCGTGCGCACCTGGAAACAGCATGAAAACGAAGCGAGAGAAGCCTTTCCCAAGATCACTTACCAGCGTTTCGCGCTCGACGTGAGCCCGGCAAAGAATCTGGACGACGCGCTGGGCGCGCCCGAGCCCGGCCCGGAGACGCATCTTTACTCCGCGCTTCAAAAAACCATGGAGAGCGGGCCCGCCGCGATCGTTTGTCTGACTGACGGGCTGGACACGACGCAAGACAACGCCGACGCGCTCGTCCAGGAAGCGCAACGCCGTGGCATCCGTCTCTATTTTGTCGCCGGGAAAAATCGCGCGCACGCCGGCGAGTTGCTGGGTATCCGCGAGGTCAAGGCGCCGCCGCGGGTCCTTCGTCGCACGCAATTCACCGCTTCCGCGCTGTTCGAGGCGGGCGCGATTCAGGCGCGCGAATTGCCGGTCGAACTCTGGAGCGGCGGGAAGAAGCTCGCCTCCGCGCGGCTGCCGCTGCGACCCGGGCTGAACACGCTGCCGTGGCGGGCGCCGGTGACCGCGGCGGAGGCGGGGGCGATGGAGCTGGAATTCCGCGTCGGCGACGGGGTGCAGCAGCAGATCGCCACATGCACGACGCAAGTCGTCAAGCACACGACCGTCGAGGTTCTTTACTACCAGGGCGCCCTGCAATGGGGTTTCCGCTTCTTGCGCACGGCGCTCGAGATCGATCCGAGTTTCAGGATGACGGCCATCCTGAATCCAGCCCTGCGCGTGCGCATGGCAGTCGGCATGGCGAACCAGGCGACATTGGACGACCTGCCCGAGGACGCGCGCGAGTTGAAGCGCTTCGGGATTATCGTGCTCGCGCACCCCTTTGTGGACCAGTTCACCCCCGGACAGCAGCAGGCGCTGCTCGAATACGTGCGCGGCGGAGGCGCCGTCCTCTTCATCGCGCCAGACGGCGACGCGGCGGCGCGCTTTGCGGGGACGGAGATCGAAAAAATGTTGCCCGTGATCTTCGAACCGCCCAGTCCCGACCAGGCCGAGGAGGACGCCCGGCAGATTTTTCGCGAGCAAATCACGAATGCCGACAATAGCGGCGGCAACGTTCTCGAGGGGGATGTCGAACGGCGCGACGGCCTGCCGCTTTTGCGGGCGTTCGCGCCGCCTCCCGGGGCGAATCGTTCCGCCGCGACGGCGATCTTTGAAGGCGCTGATCCGGCCGGCCTGCCGAAGTTTTGCGGTTACGCAAAAGTGCGCGGAGCGAAGCCCGGCGCGAGCATTCTGTCGGTCACCAGCGGCGATCGGGACGGCGGCGCGCCGCGGATATTGCTCGCGCGCCAGCAGTTCGGAGAAGGCTTTGCGGCCGCTTTGACGACGGATCTTCTCTGGCGCTGGAAGATGTCGCTGCCGAGCGGCAGTCACGCGGTGGAGAAATTCTGGCAACAGCTTTTGCTCTCGCTCGTTCCCGACACCGGCGCCGGCCTGCGCGTGGTAAAACTGACCGAGTCGCCCGCCGTGCATGCGCCGATAGAGTTGCGCGTCGATGCGCCGGGCGCGGGCGGGCCGCCGGCGGCCGAAACGATCTCGCCTTCCGGCGAGCACAAGCCGCTCCGTTTGAATGCGGCTCCGGAGGGCGAGGGCCCCGGATGGAAAGCCGGCTTCACGCCCGAAACCTCCGGGCATTGGGAGGTGCGCGTGAGCGACTCGGCGCGAAACCTCTCCCGCCTCACTTTTCCGGTGTCTGACAAATTGAGAACCACCGAGACGCTGAACCTGCCGGCGGACGTCGAGGGAATGCGACGCCTGGCGGAGAGCACCGGCGGCGCATTGATCGGGGACGATCCCGTCTTTCAAAAGCCCGCCGGCGAGGAAGACGAACCGCTGCTCCAGTTCGTGCGGCCGGTGTGGCATTCCACATGGCTGCTCGGCCTGCTGCTCGGCCTCTACTGCACGGAACTCATCGCGCGGCGCTGCTTTCGCCTTCTATGAAGAAGTTCGCTTTCATCGCCCTGGCGTTTCTGAATCTTGGCGGGCTTTTCGCCCGCGCGGCGGATCTGACGGAATTACGCGGCGAGCGCGTGGGATGGGCGCGCTTGAAAACGGCGGACTTGCACTGGATGCGCCATGCGTCCGAGGACCCGACGCTCATGCAGTTCCTCCGTGAGAACACCAGCCTGAACATCGCCACGCGATGGTATGTCGCCGACTGCGAAAACCTTGCCGAAATGTGCGCGTATCCGCTGCTCTTCTCGCAAAGCGTCGCGGTGATCCACGACGGCGCCGGCCGCAACAACGTCGCCGAATACATGCGGCGCGGCGGATTTCTGCTGGTCGACGCGTGCATCAACGTCAACATCAATCCCAACCCGGACCTGTTTCTCCTACAGCAAAAGCTCTTTCTGGCCGAAGCGCTCCCCGAGGCGCGCGTCATCCCCCTGCCGCTGAATCATGAAATCTATGGCTGCTTCTTCAAAATCCCCGATGGCAAACCGCCGCACACATTCTGCGAAAACCGCTATGACGAACGCTGGGCGAAACATGGTCTCTATGGAATCTATATCGGTCCGCGCATGGCCGGCATCATCAGCCTCAGCGGCCTGCAATGCGGCTGGGCAAGAATGATCGCGCCCCCGGGGCATGATATCGCATGCATGCGGATGCTCGTGAATATCTATGTGTACGCCATGTTGCAGGGGGAATAAGGGAGACCGTGAAAAAGAATCAAGCCTGGCTCCCCTTCGTCCTGCTCCCGCTCTTTTCCATGCTGTCACAGGCGGGCGATTTCGATGGTTTGCGCGGGGAGCAGGTAGGCTGGGCGCGGTTGAGAACGCCGAACCCGTGGTGGAGAACCCACGCGGCCGCGGACCCGAGGTTGATGCAATTTTTTCGCGATGAGACGACGCTGAATATCGACCGGATCTGGCATTCCGCCGACGTGGAAAACCTCGAGGCGATGTGCGCGTATCCGCTGCTTTTTTCGCAGAGCATCGCGCTTGTCTCCAGTTCCACCGGGCGCGCCAATCTGGCTGAATACGTCAAACGAGGCGGCTTCCTGCTGATTGACGCGTGCATCAATCCAAACACCCGCGGGGACCCCGACGTATTCATCGCCAACCAGAAGCGGGTCTTAACGGACAGCTTGCCGGGAGTCCGCTTTTTCCTGCTGCCGCCCGATCACGAAATCTACTCCTGCTTTTTCAAGTTTCCCGGCGGCCCGCCGCATACCGAAGATCAAGAAAGGTGGGGAGACCACGGGTTCTACGGCGTCTACATCGGGTCGCGCATGGCGGGGATCATCAGCACCAGCGGTCTGCAGTGCGGCTGGGCAGGCATGAAACGGGTCGCAGGCCACGATACACTTTGCATGAGGATGCTTGTGAACGTCTATCTCTATGCGATGTTGCAAGGCGGTTCCTAGGGAATATCGAGCGTTTGGCGGCGTCACCGATCATTTAATCCCTTTCCATCGAGAATTTGCCGCATGCATTTCTCAACTCTTGACTCCCGAGTTTTGGATTGTTTGGGTGCGGAAAAATAAAGGATGTATGCTCTTTGCCTTCCTGGCGTCAATGCGTCAAAAGCAGTCTTCAAAGCAGAAATTTTATTTAACTTATTTTGAAATTCTTCAGGAATTATGAATTCTGAAGTCTTTTTATAATTCACTTTCAAACCGGCTTTTTCCGCTTCAATCGCTTCATGAATATAGGCTTTCAAGACGGGTTCCATTTCACCTATTTCCCGGACAGAGGCGAACTTAATCCAGCGCCCCGCCTGCGTATTCTCACCAGGCTTGATCAGAATGCCATGGACGTCATTTAACAAGGCGCCTTTGCAAAACATCAGCGCGCAGCATTCTTTTAATGGAATCATTATAACTATGTTACTTTTCTGAAACGTGTAACAAGGTTTGCCCCACTTCAATTCTTCGGTCAGCTTGCAGTCAAGAATGATTATTCTCAATTTCGTCAATTCTTCCCGCCACTTTTTGGATTTTAAAAAAAATCCGCCAGCCTTAGTGGGTGTCATCGATTTTTTGCCCTGAGCGGCGTTGTTGCCAGGCCGTTCCATGTCTTTAGGCAACGCTTTGGAATTCATTCTGTTCATGTGGTTGAGACTCTGACATAAAGTAAGATCAACAGAATGCCTGGTCGAACAATTTCATGGCGCATTTTCGTATCCTATAGCCGTGTCGAATCCGGCCTTCACTTCTCGCAGGCGATCATCCGGGAGACCGGCCCCCGCCTGGCCGAAGGTCGCGGCGACCTCGTTGTCGATATTCCGCGCTGGACATCGACTGCCTGAATGTGTCTAAGTTTGGCGAGCTTCCCCCGATAAAGACACGATGACGTCATGATTCTTCGCCACGCCGTGTGCGGTTTGCTTTTTGTAATCCTGTGTTCCGCCCGCACCTTTGCTGCCGAGCCGCCGCGTTTGGTTACGCCGCTGGCGCAATGGCGGTTTATCGAAGATTCATTCCCTGACATCGGCGGCCATTACAGCCCGCCGCCCGCGTCGGCCGCCTGGCAGCCGGTTACCGTGCCGCACGTATTCCGGCAATCGGGGTTGCCGGACGATGCCGCCGGGTGGTATCGGCAGACGATTCACCCGGACGAGGCGGACCGCGGCAAATGCTTTTACCTGACTCTGGAGGGAGCCGCTTCGGTGAAGGACGTCTATGTAAACGGCCAGCATATCGGACGGCACAAAGGGGCGTTTTCCAGGTCGAGTTTCGATCTGACGCCGGCGCTCAAGTTCGGGCAGGACAACATTCTCGACGTGCGGGTTAGCAATCGTCCTGGCGATACGGAGAACTGCTTTTCGCGTTCCACGCTTTATTACGTCAATGGCGGCATATTTCGGCCGGCGTGGCTGGTGAAAACGGGCGCGGTGCATGCGTTTCCAGACATGGGGTCGAGCGGAGTCTATCTGACTCCGAAAAATATAACGCCAGGCGGCGCCAGCCTGGACGCGAAGGTGGTGGTGAGGAATACGCTTCCGCAAGCGGCGGCGGTCACGGTGCGTTTCTTTGTGACCGACCCCACGGGAGCGGCGTGCGGTGAATTTGTAAATCAACAAACCCTCGCGTCGGGCAAGACGGCGGCGGTCGAAGCGGCGGGCCGGATCGCCAGCCCCCGGCTTTGGGATTTGGGCAGCCCCAACCTCTACACCGTGCGGACGCAAATAAGCGTGGACGGCAAAGTCACGGACGAACTGACCGAGCACACCGGGTTCCGGACGATCGAGTGGAAGAACAAGCGCTTTTACCTGAACGGGCGCCAAGTGCAATTCCGCGGGGTCTGCAAGCACGAGCAAACCGAATACGACTGGAACGCGGTGGGCGATGACGTTTCGCGCTGGGAATGGGAACGGATGGCGAGCATGGGGGTGAACGCCGCGCGGCTCGCGCATTATCCGCACCGCGAATTGGAATACGGCCTTGCGGATGAAAAGGGCATCGCGGTCTGGGCGGAGAACGGTTACGCGGGGCAGATTTGGAAAGGCCCGGGCAACGAGGAGAGGACCGTCACGCCGGACGGCGAACGCCTGACGCGCGAAATGGTGCGCCAGAATTGGAATCATCCATCCATCCTGTTCTGGAGCGCCGGCAACGAAACCATCGTGGATGTCGTCAGCCACTACGCCGCCTTGTTACGGGAAGAAGACAAAGACCGCCTGCGGCTCGTCACCTATGCGGCTAATGACAAGGAGCCGCGGAATTGCGATTTCGTCGCTCACAATACGTACGATGGTTGGTACAGCGGCCACTATACCTGGTTTGCCCGGCTTCCGATCAACGCGGAAGTCTCCGAAACGGGTTGCGGAGACTGGATTACTCATCACGTCCCTTACGGCGCCTTCCAATGGGTGGTCGATAAGTTCGAGCCGGAGGAATACGCGGGGATATTCACCGAATACCGGATGCAACTCATCTGCCGCGATGACGTCGCGGAGCGACCCATGTTTTTCTGGTGGAACTTCCGCGAATTCTACAACCTGAAGTTCAAGAAAAACCGCAACACCAAAGGGCTGCTGACGCTGGCGGGCGCGCCGAAGGATCTCTTTTATTTGTTCCAGGCGTTTTTCAATCCCGGCAAGCCGGTGGTGCATCTTTGCGACCGGGAGTATTTTCTGCGCTCGTTCGCGCCGGACAATGGCGTCAAGGCTTATTCCAACTCCGGCCAGTTGCAACTGACCCTTAACGGGACGCCGCGGGAAATAATCAAGAATGGCGCCTATCGGCTGCCGGACTCGGAGATCAAGCAAAAGAAGGGCCCGGACATTCCTGCGCCGGGCATACCGGTGGCGAATGTTTTCTTTTGGAAAACGCCGCTTCAGCCTGGCCGGAACGTTATCGAAGTGACCGACGAACGAGGGCGCAAGGACCGGATGATCGTCTACCAAAAACCCGCGGACGGGGCCTGGCCCGAGGATGGCGGCGCCCTCGTTCAGGATCTGCATAGTTCCAACGCGGACAGCCCCGCTTGCTTCATTGACCGGCCAGTGGAGGCGCAGGGCGCGTTTTATACGGATGTCAACGGGTCGTCGGACAACACCTTCGACATTTTGCCCAAGGAAGTCGAAGGCGCGTCCTGGATCGCCACCCGTCGGCTGAGCGATCCCAAGCTTAAGACCGATCTCACCTTTCGCATCAATCCCTCTTCAAGGGGCGCGATCGTCTCCGTGCTTTTTTCGACCGGCAAATACCCGGTCGTAACTTTAAAGAAGGACGACCCCGCAATCGCGGGCGCGGCGTCCGGGATGCGGAGGGCGCTCACCGCCGCGGGATTCAAAGCCGCGGACAGCGGAGCCGTCTGGCGCGATCACGATCTCAACCGCGCCCAGGCCGAGTTGTGGAGTCGCGGCTATCAGCCCGGCGAAAAAGCGGGCGTTCCGGGCCAGAGCCTGGACTACGTCATCATGGTAAAGGAGAATTCCGCCCAATGACACCGGGAACGTGCGCGAGCGGCAGCGACCGCTGCTCCGCGTTCCAAAGCCGTTCGAAGCGCGCTTTCATCGCGGCGTTCCCGCTCTCCCTCATCTGCCGCGCGCGGACCACGCTTTCGCAAAGCCTGGTGAACCGCAGCAGCATGGCCTTCTCGACATCCATCGCCTCGTCCGCGTGATCGAAGGCGTCCCTGGCTTCGATCAGGTTTTTACAAAAGCTGGCGTCCTCGCCCGTCTTTTTCATCGCCGCATCCAGCGTGTCGCGAAACTTCGGGGATTTGCGCCACCGCAACTCGGGCCAGCGCGAGAACACCCTATCCAGCCCGGACTTTCTCAACGCGCCGAGCTTGTCCTGCGTCACGCGATAAGCCTGGATCTGCGACGCGCGCGCCACCGGGTCGCTATAGGTGAGCCGGTCGTGAGCCGCGAGCAGCCTGCCGTCGCCGGTCAGGTCGAGCTTCGCGGACAGTTCTTCCAAGGCGGCATGCTGCGCCGGAGAGGCGGCGGCGAGGATTTTTTCAAAACCGGTTCCATAAATCTCGGAACTCTTTCCCGGCGCGAAGCGGGCGAGGAACGCGTCCGTGGTGCAAGTCGGGGTGTCGATGGTGGGATCATGAATGAGCGCGTAACAAAGCGCCTCGTGAAAACTTACGCGTCCATCGCCGTCGAAATCCGCGCCCGTCACCGCTTTCCCCAGCCGGTTGCAACCGCTCAACGCGCCGAAGAAGTAGGAGGAAAAATCCTGGTATTCCGTTTCATCCGTCCCCGCGCCGCAACCCGCGGCTTCGCGATCCTTCGTGGAAGCAAAAAAGCCGGCCAGGTCCTGCGGAAGCAGAGGGGATTTTGGATCGCCGTCGCGGAAGATGACATTTGCAAAACCCCCGCTGTAGCACTGAGCCATCACGAGAACGACCGGCGCAGTCGAAGGCAGGCGCGACAGCTCCGCGGATAATTCGTGCACGCTCAGCCCCCCGTTATTCCACATGTCGTATTGGGTGTCGCTCTCCTTGTTGCCGCCCGGCGAGCCGTGCCCGGCAAAGTAGAAGAGGACGGGGCCGCCCTTTTGCCCCAACGCCGAGGCCAACTCGCCCACCGCGCGGTGGAGCGTGGCGCGGCTCGAGGAGCCATCGAGCGGGGTTCCAAGCTTTTCCGCGCGCGTCAGCATTTGCGGTCCCAGCTTGTAGTCGGGGAACAACACGTCGAAAGCGTTTTGTGCGTCGGAGAACTTGTCCAGTTCTTCATAGGAAACCGTCGCGCGACTTGCGCTTCCATCCGCGAAGAAAACCGCCCGCTTTGTTTCCGGCGGCAGGAGGCTGAGGACAAAGCGAACGTGGCTTTCGATTTGCAAGCCGTTCATTTCCACATCCGGCCCGCCCCCGACGATCAGGGCGTGGAGCGGCTCCGCGGCAAAGGCGTCGCCGGCGCACCAAAGGAAGAACGAAAGGAAAACGCCGAGCCTAGTTTGGTTCACTTTTGTATTGTTCGTCGCTGACCTTTTCCATCCAGTCGGCGCCCTTGCCGTCGAGTTTTTCGACAATGGCGATGTGCGTCATGGCCGTGCCGGCCGCGGCGCCGTGCCAATGCTTCTCTCCCGGAGGGAACCAGATCACGTCACCGGGTCGAATTTGCTCGATGGAGCCTCCCCAGCGTTGTGCGAGGCCGCAGCCGGCCGTCACGATCAAGGTCTGGCCGAGCGGATGGGTGTGCCATGCCGTGCGCGCGCCGGGCTCGAACGTGACACTGGCGCTGAGAGCGCGCGCCGGGTCGCTTGCCTCGAAGAGGGGATCAATACGCACGACGCCGGTAAAATACTCGGCCCGCCCTTTGCTGGATGGCTGTGAACCGCTTCGTTTGATTTCCATGACAAACTCGTGAATAGGGTTGCGGAGTCCGGGAAAAAAGCTGCCTTGCTAGGACTCGAACCTAGACAAAGAGATCCAGAATCTCTTGTGCTACCATTACACCACAAGGCAATCGGGGCATTATAAAGCGGATGCCGCGAATGGAAAAGCGCGATTTTATTTCCCGAGCGGGCGGGTTACCTGCACGTCGGGGGCGGGCGTGAAGTCGAAGGTCGAGGCGGGGAGGGGGAGGCGGCGGGTGTCGGTGTAGGTCGTGACGACGCTGTCGCCTTTCGGCAGGACGATGTCGGTCTTGTCGGCTTTCAGTTCGGAGTCCATCCAGACGGTGAGCTTTTGCAGGAAACGCCGGAGGCTGGGCCGTTTCGGCGTCAGGTCGAACCGGTAGCCGTTCCCTTCGGTGAAGGCGCGCAGGGAGTAGTATTCGTCGATGTGCTCGAAGTTGAGCCCGGCGGTCAGGGCCGAGATGGATTCGTCGAAGAAGGCGCGCTGGCCCAGGGTGTAGAGTTCGGCTGTCTTGAAGGCGGGGTAATACATCCACAATGTCTTGCCGTCGCTGACGGTCAGGCTGGGGCTGTTTCCCTTTACCTCACGGCGAAATTTATTCGGCGCCTGGAAGGAGACCGTTCCCTCCGTCAGCAACGGGCGGTTGAGGAGGTGGCTGGTCTTCTCTTCGTGGAAGTCGGCCTGCATGGAGGGGTATGCGGTGCGCAGGGCATGGAGTTTGTCCAGGAGGGCGGTTCGCTCGGCGGGGGTGAGTTCGGCGGCGGGAAGGGCGCGCGCGGCAACGAACAGGAGGGCCGTGAGGAGGAATGCTTTCGACGATCTATTTCCAGATACGAACATAATTATACCATTGCCCGGGATGTTCCCGGATGATTCCTTCAAATGCTGTGGCGATGCGCTGCGTGTCGGCGGCTTCGTTGCCTTCCATTCGCACGGGCGCTTCGGCAAACGAAAGATAGCGGCCTCGCTCATTTTGTAAAACGAAAGCGGGCAGCACGGCGGCGCCGGTATGTTTCCAGAGCAGCGCCGGGCCGCTCGAAAAGGCCGTCTCCCGCCCGAAGAAACGGACTGGCAGCCCGGATTGGGCGTAGGGACGTTCGACGAGCATGGCGAGAAACTCGTTGCGGCGCAACGTGTTGATCATCTCGAGGAAGGCGAATTTGTCCGACCCGACGGTGATGGTTTTGATGCCGAGCCGCCGCCGGTGCTGCTCCCGCCATTGCGTCAACCCGGGAGCGGGTTCATCCAGGGAGATGACGGTCAGGGGGAAGCCTTCGGCGGCGAGGATCAGCCCGCCCAGTTCCCAATTCCCAAGGTGCGCGGTGATGACAATGGTTCCCTTGCCGCGTTCGCGGGCCGCGACGAGGTTTTCGTAGCCGCGCCATTCTTCGAGCAGGGCGCGGATTTTTGCGGGGCCTTCGCCGGCGGTGCGGAAGTAATCCGCGAGCATCCGCAGGAAGTTGGAGAAGTTGCGGCGGCAGAGGCGGTCGAGTTCCTTCCCGCGGAGACCGGTGACGGCCGCAAGGTTCGCGCGCAGGGCTTCGCGCGCTTCGGTGTTGAGGGCATGGCTGCCGCGGCCCAGCGCGCCCGCGAGCGCCTGGCACACGCTTCGCGGCAAAGCCCGGGAGAGGCCGCGCGCGGCCTTGAAGGTCGCGAGGCGGTACCACGGGCTTGTCACTCGTGCCCTCTCAAGACGTACGCCGGGAGGATGAAGAACAGCGTCGCGAAGAGCGACCACGCCACGCCCAGCGCGCAAACGATTCCGAGGCCGCTGAGCGAGGGGTTGTGCGCAAGTCCAAGCGATCCGAATCCCGCGACGGCGGTCAGCCCGGCCATCAGCACGGGTTTGAGGATGGTGGCGAGCGCGTGCTCCCGGGCTTCCTGGCGCCGCATGCCGAGCAGGATGTAGATGCCGTAGTCCACGCCGACGCCGAGCACGAGCGGGAAGGCGAGGACGTTGAAGAGATTCAAGGGGATGGAGAGCGCCTTCAGCCACGGGAACGTCGCGGCGGCGGGAAGAGAGGCGGCCATGACGCCGAGCTTCAGGCAGGCGAGCATCGCGCCGATGGAGAGCGCGAGGCTGAACATGAGGATGAGGAGCGGCCAGGGCTTGCGATAGAGAAAGGCCAGCAGGAGGACGTTGAAGGCCACCATGACGATGCTGAGTTTGGCGAGGGTGTGCTTGGCCCAGGGAACCAGATCGGCCATCGTGTAGCTCCAGCCGGAGAGGCGGATGGGGATGCCATCGGTCGCGAGATCGCGCGTCAGCGAATCCTTCTCGGCGAGGGAGGAAATGGTCTTCAACGGCAGGACGTAGGCCGCCGCGAGGTTGGGCGTGGTGGAGAAGAAGCGTTCCAGCAGGAACCACCAGCTCGAATTCGGCGACAGCGTTTTGCGCCAGTCCAGCAACCGGTCGTCCCCGCGCGCGATGGCTTGCAGTTGATCGAGGAGCGAAACCGCATTCTGGAAGGACTTGGCGCTGAAGCCTTCCGCGGCCAGGGCTTTTTGAAGAGCCTCCCGGGACGCCGCGAGGTCCAGCCCGGACAGGGCTTTGACATTCTCAGCCGCCTGCCGCGGGGAAACCGCGAAGGCCGCGGGCGAGGTGAAGCTCTTTATTTTCCCCTCTTTGGCAAGCGCGGTCCAGTGAGTCCATATACGGCTCCAGCGGTCGTGAAATTCCTCGGCGTCCTTTCCCGAAACGAAGGCGATGACCGGTTCGACGCCGGCGCTCGGCATCTTTTCGGTGATGGTGCGCAAGGCGTAGCCGGCCTTGCTTTCCTTCGGCTCCAGCGAGCGCGGATTGGCCTCGATGGCGAGCCGCCCGATTGGCAGGCACGCGAACAGGCTCAGCGCGCCCAGGAGAACGCCGGTGGCGCACAGCAACTGGCGCGGCCTCCTGAAGACGAAATGGACGTATCTCGCCGTCATGCGAAAGAACCAGTCCTCCTTGCTCGGGACGTGGTTCTTCCCGAGGAAGACGAAGAAGATCGTCATCATGAAACCGCCGGCCAGGAGGATGCCGATCGCGATCAGCACGCCGAGTTGCGCGAAGCCCGCGCAGCCGCTCAGCGCCAGGCAGAGGAACGCCGCGCCTGTCGTGAGCGAGCCGAAGAAAACGCCCTTGCCCAACTGGCGGATGGCTCCGGCCACGGACTCCTCCTGGTTCAAGCCCGCGTTGAAATGCGACTGATAGCTGCCGTAGAGGAGCATTCCGAAGTCTACTCCCAGGCCGATGAGGATCGAGCAGAAGCCGATGGTTATCATGTTCATCTCGTGAAAGATGACGCCGCCCGCCGCGACGGAGACGATGCAGCAGAGCAGGAGCACGTGCATGATCGCCAGCAACGGGCGAATCCTCCGGAACCCGGCGTAGAACACCGCGGAGACGAGAACCACCGAGCCGAAAAGCGTCCAGATGATATCCTGGCGCATATATTCGGAAAGCTCGCCCACGTAAGCGGTGCGGCCCGTCACGAGAATCCTGGGCGCCTTGCCCTGCTGCCAGCCGGCGCGGACGCGGTTCTTGAAGTCCTCGACGCGGCGCATCACCGCCTGGCACGCGTGCGCGCCGAGGTCGTCCTGCTTTATCACGACGAAGACGAGGCGGAGCGTGCCGTCCGGCGAGGAGAGAGGGCGGTTCTGGTCGGTCGAGAAGGAACCCGCCAGCGGCTTCAGCGCGCGCGTCACGATTCCAAGCGGGTCGAAGTTCAGTTCCATCTCCGCGCGGGGCGAACCGGCCTCGATCTCCGAGCGGAGCTTGTGCAGGCGGGCCTGGATGTTCGCGGGCTGGAGGAGAGCCGCCGCCTTCGAGAAATCCGCGGAAGGGAGCCCGAACAACAGCGGCAGGGCGATCGTCTGGATGTCCTGGATGCCGTCCGGATTTTCCATGGGCGAACGATCCATGACCCTGACCACCCAGGGCTCCTTGCGGAGCGCATCGCCGAAGTATTCGGTGAAGCCGTCGAGATCGGCGCTGTGGTCTTCATCCAGGAGCGCGATGGTCAGTTCGCGGGCCTGGGTGAAGTCCTTGTTATACGTCTTGAGGGCCTCGACCGAATCGAAGCTCGCGGGGAGCAGATTGAGAACCTCCGAGTCGAGGTGCAGGCAACAGAGCAGCAGCACGGCGGAAACGAGCGCCAGCGCCGCGATGCCGGCGTAGATCAGGCCGGGCCGCCGGACGACAATTTGGGCTACGGAGCGGTCAAAACTCATCCGCGCGCGTCAGGGACGAGTCCCGTTGAAATGGAACACGAAACGTTCCATCCACGCCGATTTCCTCGGCATGTCGCCGCGCACGAATTGCACGGTGATGTCCTGGCCGCCGTTGCGCGACTGGGCGTTCCAGAAGCCGGGGCTTTGCAAACGCGCCGCCCCGGACCGCATGGCCGCAGAAAGGATGTCCCGCAAGGCGAACCAGCTCTTGAGGCGTTCGGGAGCCTGGGCCGCCGCGCCCTGCCACGAGCCGCGCGCGAAGACGCCTTCGGCGCGCGCCATCTTCCCGGACTGCCGCAACTTCATCAGCGGAAACCCGGGCCCGGCGACGAAGTCGAGCTGGAACTGGTCGCCGTGCAGGGCGCTGACGATGCAATCGCCGATGACCGAGCGCTGCGGCGTGACGTATTGAAGCTGGCCCGTCATCGTGCGCCACTTCGCATCCGGCGCGGGGAAGGTGAGGGGGGCCTGGCAGCCGGCAACGAGGGCGAGGAGAAGCGGCAGGAGGCGTTTCATGCGGGTTCGTTCGTGAGAGCGGTTGTCGCGGCGCTTGCCGGCGTCAAGTCGAGCCGCGGGCACAGCGGGATAAAGCGTTGGAGAAAAAGCACCAGGTAAAATAACTGCATGCGCCACCAGATTGCAAAGCCGCTTCCGATATTGCCCGCGAGGACCGCGTTGACCGCGGGCGCGAGTTGCAGGCGTTCCGTGGGATTGGAGAAAACCTCGACAAACTCCTCCCGGTACCACGCGCGCACGAAGCGGAGATACATGTTCATCACGGTATTGACCTTCCTCTCGTATCTCCTGAAAAGGCCCGCCTTCTTCCGGGGATCCGCAAGGATCCGGTCGATCGCGTCCGCGGCCTGCTCGCCGGAAAGGAGCGCCAGGAATACTCCCGTGCTGAAAATCGGGTCGATAAACCCCGCGGCGTCGCCGCAAAGCATCCAGCGGTCCCCCGTCAACCGCGTGTTTCGATAGGAATAATCGCCCGCCGAATAAACGGGCGAAACACGGTGGGCTTCAGTCATCCGGCTTCGTATCACGGGCTGGTCGCGCAGGCTCTCTTCCAATACGTCTTCAGGGGCCTTCTTCAGCTTCTTGAATTCGGCGGAATCCATCACGAGACCGATGCTCATCCGCGTTTCGGACACAGGGATCATCCAGAACCAGCGGTCGCGCGCGCGTATCAGGCGCGTCAGCGTCGCGTCGATGCCGGATTCGCGGAAAACGCCGTCGAAATGGGCGTAGAGCGAGAACTTGTCGAGGTTGTCATACGCCCGCTTGAGCTTGTGGTAATTTCCCACCACCGTCGAGCGGCCGCTGCAGTCGATCAGATATTTCGCGCGCGCCTCGCCCTTGCCGCGCAGTTGCAGCGTCACCTCGTCCCCGCCGAAGACGAGGCCGTCCACCCTGGTTTGTTCGCGCACCTCGGCGCCGCTCTCCCTGGCGTGGTCGAGTAGGAGCTTGTCGAAGTCCGACCGCAACACCTGGTAGGCCTGGTGATGCCGCAGGCGAAAGCCGTCCTTGAAATAAAACTTCAGCGCGCGCGAACCGCAGGAAGTGGCGATCTCGCCCCCGAATTTTGGGAGGAAAGCCCTGTCCAGTTTTTCGCGCACCCCCAGGCGCTCGAAGGCCGACATGCTGTAGGGCAAAAGCGACTCGCCGATATGGAAGCGGGGGAACTTCTCGCGCTCCACGACCAGCACGCTGCGCCCCGCCCGCGCCAGCAGGATGGCCGCGGTGCTTCCCGCCGGGCCGCCGCCGATGATCGCGACATCGTAGAGGGAATTCATGAAGTTCCGCACGTTAGCAGAGCGGGCGGGAATCGCGAAATGGAATAATTTGCGCCGAAAACGGCCTTTCCCACGAATACTATGCGTGGCCTTTGCCAAAACCGCCGCTGTTGGCGCCGCCGCGTTTGTGCTGGCGGGGTGCGCCGCCTTAACTCCCGCGCCGAAAGGCGAGACGATCCATCGCGATCTCACGTATGAAACCGTGCGGGGGCGCGACGAACATCTGGACATCTATGAACCCGATGGCAAGGCGCCTCCGCCGCTCATCGTCTGGATCCACGGCGGAGGCTGGAGATACGGCGACAAGGGATTCTCTCTCTTCGTCCGCCATCTCACCGCGCGCGGCTTCGCCGTGGCCTCCGTGCAATACCGGCTGAGCTGGAGCGCGAAATACCCGGCGCAGATCGAAGACTGCCGCGCGGCCCTTGACTGGTTGCGCCGGAACGCGCACGCCCATCGGCTGGACGCTCGACACGTCTTTGTGGCGGGAGCTTCCGCCGGCGGGCATCTCGCCGCGCTGCTCGGCGCGGAGGAGGGGAGGCCGCGGGTGCGGGCAGTGTTCGCGATGTACCCGGCGACCGATCTCGCGGCGTTCAAGAACCAGGGGCGCCGGCACGGCTATATACCGTCGCTGCTCGGAGGGTCCGTCCTGGAAAAGCGCGCGCTCGCCGAGGAAGCCAGCCCCGTCAACCATATACGGGCGAACACCCCTCCGTTCCTCATCCTCCACGGGGATCGCGACGGCCTCGTGCCCATCGCCCAAAGCATCGAATTGGAGAAGAAGCTGCGCGCAGCCGGCGTGGAAGTGAAACTCGAAGTCCAGCCGGGCAAAGGCCACGGCTTCGGCCTGACGGATGCGCAACTCGACGAAGTCGCGGCCTTTTTCCGCGAGCATTATTGATTAACCACGCGGGCGGGGAATAGATTCCCAGCCAATGACGCCGTCCGCTCCATCCATAGAGGAACTCCTGTTGCCCCTCTTGGTCCGGGCGGGGCAGTCGGATACGTTGCGCGCCGATTCGCTCGGGCTTTGGCACGTTGGCGAAGAGCGCTTCTGGCTGCCGCGGTTTGTCTTTCAACGGACTTCCGTCGTCAAGCCGCGCATCACGCTCGGCCTGTTCGCCTGCATCCACGGGGATGAACCGGCGGGCGCGCTCGCGCTGGGCGATCTTGTCCAGGCGCTCGACGAGAACCCCGGGATGGGCCGCGAATACCAGCTCTGGATTTACCCGCTCTGCAATCCCACGGGCTACCTCGCGGGCACGCGGCACTGCGCGGCGGGGAAGGACTTGAATCGCGAATTCTGGAAAGGCTCCGGCGAGCCGGAAGTCGTCCTGCTTGAAAAGGAACTCCGTTCCAAAAAGTTCGACGGGATCATTTCCCTGCACACCGATGACACGAGCGACGGGGTGTACGGCTTCGTGCGCGGCGCCACGCTCACCGAGCACCTGTTGAAACCCGCGCTGGCCGCCGCGGAGGAGGCGCTGCCGCGCAACCAGAAGGCGCAAATCGACGGATTTCACGCCGTGGACGGCATCATCCGCTCGGCCTATGACGGGATCCTGTGCGCGCCGCCGGAAACCCGCCCCGCGCCGTTCGAGATCATCCTGGAGACGCCGCACCACGCGTGCGTCTCGCTCCAGCGGCAGGCGTTCGTCCTGGCCCTGAAAGCCATCCTTGTCGAATACAGGCGCATGCTCTCCTTCGCCGCCAATATATAGCGGCTTGCCCCCAAAAAAAACTTCGTGTAGTTTGGCAGTTCCGGTGAAGCTCTCCAAACGCGGTGAATACGCCCTGCGCGCCTTGATCGATCTCGGCATCGCCCAGGAACTGAAGCGCCCTCTTTTGCAGATATCCGAACTTGTGGACAAAGAGCGGCTTCCCGTCAAATTCCTCGAGCAGATACTCACCCAGCTTCGCGCGGCGGGTTACGTCAACACCAAACGGGGCAAACACGGCGGTTACTTCATCAGCAAACCGCTGGACACCATCCGCATCGGCGACGTCGTCCGGCTCATCGACGGGCCGCTGGCGCCCATCGCCTGCGTCAGCCAGACGGCTTACGCGCGCTGCACATGCCCCGATGAAACGCACTGCGGCTTGCGGATGCTGATGTTCGACGTCCGAAATGCCATCTCGAACATCCTGGACCGCTACACCCTCGCGCAAGTCGTCGAGATCACGCTGCGGAAGATGCGCAGGGACAGGGTGACGATCCCGTTTTTGGAAGCTCTCCTGGAAAAATGAAATTTGCCGCGGCGCTTGTCTTTTTGCGCCTCTGCTTTCTTCACGATCTCTTCGCGGCGGATGCGCCCTATCTTGATCCGGGACTGCCGGTTGAAAAACGCGTCGCGGACTTGATCTCGCGTTTGACGCCGGAGGAGAAAGCGATCCTGCTGAACCATCGCGGGCCGGCGATTGAGCGCCTGCACATTCGCGCCGACCAATGGAACCAATGCCTCAACGGCGTAAAATGGGATCGCCCCACGACGCTGTTCCCAACCTGCATCGCGATGGCCGCCACCTGGGATGTGAATCTGGTGCATGAAACCGCCAAAGCGCTCTCCGACGAGGCGCGGGCCATTTACAACGGCTGGCACATCGACCCCAACGCGCCGGGCGAACATAAGGGGCTCATCTATCGCGCGCCCGTCATCAATATAGAACGCAATCCCTACTGGGGACGAAACCACGAAGCGTGGGGCGAAGACCCCTTCCTGACGGGGCGCATGGCGGTCAGCTATGTGCGCGGATTGCAGGGAGACGATCCCCGTTATCTTAAAATCGCGGCCACGCTCAAACATTTCGCCGTGAACAACGTGGAGACCGATCGCATGGCGCTGAATGCCGTCGTGCCCGAGCGGATGTTGCGCGAATACTGGCTCCCCCATTTCCGCGACGCCGTCGTGGAAGGCAAGGCCGCGTCGGTCATGGCCAGCTATAACGCGATCAACGGGACTCCCAACAACATCAACCGCTGGCTGCTGACGGACCTGCTCAAGAACGAGTGGGGCTTCCAAGGCTTCGTCGTATCCGATCTCGGAGGCGTGCGCACGATGGTCAACGGCCATGAGAAAAACAAGATGACCTATGAGGACGCCGTCGCGCAATCGCTCATGGCCGGCTGCGATTTCTCCGACAAGGAATTCCAGGACAACATTCCCGCCGCCGTCCGCGACGGCAAACTGACCGAAGCGCGTCTCGATGACGCTTTGCGGCGCGTGCTGCTCATCCGCTTCCGGCTCGGCGATTTCGATCCCTTCGCCGGCGTCCCCTACAGCACGATCTCCCCAAGCATCATCGACGGCGCGGAACATCGCGCCCTCGCTTTGAAAGTCGCCGAGGAATCCATCGTCCTGCTGCAAAATCGCAACAACTTGCTGCCGCTCGACAAAACCGGGATCAAGCGCATCGCCGTCATCGGCGCACTGGCGGACCGCGTCATAACAAACAACTACAACGGCAAACCCGGCAAGACCGTCAGCGCGCTGCGGGGAATAAAGGAGAGCGTCCCGCCCGGGGTGGAAGTCTCTTATTCCGACGGCAGGGAAGCGCCCGAACTCGCGCGCGCCTCCGACGCCGCCATCGTGTTCGTTGGAACGGACGCCTCCGTGGAACAGGAAGGAAAGGACCGCAAATCGCTTGGGCTGCCGGGCGTCCAGGAGGAACTCGCCAGGGCCGTCGCCGCCGCGAACCCGCGCACCGTCGTCGTGGAGATGAGCGCCGGGCCGCTCGCCGCGCCCCGGCTTGCGCGCAATGTCCCCGCCATGCTCCAATGCTGGTGGCCCGGCGAAGAAGGCGGCCGCGCGATCGCCAATGTTCTTTTCGGCGCCGTCAATCCCGCGGGCCGCCTGCCCCACACCGTTTACGCCTCCCAAGCCCAGGTCCCGTCGGTCAAGGAATACGACGTTTCAAAGGGCTTCACCTATATGTATATGAAGGGCGAACCGCTGTTTCCGTTCGGCCACGGACTAAGCTACACGCGATTTGAATATTCCGGCCTCAAGCTCTCCGCGCGCAAATTTGAAACAGGCGGATCGCTCGATGTCAGCGTCGATATCGCCAATGTGGGAAAATTGGCCGGGGATGAAGTCGCCCAGCTTTATGTGCATCAAATGAAAAGCCGGGTAAAGCGGCCCGCCAAAGAACTGCGCGGTTTTCAGCGCATCCATCTGAAACCTGGCGAAAGCAAATCCGTCGCTTTCACGTTGCCCGCGGAGAAGCTGTCTTATTGGGATGAAAAGACCCATGGCTTCGTCCTGGAGCCCGGCGCGGTCGAAATACTGGTGGGAGCGTCCTCGGCCGACATCCGCGCGAAAGACAATATAGAAGTCGCTTTATCCGCCCTTTCAACAGCTTCCCACGCGGCGAGCTCGGAACAATGGGGGCCCGGAGGTGAAGCCATAGGGAGCGAAGTCCGTTCGCGAGGCGTCGAATCGTTTCATTGAGCTTAGAATGCCATGGATTTTTGCGTGCAATTTTCCTTGAATAGCCGGTAGAATGCAACCCTATGACTGACACCTCCCCCGCCTCCTCTCCTCAAGAACCTCAATTCGGCGCCGGCCTTTGGTTGTTCGGCCAGTTTCTCGACCGTTACGCAGCCGATGGCTACGGCGAACCGGTTCCGACCCTCGAAGTCATCAAGCGCGCGGGGCAGGTCGGCGGCATCGTGGGCGTGGACCTGAATTATCCCTGGCCGGAGCAAAATCTCTCGACCAGGGACATCAAGACCGCGCTGGCGGATCAGGGCATTCGGGCCAACGCGATCACGCCGCACATTTACACGCGCGATTTTGTCAAAGGCGCGTTCACGCACCCGGACGCGAAGGTGCGGCGTCAGACCATTGACCGGGCGAAAAAAGCCATTGAGATCGCGCATGAGATGGGCGCGGATTACATGAAGCTCTGGCCGGGGCAGGATGGGTTCGATTACCCGTTTCAAGCGAACTATGCGGAATTAAACGAACTGGCGATCAACGGCGTGCGCGAAGTGGCGCAGTCCGATCCCGGGATGAAGGTGGCCATCGAATACAAGTTCAAGGAGCCGCGCACGCACATGTTCTTCAGCACGGCGGCTCGCACGCTTCTGGCGATTGAGGAAATGGGTGTGGACAATGTCGGCATCGTGTTCGACCTCGGCCATTCGCTCTTTGCCAGGGAGACGCCCGCGGACGCGCTGCAACTCGTGAGCAGCCGCGGCAAGCTTTACGGCGTCGAGATGAACGACAACTGGCGCGAGTGGGACGACGATCTCACGGTTGGTTCGGTTCATCTCATCGAGACACTGGAGTTCATCGTCGAACTGCGCCGCATTAACTGGACGGGTCTCTGGGCGCTCGATCAGTTTCCGTTCCGCGAAGATCCGGTGGAAGCCGCCAAGGCGAGCATCCGCACACTTAAGGCTCTCAATCGCGCCGTGGATCGCCTGGACTTGAACGCGCTCAAAGCCGCGCAGGACAAGCAGGACGCGCTCGCTGCGCAGCGCCTTGTTCACGAACTATTGCTTGGAAAACTCGATTAACCAACCGGCGAAGATCAAGCGCAAACGAAGTTCTTATGACCGCCCCCGGACTCCTACCCAAATCCGCCACGCGGCGCCGCCCGGCGTTGCGTTTTTCCATTATCCTTGCCGCATGCGCCGCGGCGCTCTCCTTGCTTCCGACGCCCGTCCGGGCTGCGGATGGCAAGCCCCGCGCCATCGTCCTCACCGATGGCGAAGTGGACGACCGCAGCAGCATGATCCGCTTCCTCCTCTACACGTGCGACTTCGACGTGGCGGGCATCGTGCAGGTCAACTCCAAGTATCAAAAGAACGGGCACAGCAAGGACCATTGGTTGGAAAAAGAATTGGATGCCTACTGGCAGGTGTTGCCGAACTTGCGCAAGCACAACCCTGATTATCCAAGCGCTGAATATTTGCGGAGCGTCTGCCGGGTCGGCAACGAGAACATCAAGGATCTGTGGGTTGCTCCGCCGGACATGGCGACGAAGAATACGCCGGGCGAACAACTCATCATCGACAAGCTGTTGGACAACGACCCGCGCCCCGTTCACGTCCTGGGCTGGGGCGGCATGAATACCACGGCGTCCGCGCTGTGGACATTGAAGACCAAGTATTCCAAGGAGAAGTTTGATTACGCCGTCTCGCGCATCCGCCTCTATTGCATCTGGTATCAGGACGGCGGCGGCGCTTGGATTCAGAAGAACATCCCCGGCGCTTACATCAACGAGGCCAATAACTGGGAGTGCGTCTGGGATTATGGGAGCATTAGCAACAATCCAATAAAGAAACGCTGCGCCAATCCACCGGAAATCCAGACCTACCTGAATTACCAGTGGGTCTCGGACCACGTGACTCACGGGCACGGTCCGCTCGGCGCCTTGTGTCCGCAAAAATATGTCAGCGAAGGCGATACGCCGTCGTTCCTGGATCTCATCAACAACGGGCTTGAGGCTTATAAGGATTACACGCTCGGCGGCTGGGGTGGTCGGTCTGCCTACGACAATCCAGCATTTCCGAATCACGTCACCGATAAAAACCTTGCGGACGACGGTAACCGCAACAAGATGTATTGGCGGTGGATACCGGCGATCCAGAACGATTTCGCCGCCCGGCTGGACTGGTGCGTGAAGGACTTCAAAGACGCCAACCACGCGCCGGTGGCGAAAGTGAAAGGCAGTCTCAAGCGTGATGTGAAAGCAGGCGAAACGGTAAAGCTGGAAGCCGAAGCCAGCGATCCTGACGGCAACCAGTTGACCTGCAAATGGTGGCAATACGCCGACGCCGGTTCCGCGACGGAGACGGTCGCCATTGCCAATGCCGATTCGCTGGACAACGCGAGTTTCGTCGCGCCGAATGAACCCGGCAAACAACTCCAGATCATCCTCGAGGTGACGGATAATGGCGCGCCGCCGCTTGTCGGTTACGGGCGCGTCATCTTTAACATCAAATAGCGTTGAAATGATGACGCCTTTGATACTTGAATTTTCATGACCGACCACGAACTCCAGCTCAAGTCCTTCGCGCTTCGAAGGGCGATGTTGAATCTCATCGTCGGAGCGGGCGCGGGCCACACGGGCGGCGGGTTGTCCTGCATGGATATCCTGAATGTCCTCTACAACCGCATTCTCAACGTCTCGCCTCAGACCTTCGGCGACCCGCACCGCGACCGTTACGTGCAGAGCAAGGGCCATTGCGTCGAGGCGCTTTACGCCGTGCTCGCCGATCGTGGCTTTTTCCCCGCGTCGGACCTGGCAACGGTTTGCCATTATCAATCGCACTACGTCGGCCATCCCACGCGGCACATTCCCGGCGTGGAGATGAACACCGGCGCCCTCGGCCACGGGCTGCCCATCTGCATCGGCATGGCGCTCGCCGCAAAGATGGATGCCGCGTCGTATCGCGTATTCACGTTGCTTGGCGACGGCGAACTCGCCGAAGGCTCCAACTGGGAAGCCGGCCTCGCCGCGGCGCATTACCGGCTCGATAATCTGGCGGCCATCCTTGATCACAACACGCTGCAAATCAGCGGCCACACGCGCGACGTGATGAGCAACGAACCGCTCGACGAGAAGTGGCGCGCGTTCGGCTGGGAAGTCCGCAGCATCAACGGTCACGACTACGCCGAACTCACCGAGGCGCTCACCGCTCCGTCCGAATCGGGCAAACCGGTTTTTATCATCGCGAACACGGTGAAAGGCAAAGGCGTCAGCTTTATGGAGAATGTCGCCAAATGGCACCACGGCGTGCCCAGTGACGCGGAACTGAAACAAGCGCTGGCCGAACTCGACGCGTCGGAAGCCGCACTGAAGGAGGCCAAATGAGCGCACCCGCCCCCTCCCTGTTCACGCCCGCCGCCAAAGCGACGGCGGAAAAGCTCGGCCTGAAAATGGGCCGCGCCAATCTTGAAGAATTCGCCGCCACGCTCGAAGAACTCGCGAAGGCGAACCCGAACATCGTCGCCGTCACCAGCGATTCGCGCGGCTCGGGCAAGCTCGCGCCATTTGGGAAGGCGTTGCCCGGGCAGATCGTGGAAGTCGGCATCGCGGAGCAAAATCTCGTCGGCATCACCGCCGGCCTCGCCGCGTGCGGCAAGAAATCCTTCGGCGTTTCGCCGAGTTGCTTCCTCACCGCGCGTTCTCTGGAGCAGATCAAGAACGACGTCTGTTACTCGGATGTCCCCGCCGTGCTCGTTGGAATCAGCTCCGGCACGAGCTACGGCGCGCTCGGCACGACGCATCATTCGTTGCACGACCTTGCCGTTCTGCGTGCGATCAACAACCTCACAATCATCGTCCCGGCGGACAATTTTGAATCGCGCCAGGCCATCCTTGCCGCCGCCAAGGCGACGAAGCCCGTGTTTGTCCGCTTCGGGAAGGCCGCGATGTATGGCCTGCACAAGCCGGACACAAAGTTTGAAGCCGGCAAAGCCATCACGTTGCGTGAAGGCGACGATGTCGCCTTCATCGCGAACGGCGAAACGGTCATCCACGCGGTCCTCGCCGCCGCGCACCTCGCGGAACGCGGCATCCAGGCGCGGGTGCTGTCCGTCCACACCGTGAAGCCGCTCGACACCGAAGCCGTTCTCAACGCCGGCCGCGAATGCCGCGCCGTCATCACCGTGGAAGAGCACATGGTTCACGGAGGCCTCGGCGAAGCGGTCGCGTCCGCGCTGTTGCACGCCGGGGTTTGCAAGCCGTTCCGCATCGTCGGCATTCCCGACGAAGAAACTGTTCCCGGCGCGCAAGCCGACATCTTCCGGCACTACGGCATCACCATGGAAGGTTTGAGCGACACAGCGACGAAGTTGCTGAACAAATAGCGTTCAGCCCGACGCAATTCCCCCGTGACCCTCCTCGCTCTCGACCAAAGCACGTCCGCGACGAAGGCGATCCTCTTCGATGCGACGGGGCGCGTGCTGGACAAGGCGTCGCGGGATCACCGGCAGATTTACCCGCAGTCGGGTTGGGTTGAACATGACGCGGAGGAAATCTGGGAGAACGTGCTCGCGGTCATCGGCGAACTGACGGCCAGAAATCGCGGGCGCGCGGCTGAACTCGCCGGCGTCAGCATCACCAATCAGCGCGAGACGATCCTCGTTTGGGACCGCGCGACCGGCCGGCCGCTACACCATGCAATCGTCTGGCAGGACCGCCGCGGCGACGGCATCTGCAAGCAGCTCAAGGCGGGGGGCCGCGAGGAAATGGTGCGCGCCAGGACGGGGCTGAAAATCGACGCCTACTTTTCGGCTTCGAAGCTCCGGTGGCTCATCGCGGAGAAGCCGCAGATCGCCTCGACGCTCCGCGCGGGCAGCGCGGTCATCGGCACGATAGACTCGTATCTCATCCATCGCCTCACCGGCGGCGCCGTCTTTGCCACCGACTACACGAACGCGAGCCGGACGCTGCTCTTCGACATTGGCAGGCTCACCTGGGACACGGAGCTTTGTGAACTGTTCGGCGTGCCACGGGGCGCATTGCCGGAAGTGCGCGAAAGCGCTTCGATCTTTGGCGACACCGATGCGGGAGGCCTCCTGCCGAAGCGCATTCCCATCGCCGGCGTGATGGGCGATTCGCAGGCGTCGCTCTTCGCGCAGCGGTGCTACGAGCCTGGCGCGGCGAAGGCGACTTTTGGGACTGGCACGAGCGTGCTGCTCAATATCGGCGGCGACTTTCAGCCGCCGAGAGAAGGCACGGTCACCGCGCTCGCGTGGGTGTGGAAAGGCCGGCCGACCTACGCCTCCGAAGGATTGATCAATTTTTCCGCGGCGACCATTTCGTGGCTCAAGAATCAGCTCCGACTCATCCGGGACGCCGCGGAGGTGGAGAATCTCGCGCTCGCGGTCGAGGACAACGGCGGCGTTTACCTGGTGCCGGCGTTTTCAGGTCTGAGCGCGCCGTATTGGTCTACAGAGGCGCGGGCGGCGATCGTCGGGATGACCGCCTTCACCCAGCGAGAGCACATCGTTCGCGCCGCGCAGGAAGCCATCGCGTATCAGCTTCGCGACGTGCTCGACATGATGCGCGACGGCACGGACGTGCCGCTGGGCGCGCTTCACGCCGACGGCGGGCCCACGCGCAACGGCTTCCTGATGCAGTTCACCGCCGACATGACCGGTGCGGAATTGGATGTCGCCGATGTCGCCGAAGCTTCCGCCTGGGGCGCGGCAATGAACGGTCTGCTCGCGCTCGGGAGCGCCGGCTCGCCGGCTGATTTTGCGGCGTGGCCGCGCGAGTCCCGCCGCTTCGCGCCGAAGATGCCCGCGGCCGAAGTGAAGCGACTGCACGACGGTTGGCGCGCCGCCGTCCAACGAGTTTTGTAAACCAACCCCCGACAACCGAAACCACCAAGTATCCGTCCCATGAATCTCCTCATCAACAAATTCACCTGCCTGTTCGCGCTCACCACCGCAGCTCTCCTATTCGCCGCGCCGCTCGACGCCGCGGACAAACCGAAAATCGCCGTAATCGTCTCGACCTTGAACAATCCCTGGTTCGTCGTGCTGGCTGAGGCCGCGAAGGCGAAGGCGGTCGAACTCGGCTACGACGCCACAGTCTTCGACTCACAGAACGACACGGCGAAGGAAGCGTCACACTTCGAAAACGTCATCGCCGGCGGCTATAAGGCGATCCTTTTCAATCCCACGGACGCCGAAGGCTCGGTTGCGAACGTGCGCAAAGCGAAGGCCGCGAACGTGCCGGTCTTTTGCGTCGACCGTGAGATCAACGCCACGGACGCCGCCACCGCGCAGCTCCTGTCCGACAACTACTCCGGCTGCGTCGCGCTCGGGCAGTATTTCGTGAAGCAAGTCGGCAAGGAAGGGAAGTATGCGGAACTGCTCGGCCTTGTCGGCGACAACAACACCTGGAATCGCTCGAAAGGTTTTCACAGCGTAGTGGATCGCTTTCCGGGCTTGAAAATGGTCGCGCAGCAGAGCGCCGACTTCGACCGCGCCAAGGCGCTTGACGTGACGGAATCGATCCTGCAAAAGGACCCGGGCCTCAACGCGATCTTCTGCGGCAACGACGCGATGGCTATGGGCGCGTATCAGGCGCTCGTCAGCGCGGGGAAGGCGGACAAGGTGAAGGTCTTCGGCTTCGACGGCGCGGATGACGTGGTGAAGCTCATCGCGGAAAGGAAGATTGCAGCGACCGGGATGCAATTCCCGAAGCTCATGGCGCAAAAGGCCGCGGAATTCGCCGACGAATACCTCAAGGGAAAGCGGGACTTTGCGCAGAAAATCCCGGTGAAGGTCGAGTTGGTCACCCCGGAGAACGTGCAGAAATACGGCGATTACAGGAAGAAACCGTAAGCGGTTCCGCCATCCAACCCTCGCTCACTTCAAATGACTGCCTCTCATCCGTCACCGCGCCGAAAACTCGCGCTCATGCTTGCGGCGCTCGCGGCCGTGGCGCTGCTGTGCCGGCTGTTTCCGCTATTTCACGTGGTGTCGCTCCGGAAGGCGGCGGAGCAGCAACAAGCGGGCGTCTTCAAGGCGGACGTGTTCGCTCGTGAGTTTTGGGCGACAAAGCTGCTGCCGGCGACGGAACGCGCGGTGGATTTGAAAAATCTGCTCGCGGCGCTGGCCAAAGACCCAGCCGCCGCGCGCAAGAAGTATGGGCACACGCTCGGCATCGGCGGCGCGACGCTGTTCCTGGTCCGGGGCTCGGGAAAAGTCACCGCGGTGGAAGAGGATGCCGTCACGGTCGCGCTCGACGAGTCGGATGCGAAGGTCGGGCTGAACACCGGACTGCTTTTCGGAAATGCCGTGCGCGACGCGACCGGGCTTCTCGACGTGAGTGCGTATCCGAACTCGCAGGACTTCAACGACATCTCCACGCAACTCAATAGCATCGTCGAAAACAAAGTGGCGCCAGCTTTGAAGGAGAAGGCGGCCGTGGGAGAAGCGGTTCGCTTCGCCGGTTGTTTCGAACTGGAAGAAGACGCGCAACCGGACGCGCCGCAAATCGTCCCGATCAAAGTCGAGTGGCCATGACCGACGACGCGACAGCCGTCGACGTGGCGCTCATCGCACGCGGAATCTCGAAATCGTTCCCCGGCGTGAAAGCGCTCGACAATGTTTCGCTCGCCGTGCGGCGCGGCAGGCTCCACGCCTTGCTCGGCGAGAACGGCGCGGGCAAGTCCACGCTTATGAACATCCTCGCAGGCGTGTTTCCGCCGGACAGCGGCGAGATCACGCTCGAAGGCGAGCGCGTCGCGTTCCGCAATACCCGCGAGGCGCGCGAAGCCGGCATCGCGATCATCTTTCAGGAGTTGAATCTCATCCCGCACCTCTCGGTCGCGCAGAATATTTTCCTGGGACGCGAGCCGCTCACTGCCGCCGGGTTGATCGACGATGCGCGCATGAATCGCGAGGCCACGGAATGGCTTCGCCGCCTCAAACTCGAGGTCGATCCGCGGCGGCAAGTGGCGACCTTGCGGATCGGGCAGCAGCAGGTGGTGGAGATCGCCAAGGCGCTCTCGCTGAAGGCGCGCGTCATCATCATGGACGAACCGACTTCGGCGATCACCGATCAGGAAGTGAAAGTGCTGCATGGGATCATTCAACAGCTCAAAGCCGACGGCGTTGCGATCATCTACATCACGCACAAGCTCGATGAGCTCCCGATCATCGCGGACGAGTTCACGGTGATGCGGGACGGCCGCTACGTCGGCTCGCAAGAGACCAAGGCCGCCACGCACGACGACATCGTGCGGATGATGGTTGGCCGCGACTTGTCCGAGATGTTCTCGCGCACGCCGACCGAACCCCGGGACGAAGTGCTGCGCGTCGAAGGCTTGTACCTCGATCATCCAGAACGCGCCGGGGACTTTGCGGTGCGGGACGTTTCCTTTTACCTGCGCCGAGGCGAAGTCCTCGGAATCTTCGGCCTCATGGGCGCGGGCCGCACCGAGCTGCTGGAAACGTTGTTTGGACTGCATCCGAAGCGGGCGCGCGGCAAGATCGCCGTCGAGGGGAAGGCGGCGTGGTTTTCCTCGGCGCGCGAGGCCATCGATGCGGGCGTCGCCCTTGCCCCGGAGGATCGCAAGCGCGAGGGCCTGGTGCTTTCACTCAGCGTCGCCGCCAATACGAGCCTCGCATGCATCGGCAAAACGGAACGCATGGGCCTGCTCGATGCCGGTCGCGAGGCGGAACTCGCGGACGGTTATGTAAAGCGGCTGCGCACCAAGACGCCTTCCGTCCATCAACTCGCGCGCAATCTCAGCGGCGGCAATCAGCAGAAGGTCGTGCTCGCCAAATGGCTCGCCACAGAACCGAAGGTGCTTCTTCTCGATGAGCCAACGCGCGGCGTCGACATCAACGCGAAAAAGGAAATCTACGCCTTGATGGACGAACTGGTCGCCTCCGGCCTCGGCGTTGTCCTAGTCTCCTCCGAACTGCCCGAGATTCTCGCGGTCGCCGACCGCATCCTCGTCATGAGCGAAGGGCGCAAGACGGCCGAATTCAGCCGGGCAGAGGCGAATGAAGAAAACATCATGCGCGCGGCGCTGCCGAAAGATTGATCCATGAATCCGAAATCCCGAGAGTTCCTCGTCAAGTTCCAGAGCGTCGCCGCGCTGCTCCTCATGGTGATTGCGCTCAGCCTCGCGCCCCAAATCTCCGGAACCTTCTTCAGCCAGGAAAACGCTCTGAACGTCCTGCGCCAGATTTCGGTGAACCTCTGCCTCTCCATCGGCATGACGCTGGTGATCCTGAGCGGAGGCATCGACCTTTCCGTCGGCTCGGTGCTGGCCTTCTCCGGCGCCGTCGCCGCCGGGCTTTTAAAGAACGGCATCGTCATTCCGGCCTTCGGCGCGGCGCTTCAGTTCACCGTCTTTGGCGCCATCGTCGCCGGCCTCGTCGTCGGCGCATTTCTCGGCTGGTTCAACGGCTGGGTCATCACGCGCTTCAAACTGCCGCCTTTCGTCGCCACGCTCGGCATGCTCAGCATCGCCCGCGGGCTGACGCAACTCTGGACAAAAGGTTTTCCCATTACTGGCCTCGGCCCGCAGTTCGGCTTCATCGGCACAGGCCACCTGCTCGGGCTGCCCATGCCGGTTTGGATCTCCGCCGTGCTGGTGGTGATCTTCGTGATCGTCACACGGAAGACCCGCCTGGGCCGGTATCTTTACGCCATCGGCGGCAACGAACGCGCAGCGCTCCTAAGCGGTCTGAACCTCAACGGGATCAAGCTCGCGGTCTATGCACTTGGCGGCGCCCTTGCAGGGATCGCCGGCCTCCTTCTCACCGCGCGGCTCGACTCCGCCACGCCGAACGCCGGCATCGGCTACGAACTCGACTCCATTGCCGCCGTCGTCATCGGCGGCACATCGCTCAGCGGAGGACGCGGCTCGGTGCTGGGCACGGTCCTCGGCTGCCTTATTATTGGTGTGCTGAACAACGGCCTCGTCCTGCTCGAAGTGTCGCCCTTCTGGCAGCAAGTCATCAAAGGCTTCGTCATCCTCGCCGCCGTGGCGCTCGATAAGATGCACGCCAAGGAATAAGCCGGGCCTCACCGAAAGCGACAAGCCGCCGGTGCGGACGCGGTTATTGCTTTTAGCCGATCGCGGCTTCGCCGGCAGAGAATAAGTCGAATCATGTCTCTTGAAATTTCCATTTCTCCCGGTGGACGGCTCTGTGTCGGACGAATGCCGGATATTCTCCCGGAGGTGAATGAAAAGTGGATCGCGCGTCTGACGGAGGCGTTCGATACGTCGGCGGCGGGTGGATTGCTCCTGCTGGCCACCGACGCGCTGACACTTCGGCTTCCGCCTTCGCCGTCTTACTGGCGGGATTTTTCGCGCCTTTATTTGCAGCGGCTTTGCCACACGGGAAATGCCGAGGGCGCTCCCGCGCCGGCGCTTCCGGCGGCGCGCGCGGAAATGGCAGAGTTCACCTTGCAGGCGCCTCCGATGCGCGGCGGGGAATTTCTCGTGCCGGAATTGCTGGAGACGCTCTGGGGCGACCTGGGCGCGTTGATCAGTCGCGAAACTGCCGGTAACGGTCTGGTTGCCTGGCTTAAAGCCAAAAACCCGCTTTGGCGCACGGTGGGCCGTGTAACGTTTCATCTTGCGGAGAACAAACGCGATCCGGAGCGGCCCTTTGCTTTTCTCGCCACCTACACGCACCGGATTTCCGACCAGGGAAAACCCCAGCACCTGCCCATGGCGCGCGCCTTGCAGGAATACGCCGGCGCGAAAAACACGAGCGCGTTGACGAACCTGCTTTCCCCCGTCCAGCGCGCCGCCGAAAAGAGCGCCCTGGCACGCGAACTGGTCGAGTCCCGCCGGCTTTTTCAGCCGCTGGCATGGACACCCCGCGAAGCCCACCGGTTCCTGCGAGACATCCCGCTGTTTGAGGAAAGCGGCCTGCTGGTGCGCGTCCCGGACTGGTGGAAAACGGGACGCCCGTCGCGTCCGCAGGTAAACGTCCGTATCGGCGAAGCGAAAGGCCGTCTGCTCGGACTGGAGAGCCTGATGGATTTTTCAGTCGAGGTCGCGCTGGATGGCGAACGACTCACAGTGGCCGAGTTGCGCCGGGTGATGGCCGCAAAAGACGGGATCGTTCTGCTCAAAGGCAAATGGGTCGAGATCGACCGCGACCGGCTCAATCAGGTGCTCGAACACTGGCAGCGGATCGAAAAAAGCGGTGACGGGGTTACTTTTCTCGAAGGGATGCGAATGCTCGCCGGCCTGGGGCCCGGCGGCAATGGCGATCCGCTCGCCGAACCTGAAACGCGCGAATGGTCGCAAGTCGTGCCCGGCGAATGGTTGCGCCAGACGCTGGACGCCATGCGCGATCCGTCGGCAATCAAAGGGTTCGACCCGGAGCGCGATTTGCGCGCACAATTACGCGGCTACCAGCGCGCGGGAACGCATTGGCTCTGGTTTATGATGCGACTCGGACTGGGCGCGTGCCTTGCCGACGACATGGGGCTTGGCAAAACAATCCAGACGCTCGCCCTGCTGCTCCAGATTAAACGCGAAGCATCCTCCAAAAAAACGCCGCCATCCCTGCTTGTCGCCCCCGCCTCGCTGCTCGCCAACTGGAAAAACGAAATCGCGCGGTTCGCCCCGTCGCTCGCTGTTTTTTTTCTCCATCCGTCGGAAACGCCGCCCGAAACCATGAAAGCCGCAGCCGACAATCCGGCGGAAGCGTTTTCCGGCAAGGATCTGATCGTCACGACCTATGGGCTGGTCACGCGCCTATCCTGGCTGCGACAGTCCGAGTGGCGATTGGTGGTGCTGGATGAAGCGCAGGCGATCAAGAACCCGGCCTCCCGCCAAACACGCGCGGTCAAGGAACTGCGGGCGCCGACACGCGTCGCGCTCACCGGCACACCCGTCGAAAATCGGCCCGGCGATCTCTGGTCGCTTTTCGATTTCATCTGCCCTGGATTGCTCGGCAGCGCCGCCGAGTTCAGCCGGATGGTGAAACGCCTCAGTGACGATCACGGACGCCATTTCGCTCCTTTGCGAAACCTCACCCGGCCTTACATTTTGCGCCGCCTCAAAACGGACCGGAACATCATCGCCGATCTGCCGGAGAAGACCGAGGTTGCCGCCTGGTGCGCGCTCAGCAAGACGCAGGCGGCGCTATACCAGCAATCGGTACGGGAATTGGCGGAAAAACTTGAAGCCGCCGAAGGCATCCAGCGGCGCGGACTGATCCTCGCGTTTCTCATGCGCTTCAAACAAATCTGCAACCATCCTTCCCACTGGCTCGGCGATGGCGGATTCGATCCGGCGGAGAGCGGCAAATTCGCCCGGCTGCGCGAGCTGGGTGAAGAAATCGCGGCACGCCAGGAAAAAGCTCTGATCTTTACCCAGTTCAAGGAAATGACGGCCCCCCTGGCCGCGCATCTGGAGCAGGTTTTCGGGCGCGCCGGTCTCATCCTGCACGGCGGCACGTCCGTGAAGGAACGGCAGCGCCTTGTCGAGCGATTCCAGCAGGACGGCGGCCCGCCGTTTTTCATCCTCTCGCTCAAGGCGGGCGGCGCCGGCCTGAATCTTACCGCCGCCTCACACGTGCTTCATTTCGATCGCTGGTGGAATCCCGCCGTCGAGAACCAAGCCACGGATCGCGCCTTCCGAATCGGCCAGAAGAGAAACGTCCTCGTGCATAAGTTCGTCTGTTGCGGAACCATCGAAGAGCGCATCGATGCGTTGATTGAGGATAAAAAGAGCCTCGCCGCCGGACTGCTCGACGGGGGCGGCAGCGAAAGTCTGCTCACGGAAATGCCCGATGACGAACTGCTGCGCTTCGTGGCGCTTGACATCAAAAGCGTGTCTGACAACTAATCGCCCATCATGCGTTCGGGATGGAACCTTACACCTTACGTGAGCGCCGCCCAAAAACGGCGCCGCGCGGAAAAAGCCGCCCGCGCCCTCGAAAAGAAAGGGCAAAAGCTCAGTCCCGTGCGCCTCGAGGGCCGGACGATCGCCCGCAGTTTTTGGGGTAAGGCGTGGTGCGACAACCTCGAATCCTACAGCGATTACAAAAACCGGCTCCCCCGCGGCCGCTCGTACGTGCGCAACGGTTCCATCCTTGATTTGCAGATTGAGGCCGGCGCGGTCACCGCGCTCATCAGGGGGAGCGAGCTTTATCGGGTTAAAATCAACATCAAGCCAGTGGAGAAGGCGCCGTGGAAGTGGCTGAAAACAAAGTGCTCCGGACGGGTCGGCTCGCTGATGGATTTGCTGCAAGGCAGGCTCTCCCCTCCAGTAATGGAAATCATCACCCGTCGCGAAAACGGCCTGTTTCCAAAGCCCGCGGAGATAAGCCTCGATTGCTCGTGCCCCGACTGGGCCGATATGTGCAAGCACGTTGCCGCGACGCTCTACGCGATCGGGGCGCGCCTGGACGAAAACCCCGAAATGCTCTTTGCGCTACGCGGAGCCGATCACATGGAACTCATCACCGCCGCAGCCGAAAGCGTGAGGGCAAATGCCTCATCCACGGCGGACGTTCCGGACGCATTGTCCGGCGAAAATCTTTCGAAAATCTTCGGCATCGAGATCGAGTCGCTCGAGACCGCCCCGAAATCAAAGCCGGCAAAGCTGCGCGCACGCAAAAATGCAGCGGTCAAGCCGAAGAAAGTCCCGCTTCGGCAACCTCCCCGGTCAGAAGACATCTCAGTGGAAGAGCTTTCTAAAGCGTTTCTCAGCGCGTGATGCGCATGGACGAGCGAGGGCAGGGCTATCGAAGGTTCCTCGAAGTTACCCGTCGTCACTAGTCTAAAGCCTGTTGCAAAAGTGGTCTATTTTTTGATGCGAACGGCTTCGAGGGCGCGCTCTTTGTTGAGCGCGGAGAGCTGCCGCAACTTCATTTGCAGTTGATTCCAGGCCTCAA
>Ga0070731_10000640_pt1 | contig 43281 bp, 39 predicted proteins | sample Coa_R1_2_FD_66448 | JGI IMG/M metagenome (GOLD analysis project Ga0070731, IMG submission 66448) | Surface soil microbial communities from Centralia Pennsylvania, which are recovering from an underground coalmine fire - Coalmine... | ecosystem: Environmental > Terrestrial > Soil > Unclassified ...
CCGCAAGTATGTGGACAAAATCATTACGGTGAGCGAAGCGGAAATCCGGGAAGCCGTGCGCAGGCTCGCTGCAAATCCGAAAACCCTGGCCGAGCCCAGCGGAGCGGTGGCGGCGGCTGCATTCCTATTCCACAAAGACCAGCTGCCGGATACTGTCTTCAATGCTGCCGTGGTTAGCGGGGGAAACATCGAGCCCAAGGTATTGGAGGAAATCCAAAACGAGCAACCGCGGGCAACGTCGCGGTTCGAGCCCGCACCCAAACCTGTAGGAACTTAGTTTGACCTGTAATTCATGATCCGGCCATCAAGAGCGTTATTTCTGACAATTGTTCTGTTGCTTACGGCGACTGTCGTATGTGTAGCTGACGCCGTGCGCGGAGCCATGATGCGCACAGCTACGATTTACATTGCACCTGACGCTTCTTCGGCGAAGTTGGGTGACATCGAGCGTGGCAGGGAAGTGATTGTGCTCGAAACCAGCCGCGAATGGCTGAAAGTCGAAGCCAACCTCACAGAGGAGAGAACGATTACGGGATGGATTTTAGGCAAAGGAGTTGTCATGGCTTCCACACCCAATGGGGATCGAATCGTGTTTGGCGAAGCCGTGGACTCAGAGGATCAGGCCAGCCAGCGCCAGGGCCGCCGCGGGGCCGCACAGGATGCGATGCAGCTTTATTATCGAGTTTATGATCTCTTTCCCAAGTCGCCGCTGGCGGGCGAAGCGTTGTATCGCACTGCCGATATCAAATGGCAAATTGAGAAAGCGGATGTAATGTCGCGGCCATCGGCCCGCGAAAAGGAGGCCTTTTTGCGGCAGGGGATGAACGAAGACTTGATGCATGAAGTGATTAAGAAATTCCCTGGAAGCAAATGGGCAGATCTGGCCGCGTTTCACCTGATTGAAAACAAGTTGTGCGGCGACTGGCAGGCGTCTTCGAAATGCCCCGAAAAAGAAGCTGAGATGTATGAAAAATACGTTCGCGAGCATCCGCAATCCCCAGCGGATGCCGAGGCTTTGTACGATGCCGCGTGGCGTTTTTCGGCATTAATCGAAATTTATAAGACAGAAGATCAGGCAAAGAAATCCGATCAGTCAAAAGACAAAGCAGTTGCGATGGCGCAAAAGGTGGCAACAGATTTTCCACAGAGCGATTGGGGTGCTCGCGCGCAACGCCTGTTGTACCTTATCCAACAGGGCGTGCCGACTTACGGAAACGCTCAAGAGTAATCGCCGCACTCCTAATTTTGCGTTACTCTTATTACCTCTTAAGTTCCCCAAGAAAGGATCCATCGTTTGCCCATATATCAAGCTGTAGTTCTGGCCATCATTCAGGGCCTTGCGGAATTCATTCCGGTTTCAAGTTCTGGCCACCTCATCATTGTCCGCCGCCTGATGGGGTGGAATGAACTTTCCCCTGCACACGAATTGACCTTCGACGTTGCGCTGCACTTTGGCACGCTGTTGTCCTTGCTGGTCTACTTTCGCCGAACCTGGTTTCAAATCATTCGCGCCGCCTTCGGAGGGGAAGTGGTGCGTTTTTCCGAAACCACCGGCGCCGACCGTAATCTGACTCCTGAGGAACAACGGGAAGAACGCCTTCTGCTTTGGTATATGGCGATTGCGACCATACCAGGCGCGATCGCGGGCAAGTTGCTGGAACACTCCGCGGAGGACTATTTTCGCGAGCACATCTACCTGATTGCAGGTGCGCTGATCGTAGTTGCCATCTTGATGGCTTGGGGCGAGAAGATCAGTAGCATGAAGAAGACACTGACCAAGGTAGGTCTGGCAGATGCCATCATCATCGGTTGCGCGCAAGCGACCGCTCTGATTCCGGGCGTTTCGCGCTCCGGCTCGACCATCACCGCGGGACTGTTTCGCAATATGACGCGCGAAGCGGCAGTGCGGTTCAGCTTCTTGCTGTCCACGCCCATAATTGGTGGGGCGGTGTTGCTTAAAGCACACGAACTGCACAAGGAAGGCCTACCGGCTGCGATGCATGCGCCTTTTATTGTGGGCGTGATCGTCTCCGCCGTTGTCGGCTATGGCGCAATCGCGTGGTTGATCCGTTACCTCCAGGCGAACAGCCTGAAGGTCTTCGTGGTGTACAGGATCATCGCGGGGTTAATTGTGATTGGCCTGGCCTTGGCCTGGCATCTGCAGTAGATTTTCTCCAACGAGTATGAAGCTGGCGATTTTCCTGGCACTCGGTTCTTTGTGGATTTGCGTCGCTGCGCCTCTGTCCGGGGCGGCGGATGACAATCGGTCTTCGAAGGCCGTGGCGCAGCGCGCCCTCTCCGTGGACGATTTCGACTGGCGGGACATGGTTCCTCAGCTCGCGGCGGCAACCGCTTTACCTGGAGAGCAAGCAATCAAGGCTCTGCTGGAGAACTGCACTGTGCTTCGCGTGTACGAAGTGAAGGAGATTCGTACGGAGTGCCGCGCCCAAAAGAGTTCGTGCGCAAAGATTATCAACCGCTCGGCACTCGATCAGGAAGTAGACAAGCGCATTGCGGAAATCGTGCAGGAGGGAATCTCACATCGGCACAAATCCGCCATTGTCGATTACCAGTTGACGCATGGTCCTTTTCCATTCTCCGAAGTTGCGGCGGTGAGAAGTGAGAACAAACCAGAGGCCTATCTGATGCTTCAGCTTGCAGATCATGCCTACCCTGTCTGGGAGCTACAAGCCAAATACGGTCCGCCCGTTGATACCAACATTTTTCAGTGGTACAGCGTGTTCAAATATCGGGTTGACACCGCGCAATACAGGACTGATGCGGTGTTCGAAGTTGATCCCACGGATGGAGCAGTCCTTAAGATGGCGATCAACTTGAAGATGAAGAAGGCAAAGAACCAGCGATAATCGAGTATGGCTCGGCGATTCCGCGCGAAGCTCCGACCGGGCCTCTTTCCTATGGAAGTTCGGGCGGTGTCCCTTCGGTTGTCAGCCTTGTGTAGACGCACTGATTGGATTACCATTTTATTCACGAAACTACTTCTATCTGGCCGGCGCCCTTCGATGTTCAGGTGTTGAGGTGAAGTATATGTTCCGCAAGCGGCACTCATCCTTCTTCGATGACGCCACAAAACTTATCTTTGTTGCAAGCTTGGCACTCGGGCTTTTGCTTGTCTGGGCTGTCGTAGGTCTCTCTTCCTTCTGGTGGCGGTAAACGTGAGGTCTAGGACAGCGTTTGTCGCAACCTGAGAAGTCATCCTAGCGTGTTCCATCGCCAGCTTCTAAATGACGGTTCGGTAATGTAATCAGAAAGTTAGCGACCTGGTGCTGGATCCTTAAGGTCAAGACGGACCCCTCTAACTCCCGGCTGTTTGGACGATTCCGCGGTGAGCCGTTTCACTTGCAGAAAATCCCTCTTGTCAGATTGTAAGTAGATGTTATTATCTGGTGCTCGTTGCCACATTTCATGGGCAACGACGTTTCTAGTTTGGGTTGATGTTTGTGTCTAGCAGTCGCAACTCGCGCCACCACGACAGGCTCCTGGGCTTCGCGCCGACGTTCAACAGGTGCGAAACCCAGGAGTCTTTCTTGTTGCGTGGGAAGCAGCATCAACGGTAGCCCACGTTCTCGGAGGGGGTCGTACGAACGTGCGCGATTCGAGAGACGTGGGACTTAATTCTTAGCAGAGGCGAAAGGAGTTCTTTTGTGAGAGAGAAAGGGACAGTGAAATGGTTTAACGGGGCTAAAGGATATGGCTTTATCCAGCGGTCCACAGGGGAGGATGTTTTCGTTCATTTCTCCGCGATCCAAGAAAACGGTTATCGTACCTTGAACGAAGGCGAGACCGTGGAATTTGATTTACTAAAAGGACCAAAAGGCTTCCAGGCGGCAAATGTCGTACGTGCCTAGCCCTTTACACCATACCCAGCCGCAACCCTCTCAGCGCACTGAGAGGGTTTATTGTTTTGAGCTAATTCTGTGAAGCCAGCACGTCAGCATAGTAGTTGAGAATCGCCCGGCGAGGTTTTTCTTTCAAACCGTTTAGCGGAATCCTCTTCTCAAAAGGCGAGTTGCCCGTCATGTGCGCGCGGCCGAGAAAGAAGATCCTGCCGCCTTCGGATTCGAGATAGATCGGTACCAGCATCCGAAAGCTGTTATCCACTCCGGATTGGTTCAATTTCAAATTCATGACGGAATCGCCATTTGGTCCACTGTCGAAAACAGCGCTCATCTGGTAGGACGGCAATTGGGTGCCGTAGACATATTCATTGAAGAACCAGTCCATTCGTTGGTTGCCATCCAGATCCATTTCGCGGGTCATGTGCTTTTCCACGACACGCTTGAAGTCTTCGGTTGAAGCCGCCTTACCTCGATAGGTATTTACGAAATCCTGCATGGTCTCTTTAAACAGCTGATCGCCAGTGCGATTGTCGTGCATCATCATCCGGATCATGTGAAGCACATACGCACCCTTGGGATAAATGAGACGCCGCGTGCTGCCGAAGCCGGTGCGCGAATTGTCAGCACGATAGCCCATGGTTAAAGGTCCAATGTCAATCGGACGGAAGCCTTGAGGGTTGCGCTCCAAGAGCAGATCGCGTTCATCGTTCCAAAACGAGATAAATTTCTTCTGATCGTGTTCGATCATGCTGAGGTACAGGGATGCGGACATATCTGCGAATCCTTCGCTCATCCACTGATCGCGCCCGGCACTGAAGCCGACGGTGTGACCCCACCACTGGTGCGCTACTTCGTGGGGTGTTACAACTTTCCAATAGCCACGGTCGCCCCAATCTACCCCCAGCGCATGGCGAACCGTGGAATCGAAGTAATAACAGATGGGAATCCAAACGAGTTCGGGCCAGGACTGACCGAAATTACAGGCGGTCTGCTGCGTCAATTGCATGTGCGTAAAGAGCGAGGGCCCGAAGTAGTCGGTGTAGAGTTGCACGGCAAGCTCGCCTTCAGCAAGGGCTTTCTTGTTCAATCCCGTGGTGCTCATGCTGCCTACTGCCATCTCGGTTGGGCGGCCCATAGCGGTCATGCCACCGGCAGTGTCGTTCCTGGGAAGAACGCCGCCTTGGGCCTTGCGCTGAAACTCCTCTACCCAACTCGGTGGTTCCTGATTGGCAAGCGATTGGATCAGGTAAACTGGTTTCGCGAGCTTGCTTTCCTCGACCTTGAACTTGCCAAAACTGAATCCCGCAACCGTCTGCGGCGCCTCACTTTTCCAAACGGTCACGTTCCGCCCGCCTTCATTGCTGCTGCTGACCAGGATTCCAGTGGCTGCCATCTTCATGTCGTCGGGAATGCGGAAGGTCATGTCGTAGGAGACAAATTCTCCGAACCGGCTGCCGGGGTTATTGGGATACCAGTTCTCTCGGGCAACAGGAAAGTAGTTGCCGCCGCCTTCGTTAAGTACGGCTCCTTTTCCAGCATAGCTTGTGGTAATCGTGTAGGTTTCCCCTTCTGCAAGGGTTTTGGGCAAAACGACCGCGAAATTTGCATCTGCCTCTTTGTCTTCCTGAATAAAGAAAAGCGGTTGACCTTGCGCCTGTACAGTCTCGACGCGAAGCGGCCGGAACAAATTGAATTCCACAACCCGCAACCCGTTTCGTTCCGCAGTCAAGGTCGTCGTTGCTTTGCCAGAGAGGTTGCCATTCTTCTCAATGGTTGTTTCCAACTGCTGGTGCTCGATTCGAAGCGGCTTTCCGAACACGTGTCCTTGCGTATCGGTAATGCTGAAAGAAGCCCAAAGTCCTGATTTGTTCTCGTCGTAAGTCTTGAAACTGACTTGATGCATCCCATAATTCGGGTCGATCTCGTAAATTTCTTTATCGTTATAGCGCTTGCCATGGATAAAGGCCACGAACAAGGGCCTCGGATCGGGACTGAGCACCTCCTCCAGCAAGCGGGCTTCAAGATTTTCCCTGATCTTATGGCGGGTTGTGTTTTGACTGTCTTTCAGCAGCCCCGCGTCGCAACCAGCAGAACCGGGCGTCCCGGCCTTCTTGAAATCCTGGTATGTGGAGTCGCTAAAGCGCAGGACGAGGTGTTCGAACGTTTCGCTGAACTCATCCTCTCTGGTTAGTAGTTTTAGACTTTTGCGCTCCGAATCAGATGGCGGATCGAGAACGAAATTGCCGTCACCGACGAATACCGCACCAGTGATTCTTCCTTGTACCGGCGCCGTGAAACAAACCGTCCCCGAGTGCAAATGAAATGTGCCCGCATCACGCTTGAGGTCCAGATCCTTGACGGCAATCATTTCGCCTGAGAGTCCCAGATTCCGTAGTGCCTGATAAGTTGGGTCTGAGTTCGCAAACGACTGAGGAGCTTGCCCGAAAACTGGCATCATGCCGAGCAGAATTAGCACCGCCAGAGTACCTAAGCAAGTGCAGGGCGAACCTGGCGGGCGGGTTGTGGGCGGGATCGTCGCCTGAAGCTGCTTATTAAGACTGAGTGGGAACCAGGACAGGGCAAGGGAATGGCGAGTCACAACTCACCTCCAACGCAACAGCCTTCCCCCTCAAGAAGCTGTTACGAGGACAGTAAGTGTTTGGCTGCTCGGGTGTCAATGACGTAGTCCGGAATTCGCCCAAGCGGTAACGATCAGAGCAGCTTCTTTTCGAAACCTCAAGCCGATAGAGGTACCAAGCTTTTCCCGCGCAACTCTCCGGGCATCACCTGATCAACGTAGCACCACACCCAATATTCGCCCGGTTCAATCGAGCGAATTAAGGGATGTTGTTGCTGACGGAAGTGCTTGGTGGCGTGTTTATTCTTTGACGAGTCGCAGCACCCCACATTGCCGCATTCCAGGCACAGCCGCAAATGCACCCAGGTGTCGCCCATTTTCACGCACTCTTCGCAGACATGTGTTTTGGTGCTCGTAATTTTGATCTGATTAAGATGGGTACATTGGTCTGCCACGTTACTCCTCCTGGGGTATCGACGGAATTAAGGCCAGCGACAGCGATCGCGATCGCACCGGGTCGCAGATGACAAATTCGCCTTTCCCGGTTCACACTCCCGCTAGCTGGTAAAAAACTCAGTTCTGTAATGGACTACGCCGCACCCCGGTTTTCGCTTGGCTCTACAGCTCTTACCAGTGGCATGTTCACGAGATGCTCACTGATAAACCACGCTTGCAACTCGTTGCAGCGCAGAACTTCACTGACCACGAGATCGTTCGTCCCTTCATCACCCAATTCCGAGGCGCGTTCCGCCAGTTTGCGAGTTTGACGAATAATGATTTGGTGGGCATCCAGCAATCGAGACAATTGAACCGGAACCTCTTCCCGTCCGCGGGGTGGGCGCTCGATCTGAGTAGTCTCCGCCACATCGGGCGCCATCGCGATGCTGATCCCGCCGAGCAGCTGGATTCGTTCAGCAATGGAGTCCACCAATTCGACCTGTTCGGTAAAATGTTTGTCGAACAGCAGGTGTAATTGATAAAAGGTGGGTCCGGCGACCTGCCAATGAGATTTCTTGTAGAGATCCCGCACAGTCATGGTATCGGCGAGCAGTTGATTGAGCTGTTCGGTCATCTCCAGCCGAACCGGTTCTTCCAGTTCCAGCGGGAGCATATGGCTGACAGTTCCGTACGCCTGGATTTCTGCTGCGCGTTGGTGCAGGCGCGGTTGAGCGTTGATTCTTGATGTCGTGGGGTTGGACTGCTTTTTGGCCATCGGCTTCCTTCCTCCTAAGCCATAGATGATTCTGGCCAGACTTCCGCTGGTTCAGATTTTTTTCTTCATTAGAACTGTGTGAACGAGTGCGGGACTGAAGGCGCTCTCCAATCTCGATGGACCAACGCCTCGCTCAAAGATTGCAACTCGATTCTGCGATTAGGACAGAGGATTCGTTGCCACGAGAGTTCATCCAAGGTATTTGAATTTCATGGACTTAGCTGGTGATCTTTTGTTGATCTAGGTTTTATCCGCCGGCTATTGACCAGCTTATGAAAAACATCGAGATTGGCCGTGGAGGAGAAAGCGTATGGCTGGAGCAGCCCAAAGTTCGCTACAACAGACTCGCGAGCTTTCGTTTCGTCCTGCTGTTCGCGTTCAGCAAAGCATTGTTTCAGGGCCGGAAGAGAGAGCTATGCTCTGGCTGGCGAGGCACACTCCGTCCAGAATCAACTCTGATCATTTGACGGCTCTCGGTTTTCTTTCTCAGTGCCTTGCTGGCGTTTGCTACGCGCTGGCGCGGTTCCATCCGTATGCGTTAGTCCTGGGCATTGTGTTCCTTGGTCTGAACTGGCTCGGCGACAGCCTCGACGGGAATTTGGCCAGATTTCGGGACCGGCAGCGGCCACGATATGGCTTCTATGTCGACCACATCACGGACACTCTCGGGGCATTCTTTCTAATGGGAGGCATGGCGCTCTCGGGATATGTGCATCCTGCAATAGCAATCGGGATGCTGGTTGCGTTTCTGATGCTGTCGATCGAGTCATACCTCGCGACCTATACGATTGGAAAGTTTCACCTCTCGTATTGGAAGTTCGGGCCGACAGAGATTCGCATTCTGCTGGCGGCCGGCAATGTGGCGCTGCTGACCCATCCCACAATGCGAATTGCCGGGCATCGTATGTTGCTGTTCGACTTTGGAGGGAGTGTTGCGATTGCCGGTATGGGGCTAATGCTGGTGGTTTCGGCAATCCGTCACACCGTTCAGCTCTACAGGCAGGAGACACTTGCATGAAGGCTGCGCTCGGTTGGCAGCACCGAATCTTCAGATTTTCTCTCGTAGGCGCTCTCGGGATTGCACTTCAGTCCATCGCTCTTTGCGGCCTGGTAAAGGCGCACGTTAATTACCTGCTTGCGACAGGGCTCGCGGTGGAATCGGCCATTGTCCACAATTTTGTATGGCACCAGCAATTCACCTGGCATGATCGTATCGCGAAGCACGGGTCTGTGATGCTCCGACGGTTTTTCCACTTCCATTTGAGCAACGGCGCCATCTCGTTAGTAGGTAATCTGCTGACAATGCGGCTACTCGTCGTGGGATTGGGTTTTCCGGTCATGATTTCTAACGGGTTCGCGATTATGGTCTGTTGCGGCGCCAATTTTATGGCAAGCGATTGCTGGGTATTCTCCCTCGGAACCGAGGGCGTTTTAGGCCGAGCGGGTTCGGCGCGAGTTAAGCCGACCTAGGACGATCACGCATCAATACCAGCGTGCGCTCAGCGAACGGAACATACAGAAGCGCGGCGGTCGCAGCCAACGAGAGTCCCATCCCGATTTGCGGAGCAAGTAAAAAGGGCGACAGGGCCCATAACTCATCCAGCACGAAAGTCGGAATAAAGATGGGCAGGAACTTTCGGCTGAGATCTCTTACATCGAACGAGACATAGGAGAGCAGAAACAGACGTAATGGAATTCCAGCGGCGGCTGACAAGACCAAAACAATCATGACCCAGTCTGCGCCGCCTAGCTTGCGGTTGAGCAGTTCCTGGATCGCAGAAAGGCGAGCGAGAGCGGCGATATAAAAGCTGAGATACATGATCTGGATCAGGGCAAACAGCAAACGTACGTAGCCTGGAGGCACGGCCGGTAGGTCGTCAGGATGGGTGAGCAATGAAGCCGTGGAGACAGGAGTTGGTGGGTCATCTGGCGGAAATCGCGGCGGCTCCGATGCGCCATTCAGGGCTTGTACAGGTGCGAGAAATCGATAACCTCGTTTTGCCAGGGTCTCGATATAGCGAGGACTTGAAGCCGAATCTCCAAGCGCGTCACGGAGCTTATTGATAACCGTGTTCAGGCTATGGTCAAAATCGACGAACGTCTCGGACTTCCAAAGTTTCTGGCGCAACTCGTCCCGGCTGATCAGCTCACCGGGACGTTCCAGCATCATCAGCAACGCCTGGAAAGGCTGGTCCTGTAATCGGAGCCGAATGCCAGACTTGCGCACTTCACCCGCAACCGCATCCACCTCGAAGGCTCCAAAACGGAATTTTCTGCTTATCTGCCGGGGCATGGAGTCTCATCATAACGGCTCTCAAAAGAAACATTCAAAGGCGATGGTCGGGTTTGTGCTCGCGATCACGCTGGCGTTCGTGCACGCGCCGAACGCCGGGGCGGAGCAATTGCGGCCTGAGACGATCGCGGCATTTAACGCATACGTGCAGCAACGGGAAAAGCAGATGTCAAACGAAGTGAATGGCGGGTCCTTCTTGTGGGTGGATGCCCGACCGACGAGCGAAAGGGAAGAGTACTATGGATTGTTGAAGAAGGGCGAGGTAATTACGGAACACTTGCCCCCAGCTAACTCGCAGCCAACGATTCCGGGTGGTCTCATCCATCACTGGATCGGAACAGTTTTCATCCCAGGCACAACGCTCGCAAACACCCTCACATTCCTCCAGGACTACGACGATCAATACAAGTTATATGCTCCGGATGTGCAGCGTTCCAAGCTGCTCCAGCGAAATGGCAACGATTTCAAAGTCTTTCTGCGGCTGAAAAAGACGAAGGTTATTACCGCCATTCTCGATACGAATTACGATGTCAAATACGTTCCCATCAGCGCTGATCGCGCGGTTTCGTATTCGTACAGCACGCGAATCGCGGAAGTAGAAAACGCCGGCAAGCCAAATGAATCCGAAAAGCCGGTTGGCGACGATAGCGGCTTCATGTGGCGATTAAATTCGTACTGGCGATTCCTGCAACGCGATGGAGGAGTTTACGTTCAGCTCGAGGCAATTTCCTTGACCCGCGATATCCCAGCGGCACTCGGTTGGCTGGTGAAACCTTTTGTGACAAGCATTCCCAGGGGATCGATTGAGTTCACTCTGAGTCGTACCCGTCAAGCGCTGGTACACGGGAAGCATCCTCAAGATTAGTGCACTTCGAGAGAAACTAAGTCTCCGTCCGCTTTGCCGCCCGCCTTGTAATTAATCGAAACGGGTCGGTTCGCCCAGTCGCACGAAAACGCATCTTCTCCCACCAGCATGAGCGATTTGTAATCGGCCGTGCGGAGCTTCATGGTCCTGCCGCCTACCGCGACGCTTACTATCGCGGCCGGCGTCTGAGAGCAATCGATGGAGATGAGCCGCCCTTTCGTATATTGAATTGGGCGTTTGTCGATCTGAGGTGCAGGCGGCGGTTGAATCAAAGTTTCGTCGCTGTTGTCCGAGGATTTTCCGGGCGCTTGCGGTGGCGTTGTCGGCTGGGCAGCCGCGGTTGCAGCCGCAGAGCCACTGCTTGGGGAGACCTTGGGATTTTGCGCCGCAGCCGAGTCTGCCGGTGGAATCCCGTACTTCTTTATATAGGGTAGATCGTGCAAGTCTTTCTTCGCGGCGCTTGCGATCTGAACATTGGAGTTGTCGGAGAGCCGCTGCAGCACCGCGGTAGCCGCATCCCAATTCTTGCCGTCTTCATAGATTCGCGCTAACTCGAGGACGTAATCGATTCTGCGCGGACTAAGCTGAAGTGCGGCACGGATCGAATCGGCGGCTGCCCGCAACCCACCGCCTTCGGTTTGCGCCACGGCAAGCATGTAATAAGCTTCCGCGAACTGATGGTCCCAATCGAGCACGTAATGGAGGTCTTGCATCATGTTCGCTAGGCCTTTTACCTCCTGCCCACTGGTGCGCGCTTGCTGAAACTTGTAAAGGGCAAGGTAGTAGTGGGTCATGGGATCCTTGTTATCCAAGGCTATGGCGTTTCCTAGTTCTTCGACAGCATGGTCGTAATCTTTCTTCTGCATCTCGTCCCAGGCGAGTGCCCGATGTGCCGCTGGATTGTCCTGCTTGGGATTGGCAATGATGGATTCCAGCTCGCTATGGGCCGCGTCGCGATGTTCTGGTACGCGAAGGCTCATCTCCGCTACCAGCGTCTGAGCGGATCCGGGCGGCATCTCGTGGGTACTGGTTCCGATGACATCGGCAGTTTCCGGTGCAGGCATGCCATTCTGAAACTCTCCTGCCGATGACTTGGAATTTGTGGCGGCCTCAATTTGTGGCAGCGCTTTTTGGAAGTAGTCCTGAACTGTTTTTAGCAGCTGGTCTGAACTCATGCCGAACGCCTTTTGAATCGCCTGGTCAACCGGCAGCTTTTCATTTTCGATTGCTCCGAAGTAAGCCCCGGCAGCCGGAAGTTTCTGATTGCTTAGCAGGTAATGCATGAAAATCCAGGACTCGGCATCAAACAGCGGCTGATGTCTCCGGTCGATCGCGTCAGGCGCTGACAGCTGGGGAAGCATCAACCATTGTGACTTCTGCAGCAGGTTGGTGAATTGCCCGTTGTCAGAGGGATCTCCGCCGATCTGCATTTGCTTCTCGCTCAGTCGCAAGCTGGAAAAATATGCCGTGAATCCGTCATCAAACCAGCTCTGGGTTGGCGGATAGTTGTAATTCAGCAGAAACTCGGCGAATTTCCGGGAGATTGCGCGCCAGCCGTCATTCTGCGAAAGGTTAACTATGAAGTAGTAGCGGTCCTGCCCGGGAATACAAAAAGCCGCGCCCAAACCTGAGCCTTGATGTGTAGGGGCAACTTTTTCGTACTCGTCTTCGCCGCGGAATGCAATGATGTCGATGGGCTCCGACATATTAATCCGGCTCTTGTACAACAACTGAGCAAACTCCGCGCGCATCTGCTCGAAACGAGCGATAACTTCGTGGGCTTTCTTTTCGTCGGCATCCGTGAGTACGGAAAAATGATCGGAGTCGATGCGATTCCAGTGTGGTTCGTTGCCGGCTATAAGCCGACCGGGAAACAGTGTTGAGGCGGTTAGGAAAACGGTAAGCAGTATATGGGGGCGCCGCATAGCACTACGGCTGCTGTGAGCCTGAAATCATGCTAGCACGTGATTAGGACGCGAGCGCTTCTGCACGCAGGCGGGCGAGCGTCTGTCCTACCGATCCGGCGATGAGGTTACTTTCCTGGCAGCCCACCGGGCATGTTCCGCGACCACTGGATCTTCGTCGGAGGCCAGCTTTTCAAGAACCGCCAGGAAGTTGCGATCGCCGGTGTTGCCCATAGCGATGACCGCATTCCGGCGAAGTCCCGTGCGTTTGGTGCGGCGAATCGGTGAGCCGCGAAATGTCTGCCGAAATTCCTCTTCGCTGATTTGCGCCAGCCAATCGAGTGCAGGATTTACCAGCCCTTCTCTGGGCTGAAATTCTAGGGCTTTGGTTGCAGGAGCTTTGCGGTTCCAGGGGCAGACGTCCTGGCAGATATCGCAACCGAAGACATGCCGGCCGATGCCGTCGCGCAGGTCCTCCGGAACCGCACCGCGTTTCTCGATCGTCAGATATGAAATACAGCGATTGGAATCGAGCTCATACGGCGCAATTAGCGCGTCAGTTGGACACGCGTCAATACAACGGGTGCAGGTGCCACAGCGATCTGGCGCGGGCAGATTGGGCACGAGTTCGATGGAGGTGAGAATGACCCCAAGAAAGAGCCACGACCCCATCTTCTGATTGAGAATGCAAGTATTTTTTCCTATCCAGCCAACACCCGCATATTTGGCATACACGCGCTCGACAATCGGGCCTGTATCGACGTAAGACCTGGTTTGTATGGGTGCATCGCCGAATTGAGAAGCGACCTTTTGGTGCAGCTTTGCTTCGACGATACGCAGATGCCGCATCATTGTTTCGTGGTAATCCGCATGGCTCCAGGCATACCGCGAGATCCAGCCCCGATCGGGATTCTGCATTTCAGTTGAGTAGGGCTGCGGGGTGTTGTAGTTCATCGCGCAGACGATGACGCTCTTTGCCCAAGGAGCGACAGTCTGAAGCTTAGAACGTTTCAGGTCTCCGATATCGTCCCGAGCCGCCATGTACTGCATTTCACCAGCGCGCCCTGATGCGACCCATTTCGGAAAGTATGCCAGCTCCGCGAAATCGCGCACGGGAGCGATCCCGGCCAGCTCAAAACCGGTGTCCAGCGCAGCTTCTTTCACGAGCGCCGAAATGTCGGAGTTCGATTTCAAGGGCGGCTACCGTTCGATTATTTCAGGGATTTCGCGAATGAGCTACGACACCACCTCAGGAAAAACGCAAGCGCGTGCAAGTTCCGCGTTGGTTGCGTGCAACGAGGGCACACCACCAAGCACACGAAGGACCGCGAAGTGGCGCAACGGCCGATCAGCGAGATCTACTTGGGATCAAGAACGGACCGGAGCGACTCCAGGCGCTCGTGGAATTCGGCGGTATCGAAGTCATCGGCTGCCAAAGCGGCCGCCTCGGCGCTCCACTGGCGGGATTCGCTGCGCTCGAGCGTCCGTACCAGCCGTGCCGCGCAGATATGGCAGCAGAATCCTTTCTTCTGGCAGTTCTCGCTGCGTTTCTGGATGGCGAGTTCGAAATGGATTACAGGAGCACGTTTACCGCAGAGCTGGCATAGCTCAGGTGCGTCCCGCAGAGGATCGAAGGTGGTGAAGTGAAGGCTGTTCTGCATTCAGGGTCCGAGTATACAGCCTGTACAGCTTACTCCTTCGGGCTGCGGCTGAAAACCAGCTTCTGCGGGTTCCAGCTATGCACGTCTTTCTCGAAATTTCGTTCGTCCGAGGCGCAAGCCGCGTCAGGTTGGGCGAGATGCTCGGTAAGGCAGGCTTCTAACTTCTGCCGCAGACTGCTGTGGTTCAGCATGCCCAACAGTTCTGCCCGGTGCATGGCGTCGAGTCCTTGCAGTAGCGGGCACTTAAGAAGATCTTTATCGTCCATGGTTTCTCCCGACTGGGCCGCATTTGTCAGCCACTGACGATTAGAAGCTGCCGGTGACCAAACTGCCGTGACTCGTCGCACAGGAAGTTGTGAGGGATGTCACAACGGGGTTCGTGTACGCCACGGGTTTTGAGGGATAACGCCTGTTCTCAATACCTAGGCGGCTGTCGGATAATAGGCTCAGAAAATGGAGGGGGTCTTTGATCGAATCGCAGCCAATGAGGCTGCTCACTACGCGCCTCAGAATAATGCTGGCACTGGCTTGGACAGCTTACTTGCTTGCGCCTCCGGTGCGAGGCATCGTGCGGCATGCTCACACAGGTTGGCTAGTACCTCGGAGTGTTTTCTTCCACGGCTGGTTGCTTGTAGCTTTCAATGTTGTCGTCTACGGCCAAATATGCTGGATGGCTTTCTGGTGCATTAGTGGCACCGTAGGCCGGGAGCGCCTCTTCATGGTGGGAATGTTTAGTGACATCCTGATGTGGCCTGCCGGACTGCTATTACCTCGATGGAATCTCGCGATTAGGAACATCGGTGCATTTGGACTAGCCATCGCAACTCTAACAGGGCTGGGATTGCTGGTGGGCTTCTCGCGAAACCGGGCCAACTCTGACCGAGCAGACGCCCCTGTGTAGCCTCTCAACAGTTGCAACATCTCGAGAGCACTCATTGACCTTATGGCGGCTCCAATCTGGTGAGCTACCATTCTCCGGAGGTCAGGTATTCGTGAATGGATTTTGCGGCGCGGCGTCCCGCCCCCATGGCGAGAATCACCGTGGCGCTGCCGGTTACGATGTCGCCGCCGGCGAACACGCCCTTGCGGGAGGTACGTTGGGTCTCAGGATCGGCCTCGATGTAATTGCGTTTGTTGGTGGCGAGACCTGGTGTCGTGCTCTGGATTAACGGATTCGCGCTGGTGCCAATCGCGATTACCGCAACCGATAGCGGGATCTCGAACTCGGAGCCCTCGATTGGCACGGGACGCCGGCGGCCCGAGGCATCCGGTTCGCCGAGCTCCATCTGCATGCAACGCACGCCGCTGAGCCATCCTTTGCCATCGGAGAGAAACTCGATGGGATTGGTCAAGACGCGGAACTCGATACCTTCCTCTTTGGCATGTTTGACTTCCTCCTTTCGAGCGGGCATCTCGGCTTCGCTGCGACGATAGAGCACGTAAGCCTTGCCTGCCCCCAATCGCAATGCAGACCGAATCGCGTCCAGAGCGGTATTTCCACCGCCGATCACCGCAACATTCTTGCCGCGGAAGTCCAGCATCGGCTCGTCAAATCTGGGAAACTCGTAAGCGTGCATTAAATTGATGCGCGTCAGAAACTCATTTGCCGAATAGACACCATTCAGGTGCTCGCCCGGGATGCCCATAAACACTGGCAGCCCCGCGCCGGTGCCGATGAACACGGCATCGAAACCTTCTTCTTCCATCAGTTCATTGATGGTGACCGTTTTCCCGATGACGACATTAGTTTCGAAATGCACACCCATCGCGCGCATGTAGTCGATCTGCTCGCGGATGATCTGCTTGGGAAGTCGGAATTCTGGAATGCCGTAAACCAGCACGCCGCCGAGTTCGTGCAGGGCCTCGAAGACGTGCACTTCGTGGCCCTTTTGCACGAGATCGCCCGCAGCGGTGAGTCCGGAAGGGCCGCTGCCCACAATGGCAACTTTTTTTCCACTCGGCGGAGCTTTGCGGATGGTGCTGCGATCCATGTGCTGCTGTTCGTAATCAGCAACGAAGCGCTCGAGATAGCCGATCCCCAGCGGCTGCACTTTTTTCCCCAGCAGGCATCCGCCTTCGCAATGATCTTCCTGCGGACATACGCGGCCGGTGATCGCGGGAAGCACATTGTCTTCGCGGATCTTGGCGGCTGCGGCCATGAAATCACCAGCAACGATTAGCTGTACAAAATCCTTAACTTTCACGCCAACGGGACAATCATTGATGCAAACGGGTTTGGCACATTCGAGGCACCGTTGCGCTTCACGGCGGGCCAGCTCCTCGGGATATCCGAGATTTACTTCCTTAAAATTTGCCGCACGGAGCAACGGTTCCTGCTCCAGCATGTGTTGCCGCGGTACCTTCATGCGCTCTTTGATCGGGACCGGGTTCAGCGACTTGGTCGGGCTCACCGCTCGCCTCCTTGCAGGATGCACTCCGCCTCCTGCTCGGCATGAACCTTTGCCAGCAACGACTCGCGTTCACGCTGAAAATCTTCGAACGATTTCTGCTCCGCCGCGCGATACATGGCGTTGCGTTGTATGAGCACGTCGAAATTGATGCGGTGCGCGTCGAATTCCGGGCCATCGACGCAGGCAAATTCGCTCTTGCCATCGATGAGAACACGGCAGCCTCCGCACATCCCGGTACCGTCAATCATGATCGGATTGAGGCTGACGACGGTGCGGATTTTATGGCCGCGGGTCAGGTCGGCAACGGCGCGCATCATGGGGATGGGACCAATAGCCAGGACGAGGTCAATTTGCGTGCCGCTGTCGATCAGTTGCCGCAGCTTATCGGTAACGAATCCTTTTTCAGCGTAAGAGCCGTCGTCAGTCGTGATCAGCAGTTCGTTGCTGACCTCGCGCATCTCGCGTTCGAGGATGACAAGCTCTTTAGCGCGCGCCCCGACGATTGAGATTACGTGATTGCCAGCCCGCTTGAGAGCCGCGGCTGTGGGGTATGCCATCGCTGTGCCTACACCGCCGCCCATAACCACGACTGTGCCGATTTTTTCGATTTCTGAAGCTTTGCCCAGCGGCCCGACCACATCGCGGATGCTCTCGCCAGTTTCGAGTGAATTCAGCAGGTGCGTGGTCTTTCCGATCGACTGGACCACGATGTTGATGGTGCCTTGGCCGGGATCTGATTTCTCGATGGTGATCGGGATGCGTTCGCCTTCCTCATACACTCGGAGAATGACGAACTGCCCAGGTTTTTGTTTGCGTGCAATGCGGGGCGCCTGGATGACAAAGCGCTTGATGCCGGGTGCAATGAACTCAGCGTGCAGGATTTTGAACATGAGTGCGCATGACTACGTGAATATTTTCTGAGACATCGATACAAACGGCTGTGACACGGGTCACTGGGCAGGGAAGTGTCCGTCACGATTTTGCACGCCCAGACGTCCTCGGGTGGGCAACTGAGCGAAGCTCAGCAGGTTAGCCGGCCTTGCCCGGCCGGCAGACGAGAGCGTCTGCCCCTACGTAGTGGTTTCCGGTTTAAAAATCATGCCTTTGCTGGTCTTGCCATTCATGACAACAATCAATGGCTTTTCAAGTCGCAGATGGCGAACGCAACCTTTCTCTTCAACAGCAGCCTGGGATGCGAGCCATTGCCAGTCTACGAAGCCCTCGCCAGCGTCCGGATTCACGGTGAAATATCCGACTTGAAATGCGGTCAAGTTCTGAAAGAAATGGCTGCCTTGCGAGGGGGTAACGCGGTAGTCCCGAAACCCGGCTTCCACAATCACCCGGGCTCCGGAGATTTCGTCCCATTCAACCGGAATGCCGAGCCAAGGATCATTGGATCCCCAGCGGCCCACACCGATCAGCAGGTAGGGTGTCCCGCTTTCATTCAGCTTGGCATTGAGATGCGCGACACACTCTGCTACTTCCTGGCTGCGGTTGCGCTCAAAGCGATGCAGGTCCACAACCACGACGTCGCATAAATCCTGGATTCTGCCGTTGCCTAGGACTTGCGAACTCTGGCATACCAGCTGTTCGGGAGCGACATCCTGCATTCGCAACTCTTCACCCTCGCGGGAGAGAACCAGGGGGCGAATCTGCAGAAAGCCAAACTCCGCAGCATCGTCCGGTGCCTGCGGCAGGCGGACCGCGAATTCCATTTCCACCGGACGGCCAAAAGCGTCTTCTCCGATTTTCGTGAGCTGCTCAAGGATGGCGGCAAGCGGGAAAACGCCGTGTTTCAGAATCGGCGCGAAACTTACAATGCGGGCACCGGGCCGGCTGATTCCGTCGTAAACCGCGTGATTGTCCACCGAATAAGTTGAGCCAAGGTTGCCCAGGGTCTGATCGCCTTCTGCCACTTCCAATCCGAAGCGTACTTCCCGCAGTTCCGCAACCGAATCGTGGGAGCGCTCACCATGTTCCAGTTCCAAAGCCCAGAATTCCCGTTGGGAGTTTGCCAGAATGTCCTCGACAGAAGAAAACTGAATGATGTTTCGCGGATATCGCGGACAGAACGTCAGGCACTTGCCACCATCGACCACCATGCGCCCCATGCCTAACGCCACGGCGGCAATGCCGTCAGCGGCCTTCATTGGCGAGACAGGATAGAAGTTATGCGAGCGGGCCACTCCCGAAAAATCCGGGTAAAAGCGATTTCCGTGAATCGACCCCACGACCTGCTGGACAATCACCGCCATCTTTTCTTCCTCCAGTCGATACGGCGTGGCGCGCACATACGCTTTGGCATGCTGGCTGAAGGTTGAGGCGTAAATCCGTTTGATGGCTTCCATTAACTGCTCCAGGCGACCCACCAGATCGGTTCGCTGATTACCTAACATGAAAGTTTCATAAACTCCTGTAAATGGTTGATATTGTGAGTCTTCCAGTAGGCTCGATGATCGAACAGCCAACGGATATCGCACCTCGGAGAGAAACGCCAGAAGACTGTCGCGCAGAGAAGGCGGCAAGGGAGAAGCAAGAAATTGTTCGCGAATTTGGCCATCATCGGCGCAGTGCATAGCGAAATCGAGCAGATTGTTTTCCGCCAGAAAGCGATCGAAGAAATCGGTGGCCAACACCAGGGTTGGTGGTACGGCGATCCGCACGCTGGGAAAGCGGCGGGCGAGACGATTGTTGTGCAATAGATGACGGATGAAGGCCAAGCCGCGGGCTTTCCCGCCGAGTGAACCGCCTCCAATGCGAACAAAATAGTTATCGCTGGCCTGAAAAGTCGTGGGATTGAAATCGCCGATCAGAACCTGACTTTGCTCAGCGCGGTATTCGGTGATGGAGTCAATCAGATCGTGGCGCAGATCGTCTACGGTAGGGAAGTCCGAAACCTTGCGAGGTCTGAGCTTCTGCGCCAGCGCGAATTCGGTGCGCGCCCGCAGCCAACGGGAGAAGTGGTTGCGCTCGCTGTGATAGGCGATACTCTCCGCGGGAACTTCGGCGAGGCGGGTTTCGAGTTCGTGCAGATCGCCTGCACGAGCGACTTCCGTGGCATCGGGCAGACGAAAAATGAAATCGCCAAACCCGGCCTGATCCATCAAAAACCGGCGAAGATCCTTAAGTAACGTAGGAGATCGTTTGCGCAAAAATGAAAATCCCTCGGCTTGAGCGCGGCCTCGAAACTCCGTGCGGCTGGACTGAAGAACAATAGGAACATCGGGCACTTCTTCGCGTACGAGATGCGCCAACTCGAACCCAGCCTCAGTACTCAGTTCGCCTCCCATGGGGAATTCCACGTCGGAAACCACTCCAAGCAGATAATCGCGGTAGTTCATTGCTTCGCGAACGGCGTCTTCGTACGTCGAACTGAGCAGGATTTTTGGTCTGGCGCGCATCCGCATCAGCTTGTGAGCGACGTTCAAGCCTTCGCGGATCACGCGCTTGGATTGAGTAATCAGTTCGGTGTAGATAGCTGGCAGAAACGATGAGTAATAGCGAATGTTGTCTTCAACTACGAGGATGACCGGCACTCCAATGGCGTGCGTGTCGTGCATCACGTTGCGCTTGTCTTCGATGTACTTGACGATCGAGATCAGGATGCGGATGTTGCCTTGCCAGAGGAAAATCCATTCCAGATCATTAAGCGGGTTGCGCTCGATGAAGCGTTTGATCTGGCGATAATCGTAGGCGAGCACGACCACCGGAATATCCAGGCCAGCGGCCTTGACCTCGGCAGCAAGCTGCGCGGCGTCCATGTCGCCGACTTCCAGGTTGGTGACGATCAGATTGAATCGCGGCTGAGCGCGGGCGATAGCTATTGCCTCTGCTCCGCTGGACACGTGGGTAATGCCCGGAATCTGCTGCAGGTTTAGTTCCAGCGACTCACCGATGAGCAACTCATTGAGGCGGCCATCTTCACGCAGAATGAAAGAATCGTAGAGGCTTGAGACCAGCAGGATGTCCTGCACGCGGAAGGGCATCAGGTTCTCGAAGCCCTCGAAGAGACGTTCGGCGTCAACAATCGGGTCGGGAGTGTAGGTTACGGCCATGTTTTAGTTACGATCTCATCCTGAGCGAAGTTGCCGTTCGTTTCGCGAACGGCAACACAGTCGAAGGACCCCATGCTTGCTGAACCTGTAACCGGCTTTGCAAGGAATTCTGGCCCAATAGGTCCCAGCAAGAATTCCTCGCGGAGCTTTATCTTCATCGCGTCAATATGCGGTCCTTCGACTTCGCCTGTGCTTCGCCGCGCGAAGCCCAGCCTGCGCTCAGGATGACAAAACAAAGCATAAAACTCGCGGGGTGGATTGCTCCACCCCGCATGATACTTCCAACCGCGACAAACAGACTAAACCAAGCCCTGATCCAGCATGGCATTGGCGACTTTCAGGAAGCCGCCAATGTTGGCGCCGTTGACCAGGTTGCCCGGCGTGCCATATTTCTCGGCCGTCTCATAACAGGTGTTGTGGATGGCTATCATGATCTTGTGCAGACGATCGTCCACTTCCTCGCGCGTCCAGCTTAGCCTTGCGCTGTTCTGCGCCATTTCGAGACCGGAGGTGGCAACACCGCCGGCGTTCGCAGCCTTCGCGGGACCGTAGAGAATCTTCGCATCCAGGAACAGCTTCGTAGCGTCGAGTGTGCTTGGCATATTCGCGCCCTCGGCAACCAGCTTGCAGCCGTTCTTCAGCAGGTTCTCTGCGTCTCGCTTCTTGATTTCATTCTGCGTCGCGCTGGGGAATGCGCAATCCGCTTTGATGTTCCAGATCGGATTGTGATCCAGCTTGATATCTGTGGGCATGAAGACGCCCTTCTTGAACTTGTCCGCATACTCGCGGATGCGTCCACGACGGACATTCTTCAGCTCCATGATCCAGGCCAGCTTTTCGGCATTGATTCCGTCCGGATCGAAGATCACGCCATCGGAGTCCGAGCAGGTGACCGGCTTCGCGCCAAGTTGCAACAGCTTCTCGATGGTGTACTGGGAAACATTGCCGCTGCCCGAAACCAGGCAGAGCTTGCCTTCGAGCTTCTCCTTGCGGGTCTTCAGCATTTCGGCAGCGAAATATACGCAGCCATAGCCTGTGGCCTCGGGACGAATCAGTGAACCTCCCCAGGCTAGCCCCTTGCCAGTCAGAACGCCGGTGAATTCATTGCGAAGCCGCTTGTACTGGCCAAACAGGAAGCCGATCTCGCGTCCGCCCACGCCGATGTCGCCAGCGGGAACGTCCGTATCCGGTCCGATATGACGAGACAGTTCCGTCATGAAGCTCTGGCAGAAGCGCATGACTTCGTTGTCACTCTTGCCCTTGGGGTCGAAATCCGATCCGCCCTTGCCACCGCCCATGGGAAGCGTGGTAAGAGAGTTCTTGAATACTTGTTCGAAAGCCAGGAACTTCAGAATGCCGAGATTCACGGACGGATGGAAACGCAATCCACCCTTGTAGGGGCCGATCGCGCTGTTCATCTCAATGCGGAAGCCGCGATTGACCTGGATTTCGCCGCGATCGTCAAACCACGGCACGCGGAACATCAGGACCCGCTCCGGTTCTGTGATCCTCTCAAGGATCTTTGCTGAGCGATATTCCGGATGTCTCTGCAGAACCAGGCGCAGGGATTCGAGCACTTCCTGTACCGCTTGATGAAACTCAGGCTCGGCGGGGTTTTTGGCTTTTACGGTGGTTAGAACTTCTTCAATATAATCGCCCGTTCTCACATTGGGCGGTGTCATAACGCTCATGATAGTACCCTCCTTATGTATACAAAGACTTTCCGATGAGGCTGGCTGCAACGCGTCTTTACTGTGTCTGGCGACACCGGTTTACAGTCCATTTAAGGCTTCTGCAGCAATCGGGCGCGGTGACACGAATCACTGCGAACCGTGACCATCGTACCCCCAAACGGTGCCTATAAACCAAGTTTTTTGCGTAGAACCGTTCAGTCATCACCTTCGCATTTCTTTCTGGCTACGGCATCACTCAGCGAAAACGCTGCACCAAGACGATAAACACGAATTGCAAACAGGTAGTTCCGAAATGCTTTTTCCAAATTATGTTGTGACTGATGGCGACGAAGAGTTCTGCAGTTACTGTCCCGGAATCTTTGATCCGTCCCTATATGCCCGAATTAGATTCGATCCGGGGAATGGCCATTCTGGCGGTATTACTTCTTCATGGGTTTGGGATGTACAGGGTTGCATCTTTTGCGGGACTCTCGCGGCTGTTTGTGGCGCTCTGCTCGTATGGCTGGTGTGGAGTCGAACTGTTTTTTGTGCTCTCCGGCTTTCTGATCACCGGAATTTTATTGGATACTAAGACAAGCACGGACTACTTTCGACGTTTCTATACTCGTCGCGCGCTGCGGATTCTGCCTGCATATTACGCACTCTTATTATTTTTCTTCGCGATAAGCCGTACATCCTGGTTGGGCAGCCACAGTGTGGAGCTTCCTTTCATTGCGCTGAGTTTAGTTTACCTGTCGAACACTGCTCCTCTGTTTGGTGTTGCAATGCAGTACACGGTGTTTTGGTCTCTTTCAGTGGAGGAGCACTTCTATCTCGTGTGGCCCATGGTCGTCCGGCGCTTGGATAAGCGTCGTTTAATGCAAACAGCATTACTAGTATTTCTTGCAGTACCAATGATACGGGCCATCTCGATGAGGTTTGGCCATGTCGTCGACCATAATTTTTATACGTGGTGTAATGCCGACGGTTTGGCGGCAGGAGCAATATTAGCGCTGACGGTCCGTAATCCGATTTTTCAAAGGCGTGCGTTACTTAGGCTAGCGATTGCGGCTCTAACGGCGAGTGTCGGAATACTAGTCCTAGGTGCAAAGTTCAAGCTGCTGGAATGGGATTCGACAATTGGGTTTGCGACGCGCCTCTCATTCCTCAATTCCGCATTTACTGCGATCTTACTGCTCACGATTTTAATAGGTACAAGTCGCCAAAAATGGATCGTTAACCTTCCAGTACTGAGGTTTCTGGGCGAGATCAGCTATGGCCTGTACCTTTACCACATGCTTTTCTTTTACGCGTACGAGCAGCTCGTGGTTAGCTATTGGCCATCGCTTGCCCCTAAGAATGGGGCTTTTAAGACTATCGTTCTGCAATTTGTCGCTGCTGGAACACTTTCCGTAATCATGGCCTTTCTCTCGAAGCGCTACTTTGAGAATTACTTCCTGAATTTGAAGCATCGAATTTTCGCGAAGGCAGAAAAACAACCATATGAGTCCGTTCAGTGGCGCAAGTGTTCGCTCAAGACGACTGCTTGACAACGAACTGAACACAAGTTCGCCCCCTCAGGCAGTTATGAGAGCAACACTACCAGCGAAGCGCAAAGCGTCGTATCGAATGATTTTGCTCGTTTTGATGTTTCTGTTTACCTGTGAATTCATTGTTCGAGGGCCGCTGCGTTTCCTTTCGCAAGGGAGCGAATTCAACGATTTTGTTTCCCCGCTTGTTCAGTCCAGAATTTTTGTTGGTGGCAACGATCCTTATGATCCGTTTGAGCTGATCCGCTTTTGGCCAAAAGAGACCCAGCCGCCCACATTTCTCAGAAAAGACGTGCAAGAGGGAACTGCAGTTTCGAAGGACGGCGTGCCCTCGCCATATCCGCCCACGTGCTTTGCCCTGCTTTCTCCGATTTCGGTGTTGCCCTGGCATTTCGCGAAGCTCCTCTGTTTAACCACAAACTGTATCTGTGTTCTTATCCTGATTTACCTATTGCTGTCGTTATCGCGATTGAGAGCTGCAAGTTCAAGAGCGTATCTTTTCGTGGCGCTAACTTTAGGATTTGCTCCCCTTCACACAGCACTTGCCAGCGGCAATCTGATTCTTCCCGTTTGCGCGGCAGGTGTGGGTGCGATTTGGTGCAGCAATCGAAGGTATGCGACAGCTGCCGGGGCACTCTTGGTCATTGCGACCTGCCTGAAGCCTCCAGTTGGTATTGTGTTTCTTGTTCACAACATGCTGCGCCGCCGATGGCGGGAATCAATGGTGGGCATTGGTCTCAGCGGAATTATTGCGGGAGCTACCGCGCTGCGGATGTGGTTTGGCCACGTGAACTGGATTGGATCATATTCTAAGAACATTCACGACATGTTTGCCCTTGGAGCAATTAACGATTTCACGACGCTGAACCCATTGCGCTTTCATTTACTGAATCTCCAAATGCTGGCTTACTTGCTCTCAGACAATAGGCGACTGGCAATGATTGGAAGCTGGCTCGTTGTTCTCGGATTGCTTGCTTGGCTTATGACCGTCAAACGACACGAGCATGAAACTGAACTGCTTGAACTAAGCGCCCTTGCGACGATTGCTCTGCTGCCCGTATATCATCGGTTTACCGACGGCATTTTATTGATTTTGCCTTTATGTTGGGCCATTGCGACGGATGATCATCAGTTGCAAAAGATAACTAGAGTTGTGCTCCTGCTGCTGTTGCCATTTCTATTACCAGGTGCGTCTCTCCTCCATACGCTTGCGAAATACCAGGGAGCTATAGATCGATTAGCCAGCAGTTGGTGGTGGCAGAGGATAGTTGTTCCTCATGAGGTTTGGGCTATCTTGGCGATATCCGTGGTTTTGCTTTTCGCTTTGCACTTGAAGACAACAAGCACTGTGCAGGCGATCATTGATCCGAGTGCCGGGGCCGTAGACAGGCTGCGGTGGAGAAATTCCAGAATGGCCGAGACTACAAACCGTTAAGGCCCGCCAGCGAGTTCATACCCGGGCTGCCGAACCCGGGGGAATCACGTCGACAGCGGTTGCTTAGCCCGCTGCACTTCAGCGCCTCGCGTATCGGAATAATACTGGCGCTGCAAATAGAAAGCTACGTTAACCAAGACGATCATCACGGGCACCTCTACCAGAGGACCGATGACTGCGGCGAATGCGGCACCGGAGTTGATGCCGAATACCGATACTGCCACTGCGATTGCCAGTTCAAAGTTATTGGACGCAGCGGTAAATGAGAGCGTAGTTGTTTTCGCGTAGTCTGCGCCCAGCATTTTACCCATATAGAAGGAGACTAGAAACATCACTACGAAATAGATCAGTAAAGGAAGAGCGATTCTCAGTACGTCTAGCGGCAGCTGAACGATGTATTCGCCTTTGATCGAGAACATGACGACAATCGTGAACAGCAGCGCGATCAACGTTAAGGGGCTTACACGAGGAACGAAGCTGTGCTCGTACCATTCGCGTCCTCGGGTTCGCACGAGAGTTGCGCGAGTCACAAATCCGGCGAGGCAGGGGATACCGAGATACACAAAAACACTTTTCGCGATTGCTGCGATGGAAACATTGACCACCACACCCCGAAGTCCTAGCTTGGCCGGAAGTACGGTGATGAACACCCAGGCGTAAACCGAATAGAACAAAACCTGAAAGAGCGAGTTAAAAGCAACCAGACCAGCTGCATACTCGGTGTCACCCTTTGCCAGTTCGTTCCACACAATCACCATCGCGATGCATCTTGCCAAGCCGATCATGATCAGACCGGCCATATATTCAGGGTAGCCGTGCAGGAACACGATCGCGAGCACAAACATTAGAATCGGTCCCACGATCCAGTTCTGTACGAGAGAGAGACCGAGTACCTTTTTATTACGAAACACTTCGTGCAATTCTTCGTATCGCACCTTGGTAAACGGCGGATACATCATGACGATCAGGCCAACCGCGATGGGAATCGAAGTCGTGCCGACGCTGAACCGGTTCAGAAACGGCACCACCCCAGGAACCAACCAACCGAAGACGACACCAAGTGCCATCGCCAAAAAGATCCATGCGGTCAGGTAGCGGTCAAGAAATTTAAGGCGACTAACGGCCATCATTGTCGTTCCTCGTTGTCATAGCCATCTGCGCAACTCGTCAGGCGGATGTTTTTCGGCCTAGCATTGGTACAGATTTGCCTATATAGTCGAGTTCTCTCTTAAGTGCCAGACCATCGAGCGCCTTAAAGGGAAGACTCAGGAACAAACTGATCCTTCGATCCAGGATAAAAAAAGCTTCGCGAAAAGCGCGGGTAATTTCGGCTTCGCTGCCGCGAACGGTCGCCGGATCGGAAATACCCCAATGAGCCGTCAACGGTTGCCCGGGCCACACAGGGCAAACTTCTTTTGCCGCGCTATCGCAAACCGTAAACACAAAATCCAATTTGGGAGCTCCCGGTAAGGAGAACTCATCCCAGGCCTTGCTTCGCAAGCCTGTAGTCGGAATGTGCGCCTGTTCGAGTTGCCGCAAGGCTTCTGGTCGCACTGAACCAGTCGGATGGCTCCCTGCACTATAGGCGGTAAAGTTTGGCCTTCCTTTGTGGTTCAGGATGGCCTCACCCAAGATCGAGCGTGCCGAGTTCCCCGTACACAGAAATAAGACGTTATAGTGTCGCGACATGGTCGCCTCTCGATGACTAGTGGCAGCAAGCAGGTCCACAACAGGGATCTGCCGCTTTAAATGGTTTGGCCGCGCGGATGAAGGCGCTCATGAACTTGCCGTCAATCTGCGGGGCAATGGCATCGACATCGATCCCATCCCCCCGTAGCAGATCGCGCGCATCTTCGGTCTGATAAATGCGGGTGGGTTCGATATCGATCTGCTCGAACCCGGCAGCAGCGAGCTTGCCTTGATATTCCACGTCCTCCAGCGCGCCGGCAACGCACCCCGCCCACAGGAATATGCTCTTACGGATTTGTGGATTCATCTCACCGTGAGTGATCACATCAGAAACCGCAAACCTTCCGCCCGGTTTAAGGACGCGAAAGGCTTCCCGGAGTACTTTGTCTTTGTCCCCGGAGAGATTGATTACGCAGTTGGAGATGACGACATCGACGGAGTTGTCGGGCAAAGGAACATTCTCAATTTCGCCTTTCAGAAATTCGACGTTCTCCAACCCCGATTTGCGCTTGTTTTCATTCGCCAGCGCCAGCATTTCATCGGTCATATCGAGACCATAAGCTTTTCCGGTCGGTCCCACGCGCTGCGCAGAGAGCAGGACATCGATGCCGCCGCCCGAACCAAGGTCGAGCACCGTTTCTCCCGGATGCAACTGAGCCAGGGCGGTAGGATTTCCGCAGCCTAGCGATGCCAGCATGGCTTCCTGTGGAAGTTGTTTGCTTTGATCGGCGTCGTAAAGGTTGGCAGTAATCGGGTCGCAGCCGCAGCCGTTGCCTTGAGTTGCTCCCCTGCAACAGGCGCTGCCCCCACGCATCACATGCAACGCTGCCTGACCGTATTTTTCCTTCACCACGGATTTGATATCCGAGCTGGCCATGGATGCCTCCTATTTGCGGATCTGAACAATGTCTTGTGGTTCGAAAGCGCGATTGCGAGTGCAGCACTCCGCATACAGGAATTGCAATAGTTCGCGCAACGCTTCGGTATTTGCGGTGTAGCGGAGAAATGTGCTTTCGCGGCGTACGCAAACGAGATCCTCGTTCCTGAGCTTGTCGAGATGGTGAGATAGTGTTGAGTTGGGAATGTCGAGTTCAGCTTGAATGTCTCCCACAACCATCCCTTCAGGGTGAGCCGATAAGAGCAGCTGCATGATGCGTAGCCTCGGCTCTGTTCCCATAGCTGAGAACATGTCCGCATATCGCGCGACGTTCCCATCAGTCATATTTCCATATTTGCAGAAATATAGACAGAAGTCAAGGCGAATCATCCCTCGCGACAGGAGTCGCGAAAAATCAGCTCTAACTTCTACTTCTGTGGGGCGCGATTGGCTGCAGTTGCGGTGCCTACGGAGCCTGGGTTTTCCATACGACTCAGATGTGGGAAGAAGGGTGTGACTTCGAATGGCATCTTGTCGCGCACGGAAACGATAGTGACCGGCGCTGCCTTGACCAGGTCAACCTGATCGTTCCACGGGTTTACTTTCAGGCGGCCGCCCAAAGGCAGGGCCGCGATTTGGTCGAGCTTGTCTGGTTTCAATTCCGGCCCGGAAGTGGCAAGCGCCGACATGCGCACCAGCTGGCCCTTATCGTTGACGAAGGCGTTGCCCAGATGCGGAGTCAGGAGTGCCGAAATTTCCGGGGCACGCGCCGAGAGTTCTTTGAGGAACAGGCTGGGGGAATCCAGCTTGCTTGCGTAAGGAGACTTCTTCAGGATCTCCAATGCCTTGGCATCGGCCGAGGTTTCTTCTTCGGGGCTGTGCCGGAATCCAAAATTCTGATAGGTCGCTTGATCGGAAAACAGCATGCGGTCAGTAAATGCGAACTTGCTACCCAGATTGTGTCCCAAAACGATGTGCGCCAATTCGTGCGATAGGACCATTGCAAGGCAAGCTTCGTCGGGAAGCACGTCAACCAAACCGCGACTGACGACAATCGTGTTGCCCACACTGAAAGTTTCTAAAGGCGAAGTCAGCATGGTCCGGGTGCGCACCTGGCCGGGAAGATCGATATTGTTGGTGATCATCAGGTTGTTGACGACCGTGAGCAGAATCTTGTCGACGTCGCCAGCAGGCGCTAGTAATCCGGCAGATTCCAATCGCTCAATCACGTTATCTTCTGCCTGCTGCTGCCATTCCCGCTGCGCAGCCAGCGGAGACGGATCCGCAGCCGCGACGCTTTCATCTTTCACGGAATCCACCGTGATCTGCGCCAGTTCGTTCTCCTGCGATCTCTTCTTGATGTCGTATCCCCAAATGCGGCTTTGAGCTTTGAACGCCAGCTTGTCCTTCGATCCGTAACTGAAATCGCCCTCTTCGCTGTAGATGTAAGCGGGCAGCCAATAGCCGGGGATCATATTCAATCGCCAGCTGTCCATGTGGAAGAAGTATGCATTTTTGGGGCGAGGAGCATAGGTGCCGTTCAAGCGAACGATATTGAAGTCCTGGTCTTCGACCCAGATGCGGCCGAGAAACCGGCCCTTACCGGAATCTTTCTTGGGTGTAACATCGAACACCAAACAACGCACATCTCCCAGGAATTCGCGGCGAATGAACTTGAAATCGTAGTGCGCGCGATCAAATTCATCGCGGTCGGCGAAGATCATCCAGGAAAAGCCCATGGGATCGTATTCGAGCTTAAACAGTTTTCCCATGCCGCCCAGCAGGTTCTTCTCGAAACTTTCATCCTTGGAAAGATAGTCGCGGCGCTCGACCGTACTCGAAAGGTCGAGCCGGCCAAGGAAATAGCGGTCGTCTTTCGGGGCCGCCCCGAGCTCCGGATCGCGCTTCAGATTTTGCAGATAGGTTTCCACCAGCGGTGTTCGTGTGCGGAGAAAGCTCATCAGCGCGTGCTCGCGCTGGATCATGCGATCGACAACCTGATCGAGCGTCAAAGGCGAAGAGGACACTGGTTTCGCGGCAGAGACTGGCGCGACATCGGCTGCCGGTTGAACTTTTGGCTGTTGAGCAATCGGCGCCGCATCTTGTTGTGCAACGGCCGTGCCGGCTATCAAGGCCGCGGCCACGACAACGAATTTCCAGTTCTTCATGAGTTCGCTCTTCCTATCTGGCAAAATTGTCAATACGCCAGCTGAAATATCACGTGCACGATCGAAGTCGAGTCCACTGCTGATCCATTTCGCAGTGCGGGCTTAAACTGCATTTTGCTGGCGGCTGCGACTGCAGCCTCGTCTAAACCATGGCCCAGCCCCCGAACCACGCGATTTACGTGCAGCTGTCCATTGGCGCCGAACATGACTTCTAAGAGAACTTCGCCTTCGATCTTGAGTTGGCGCGCTTCGTCGGTGTAAATCGGATTGGGCTTGGAAGTGATCTCCACCGGAGTCGTTGGCGGACCTTCATCCACGTGCTGTTTCGTGGTGTGGCCAAGTTCCTGCGCGCCGAATCCAGCGCTCTGCACCGTGCCGCTGTTGTTGCGACCGTCTCCGATGGCGACGCCGTTGCCGAAACCAGCACTGGCAATCACCCCTTGGACACCCTTTGCGCCTCCGGTTCCATTGCCTTGGCCAGCGCCCGGAGGCAGATCGAAAGCGCCAAGTGTCGCAGCGGCCAAATGCGAGTTTTCTTTGCCCGAACCCGGCAAGCCGTTCGGATCGCCGAAACCGCCGGTCTGCACCTTCTGAATCGGAGCGCTTACGGTTGCGGGAGCGGAACTGCCAAACGAACCCGTGTACACAACCTTCGGAACGACCACCTTCGCCGGCTGGAGCTGTGGTGCCTTGAATTCGGCTTCAATCTTGGGAGGCTCAGGCAACTTCTTTGGCTGAGCAATCACTTCTTTGGGCACGACGAGCTTCGGGGTCGTGATGGGCGCCGGAAGTCTGACGGGCACGGGCAGCGGCTTTGGCGCTTCAACTTTTGCCGGCTCCGGCTCAACCGCGGGCGGCGGAATTAGTTCCGTGACCTGTGTCGACCGGAACTGCAGGCTGTCAGGAAAAACCAGCCTGAGGCCGAGAAGAAACAGAATCAACAGAATTTCCAAGCCGTAGCTGACGACAAAATTACGCCAATTGCGCTTGCGCTCGGGCATCAGGCCCAGAGTCAAGTTCTCAGACATAAGTATTCCAACTCCCGAAGAACCCGCGCCCCGGGGAGGCTTGCGCACGGGTAACCTCAAGGTACGAGAGACCGATTTCTGCGTAAACGTGACTACTGCCCGTGTACTTCGGTAACCGCGGATGTCCGGAAGGTGAAAGCCAAACGGGACCGGTTCTACAGAGTACGCCGTCGGGCAAAAGCGTAGAAAACCGGTACGCCGGCCAGAATGACCAGACAGCCCAGGGCGGAATTCCGGAGATTATCGGTGAAGGTGTAGTAAAGCAGTAAGGCCGAAGCCAGCACGAACAGAGTCGGGACAACCGGATACCCCCAGACTCGATATGGGCGGCGAGCCTGCGGATCGCGTCGCCGAAAAACAAAAATTGTGCTGGCGGCGATCATATAGAAAAGCCATTCCGCAAAAATCGCCAACGAAAAGAACTGCCGAAAATTGCCACCAAGCAGCAGCAGAATGATCGCAAGGGCGGCCTGAACAATGATGGCAACCGAAGGCGTATGGTACCGGGGGTGAACTTCCGCCAGGGCGGAAAAGAAATAGCGGTCACGAGCCAGGGCGAAAGGCACACGCGCGCCGCTCATCGTGGTGCCGTTGAGAGTGACCAGCATTGACAGAGCCATTGCCGCGGAGACAATGGCTGCTCCCGCGGGACCAACCACGAGCCCGATAGCATCCGAGGCAACCCGTTGCGAAGCGGCGATCGCGCTTGCAGGAAGGACGTATTGAACCGCAGCATTCACCAGCATGTACAACGCACCTACAGTCGCAACGCCTGCAATGAGAGCTACCGGAATATTGCGTTCCGGGTCGCGAATCTCTTCGGAGACCATATTGAGATCGTTCCATCCGTCATACGCCCAAAGCGCTGCCACGAGCGCCGCCATAAACCCTGCAACACCGCCTTTTGCTCCGCTGTAAATGCCTGCGAAATGACTCCAATGGCCGGCACTGTAGTTGAATCCAATAAACACAATTGCCAGGATGATCGCCACTTTTAGCAAGGTAAAGATGAGCTGGAATTCTCCGGCTTTCCTGATTCCAACGTAGTTGAGTACCGAGATCAGTATGGTGGCAGCGACCGCGACGAATTGCCCGTAAGTAATCGGGCCGACAGCGTTGTTCGAGAAAAAACTGAAAATCGAGAATGTTCCGAGAATGCGGACCAAACCGGTAGTGATCGTGGCGATGGATGCAGGCTTTGCGATGAGAAACCATGTCCAGGCGTACAGAAATCCGGCTAGCGGCCCATAAGCATCGCGCACGTAAACGTATTCGCCGCCGCTTTGCGGCTTCATGGCGCCGAGTTCGGCATACGTGAGCGCACCGAAAAACGACAGTAGGCCTCCTACCATCCAGACCGCATACACCAGCTTCGCCGAGCCCACGGCCTGCATCATCTCGGAGGGAACCAGGAAAATACCGCTGCCGATAATGGTGCCGACGACGATGGCACAGGATTCGCTGACGCCAAGTGCGCGAATCAGCTGCGCGCGAGGTTCGATAGCGCGGGCCTTCTCCATGAAGATGACAGAGTATAAGCGAAGAGAGGGAAAGTAAGCTTGAGGCTTCGGAATATGGCGCAGCGAAGAGCTTGAGTCTCGCGATAATCAAATACCCTTGTCATTTCGAGCGTAGCCGGATCGTCCGTGCTGACGATCTGCGAAGTAGAGAAACCTGCTTTGCGCTTCATCAGTGAGAAGCGGGTTCCTCGACTACGTCCGGCCTTCGGCCGAAGTCGCTCGGAATGACAAGCTGGATATCACGCCTCTTTTCCCGGGATCCAGTACGACTCCTCTTTCAGGTGTTCTTTCTGAAAGCCCACCCGCCGCAGGATGCCTTTGACGTGCTCGATCATCTCCGGATTGCCGCACAGGTAGGCGACAGTATTCGATCCATTCAGGCCCCACATGTCGGCGTATTTGCGGGCGATGTCATCCACGCGCCCGGTTTCACCTATCCATGCAGTGTCCTCCCAGGGGCGGCTGACACTTGGTACATATTGCAGCCAGGGTAGCTCGCTCCCGAGCTTCTGCAATTCAGGGCAATAACCGAATTCAGCTGAGTGGCTGGCACCGTTGAGCAGAAACAGCTTGTGGTCGCCGGAGAATTGGCCTTCTTTCCATTGCTTTCGAAGAGTGCGGGCATAACTGACAAACGGCGCCACGCCGGTAACGGTGCTGACCAGGAGATGATTGGTCCGGCCGCTTTGAGTATCGAGGGTAAAGCGGCCTTTGGCAGATTTCCGCACCAGCAATTCATCCCCGACTTGCAGCTTGTAAAGCCGAGGTGTCATCTCGCCGCCTGGAACTAGCTCGAGGAAAAATTCGATTTCCGGCTCGAAGGGCGCGGAAGCAATCGAGTATGGACGCTCGTAACGCTTGCCGTCGGGTTCTTGCACGCACAGAGTTGCATATTGCCCGGGATTGAACTTGAAATCTCCGGCGATGCGAAGACGCACCGTCCAAAGAGTGGGACCCCATTCGACGCGCTCTGCGACTTTGGCGCGATAGAACTTATCGTCGAACGCGCTCATGGCGAACCTCAGCTTTCAGGAATGAGTGCGCGTGAGGCTAGTGTAATGGAATGGCGTGAGTTCGGGATATGACTTCTTTTTTCGCGTATTGGCTCATTTTGACAGTCCCGCGATACAGAGGTCATTCCGACGCCTCGCGTTCTCAACATCGGTAAGAGGAATCTCGCAGGGAGAAATGCGGTGTCGCTGCACGCAAGATCCCTCGCTCCGCCTGAAGAACAGCTTCGCTCGGGATGACGCCCCTCGAAAGATTCAAACTGAGCCACTACCTTTTTAGCGCCAGGAATTGTTACGAAATCCTCGATTGGCGTCTCATCTACTCTGGCAACCAGGAGAGCCGACGACGCGGGGGAGAAAAAACAAGCCGACCCACCGAGCCGTGTGACGGGCCGAGAATGAACCGTCGTAAGACGTGTGGGAACCCTCCGCGACCCTTTAGGCGTCTCCGCGTGACGGAGCATGGCACACCGGATCTAAGTAAACGAGTCGGGCCCCCGTTCATTCAGGTGTTGGTTCAAAAATCGGTTACCGCCATCACCAACGAAGCAGGTCGGCTTTCAATTGTGGATGCTAGGCAAAATCCGGAGGATTCGCAAGTGGGACCGAGCAAATAGTTGGAACTCCGGTTGCCAGCAACTTTGGTTACCCGGCGCGGCGGTCTTCCTTTAGCACTTCGTCAAGCGCATCGGAAAGCGTGTGAGCACGTTTCAGATAATCAACCGTACCTTCGTCTTGATTCCGTTTCAGCAGATGGTATTCATCGGCGATATTTAATGCTGCCAGCACCGCCACGCGAACTGTATCGACGGTATGAGTTTGATCGGCAACGGCGCGCATTTTGGCATCGACGTATTCAGCCAATTTCAAAATGTATTGCGGGTCGGGACCGGAGAGATTGTATCCCTGGTCAAAAATCTCTACGCGCACGCTGCTATGGTTGCGATCCTGAGGCTGCGTTTGCTTGCTGGGTGCTGCCATGGGCACGTACTCCTGAAGTATTCCGTAATTCCGGTGTCATCTTGAGCGAAGGACGCACCGTCGCAGATGCTCAAGAATGGCAAGTCTAGCTTGCTGCCTGCTGCTCTGCCAGATGATCAATCTGCTGCAGCATTTTTTCCACACGGTCGCGAACCTGTTCACGATCGCGCCGCAGCTGAACCATCTCCCGCCGCAGGGCATCGAGCTCCTCATCCCGCTCCCGCAACTGCTCACGCAATCGCTTCACATCTCGCTCGGCGACCGAGCGCGCCTGCTGGGCCGTTTTGAACGACTCAATGATGCGATAAATCTTTTCTTCAAGCGCCTGAAAGTCGTCGACTTTCACCTGAGCCGATGTTTCTCCCGCTGTTTTCAGAGACATAGTCTGATTTCCTGGGAATTAGGTTGAAGGCAGTATAACCCAGATTTCGAGTCGCAATCTGATCGCAAGAAATACATTCGTGCTGGTCGAGAGTGCAATCGCGCTCGGGGCTATGAATCGCTATATGTACATCGAGAGAAACTCTGCATCTCGACCTAAATCACTGAATCAAATACCATATTGATGAGGCACTCTGGCGGATTCAGCCTTCTGGACGGGATGTTCAGATTCGGATAGACCAGCTTCTCGCGCTTCTGATACATAACCCGCACTGATTCTCGACAAGTGGAGTTCCGTTCTCGGGCTTCTGGGACTTTTATGTGGATTGTTCGACTCGCTTTAAGGCGTCCTTATACTTTCATTGTTGTTGCGGTGTTGCTGCTGATCCTGGGGCCGATCGTCATTCTGCGCACACCTACCGATATTTTCCCCAACATCAACATCCCTGTGATCAGCGTGCTCTGGAGCTATGACGGCTTCGACGCCGAGCAGATGGCAAACCGCGTCGTGAGCATCACAGAGCGGGCGCTAACCACGACGGTGGACAACATTCAGCATATCGAGTCGCAGTCGCTAACGGGCAAGGCAGTGGTGAAAATATTCTTCCAGCCCAACGCCAGCATCGATAAGGCTATTGCTCAGGTGACTGCGATTTCGCAAACGCAGCTCAGGCAATTGCCGCCTGGAATCACGCCTCCTCTGGTCATTACCTACAATGCTTCCAGTGTCCCCATCCTGCAATTGGCGCTGTCCGGGAAATCGCTATCGGAACAACAACTGTTCGATTACGGAGTGAATTTCATTCGTACCCGCCTGGTTACGATCCAGGGCACAGCGATCCCGTGGCCGTACGGTGGCAAGATACGGCAGGTACAGGTCGACCTGAATACCGCCGCGTTGCAGTCGAAAGGACTCTCGCCACTCGACGTAGTGAACGCTATCAGCGCACAGAATCTTATTTTGCCCTCGGGTACGTCGAAAATCGGTCAGTTCGAATACAACGTCGATATCAACAGTAGTCCGGAGACGATCCGCCAACTCAACCAGATTCCGATCAAAACGGTCGGCAACACCACCATCTACATCCACGATGTAGCCTGGGTGCGCGATGGCTATCCACCGCAGACCAACATTGTGCGCGTCAATGGGCAACGAGCATCGATGTTGAGCGTTTTGAAAACCGGCAATGCATCCACGCTCGACATCATCGCCGGGATCAAAAAGCTCCTGCCCGTGGTTGCCGCATCCGTCCCGCCAGAGCTGCAGATCAAGCCGCTGGCGGATCAGTCACTATTTGTGCGCGCCTCGATTAATGGCGTGCTGAAGGAAGCGACCATCGCTGCCTGCTTGACCGGGCTGATGATCCTCATCTTTCTGGGAAACTGGCGCAGCACGGTGATCATCGCAGTTTCTATTCCACTTTCCATCCTGACCTCCATCATTGTCATGAGCGCTCTGGGCGAGACGATCAATATCATGACACTGGGAGGTTTGGCCCTGGCGGTCGGAATTCTGGTCGATGACGCGACGGTAGAGATCGAGAACATCAATCGCAATCTGGCGCAAGGGAAAGAAGTAGAGCACGCAATTCTGGATGGCGCGCAGCAGATCGCGGTGCCCGCGTTTGTTTCCACCCTATGTATCTGCATTGTGTTCGTGCCGATGTTTTTCTTGACTGGAGTTGCACGGTACTTATTCGTACCTCTTGCTGAGGCCGTTTGCTTCGCCATGCTGGCCTCGTATCTGCTTTCGCGAACATTGGTTCCAACGATGGCCAAGTACCTGTTGCGCGGCCACGAAGACGAGCTGCAGGCGGCGGCACAGAGCCGGAACCCGCTGGTTCATTGGCAGATTCGTTTTGAGCATGCCTTCGAGCGCTTTCGTGAACGCTATCACGATCTGCTGCAGGGGTGCTTGCGGCACCGCCGCATTTTCTTGTTGTCATTTGTGGGCGCCTGTGTCGCATCTCTCATTATTCTGATTCCATGGCTGGGTCAGGATTTTTTCCCTACCGTAGACAGTGGGCAATTCCGCATGCATCTCCGCGCCCGTACTGGGACTAGAATCGAGGAGACGGCCCGCTTATGCGACTTGATTGAGCAATCCATTCGGCAGCAGATTCCGCCGGACCAGCTGGACACAATTATTGATAATATCGGCCTTCCCTATAGCAGCATTAATCTCTCTTACAGCACTTCGGCGCCGGTAGGCCCCGCCGATGCCGATATACTCGTCAGCCTGAAAGAGGATCATTCCTCGACCGCAAAGTACGTTCACGATCTGCGACTTCGGCTTGCGAGAGAATTTCCTGGAACGACGTTCTCTTTTCCCCCCGCAGACATCGTCAGCCAAATCCTGAATTTCGGTCTGCCATCGCCGATCGACATTCAGGTGGTGGGAAACAATCTCGGCGTTAACCGTGAATTTGCCAACCAACTGTTGTCTCAAGTTCGGCAGGTGCCGGGCACAGTGGATTTGCGAATTCAGCAGCCATTCGATCAGCCGTATCTCCACGTCAACGTTGATCGCACAAAAGCGCAAGAGGTGGGCTATTCAGAACGCGATGTAGCCAACAATCTGCTCATTTCCTTGAGCGGCAGTTTCCAGACCACGCCGGAATTCTGGCTCGATCCCAAGAATGGGGTGTCGTACAGCATAGCTACTCAGACCCCGCAATACCGCATCCAGTCGCTGCAGGATCTGGAAAATGTTCCGGTGACCGGCCCCAGCACCGCTCAGCCACAGATCCTGACTAGTATCGCCAATATCCAACGCGGGGTGGGAATGGCGACGGTCTCGCACTACAACATTTCGCCGGTGATCGATATTTACGGTTCCGTGCAGGGCCGCGACCTTGGCGCGGTCGCGCGACAGATCAATCACATCATTCAAGATGCCAAAGCGCACGCCCCGCGCGGCACGGAAGTCATCGTACGTGGCCAGATTGAGACCATGCGATCCTCCTATATCGGGTTATTGAGCGGGCTGGTGTTTTCCATTTTGCTGGTCTACCTACTGATCGTAGTTAATTTTCAGTCGTGGCTCGACCCTTTCATTATCATTTCTGCGTTACCGGCGGCGCTGGCCGGCATTGCGTGGATACTTTTCGTAACTCATACGACGCTGAGTGTTCCGGCTTTAACGGGCTCCATTATGTGTATGGGGGTGGCGACCGCGAATAGTATTCTGGTCGTGAGTTTTGCGAAGGAGGAAATGACGGAAGGGCGCGACCCGCTGCTTTCCGCACTGAACGCCGGATTTACACGCTTCCGGCCCGTGATCATGACGGCGCTGGCTATGATTATCGGCATGGTTCCCATGGCGTTAGGACTGGGTGAAGGCGGTGAGCAGAATGCTCCTCTGGGCAGAGCAGTGATTGGTGGGCTATTGTTTGCCACGGTTGCGACACTGTTCTTTGTGCCCGCGTTCTTCAGTTTGTTGCATGGCCGCAGGAGCGCGGCCAAAGAAATTCGGAAACATTGATTCAAATCACAATGTGATATTGCCATCCATGATATTTGTAAACCAACACGGAGCCATACATGAGAGTTGAACAGCCGGATGAAGTGGAACAGCCGGCGTTAAGGGTCCAGAAGCAGGATTACCGGGCTTCGCGCACAAACGGTGAGCCCAAGCGGCGTTGGTGGATAGCCGTTCTTGCCCTGGCTGCTGTCATCGCCGTAATCATCGGCGGCATTGTTCCTCGCAAGCGGGCGGAGGCTAGACTCGAGCAGGAGACCGAGCAAATGGCGGTGCCCACGGTGTCGATTGTGCACCCGAAGCGTTCCGCTCCGGCAGAGGAGGTCGTTCTTCCTGCCAATGTTCAGGCTTATATCGATTCTTCCATTTATTCGCGCACGAATGGATATCTAAAAAAATGGTATGTAGACATCGGTGGCCATGTGAAGCGGGGTCAACTCCTAGCGGAGATCGAAACGCCGGAAGTCGACCAGCAGCTGCACCAGGCTCGGTCCGATCTGGCAACCTCAGAAGCAAATCTAAATTTGGCGAAAATTACCGCCGACCGGTACAGCGGCTTGTTAAAAACCGATTCCGTCTCGAAGCAAGATGCCGATAACGCGGAAGGGAACTATGCCGCGCAGAAAGCTACCGTTCAAGCCGCGCAAGCCAACGTCAAGCGATTAGAAGAGCTGCAATCGTTCGAGAAAATCTATGCGCCGTTTGATGGCGTAATTACTTATCGCAACACGGATATCGGTCACTTGATCGATTCGGGAAGTGGCGGCGGCACGCGCACAGAGTTGTTCCATATAGCGCAACCGGACAAGCTGCGCGTGTACGTGAATGTTCCGGAAACCTACGCTGCCAGCACCAAGCCGGGAATCAGCGCAGATCTGGTCGTTTCTGAATACCCCGGCCGGCGATTCCCGGGAACCATCGTTCGCACCGCGAACGCGATCGATCAGACCACACGTACTTTGCTAGTCGAAATCCTGGTAAATAATCCGACGGGTACTTTGTTCAGCGGTGCGTATGCGGAGACACATTTCAAATTGCCCAATGCGGGATCTTCATTCCTTCTGCCGGTCAACACCCTTCTTTTTCGATCAGAGGGCCTGCGCGTTGCCGCAGTCGACAAAAATAGCCGAGCTGAACTTAGGCCGATCACTGTCGGTCATGATTACGGGACTGAGATCGAAGTCGTAGCCGGGCTGAACGGCGACGAGTCGGTCATCATAAATCCGCCAGATTCCATCGTTTCGGGTGAACAGGTTCGAGTCGACAACCAACCGTCCGGAGAACCTCGGGGCCGCGGTCCTTCAGTGACGCCGGGCGAGCCAGGACGGTAATGGCCGAAATTCGCAATCCCAAATCACGGGTCTTCGCGGGATTCCTGTCGATCATGCTTGTAAGTCTCTGCGGTTGTGCGGTTGGGCCGCGCTACTCGCGTCCGCCCGCGCCCACTCCTCCTGAATTCAAAGAAACACCTCCGAATTGGAAAATCGCCCAGCCGTCCAATCAAGTTTTGCGCGGGAACTGGTGGGAAATCTACCAGGATCCACAACTGAATGTACTCGAGGAGAAAGTCAGAGTTTCCAACCAGACCCTCAAGGCGGCACAAGCGCAATTCGAGCAGGCACGTGCATTGCTCCGCTACTATCGAGCGGATTTATATCCGACTATCAACGCTGGGGCTTCTGGTACGCGTGAACGCTTCTCGACAAATCGGCCGCTTGCGGCGTCCACCGTGAGTGGGACAACGAACGATCTTATTCTTTCCGCCGATATGTCGTACGAACCCGATGTCTGGGGACGTGTCCGGAGCAATGTAGCTGCGTACCGGGCAAATGCGCAAACCAGTTTTGCTGACCTGGAATCCGTAAGCTTGAGTCTGCATGCCGAGTTGGCAACGGATTATTTTCAAGCTCGTGAACTGGACGCAGAAGCTCAGTTGCTTGATTCCACCGTGGCCAGTTACGAAAGAACATTGCAGCTCACCGAGAGTCGTTATCAGGGTGGGGTGGCATCGCAGGTGGATGTGGCACAGGCGCAGACGCAGCTCGAAACGGTGCGTGCGCAAGACATCGACGTAAAGGCTGCGCGCACCCAGTTTGAGCATGCTATCGCGGTTTTGATTGGCGTGCCGGCGCCTAGCTTCACTCTGCAATTTGCGGCGTTGAATGCGGTGCCTCCCGTGATTCCGCCGGGTTTACCGTCCCAGTTGCTGGAAAGGCGTCCGGATATTGCCGCGACCGAGCGGCAGATGGTGGCGGCGAATGCAAATATTAGAGTTGCACGCGCAGTTTATTTTCCGCTTTTCAATTTCCCACCGACCGCCGGCTTTGAGAGCACCAGTATTTCGAATTGGCTCACCGGGCCAAGCGGTTTTGCTGCAGTGGGAATTTCGGCAGCGATAACCGCGTTTGATGTGGGCCGACGTCGCGCGCTCACGGATCAGGCTCGTGCCGCATACGATCAGGCTGTTGCGAATTACCAGCAGACTGTGCTCACGGCGTATCAGGAAGTCGAAGACAATTTGGCGGAGCTACGGCTGCTGGAGCAGGAAGCCGCGACGCAGGCTGGCGCAGTGACCGCGGCAGAACATTCTCTCGCGTTGTCGGAGAATCGCTATAAGGGAGGGGTCACCGGTTATCTGGAAGTGACCACAGCCCAGGCCGTTGCACTCTCGGACGAGCGGGTTGCTGTGCAGATCGCGGGCCGCCGCATGGTGGACAGTATTCTGCTGATCAAAGCTCTCGGAGGCGGATTTGACGCCGCGACTCTCTCCAACTTGAATCTAACGGCACGTACGCAGGCCGCTCCTGCAGCAACGGCAAATTCCGGGTCACGCTGATTCTGGTACCTTTGTGAAACCTTTGTGTTCTTCGGTGAACATTTACTTTACTGTGATCCGATGCTTGCGAAATGCGTGAAGGATAACAGCGCTGCTGATGGAGAAAGCTGCAATTGCTCCCAAAGGCATCAACTGGGCCACTGCTGGACGTAAGCGGAGCAGGTCGGAGAACAGCGCTCCGATAGCGAATAAAATCCCCACGACGTTCAGCCACAGCGGCGCATGCAGCGGCTGCAACTGCTCGCGATTGTAGAAACGAAGTTGCAGCAGTACGGCAGTCAGGCCGATGGCCGCGACGATCATAACCGCGATGGGACTGTAGAATGCACTAGCCTTGGTGTAAATCACCACCACGGCCAGCAATCCACAGAGTACGCCGGACGCAATGACCGTCCAGCGCCGGGGTTTCGCTGCCTGAACCGCAGAGGCTTCCGCCATGCCTGCTCATTGTAGCGAGAGTTGCTCCCGCATGCGAGTGCCAGGTCGGCGTCCGTATAGCACAAAGAGATTCATCCTCAGGGCCTGTCTATTCAGGGCAGGTGATTTAAACGGCGATTATTACGGTCAAACTGAGTTTCCGCTTCACTGCGACAAGGGGACGGGAACCCACTCGGCAGGCTGCACCGCCCCGCGCGTAACCGCGAACAGCACCAGCTCTACCCGGCTGGAAACCCCCACTTTGTCGAAGATATGAAATAGATATTTCTTAACAGTGTTTTCAGTAAGTCCCAGTTCGCGGGCTACGTCGCGGTTCGTCAGGCCGTCGGCGACCAGCGCCACCACCTGCTCTTCGCGTGCTGTGAGCAGGTTCAAACCGTGATGGTTGACCACGCGTAACGATGGCACTTGAGAAATGGTTTCAATCAGGAACTCCATTTGCTGGCCACTAATCCATAGCTGACCTTCATGAACGCAGTGAATGCATCGGCAGAGCAGGCGGAAGGGTGAGTCGCTAAAGCAAAAGAGTCCGCGAGCGCCCGAGCGAAAGGCGTTAGCCACAGTATGCCTATCCGGGCTTTCCACGAGCAGCACTTTTCGCACACGCGGATGTGCCAGGTGCAGGCTGCGCACGACACTGACATCCTTCTCTGTGTTGAGCAGCGCGACATCGGTACAATTCGCAGCTACGGACGTCAGAACTGCATTATGCGTCAGCTCGCAGGAGCTGACTGCAAATTCAGGCCGGCGACGCAACGCAGATGTGAGGAGCTGATTCTGCATTTGATTGGAATCAGCGACAAGGATACGGATGGGCTTCGAATTGTCCACAGCAGATTGCATAGTCTCTCGCACCAACTTTGCGAAGCTGAAGAATAGCCATCTACATCGTTAGGGTCTGTGATTTTTCGACATCGTGGAGATAAGAATCGGTGTGGAAAATAGAGCGCGTGCGAGAGGCTTTCCCATTCTCGGATTGCCAGCAAGGCTCTCGAAAATGACATAAATACAAATGAGGCTACTCTGCTTAGCCAGTCAGCAGAGAGCAAAAGTCGCTTCCCGTACCCGCTTGTGAAGGCCGTACAAAAGTAGATGGGCAACTTTCTGCGTGCAGAATCAGCCTATACACGATGTTGGGCGGCACGTTGCATGTCTTGCCGCGTTTTCCTGGAGAGAATAATCTCCGAAATGTCAGGTTAACGATTTTGTTCGGTCTACCGGTCAGAATGAATGAGGGCAGGGATGAAATTCGCAGTAATCAGTTTCATCTCTCTCCTCGCCAGTTTAAGTGTGCAGTTTGCGGTGTTCGCCGTCGCTCAACAGCAACTGTCGGAGACAACAGCTGCGAAGGTTACGGCGGTGATCACGAAACCC